>Ga0070741_10009075_pt1 | contig 19546 bp, 18 predicted proteins | sample Coa_R1_4_FD_66440 | JGI IMG/M metagenome (GOLD analysis project Ga0070741, IMG submission 66440) | Surface soil microbial communities from Centralia Pennsylvania, which are recovering from an underground coalmine fire - Coalmine... | ecosystem: Environmental > Terrestrial > Soil > Unclassified ...
GAAGCCGATGCACCGAACTTGTGAGCTTTGACCGAGCGGTCAATCGGCCGTGTATCAACCGGATTACGGTCGTGCAAGCGCTCGATGAGACACGCCGTCTCACACAGCGGAACGCAGTTCCTTGCGGCAGGGCCTGACCGATGGGTATAAGCGGACGTTCGTCCCCCCCAGATGACGCGGCATTCGCTCCTGCCCTTGCTCGGGCGCGACGGGATCGACGGTCTCGTTCTGGCGGCAGGCGCGCACGACGCGCTTTCGGCCAAGCTCGCCGAGCAGGCCGGCTTCGACGCGATCTGGGCGAGCGGCTTCGGGATATCGGCGGTCCAGGCGGTCCCGGACGCCAATATCCTCACCCTTACCGAGACGCTCGAGGCCGTCCGCAGGATCGTCGATGCGGTCGGGCTGCCGGTCGTCGCGGATTGCGACAACGGCTACGGCAACGCGATCAACGTCATGCGGACCGTCGGCGAGTTCGAGCGCGCCGGGGCCGCCGGCGTCTGCATCGAGGACAACGAGTTCCCGAAGCGTTGCAGCTTCTACGCCGGCGTGCGCCGCGATCTCGTGCCGGTCGACGAGCATGCCCGGAAGATCGAGGCGGCGACGGCGGCCCGCCGCGATCGTGGCTTCGCCGTGATCGCCCGGACCGAGGCGCTGATCGCCGGGCTCGGGATCGAGGAAGCGCTCCGCCGCGCGCGCGCCTACGCCGCGGCCGGCGCCGACGCGGTCCTCGTCCACTCGAAAGCGAAGGATTTCGGCGAGTTGCGCCAGTTCGCGGGCGCCTGGGACGCCGGCGTTCCGCTCGTCGCCGTGCCGACGACCTATCCCGAGGTCGGACCGGACGAGCTCCATGCGGCCGGCTTCCGGATGGCGATCTTCGCCAACCAGGCGCTCCGCGCCGCGATCGTCGCCATGCGGGAGGCGCTCGGCGAGATGCGCCGGAGCGGGCGGATCTCGAGCGTCGAGGGACGGATCGCCCCGCTCGAGGACGTCTACGCGCTGGTCGGCGTTCCGGAGCTGAAGGCGAACGAGAAGCGCTTCCTCTTCTTCGGCGAGGCGCCGCCGCGGGCCGTCATCCTCGCCGCCGGCTTCGAGCCCGAGCTGCTCCCGCTCATCGAGGACCGGCCGAAGACGATGCTCGACGTCAAGGGCCGGACGATCCTCGACCGCCAGGTGAGCGCCCTCCACGAGTGCGGCATCCGGGACGTGACGGTGGTCCGTGGCTACAAGAAGGAGACCGTCGTCGCGGACGGCGTCCGGCTGGTCGACAACGACCGCTACCGCGAGACCGGCGAGGTGTATTCCCTCCTGCGGGCCGAGAGCGCCGTCGCGGGACCGTTCGTGGTGCTCTACGGCGACATCATCTTCGACCCGGCGATCGTCACGCGGCTGGTCGGGACCCGCGCCGACGTCGCGGTGGTCGTCGACCGGGCCTTCCACGACGCCTGGCGCGCCGGCCAGGTGACGGCCGGCGTTCGCGACCTGGTCGTGACCGAGACCCCGCCGAACGGGCGTCGCTTCGTCCCGCCCGCCGGCGGTAGCCGCATCGTGCGCATCGGGCCCGATGTCGAGCCCGACGCCGCGCACGGCGAGTTCATCGGCATGGCGATGTTCTCGGCCGACGGCGCGACGACGTTCCGGCGCGTCCACGAAGAGCTCGCCGCCGCGCGCGCCGAGGGGCTCGAGCGCGCGAGCCTGACCCATCTCCTCCAGGCGCTGATCGACCGCGGCCAGACGGTCGTCGCGGTCGACATCCACAAGGGTTGGATGGAGGTCGACACCTTCGACGACTACCGGAAGGTCTGGGCCGAGGTGCGATGAGCGCCGGCGGCCTCGACGCGGCCGCGCGCGCACACTGGCAGCGCCACGGCTGGGTGCACGTCCCGCGGTTCCTCGGGGCGGCGGACGTCGCCGACGTCGCGCGCTGGACCGAGGAGCTCGCCGCGTGGCCGGAGGAGCCCGGCGCGTGGATGCGCTACTACGAGCGGGCGCCCGACGGGTCGCGGATGCTGGCGCGGATCGAGAACTTCATGCCCTACCACGCGGGTCTCGCGGGGATCTTCTCGAGCGCGCGGCTGACGTCGCTCCTGGCGGACTGCTGCGGCGAGCCGGTCGTCCTCTTCAAGGACAAGATCAACTTCAAGCTGGCCGGGGGCGCGGGATTCGCGGATCATCAGGACGCGCCCGCGTACGTGAACTTCGGCATCCGGCACCATCTGACGCTCATGGTCCCGGTCGACGCGTTCACGCGCGACAACGGTTGCCTCGAGATGGCGCTCGCCGCGTCTGCGCGTACCTTCCTCCCGCAGGAGCCGGACGGGACGCTGAAGCCCGACGTCATGCGCCGGCTCGCCGTCGAGCCGGTCCTCGCCGAGCCGGGCGACGTGATCGTGTTCGACGCCTGGGTGCCGCACCGGTCCGGCCCGAACCGCTCGCCGCGCCCGCGCCGGTCGTACTACCTGACCTTCAATCCCGCGTCGGCCGGCGATCATCGTGCGGAGTACTACCGCAAGAAGCGCGAGTGCTTCCCGCCCGAGTACGAGCGGCGGCCCGGCGTGGACTACGCGCGGCTCGGCGCGCAGTTCAATCTCGGGAACCCGTTCGACTAGGCGGTGGCTTCCGTCGCCGCCGCGTTCGTCGACGCGCTGCTCGCCGCCGGCTTCGACTTCTTCACCGGCGTCCCCTGCTCGCTCGTCGCCGCGCCGATCGCGGAGCTCGAGCGTCGCGGGCGCTGGTTCGGGGAGCTGCGCGAGGATTCCGCGCTCGGCGTCGCGGCGGGCGCCTACCTCGCCGGCCGCCTCCCGGTCGTCGTGATGCAGAACTCCGGGCTCGGCGTGTCCCTGAACGCGCTCGGCTCGCTGCACCTGCTCTATCGGCTCCCGTGCCTCCTCGTGATCACGTGGCGCGGCTTCGAGGGCCGCGACGCGCCCGAGCACATCGTCCTCGGCGGCGTCCTGCCCGAGCTCCTCGATCTCCTCCGCATCCCGCACCGCGCGCCGGCGACCGACACGCTCGACGCCGACGTCGCCTGGGCCGCCACGACCGTGCGCGACACCCGCGCGCCGGCGGCGCTGCTCGTCCGGCCGGGAGTCTTCGCATGACGACGCCGGACGTGCTGGCGGCGATCCTTCCGCACCTCGGCGACGCGGTCCGGGTTTTCTCGAACGGCCATCTGTCCCGCGCCGCGTGCGCGGTCGCCGACACGGAGGCCTCGTTCTACATGATCGGCTCGATGGGCCTCGCGGCGCCGATCGGCCTCGGGATCGCGCTCGCGCGTCCGGACCGCCGCGTGGTCGTGTTCGAGGGGGACGGCAACGTGCTCATGAACCCGGGCGCGCTCGCGCGGGTCGCCGCGGCGGCGCCGCGGAACCTCCTCCACGTCTGCATCGACAACGGCGTGCACGCCTCGACGGGCGGCCAGGCGACGATCTCGTCGCGCGTCCCGATCGACGCGCTCGCGCGCGCGGCCGGCTACCGGTCCGTCGAGCGCGTCGCGACGGCCGCGGAGCTCGCGCCTGCGGTCGCGGCGTTCGTCGGGCGCGAGGGCCCCGCGTTCCTCCTCGTCGAAGCCGAGGCCGACCGCGGCGCGCCCGGTCCGCGCGTCCCGTGGGAGCCGGACGAGATGACCGCGCGGCTGCGCCGTGCGCTCGGGGCGACGTCGTGATCCTGCTGAACCCCGGCCCGGTGAACGTCTCCCCGCGCGTGACGGCCGCGCTGGCGCGCGGGGACCTCTGCCATCGCGAGCCGGAATGCGCCGAGCTCCTCGCCCGGATCCGGCGCCGCCTGCTCGATGCGTTCGCGCCGCGCGGCGGGTTCGTCGCCGTGCTGCTCACCGGATCGGGGACGGCGGCGCTCGAGGCCGCCGTGACGAGCGTCCTCTCCGCGCGCGGCCGCCTGGTGGTCGTCGCGAACGGCGTCTACGGCGAGCGGATCGCCGCGATGGCCGAGGCCGCGCGGCTCCCGCACACGGTCGTCGCGGGGCCGTGGACCGAGCCGCCCGACCTGGACGCGGTCGCGCGCGCCGTCCGCGAGCCCGACGTCGAGGCCGTCGCGGTCGTCCACCACGAGACGACGACGGGGCTCCGGAACCCCGTCGCCGAGGTGGGCCGGGTGGCGCGCGCGCACGGGAAGCTCCTCGTCGTCGACTCGGTCAGCGGGCTCGCCGGTGATCCGCTCGACTTCGACGAGGTCGGCGCGGATCTCGTCGTCGGCACCGCGAACAAGTGCATACAGGGGCTCCCGGGCATGGCGTTCGTGCTCGTCCGCGAGACGGCGATGGCGCGCATCGCGACCCACCCGCGCCGGTCGCTCTATCTGTCGCTCGCCGTCCACCAGGAGGCGCAGGCGCGCGGCTCGACGCCGTTCACGCCGGCCGTGCAGGTCGCGTACGCGTTCGACGAGGCGCTCGCGGAGCTGCTCGAGGAGGGCGTCGCGGCGCGCATCGCGCGCTACGCGGGCGCGGCGGCGTTCCTGCGTGCCGGGTTCGAGCGGCTCGGGCTCGGGGTCGTCCTCCCGCCTGCGCTCCGCTCGAGCTCGATCACGGCGCTCTGGCTGCCGTCCGGCACGACGTATGCCGCGCTCCACGACGGACTCAAGGCGCGCGGCTTCGTGATCTACGAGGGGCAGGGCCGGCTGCAGCGCGAGATCTTCCGCGTCGCCAACATGGGGGCGCTCGACCGGGACGACTTCGCGCGCTTCCTCGGCGCGCTCGGGGAGACCCTCGGGGCGTGACCGCGATCATCCTCGCGGCCGGGGTCGGGAAGCGGCTCCTCGGGACGTCGGGCGGGCGCGCGAAGTGCCTGATCGAGGTCGGCGGCCGGAGCCTCCTCGTCCGGCTGCTCGAGGGGCTCGGCGCGGCGGGCGTCCGCGACGCGATCGTCGTGACCGGCTTCGACGACGCGGGCGTCCGCGCCGCGGTCGCGACGCCGATCGGCGACCTGTGCGTCCGGTGCGTCACGAACCCGCGCTACCGGGAGGGTGCGATCCTCTCGCTCTGGACGGCGCGCGAGGCGCTCGCGGGCCCGGCCCTCGTGATGGACGCCGACGTCCTCTGCGCGCCGGAGATGATCCGCCGCCTGGTCCGCTCGCCGCACCCGAACTGCTTCCTGCTCGACGCGTCCGCCGAGAACACCGGCGAGGAGCAGATGCTGCTCGTCCGCGACGGGCTCGTGCGCGACATCGTCCGCGGCGGCCGCCGGGGCTTCGAGCTGGCCGGCGAGTCGGTCGGCTTCCTGAAGCTCTCCGCCGGCGCGGCGACGCTCCTCCGGGAGCTCCTCGAGCGCCGCGTCGCGGCCGGCGACACGGCCATCGAGCACGAGGAGGTCTACCCGGAGCTCCTCGCGCGCGTGCCGGTGGGCTTCGAGCGGGTCGACGGCGTGCCGTGGACCGAGATCGACTTTCCCGAGGACGTCGCGCGCGCGGAGCGCGACATCGTGCCGCGGGTCGACGGTCGATGATCCGCGAAGCGTTCATCCTGACCGACCCCGCGTCGCCGTCGCCGCCCGTCGCCGGCGTGCCGCTCCTCCTCCGCACCGTGCTCGTCCTCCAGCGTGCCGGCGTCGAGCGCTGCGTCGTGGTCGGCGCCGCGGCGCCGCGCGATCCCCGCATCCGATGCGCGACGGCGAGCGTCCCCGCCCTGCCCGACCTGCCGGACGCCGAGCCGCGGCTGGTCATCGGCCCCGGCGCCGTGATCGACCCGATGCTGGTCGAGGAGGTCGCCGCCCGGGCCCGGCCGGGAGAGGCGGTCGAGGTCGCCGCGGACGGCGTGGCGGTCCGCGTCGCCCCCGGGACGCTCGTCCGTCGAAACGGTGCGACCGTCGCCGTGCCCCGCGGGCGCGGATTCTTCCGCTCCGTCGCGGCCCCCGCCCTCGAGCGCGAGCTCCTCCGCGGGCTCGAAAACCCGCGTGACGGGTACCTCGATCGCGCGCTGCACCGCCGGCTCTCGCGGCCGCTGACGCGGCTCCTTCTCCGGACGCCGCTCACGCCGAACGCCGTCACGTTTCTCGGCGTCGCGGCCGGGGTCGCGGGCGGCTGCCTCCTCGGCGCGGCGAGCTGGTGGCTCGTCGCCGCGGGGGTCGCCTGCCTCGTCCTCTCCGGCGTTCTCGACTGCTGCGACGGCGAGCTCGCGCGGCTCCGCTTCGCCGAGTCCGCGTTCGGCCACTGGCTCGACGTCGCGGGCGACACGGTCGTGCACGTCGCCGTGCTCGGCGGGCTCGCCGCACGCCTCGTGCGGACCGGCCCCGTCCCGGGTGCGGCCGTCCTCGGCGTCCTCGCGCTCGGGGTCGCGGGAGCGTTCGGCGTGATCAGCTGGAGCGAGCAGACCGAGGAGCAGCGCCACCGCGTCGGCGCGTGGGAGAACCGCGTGCTCGACGGCGTGCTGTCGCCGCTGTCGACGCGCGACTGGTACCTCTGCGTGATCCCGTTCGCGCTCGCGGGGCGTCTCGACCGCCTCGTCCTCGGCGCCGCGATCGGCGCGCACGCGTTCTGGATCGCCGGCTTCGTCCTCGTCCGGCGGGTGCTCCGCCGCGCTCAGCTCCAGGGCAGCGCGGCGCGCGTCGCCCAGTAGCGTCCGGGCGGCTCGGCGAGTCCGGCGAGCGCCGTACGGGCGGCGTCGTCGAGCGAGACGGCGACCGCCCCCGCATGCGACGCGAGCTGGCCGGTGGTCGCGGCGCCGGAGAGCGCGACGTCGACGAACGGGTGCGCGAGGACGAATGCCACCGCCAGCTGGTCGACGGCGCAGCCGTGCGCCCGCGCGAGGGCGCCGAGCCCGGCCACGAGCCCGGCGTCGCTGGCGAGCGCATTCGCCCCCGTCAGCCGGCCGTTCGCGAACACCTCCTTCGCGATCACGCCCATGCCGGCGGCGTGCGCCTCGCCGAGGAGCGGGGCGAGGGACGGCTCGAGGACGTTGAACGTCGCCTGGACGACGTCGAAGACCGGTTCGTCGTCGAACCTCGCGTCGATCGCCAGCCGGAGCGTCGCCGCGGACTGCGGGCCCGTGACCGTGACGCCGACGGCGCGGTACGCACCCCGCCGCCGCGCGGCGACGAGCGCCGCGAGGAGCTCGCGGTCGGCGAGCGCGCCCGATTCCACCGTCGCGCTGTGCATCTGATAGAGCGCGAGCCGTTCGCCGAGGAGCGCCCGGCTCTCCGCGAGCTGGCGCGTGAAGCGGGCGAGCGAGAGCTCCTTCTCCTCGTGCACGGCGGCGTTGCGGCTCCACGCGGCCGTGTAGCGGTAGCCCCACTTGCTCCCGACGCTCGGCGCGTCGAGGGGCGCGGCGCGGTCGGCGAGCCAGCGCGCGAGGAACTCCTCCGCGCGGCCGTAGCTCCGGGCGACGTCGACGTAGCGGACGCCTTCGTCGCGCGCGGCGTCGAGGAGCGCGGCGGTGCGCTCGTAGAGCGCCTCGGGGCTCCGGTCGCCGGGCAGGTCGGCGGCGCGCCCGAGCGTGATGTATGCGGGCCGGCCGACGGCCGCGAGCCCGAGGCCGAGGCGCGACGCCGGGATCCCGCGCCGTCCGAGGACGCACGGCGGGATCCGGCGGCCGGTCATCCCGCTTCGACCCGCGCGCGCCGCGCCGCGGTGGCGCGCGCGAGATAGGCGAGGCCGATCCCGTCGAACGCGAGCTCGCGGGCGCGCTTCAGGAGCCAGAGCGTCACGGCCGCCGCCTCCGGGATGCCGAGGAACCGGCAGAGCGCGACGCCCCCGATCTCCTGCGCGCCGAGCCCGCCCGGGATGACGAGCGCGACGGCCCGGATCGGCTGCGCGAGCGCTTCGACGACGAGGGCGTCGCGCACCGAGATGGGCGACCCGATGAGCCGCATCAGCACGACGACCTCGACGACGCCGCCGAGCCAGCCGAGCAGGTTCCAGAACGCCGCGCGGAGAAAGGCGCCCTGCTCGATGCGATAGAAGTCGGCGAGCCGTGCGTCGATCCCGTGCGCGCCGCCCTCGAGCCGCGCGACGAAGCGCGCGCGCGGCACCAGCCGGTGGAGCCACTTCCACGCCGCGACGGCCGGCCCGCGGCTCTGCACGCGCACGAGCATGATCGAGAACGCGACCGCGACGGTGAGGAGGATCGCGAGCCACGCCGCACCGAGCGCCTCCTGGTCGATCCGGTCGAACAGCGCCGCGAGCCCGAGCAGGATGAAGAAGACCTGCGCGACGGTGAGCGCCGTCTTCGCGATCACGATCGACGCGACGCCGTCCGCGCCGCTGACGCCCCACGGCCGGAGGAGATGCGCCTTCACCGGCTCGCCGGTGACCGCGGTCGGCGTGAGGCTGTTCACCGCCTCGCCCGCCATCCGCGCGAAGTAGAGGACGAAGAACGGGACGCGCTCCGCGACACGCTCCGGAAGCGTGCAGCGCCAGCCGGCCGCGTCGCAGCACGCGATCAGCGCGTACGGAACCAGGATGAGCGGCGCGCCCCAGCCGAGCGCGCCGAGCTGCGCCAGCACCGGTCCGATGCCGGCGTGGTACAGCAGCAGCGCGAGGAGGAGCCCGCCGAAAGAGAACGCGACGGCCTTGCCGGCCGTCAGACGCTCAGCCGACTCTCCCCCCGAGGGTCGCGCCATGGTCGGCCGCCTCTAGCACCTCCACGACGCGCAGGGAACGGGCGCCGCTCGTGAGCGGCTCGTGCCCGTGCACGACGCAGTCGACGAAGTGCTCGGCAGCGAGTCCGAGCGGCTCCGCGCCGGCCGGAATCTCCAGCGGCCGCGCGGAGAATTTCTGAATCGGCAGGATCGGCGCGGCCCCGCTCGACCGAGCGGTCGATCGATCGACCGCGTAATCGTAGAGCGTGACGCCGCGCTTCTCGAACCGGCCCTCGTAGGCGAGCATGCGCTCGCTGCCGACGACGGTGACGCGCGCCGTCTTCTCCGGGTGGAGCCAGCTGAGATAGATGTGCGCCGAGACGCCGCCGTCGAGCTCGAGGTCGCAGTTCGCCATGTCCGCGATGCCGGCCTGCAGGTAGGCGTGCTGGTGGAGCCGCACGTGGACGACCGGGCGCGGCACGAGGTGGAAGAGGATCGAGAGGTCGTGCGGCGCCGAGTTCCACCAGACGCTCGAATCGCGCCGGATCCGACCCATCCCGAGGCGCTCGAAGGACAGGTGGTAGACGTCGCCGAGCGCGCCGGCATCGATGACGCGCTTCATCTCGCGGACGAGGGGATCGTAGAGGAACGTCTCGTCGACGAACAACACGCGGCCCGCGGCGCTCGCGGCGTCGACGAGCTCGCGGCCGTGCTCCGCGGAGAGCGCGAGAGGCTTTTCCACCCAGACGTGCTTCCCCGCGCGGAGCGCGGCGAGCGCCATCGCGTGGTGGCGCGACGGCGGCGTCGCGACGACGATCGCGTCGACGTCGTCACGCGCGAGCAGCGCGTCGAGGTCCGTCGTCGTCCGGAGCGCCGGCTGCTCGTCGCGGAACGCCGCGAGGCCGGCCTCGTCGAGGTCGCACACGTCCGTGACGCGCGCGGCGGCGACCTTGCGGAACGTGCGCAGGAGGTTCTTTCCCCAGTATCCGACGCCGACGATGCCGACGTTCACCCGACTCCGGCCCATCAGAAGACTCTCCTCACCCGGAAGACCCCCCCTTCTCGAGCATCCATGAACCTTTCGACGTTGTGGCGGACGGCGTGCGCCGCCGCCGCGGCGAGCGCGGCGGCGAGGGCCGCGGCGACCGCGGGCCGGCGCGCCGCCGATCCTCCCGCCGCGACGACGAGCGCCGCGACGGCGACGGCCCCCGCGGCGAGCGCCAGCGCCGCGAGCGCCCGCGGAACGCGTCGCGTACGCGGCGGCCGCCGCACGAGGAGCGGCAGAGACAGGAGGTCGCGGAAGACCACGAACACGCGCGAGAGCCCGTAGTGCGACGCCCCGGAGCCGCGCTCGCGGTCGTGGACGACGACCTCGACGACGCGCGCCGGGTCGACGCCGAGGATCGCCGGCAGGAACCGGTTCATCCCGCGCGGCAGCTGCGCGCCCGCGAGGACGTGGCGGCGGTACGCCTTCAGCCCGCAGCCGCAGTCGTAGACCGGCACGCCGGTCGCGTGCGCGATCAGCCAGTTCGCCACGCGCGACGGCAGCACGCGGGACAGGAACGCCTCGCGCCGCTCGGCGCGGCGCCCGCTGACGACGTCGACGCCGTCGGTGAGCCGGGCGAGGAGGCGCGGAATGTCGGCCGGGTCGTTCTGCCCGTCGCCGTCGAGGGTGACGACGACGTCGCCGCGCGCGTGCGCGAACCCCGCGGAGAGCGCGGCCGCCTCGCCGAAGTTGCCGTCGAGGTCGACGACCAGGAGATGCGAATCCGCGGCCGCCAGCGCGGTGAGCCGTGCGAGCGTGCCGTCGCGGCTGCCGTCGTTCACGAAGAGGATCTCGTACGGCCGGCCGGTCTCCCGCGCGATCCGGGTGAGCTCGGCGTGAAGTGGCGCGACGTTGCCTTCCTCGTTGTAGACGGGGACGACGAGGGACAGTTCCGGACGCGTCGCTCCGGCGGTCATCGCCGGAAGAACCGGGCCACCGCCCGCGCGACGCGCTCGACCTCGTCGTCCGTCAGGTCCGGCTGGACGGGGAGCGAGAGGATCTCGCGCGCGGTCTGCTCGGCGCGCGGGAGCGCGGGCGGCTCGCCGAAAGTCGCGAGCCAGGCCGGCTGGCGGTGGATAGGCACCGGATAGTGGATGCCCGTTTCGATGTCGGCCTCCGCCAGCGCGGCGCGCAGCGCATCGCGCGCGGGCGTGCGGACGACGTACTGGTGATACACCGCCGTCCGCGACGGGTCCTCGGGCGGCGTGGTCAGCAGCTCGCGGAAGCGATCGGTGTAGTAGGCCGCGATCTCGGCGCGGCGCGCGTTCCGGGCGTCGAGGACGCGGAGCTTCACGCGCAGCATCGCCGCGTGGAGCTCGTCCAGGCGGCTGTTGGTGCCGTAGAACGCGTGCTCGCTCTTCTTCACCTGCCCGTGCACGCCGAGGAGCCGGACACGCTCCGCGAGCGCGTCGTCGTCGGTGCTGACTATGCCGGCGTCGCCGTACGCGGCGAGATTCTTGACGACGCCGAGGCTGAAGGCGCCGGCGCGCCCGAACGTGCCGACGCGCCGGCCGTCGAGCGTCGCGCCGTGCGCATGCGAGCAGTCCTCGAGGAGAACGAGCCCGTGCGCGCGCGCGAGGTCGAGGAGCGGCCCGAGCAGCACAGGGAGGCCGTAGAGGTGGACGACGAGCAGCGCGCGCGTCCGCGGCGTGATCCGGGCGGCGACGTCCGCGGGATCCGGGCCGAGGTCGTCGAGCCGGACGTCCACCGGAACCGGTCGTGCCCCGGCCCGATGAATCGCCTCGACCGCGGCCATGAAGGCGTTCGCCTGGATCAGCACCTCGTCGCCGGGGCCGAGCCCCGCGGCGGCCACGACCAGCGCGAGCGCGTCGGTGCCGGATGCCACGCCGCGCACGTGGCGGACGCCGAGGTACGCCGCCATCTCGGCCTCGAACGCCTTCAGCTCGCCGCCGCCGAGGAGGTGCATCTGCTCGAGGACGCGCGCGCACGCGCCGAGCAGCTCCTCCCGATGCGCGCGGAACTCGCGCGTCAGGTCCAGAAGCGGGACGCGCGCCTGCGTCGCTTTCCTGGCGAGAGCTTCCATTAACGCTTAGCTAAATTCTCAGCATCGTATCGGTGGACCGGGACTCACGCAAGCGATCCGCTGTGCGTTGACATTTGCGGTTCGATCACCCACAGACCTAACGTGGCGCGTGCGGTGGAGGGGGGCGGCTCGATACGCGCGGCCGGCGGTGCCGTCGCGCTCGGGCTCGGTGCGGGCCTGTTGCTCGCGATCCGTCTCGATCGGCCTGCCTTCTTCGACAACGAGGGCCGCTATGCCGAGGTCGCGCGCGAGATGCTGCTGCTCGGCGACTGGGTCACGCCCCACCTCGACTTCAGCGTCTTCCTGAACAAGCCTCCACTTCTATACTGGCTGACCGCCGGCGTTTTTCACCTCTTCGGGCCGACGGAGTGGGCGCGCGTGCTGTCCGTCGGCGCGGCCGTCGTGACGCTCGTCGCGACGTGCCGCGTGGGCGCGCTCCTCTACGATGCCCGGGTCGGAATGCTGGCGGGTCTGCTCCTCGCGACGAGCCTCGGCTTCGCGCTCGAGGCGCGCACGCTGCGGCCGGACATGCTCGTCGTCGCATCGACCGTCGCCGCGATGCTGTGCTGGCTGCGCGCGCGCGAGCCGGGGCGCCGCGCCGGGCGCTGGCTCGTGGCGATGTACGCGGTGCTCGGGCTCGGCGTGCTCGCGAAGGGCCTCGTCCCGCTCGTGGTCGTGGGGATCCCGATCGCGGTCGTCACGATTCGCGACGCCGGGCTCGCCGGCGTGCGGGCGCTCCGCCCGGGGCTCGGGCTCGCCGTGCTTGCCGCGGTGCTTCTGCCGTGGCACGTCGCGGTCGCGCGCCGGAACCCCGGCTTCGCGTGGGACTACGTCGTGAACCAGCACGTCCTCTTCTTCCTCGACCGGAAATTTCCGCGGGATTCCGAGGGCGATCCGCTCGCGTTCTTCTGGAGCGCATACGCCGGGCGCGCGTTTCCAGCGGTGCTGCTCGCACCCGGTGCGGTGGCCGAGGCGGTACGCGGGTGGTCGGTCGCCGCCGCGCGCGCGGCGCGGAGCAGCGCGCTCGTCGCCGTGTGGGCGGCCGGCGTGCTGCTCTTCTTCTCCGCGGCGCCGTCCCGGCTGGAGCACTACTGCCTCCCGGCGCTCCCGCCGACGGCGCTGCTCGCGGCGCGCGGCTGGCAGCGCGCGACGAGCGGCGCGTCCGGCCGTGCGTGGTGGGCGGCCTTCGCGGCGCTCGGCGGGGTCGCGCTCCTCGTCGGGCTCGGGGGCGCGGTGCGCGGGGCGGCGTGGCTCGCGACGACGTACTGGATCGCCGAGGCGCCGGGCCTCCTCGCGCTCGCGGCGCCGGCGGGGATCGTGCTCGCGCTCTTCGGCGTCGCCGTGGTCGGGGCGACGATCGCGCGGAGCGCCGGGATGCTCGTCGGGACGCTCGCGGCCGGGTCCGCCGTCTTCGCCGTGGTCCTCCTCGTCGCGGAAAGCCGTGCCGAGTCGCTCTTCTCGTGGCGCCCCGTCGCGACGGCGCTCGCGGCCGCGACGTCCGCACCCGCGGACGTCGTCTTCGAGGCGCCCGAGGAGTACCAGATCGTCGGCGGCCTCGCGTACTACGCGAAGCGCAGGATCGAGCTGCTCGAGCCGCGCGGGTTCATCCCGCCGACCTACCTCGCCGGACGCACCGCGACGCTCTTCCTGCCGCGCGAGGAGTTCGCGCGGCGCTGGCGAGGCCCTGCGCCGATGGCGCTCGTCAGCGATCCGCAGCAGCGCCGCGACGACCCGGAAGGCCTCGCGCCGGCTCCGTACCACGTGCTCGCCCACTTCGGTGATCGATGGATCGTGACGAACGTCGCCGCTTCCGTCGCGCGTTGACGCGTCTCGCGAGCCTCGCGCTCGCGGCCGCGGCGCTCGGGTGCGCCCGGCTCGGCGCGATCAACGCGATGAAGAAGAGCTTCATCCCGATTCCGGAGATCATCACCGATCCGAACGAGGGCAACACGTTCGGGCTCCTCGGCGTCGTCCTGTTCCTCGACGAGCACGACGAGATCAAATACATGCTCGCGCCGGACGCGACCTACAACGACACGAAGGGCTTCTTCCCGAACCTCCGCTTCTTCGGCTATCCGACGCCGACGCGCCGCTACTCGCTCGTGGTCGGCAAATCGACGACGCGCGACGAGGACTACGAGTTCGAGTTCATCGACCGGGGCTACTGGGAGGGACGCGCGTTCGTCCTCGCATCGGTCGTCCACGAGCGCGACTCGACGGACCGGTTCTTCGGCTTCGGCAACCGCACGTCGGAGAACGCGCACCCGACCCTGCGCCACGGCCTCGTCGGCGGCGAATCGAACTACACGGGCATGAACACCGTCGCGCAGGCGACGCCCGGCGTCTGGCTGCTCCCGCACGTGAACCTCTCGTACCGCATGCGGATCCGCCGCTTCGAGGTCCAGCGGGGACAGGTCTCGAGCGTGCCGTTCGTCGAGACGGCGCACCCCGAGGTCGTCGGGAAGGGGTCGGACCCCGGCGTCTACTGGGCGCATCAGGTCGCGCTCACCTACGACAGCCGCGACTCGATCGACATCCCGACGCACGGCGCGCTGGCCCTCGCGTACACCGAGGTCGCGGACCGGGCGCTCGGAAGCGCGACGTCGTTCGTCAAGTTCGGCGGGGAATGGCGCGACTTCATCCCGCTCCGGAAGGGGAACCCGATCCTCGCCGTGCGGGCCCTCCTCGACTACACGAGCGGCGACAAGGACACGCCCTTCTGGGAGCTCAGCAGCCTCGGCGGCCGGCGGACGCTCCGCGGCTTCGGCAGCGACCGGTTCATCGACTTCAACCGCTCGCTCGCGTCCGGCGAGCTGCGGACGCGGGTCTGGCAGCGGAAGCTCTTCGGCGTCAACGCCGAGCTCGAGGTCGCGCCGTTCCTCGAGGCGGGGCAGGTCTTTCGCCACGTGAGCACGTCACCCGTCAACGACCTCCACTGGGTGTACGGGGTCGGCTTCCGCGGCGTGGTGCGGCCGCAGATCGTGGGCTTCGTCGACGTCGGCCGCGGAAGCGAGGGCACCGCGATCTTCACCGGCGTCGACTATCCCTTCTGACTCGGGCTCGCGCTTCGGCCCGCGCCGCTCGGGCGTCGGCACGAGCGGTCCGGGCGGGACGGCGACGAGGAGGAGGTGCCCGCGGCCGGGCTCGCGCGCACGGCTCACGGCGAGCGGCGCGAGCGGCTGGTGCCGCGCGTCGCGGAGGCGTCGCCATTCGTCCTCCCAGACGAGGAGGTGGACGGGTCCGGGACCCGCGACGCCTGGAGGCCAGCGCCGGAGCGTCCGCGGCGCGTAGAAGCGCAGTCCCGGATCGGGCGGGTAGAACGCGTAGAGGACGGCGTCGTCGGGCAGCACGCGGTCGACGCGCGCGAAGAACGGCCGGAGGCTCCGCGCGCGCGCGAGCGCCGGGTGGACGAGCACCTGGAAGGCGACCGTCCACGCGACGGTCAGCCCCGCGACGACGCCGACCAGCCGGCGCCACGCGCCGGCGCGTCGCGCGCGCGCGACCGCGGGGACGGCGACGAGCGTCACGGCCGCGAGGAGCCAGAGGGCCGGCGCCGCGTCGCGTCCGGCGCGCGCGAGGCGCGCGGCCGCGAGCGCGTCGTCGGCGCGCAGCCACGGCCGGACCGGCGCGGCGACGTCGATGCCCGCGGCGAGCGCGATGCCGAGCGCCGCGAGCACGAGGAGCGCCGGGACGTAGAGCGCGCTCGCGGCGCGCGCGACGCGCGCGAGCGTCCCGTCGGCGCGCGGCGCGGCGACCGCGGCGCCGATCAGCACCGCGAGCGCGGGCTCGAGCGGCAGGAGGTAGACGCTCCGCTTGGCGGCGGCGAGCGAGAAGAAGACGAATCCCGTCGCCGCCCACGCCGCCGGCAGCGCAAGCGCGCTTCGCGCGCGGACGCCGGCGATCGCGAGCGGCAGGAGCGGCGTCCACGGGAGGATTCCGACCAGCCCGAGCGCGAGGAGGTATCCGGGCGCGTGCACGTGGCCGGTCTTCGCGTCGGGGTCGACGAAGCGGAGCCAGTTCTCGCGCACGACCGTGTCGAGGAACGGCGACCCGGCCTGGAGGTACGCGATCGCGTACCACGCGCCCGCGAGTGCCGCGCCGGCGGTGAGCCCGGGAGCGGCGATCCGCAGCGTCCCCCGCACGTCGCGCCGTGCCAGCGCGACGGCGCCGGCGGCGAGCGCCGGGAGGACGACGCCGACGGGTCCCTTGCCGAGCGTCGCGAGCGCGACGCCGGCCGCGAGGAGGACGCCGGGGACCGCCGTGCCGCCGCGCGCGACGCCGTACGCGAGGCCGGCGAAGGCGAGGGTCAGCGGCGCGGCGAGTGCCATGTCGACGCGGGCCGCGGTCGCCGCGCGCATCCACTCGAAGCCGGTCGCGAGCACGAGCGCGGCGGGCAGCGCCGCGGCCCGCGACACGGTCGCGCGCGTGACGGCCCACGTGGCGAGCGTCGCGACGATCGCGCCGATCGCCGAGGGCAGCCGGAGGGCGAGCTCCGGACGCGCCGGCAGCGCGCGGAGCGCCGGCGCCGCGGCCCAGTAGTAGAGGGGCGGCTTGCGCGCGAGCTCGCCGTCGGGACGGGCCGGAACGAGCCACTCGCCGGTCGCGAGCATCTCCCGCGCGACCAGGCCCTCGCGCGGCTCGCCGCGGGTGTAGAACGGGATCGTCGCGCTGCCCGAGAGCGACAGGACCGCGGAGACCGCGAGCACGAGCGTGGCTTCGCGGACGGCCGTCATGCGGCCCGACAATTGCGCCGCGTCGCGCCCGCTGTTAGCGTCCCGCATCCATGCCGGCTGCGGTGGCCGACTACGACGCCCGCTGGGGCTATCGCGCGCTGGACGCCCGTCGCTACGAGGCCCGTCGCTACGGCGGCATCGTCCGACGGCTGAACCACCGGCTTCTCGAGCGTGCGCTCGCCCGCGCGCTCGCGGGCGTCGGCGGGCGCGTGCTCGACGCCCCGTGCGGAACCGGCATCCTCGCCCCGTTCCTCGCGTCGCGCGGGCTCCGCGTCGTCGGCGCCGACATCTCGCCCGCGATGCTCGGCGTGGCGCGCGAGCGCGGGTCGGCCGTCGGCCACGTGCGGGCGGACCTCGAGCGCCCGCCGTACCGGCCCGGGACGTTCGACGCCGTCGTGTCCGCGCGCTTCCTGATGCATCTCCCCGCGGCGGACCGGCCGCGCGTGCTCGCGACGCTCGCCGAGCTCGCCGACGGCCCGGTCGTCGCGACCGTCTGTCATCCCTGGACCGTGAAGTCGTTCGGCCGCGCGGTGCGCCGCGCGCTCGGCGGACGGAGCAAGCGGAGCCCGCGGCTCACGCGCCGGGCGCTCGAGGCGGAGGTCGCGGCCGCGGGGCTCAGGCTCGAGCGCGTGATCCGCGTCCTCCCGCTGCTCTCGGAGGTCTGGGTCGTCGTCGTCCGCAAGCCCGCGAGCACGTAAAGCAGCCGACCGGAGGGTACGCAAATGGCCGCCATCGAAAGCGTCAGCGCGCGCGAGATACTGGACTCGCGCGGCTTCCCGACCGTCGAAGGAACGGTCGTCGTGCGCGGCGGTGCGAGCGGTCGCGCCGCGGTGCCGTCCGGCGCGTCGACCGGCGAGCGCGAGGCGATCGAGCTTCGCGACGGCGATCCGAAGCGCTACGGCGGCAAGGGCGTGCTCCGCGCGGTCGCGAACGTGAACGACGTCGTCGCCCCCGCGCTCCGCGGGATGGACGTCGCGGATCAGGCGGCGATCGACGGGAAGCTCGGCGCCCTGGACGGGACCGACAACAAGTCGAGGCTCGGCGCGAACGCGTTGCTCGCGGTGTCGCTCGCCGCCGCGCGCGCCGCGGCCGCGGCCGCGAACGTCCCGCTGTATCGCTCGCTCGGCGGCGCCGACGCGACGCTGCTCCCGGTGCCGATGCTGAACGTCATCAACGGCGGCCGGCACGCGGCGAACACGCTCGACTTCCAGGAGTTCATGATCATGCCGCACGGCGCGCCGAGCTTCCCCGAGGCGATCCGCTGGGGCACCGAGGTCTATCACGCGCTTCGCGGGCTCCTGACCGCGCGGCGCATGACGACCGCCGTCGGCGACGAGGGAGGCTTCGCCCCCGAGCTCGGCTCGCACGAGGAGGCGCTCGACCTCCTGGTCGAGGCGATCCGGAAGGCGGGCCTCGAGCCGGGCCGCGACTGCTCGCTGGCGCTCGACGCCGCCGCGAGCGAGCTCGTCGACGGCGACGGCTATGCCTTCAAGAAGTCGGGCGGCCCGCGCCGCTCGGCGGACGAGCTGATCGCGCTCTACCGCAGGTGGTGCGACGCGTATCCGATCGTGTCGATCGAGGACGGCCTCGGGGAGAACGACTGGAAAGGCTGGCAGCGCCTCACGGCCGCGCTCGGCGGGCGCATCCAGCTCGTCGGGGATGATGTCTTCGTCACCAGCGACGCCATCCTCGCGCGCGGCATCGCGGACCGGGTCGCGAACGCGATCCTCATCAAGCTGAATCAGATCGGCACGGTCACGGAGACGCGGGCGGCCATGGCGCGCGCCTCGGCTGCCGGCTACCGCTCGATCGTCTCCCACCGCTCGGGCGAGACCGAGGACGCGTTCATCGCCGACTTCGCCGTCGCGACCGGCGCGGGCCAGATCAAGACCGGTGCGCCCTGCCGGTCGGAGCGGACCGCGAAGTACAACCGTCTCCTCGCGATCGCCGACGAGCTCGGGTCCCGCGCCCGGTACGTCGATCCGTTCCGTCGCTAGCGGCGCGGCTGCATCGGCGGAGCCGTCGTGGTAGCCGTGGCGGCGTGCTCGCGGACCGCTCCAGCCGGACGGCGCTCGCCGCGGCGTTCTATCGTGCGCATCACCACCTGCACGACGCCCCGAAGGTCCTCGACGACCCCTACGCGCATCGGCTCCTGACGGCGGGCGAGATGGCCGCGCTCGCCGCGCGCCGGCTCGACGAGGGCCGGGCGCTCGGCGTCCCGCCGGGCACGCCCGAGACGACGCTCGCCCGGACCATCCACGCCTTCACGCCCGCCGCGCTGGTCCTCGCCCGCGCCCGTTACGCCGAGGATCGTCTCGCGGCCGCGCTCGCCCGCGGGGTCGCGCAGTACGTCGTGGTCGGCGCCGGGCTCGACACGTTCGCGTTCCGGCGCGACGACCTGCGGGACCGGGTGATCGTGTTCGAGGTCGACCATCCCGCCAGCCAGGCCGCGAAGCGGGAGCGGCTCGCGGCGGCGGGGCTCGTGCCGCCGGCGAACCTCCACTTCGGGACGGTCGACTTCGAGCGGGAGGACGTCGCCGCCGCGCTCCGCCGGCTGCCCTTCCGAACCGACCGTCCCGCGGTCTTCGCCTGGCTCGGCGTGACCATGTACCTCTCGCGCCCGGCGATCGACGCCACGTGGCGCGCGCTCCGCACCGTCGGCGCGGACGGCAGCGAGCTCGTCTTCGACTTCGTGCATCCCGACCTCTTCGTCGTCGACGCGCCCGCGGTGCGCGGCGTCTTCGCGCGCACGCAGCGCGTCGGGGAGCCGATCGTGACGGGGCTCGATCCGGACACGCTCGGGGGCGAGCTCGCGACGGCGGGGTGGACGCTCGTCGAGACGCTCGACGCCGCGGCGATCGACCGTCGCTGGTTCGCCGGCCGCACCGACGGGTTTCGCGCCCGACCGCTCGCCCATCTCGCCTGCGCGCGCGTGTGACGCGGCCGGCGCCCCCTCACGGCGGCGGGCGGTTGGCGTACAGCCGCCGGCGCGGCGTCGCGTGCCAGACGTGCGCGCGCGGGCCGAGCGCCGCCTCGACCTCGTCGAAGTGGCCGGCGCCGGTCACCAGGAACGTCGCGCCGGCGTCGGCGAAGAGGTCGCGCACGACGCGGAGGTCGTCCGTCCGGAGCGTCGGCGACTCGGTGTAGAAGACGAGCGACGGGGCCCAGCGGCCAAACGCGATCATCGGCCCGCCGCCCGAGG
>Ga0070741_10009076_pt1 | contig 19543 bp, 18 predicted proteins | sample Coa_R1_4_FD_66440 | JGI IMG/M metagenome (GOLD analysis project Ga0070741, IMG submission 66440) | Surface soil microbial communities from Centralia Pennsylvania, which are recovering from an underground coalmine fire - Coalmine... | ecosystem: Environmental > Terrestrial > Soil > Unclassified ...
GACTCGTACGCGCAGCTCGTGCAGTTCCGTCTCTTCGTGCTGTACACGGCGTGGGAGATCGACAAGTACAACGACTACAAGCGCGTCCGGAAGGACATCGCCGTCGCGAAGGTCGTGATGCCGACCGTGTTGCACGACATCGCTTGGCGGGCGATGCAGGTGCACGGTGCGCTCGGCACCACGAACGAGATGCCGTTCTTCGGGATGATCCACGGCGCGGGCGTCATGGGCCTGGCCGACGGCCCCACCGAGGTGCACAAGGTGACGGTCGCCCGCCAGATCCTGCGCGACTACGAGCCCACCGACGGGATGTGGCCGAGCGAGTGGATCCCCGGCAAGATCGACGCCGCGAAGGCGGCGTACGCCGAGCTCGTCGAGCTGGAGGTCGGCAACCTCTGATGGACGTCGAGCGGCTGGCGGCGTGGATGGACGACGAAGGGCTGCCCGGCAAGGGCGAGCCCGTCGAGCACCGCTACATCTCCGGGGGTTCGCAGAACGAGATCTACGAGATCCGTCGCGGCGAGCTGCACGCCGCGCTGCGCATCCCGCCGCCGTCGGCACCCGCGTCGCGCGACGAGGGCATCCTGCGCGAGTGGCGGATCATCGAAGCGCTCGACGGCACCGACGTCCCCCACACGCCCGCCATCGCCGCGTGTCGCGACCAGCTGGTCCTGGGCCGCGCCTTCTACTTGATGGGCTTCGTCGAGGGTTGGTCACCGATGGGCATCGAGCGGGGGAAGTGGCCGGCGCCGTTCGACGAGGACCTCGACGCCCGCAAGGGCCTCGCCTACCAGCTCGTCGAGGGCATCGCGCTGCTGTCGAAGGTCGATTGGCGGGCGAAGGGACTGCACGACCTCGGCCGTCCCGACGGCTTCCACGAGCGACAAGTCGATCGTTGGACGACGTTCCTCGGGCGCGTCAAGGGTCGCGACCTGCCCGGCCTCGATGAGGCGTCGGCGTGGCTGCGGGCGCACGAGCCCCTCGACTACATCCCGGGTCTCATGCACGGCGACTACCAGTTCGCCAACGTGATGTACCGCGACGGCGCGCCCGCCCGCCTCGCCGCCATCGTGGACTGGGAGATGGGCACGGTCGGCGATCCCAAGCTCGATCTCGGGTGGGTCGTGCAGAGCTGGCCTGCCGACACCATGACGCCGGCGGCGGCGCAGTCGAGCTACGTCGACATGTACGGCATGCCGTCGCGCGACGAGGTGCTGGCGCACTACGCGCAGGTGTCCGGCCGGCAGGTCGACGACATCGACTACTACGTCGTCCTCGCGAAGTGGAAGCTCGCGATCGTGCTCGAGCAGGGCTTCCAGCGGGCGGGCGACGACGAGAAGCTGCTCGCCTTCGGGCCGATCGTGCTCGATCTGATGAAGGGCGCCGCCGAACTGGCCGAGACCACCGACTACCGCTCGTGACGAGCGCGCCCCGTCGTGCCGTCGATGCGGTCGAGACGGAACACGCGCAGGTCACGACCGCTGCGTTCGGTGTACACGTCGTAGTTCGGCCAACGATCGACCAGCTTCGGCCACACGGCGTGCTTCTCCGCGTCGTCGAGCAAGTGGGCGCGCACGTCGATTTGCTCACCGTGGACGGACGCCGACGCCACCGGGTGGCGCAGGAGGTTCGCCGTCCACGCGGGGTGCGTCTCGCGGCCGTAGTTGCTGCCGACGACGTAGAACACGTCACCGTCCGGCACGTAGGCCAGCGGCACGTCGCGACGCGCGCCCGACTTCGCACCGGTCGTGGTCAGCAACATGACCGGGACGACGCCGCCCTGGCTGAGCAGGTAGCGCCCGCCGGTGATGCGGTGCACGAAGCGATCGAGCGCCGGCACCACCGGCGCGCCGAACCTCAGGAACGACTTGCTGCCGGCGACCTTGAGCAGCACCCGGCCGCCGCGGCTGTCCTTGCGCACGGGCCACGTTGGACCACCGTGGCCGCGCCGGTCCAGTCGGTCGGCACGGCGCGCGAGGAGTCCGCGGGATGACTGACGACCGTTGGTCGGGCGCCGCCGACCTGGCGTCGCTGCTCGATCTCGAGGTGCTCGACCGGGACCTCTTCCGCGGGGTCAACGGTGTCGGCTCGCGGGTGCGCCGGTCGTTGTACGGCGGGCAGGTGGCGGCGCAGGCGCTGCGGGCCGCGGGCATGACCGTCCCCGAAGGGCGCAACCCGCACTCGCTGCACGGTTACTTCCTGCGCCCGGGTCGCGCCGATCGCGCCGTGCTGTTGCACGTCGACCGTGATCGTGACGGGCGGTCGTTCTCGGCTCGTCACGTGCGCGCCGTGCAGGACGGCGAGGTCATCTTCTCGATGCTGGCGTCGTTCCACGTCGACGAGCCGAGCGGTGCGTACGACGCGGTGCCCACCGCGGGCGACGTGCCCGCGCCCGAGACGATCACGACGACCCGCGGCGACCACGCCATCGAGATGCGCGAGATCAACGAGATGCGCGTCGAGGGCGATCGTGTCCTCTACGCCGACGCGCTGTGGGTCCGTGTGAAGGATCCGCTGCCGGACGAGCGCTTGGCCCGCGCGTGCGCGTTGACGTACGTGTCCGATCTGGGGTCTGGGTTCGGCCAGGTCGTCGTCGACGGCCTCGGGTCCGGTGGGGCGAGCATCGACCACGCCGTCTGGTTCCACGACGACATCGCCGTCGACGACTGGCTGCTGCTCGAGCTCCATCCGCGCAAGGCGGGTGGGTCGCGCGGCGTCTACACGGGAGGCATCCGTGACCGCGCCGGCCGGCTCGGTGCGCTGTGCGCGCAGGAGTTGCTGCTGCGACCGGCGCCGCCGGAACATGTCGCGGCGATGCGGGAGATCCTGGAGCAGAATTGAACATCTCGATGCTGTTGGACATGGCGGTCGAGGGCATGGCGGATCGCGTCGCGGTCGGTGGCCGTGACGGCGGCCTGACGTACGACGCCCTGCGCGATCGCGCCCGTCGTGTCGCCGGTCTCGTGCGCGGGCTCGCCGTCGAGCGTGTCGCGATGGTCGACGTGAACTCGGAGCTGCTGCCCGCGCTGCTGTTCGGGAGCGCGCTCGCCGAGCTGCCGTTCGTGCCGGTCAACTACCGGCTCGCCGACGATCGCCTCCGTGCGGTCGTGCAGCGCATCGTTCCCGCCTACCTCGTCGCCGAGGCCGACGTCCCCGCTCGCCTCGCCGGTCTCGACGGCCTCCACGTCCGCGTCGATGCGGACGTCCGGCGCGACCTCGAGGGCGCGCCCTCGCACGAGCCCGGCGACCTCGACGGCGACGCCGTCGCCGTGTGGTTGTTCACGAGCGGGACGACCGGTGAGCCGAAGGCGGCGTTGCTGCGCCATCGCCATCTCACGTCGTACGTGCTCTCGACCGTGGAGTTCATGGGCGCGGACGAGGACGAGGCCACGCTCGTGAGCGTGCCGCCGTACCACATCGCCGGCATGGCCACGATCCTGTCGAACACGTACGCCGGCCGCCGTCTCGTGTACCTGCCGCAGTTCGATCCGAAGGAGTGGGTGCGGTTGGCGGACGCGGAAGCGGTGACCCACGCCATGGTGGTGCCGACCATGCTCGGCCGCATCCTCGACGTCGTCGAGGAGCAGGGCGTCCCGCTCCCCGCGTTGCGGCACCTGTCGTACGGCGGTGGTCGCATGCCGGTGGCCACCATCGAGCGCGCGCTCGACCTGCTGCCCCACGTCGGGTTCGTGAACGCCTACGGGTTGACGGAGACGAGCTCGACGGTGGCCGTGCTCGGTCCGGACGACCACCGCGTCGCGCACGGCAGCGTCGATCCCGCCGTGCGCGCCCGTCTCGGCTCGGTGGGGCGTCCGTTGCCGGTGCTCGAGCTCGAGATCCGCGACGCGTTCGGCGCCGTGCTGCCCGCGGGCGCGACGGGTGAGATCTACGTGCGGGGCGAGCAGGTCGCGGGTGAGTACCAGGAGCGCACGGTGCTCACGGCGGACGGCTGGTTCCCGACGCGCGACAGCGGCCGCCTCGACGAGGAGGGTTTCCTCTACGTGGAGGGCCGGCTGGACGACGTGATCGTCCGCGGCGGGGAGAACCTGTCGCCGGGCGAGATCGAGGACGTGCTCGCCGCCCACGAGGCGGTGGCCGAAGCGGCCGTCACCGGCGTCCCCGACGCCGAATGGGGTGAGGCCGTGGCAGCCGCGGTCGTGCTCGTGCCCGGCCGGCAGGTCGCGCCGAGCGAGTTGCAGCAGTGGGTGCGCGACCGGTTGCGGTCGTCGCGCACGCCGGTCGTGATCGAGATCCGCGATTCGTTGCCGTACAACGAGACTGGCAAGCTGCTGCGGCGCGTGTTGAAAGAGGAGCTCGCCGCGCTGGCGAGCGCGCAAGGGGAGGAACGATGAAGGCCGGTTCTCGCTGGCGGAGCGCGGTCGACACGACCGAGGTGATCGTGGTGAAGGCGCCCGCCGACGACCTCGAACTGGAGTGCGGCGGCGCCGCGATGGTCGAGGCGGCCGACGCCGGTGCGCCGAGCGGCTCGGTCGATCCCGCGCACAACGCCGGGACGCAGCTCGGCAAGCGCTACGTCGACGACGGTGACGCCGGGCTCGAGGTGCTGTGCACGAAGGCGGGCCCCGGTTCGCTCGCCGTCGACGGCCGCGCGCTCGTGCTCAAGGAGGCCAAGCCGTTGCCGTCGTCGGACTAGCCGCCGTGCGGGTCGTCATCGATCACGAGGCGTGCACCGGTCACGGTCGCTGCTACACGCTCGCGCCCGACGTGTTCGACAGCGACGACGCGGGCTACGGCGTGGTGCGCGTCGACGAGGTGCCCGACGAGTTGCAGGACCAGGCACGCAACGGGGTGCGCAACTGCCCGGAGCGGGCCATCACGATCACCGACGAGTGAGGCCGACATGACCGCTGACGAGACGATCGACGACGGCGTACCGGACGTCGACATGGGACCGGGCTTCGACATCCTCGTCGACCTGCAGTCGCCCCAGCCGCGCTACGCGGCGCTGCTCGCGCAGGGTGGGTTCCTGGAGCCGATGGAGGGCATGGCGCTCACGCTCGACCGGTCGCTCACCGAGCACGTGCTGCGCCATCACGAGGTGTTCTCGTCGCGCGTCGATCTCGGGCTCGGCAACGTGCGACCGCTGATCCCGCTCAACGTCGACCCGCCGTTGCACTCGAAGTACCGCAAGCTGCTCGACCCGCTGTTCGCACCGAAGCGGATGGACGAGCAGGAAGACGACATCACCCGCCGCGTCAACGCCTTGATCGACGGCTTCATCGACCGGGGGGAGTGCAACTTCAGCGAGGAGTTCGCCGATCTCTTCCCGACATCGGTGTTCCTCGGGCTCATGGGGCTGCCGGAGGACGAGCTGCCGATGTTCCTTCGCCTGCGCGACGGCATCCTCCACCCGGAGAAGGTGGATCCGAACGCGTGGCTCGATCCCGAGGCGCGGCGCGCGGTCATGGACGGCACCGGGCAGGAGATCTACGACTACTTCGGTGCGATCGTCGACGAACGGCGCGCCCGCCCCGCGGGTGACGTCATCTCGCGGTTCCTCGCCGCGGAGATCGACGGCGACAAGTTGACGCGCGACGACATCCTCGACATCTGCTTCCTGTTCCTGATCGCGGGGCTCGACACGGTGAGCGACTCGCTCACGTGCTTCTACGCCTTCCTGGCAACGCACCCCGCGCACCGTCGCCAGATCGTGGACGACCCTTCGTGCATCCCCAATGCCGTCGAGGAGCTGTTGCGCTGGGAGTCGCCCGTGCCGTCCGGCGTGCCGCGGGTCGCCACGCAGGACACCGAGCTGCCGAACGGGTGCCCGGTCAAGCAGGGCACCGCCGTGATGATCGTCTACGGCGCCGCCAACGTGGACGAGCGCGAGTGTCCTTCACCGATGGAGGTGCGCTTCGACCGCGACACCAACCGCCATCTCGCGTTCGGCGGAGGCGTGCACCGCTGCCTCGGTTCGCACCTGGCGCGGCGCGAGCTGCGCATCACGTTGCGGGAGTGGCACCGTCGCATCCCCGACTACTGGCTGAAGCCGGGACACGAGACGCTCGTGTACCCGCCCGGGCTGCGTCACGTGAAGGACCTCACGCTCGCCTGGAAGTGACGGGCGCGTCTACTTCAGCAGCGGGTCCCGGGGGAGTCCGAGCAGTCGCTCACCGATCTGGTTGCGGGTGATCTCCGACGTGCCGCCGGCGATGCTCATCGCCCGCGTGCCGAGCGTCAGCAACGCCGCGCCCGCACCCTCGCCTTCGAGGTAGGCAGCCGCCGGTCCGACGAGGCGGAGCGCGATCGACGCGAGCGCGTGGCCCTGCTCCGCGAGGACGAGCTTCGTCACGTTGCCCTCCGGCCCGGGCTCGGCCCCCGACACGGCGCGCTCGGCCCGGCGCAGGTTCATCAACCGCAGCGTCTGGTTGACGGCGAGCAGCCGGGCGACGTCGTTGGCGACCGCCGGGGCGCGGTCGGGATGGCCGTCGAGCATGGCGATCGGGTCGAGGGCGGCGCCCATCCCCCCGCCGGCCCCGCCGCCGATGCTGACGCGTTCGTTGCCGAGCGTGGCTCGCGCCACGGTCCATCCGGAGTCGACGGCGCCGACCACGTCGTCGTCCGGGACGAACACGTCCGTGAAGAACACTTCGTTGAACTCCGAACCGCCGGTGATCTGGCGCAGCGGGCGCACCTCGACGCCGGTGGCGTGCATGTCGATCACCATCGTCGTGATGCCGTCGTGCTTCTTGGCGTCCGGGTTCGTGCGCACGGTGGCGAGACCGAGGCCGGCGTAGTGGGCGCCGCTCGTCCACACCTTCTGGCCGTTGAGCAACCAGCCGCCGTCGACGCGCGTCGCCTTCGTCTTCACGCCGGCGGCGTCGGAGCCTGCCTCGGGCTCGCTGAAGAGCTGGCACCAGATGACGTCCTGGCGGAGCGCGGGTAGCACCCACCGCTCGATCTGGTCCGCGGTGCCGTGCTGGATGAGCGTGAGGATCACCCAGCCGGTGATGCCGTACTGCGGACGCTTCACGCCGGCGGCGCGGAACTCCTCGTCGATCACGAGCTGCTCCACCGCGGACGCCTCACGTCCCCACGGCTTTGGCCAGTGCGGCATCACGTAGCCGGTCTCGATCAACCGATCGCGCTGCGCGTCGGGCTCGAGCGCGGCGACGTCCTGCGCGAACGCGCGGATCTCGGCGCGCAGCTCGTCCGCCTCCGGCGGGAGGCTCAGCCCCGGCGCCCGCACGACGCCGGCGCGCGTCGAGTCGATCACCTGCGTGCCGTGGTCGTCGTCCTCGAAGGCGGCAGCGATGCTCAACGCCCGCCGCATCAAGAGGTGGGCGTCGTGTTCCCAGGTGAACCCGATCCCGCCGTGCACCTGGATGTCGAGATGGCTGTTGTCGAGGAACGCGGGGACGGCGAGCTGCGCGGCGACGGCGGCGGCCAGCTCGAACTGGTCGAGGTCACCGGACGCGGCGCGCGCCGCGTCCCACGTCGCGCTCGTCGCCAGCTCGGCGGCCACGAGCATGTTGGCGCAGTGGTGCTTCACGGCCTGGAACATGCCGATCGGCCGACCGAACTGGTGGCGCTCCTTCGCGTACGCGGTCGCGGCGTCGCAGCATTCGCGTGCGCCGCCCGTGGCCTCCGCGGCGTAGACCGTGCGCACGACGGCGCGGGCACGCGACGCGGCGCCGGCGAGCACGTCGACAGGCGCGCCGTCGAGCGTGATCGTGGCGGCCCGCCGCGCGCGGTCGACGTTGTCGGGAACGCGCACGCCGACGCCGCGCCCGTCGCGCTCGCACACGAGCACGTCGTCGCCGGTGACGAGCACGAACAGCTCGGCGAGCGCGCCACCGAGCACGACCGGCACGGAACCGCTTGCCGCACCACCCTCGACGCGCACGTCGTCCGTCCACGCGACGGCGGCGGTCCGCGTGCCGTCCGCCAGCGACGGGAGCCAGGTCGCGCGCTGCTCGTCCGACGCGCACGCGGCGAGGACGGCCGACGCCGCAACCGTCGGCACGAACGGGCCGGGCGCGACGGCGCGACCGAGTGCCTCCACGACGACGACGAGCTCCTCGAGCCCGTAGCCCGAGCCGCCGTACTCCTCGGGGAGGTGCAGACCGAGCCAGCCGAGCTTGACCAGCTCCTCCCAGAACGGCGGCATCGGTTCGTCGGTCGCGTCGAGCAGGGCGCGGTTCGCCTGGCGCGCGCCGCTCGAGGCGAGGAACGCGCCGGCGACCTGTTCGAGATCGCGGTGCGCTTCGGTGATGGCGATACCCATGCGCAGATCCTCGCCGCGACCGTCGACGGCCTTCCACTCCACCGCGTCGCGCTGCGGCCGTCGTTCAGGTGAGCCGGTCCGCGACGGATGAGCGCCGGGCGCGCACGAGCGCGACCGCGCGCGAGAACGGCACACCGGCCGGGTGGGACGGACCGGTGTGCCGTTCGTCGTGCGCTGTCATCCGGTGGCGAGTGACGTCAGGTGCCGCGGTAGGCGCTCGGGGTGGACGAGCTGCTCGAGCTGTTGGAGTCGCTCGAACCGCCCGAGCCACCCGAACCGCCCGCTCCGCCCATGTGCGGGCAGTTGGCGGGGTCGTGGTGGCCCTGGCCCGGACCGGGCGCCGGCGCGGGCGCAGGCGTCTGCTGCGAACCGGACGAGCTCGTGTCCGGCTGCGTCGTCGTGGTGCCGCCGCTGCTCGAGGAGCTGTCGGTCTGCCCCCAGGCGACCGCGGCACCACCGCCGAGCAGCAGTCCCGTGACACCGGCCGCTGCGAGCGCGTGCTTCAGTCGGAATTCCATGTGATCACCTCCTCCAAGGTTGGCTCGTGCGTGACCATGCCGGTCGAACCTCTGATCCGGCTGTGAACGCCCGCAGAATCGCTGTGCGCCGCGGTGTGCTCGGATGGTGCGGTGCACGGAGCGTTGACGTGAAGGCCGAGGTGGTCGTCCTCGGCATGGGACCGGGCGGCGAAGAGGTGGCGGAACGCCTCGCGGAAGCAGGCGTCGACGTCGTCGGCATCGAGAAGGAGCTCGTCGGCGGCGAGTGCCCGTACTGGGCGTGCATCCCCACGAAGATGATGGTGCGCGGCAGCAACATGCTCGCGGAGGCGGCGCGCATGCCGCAGCTGTCCGGCGACGTGCAGGTCACGCCGCGCTGGTCGGTGGTGGCGGATCGCATCCGCGCCGACGCCACCGACGACTGGGACGACACGGCCGCCGTCGCCCGCTTCGAAGGGCTCGGTGGCCGGTTCGTGCGCGGCGCGGGCCGCCTCGACGGGCCGGCGCGGGTCGTGGTCGGCGACGACGTCGTCGAGGCCTCGCGGGCCGTCGTGATCGCGACCGGCACGCGACCGGTGGTGCCGTTCCGTCACATCGACGGTCTGTCCGACGTGCCGTACTGGACCAACCGCGACGCGGTGAAGACGACCACCGCACCGTCGTCGTTGGTCGTCATCGGCGGCGGTGTCGTCGGTTGCGAGTTCGCGCAGGTGTTCGCGCGGTACGGCGCGCGCGTGGTGATCATCGAGGGTTCACGCCATCTCCTGCCCAGTGAGGAGGTCGAGGCGTGCCAGCTGCTGCACGACGTGTTCGCCCGCGAGGGCATCGAGGTCTGCACCGGCGCGTCCGCGAAGGCCGTCGCGATCGGCGGTGACGGTGTCGTGGTGACGCTCGACGACGGCAGCACGGTCACGGGTGCGCACCTCCTCGTCGCCACCGGACGGCAAGCGGACCTCGACGCGATCGGCGCGACGACGATCGGCGTACCGAGCGACGCACGGTGGATCCGTGTCGACGACCACCTGCGCGTGGATGGCGTCGACGGCGTCTACGCCATCGGCGACGTGACCGGCGGCGGGTTCACGCACATCGCGGTGCACCACGCCCGCATCGTGATCGACGACATCCTCGGGCGCCCGACGCACGGCCACGAACACCACGCGGTGCCTCGCGTCGCGTTCACGGATCCCGAAGTGGGCGCCGTCGGCATGACCGAGCGCGCCGCGCGCGAGGCCGGCATCGACGTGCGCACCGGCTACGCGTTGGTGCGCAACTCGTCACGCGGGCACATCCACAAGCTCGGGAACGACGGGTTCATCAAGGTCGTCGCGGACACCGCGAGCAACGTGCTCGTCGGTGCCACCTCGGTCGGTCCGTGCGGCGGCGAGGTGCTCGCGGTGCTGACGCTCGCCGTGCATGCCCGCATCCCCATCGACGTCGTGCGCCGGATGATCACCGCCTACCCGACGTTCCACCGCACCGTGGCCGACGCGCTGGCGGACCTCAGCGCTTCTTGACGGCGACGCCGGTGGCGGCGGCGACCGCACCGGCGACGGCGAGCAACGAGCGACGGTGCGACGTCACCCACCACTGCGCGCTCGAGCGGTGCGAGCGATCGTCGAACTCGCCGTGCGCGCCGTGGTCGTCGTGCGCGTCGACCGGCTCCCAGAGGTTGGCGGGCCGGTTGCGGTCGACCGGCTCGGACGTCTGCTGGCTGTCGAACCCCGTGCGGCCGAGGTAGCGGTCGAGCAGCCCCGGCGCGATCGCGTTGGCCACGAGCGTCGCTGCCGTGCTCGCGCCGACCCACCACTCGCGACGGTCGTGGTCGGCGGCCCACACGATGGCGCGCGCCGCCACCTCCGGTTGGTAGATCGGCGGCACGGGTTGGGGATGGCGCGACAAGCGGGAGAGCACCCACGAGAACTGCGGTGTGTTCATCGCGGGCAGCTGCACCATCGTGACCCGCACGTTGCTCTTGTCGTGGAGCAACTCGCAGCGCAGCGACTCGTTGAACCCCTGGATGGCGTGCTTGGCGCCGCAGTACGCGGACTGCAACGGGATGCCGCGGTAGGCGAGCGCCGAGCCGACCTGGACGATGACCCCGCTGTTTCGGCGCTTCATGCGACCGAGTGCCGCCTTCGTGCCGTACACGAACCCGAGGTACGTGACCTCCGTTGCGCGACGGAACTCCGCGGTGCTGATCTCGTCGAACGGCGCGAACACGGCCGAGAACGCGTTGTTGACCCAGACGTCGATCGGGCCGAGCTCCTCCTCGACCCGGGCCGCCGCTGCCTCGACGGCATCGGCGTCGGCGACGTCGACGTCGAGCGGCAGCGCTCGGCTGCCGAGGGCCTCGACATCCTTGGCCGCCGCCTCGACACCGGCCTGCCCCCGGGCGACGAGGGCGACGTCGTCACCGCTCTCCGCGAAGCAGCGGGCGGCCGCCCGTCCCACACCGGCTGACGCGCCGGTCACCACAACGACTCTTCCTGCCATGCCGCCGTCATTCCCCGATCCGGCCGTTCCGAATCGGGGATGCCAGGATGCAACCGTGGGTGCGCTCGACGGGATCCGTGTGCTGGAGGCCGGACTGCTCGTGCAGGGGCCGCAGTGCGCGGCGTTGCTCGGCGAGTGGGGCGCGGACGTGGTCAAGGTGGAGCTGCCCCACTACGGCGACCAGTCGCGGTGGCTGCCCGCCGCGTCCGACACACGGGACAGCGCGTACTTCCTCGCGTGCAACCGGGGGAAGCGCAGCGTCACCGTCGACCTGCGCGTCGACGCCGGGCGCGACGTCTTCCTCCGTCTCTGCGAGTGGGCGGACGTCGTCATCACGAACTTCAAGCCCGGCACGATGGACGCGTGGGGAGTCGGCTACGACGCCGTCGCCGCCCGCAACCCGCGTGTCGTGTACGCGACGAGCTCGACGTTCGGCGACGCCGGCGACGGCGCGCACCGCGAAGGTGCGGACCTCAGCGCGCAAGCGGCGGGCGGCATCATCAGCACGACCGGCGTGCGGGGCGGCGATCCGACACCGATCGGCGCGACCATCGCCGATCACATCGCGTCGTTGAACCTGGCGGCCGGCATCACCGCCGCACTGCTGGCGCGCGAGCGCTCCGGGCGCGGTCAGCACGTCGCCACGTCGCTGGTGGGCGGGCAGATCTGGGCGCAGGCCAGCGAGATCACGTCGTACCTCCTGACCGGTCGGGTCGGCGGCCCCGCCAACCGCAGCAACCCGATCATCCCGGGCGTGTACGGCATCTTCCCGACGGCGGACGGGTGGCTGGCGATCGTCGGCGTCGGCGGACGGGCGCGCGCCGCGTTCTTCGCGACCATCGGGCGGCCCGAGCTCGTGGAGCGCTTCCCCGCCAACCTCTACTGGGACGACGACAAGGCGGCACTGTTCCCGATCCTCGACGAGGTGTTCCGCACCAAAACGACCGCGGCGTGGGAAGAGATCCTCACCGCCGCCGGTGTCCGCCACGCGCCGGTCCGCGACCACGCCGCAGTGGTGGCCGACCCGTCGATGTGGGCCAACGGCTACTTCACCGAGGTGCCCGAGCCCGCGCCACCCGCGCTGACGCGGGTCGTGTCGAGCCCCGTCCGCTTCAGCGCCACACCGTCACAGCCGGCGACGCACGCCCCCGAGCTCGGCCAGCACACCGAGGAGGTGCTCCTCGAACACGGCTACTCGTGGGAGGACATCGCCGCGCTGCGCGACGCCGGCGCCATCTGACCCGCCATCAGCGACGCGGGGACGGGCAGCGTCGGCCCCGCGAGGTGGCGAGCAGCGTGCGCCATCGCCACGTCGACGAGCCACCGTTCCCCGCTCGCCAGCGCGGTCATCGCCGCGACGGCGGCGGTGAGCCCCGTGACGGGGTCGGCGACGGCATCGGCGCAGAAGCACGGACCGTCGTCGTCCCACACGACGAGCCCGCCCGCGACCGCGGCATCGTCGCCGAAGGCGACGCGATCGGCACCGTCGCCGTCGCGGCCGTGGCCCGTGATCGAGAGCCAGACGGTCGGGCCGTCCTCCGCGCGCAGGAGCTCCTCGGCGTGGATCCCGAGCTGTCGCAGGGCGCGCGGTCGCGAGCCTTCGATCACGACGTCGGCATCGACGAGCAGGGCGCGCAACGCGGCCAGGTCGTCGTGACGCGTGAAGTCGAAGGTGCGTTGCTCCTTGCCGTCGTTGAGCAGCGCGAAGAACGCGGGTGGTCCGTTGCGCGCACCATCGGGTCGCGTCCGTGACTCGACCTTCACGACGCGCGCACCGGCGAGACGCAGCAGGCGCGAGCACAGCGGCCCGGCCCACAACGACGACAGGTCGACGACGAGCGGCGCCGCGCGCGTCGCCGCGCGCGTCGCCGACGCGGGGCCGAACCGCGCCGCGCCCACCGGGAGCTCGTGGAACGGCGGCGGACCGACACGAGGTGATGGCAGTGGCGACGGCAGCACCGCGACCGGCAGCCCGAGCAGCGCGGCACGCGCGTCGAGCTCGTCGCCGTCGCGCGTGCGCGCCGCGTCGGCGACGGCCGCCCATGGATCGCGGGGCACGTCGTCGAGCTCGAGCCACGCGGGCACGGCGTCGACGTCGTCGGCGCGCGCAAGCGTGACCACCATCCATCCCGTCGCGGTGCGGAGGATGCGGGTGGCGCCCCCGCAGCTGATGTCGCCCCGGCGGGTGAACCCCGCGATCGACGCACGCTCGACGAGCAGACCGAGAGGGTCGGGCATGGTTCGGCCGGACAACCTGGTGAGCGCGGCGTGCAGGTCGTGCAGGCGGGGGACGAGCGGCGCCGGTGGCCCGAGCGGTGGGCCGTCGTGGCGGCCGGTGAGGGTCATCGCCCCGCTCGCCGCCCAGGCCGCCGCTCGTTCCTCCACGGCATCATCGTGGCAAAGCGAAGCTACGGTCCGGTCATCCGCGTCCTCCACGTGACCGATGGCGAGCTCGACGCGCTGCTGGCGTCACCGCGCGCCGACGACGAGCTGCGCGAGCCCGTGACGATCGTGGTCGGGCGCGACGGCGGGCGCGTGTCGCAGGCGGCGCTCGATCGGCTCACCGTCACGCCGTGCGTCGTGATCGGTGTGGGTCACGATGCGACCGCGCCACCACCGCACGTCGACCTCGTCGTCGAAGACGACGTGTGCGCGCTCGACGACGTCGTCGCCACGGTCGACGCGCACCCTCTCGCGTCGACGACGTTGACGGTGTTGCTGCGCAGCGGTCCGCACCGCTCGTTGGAGGCGGGGTTGGCGGCGGAGAGCGCGGCCTACTCCACGTTGCAGGGCGGCCCCGAGCTGGCCGCGTGGCGCGCCGCCCATCCGATCCGCGCCCGAGAGCGCGCGGCGAACGCGCCCGTGCGCACGGAACGGGACGGGGCCCGGCTGACCGTCGTGCTCGACCGTCCCCATGTCCGCAACGCGCTCGACCGCGCCATGCGCGACGCGTTGCTGGAGGCGTTCGCGCTCGTGGCTGCCGATGCCACGATCGCGGAGGTGGTGGTGCGAGGGGAGGGTCCGTCGTTCTGCAGCGGCGGCGATCTCGACGAGTTCGCCACGTTCGACGATCCTGCGTCCGCGCACCTCGTGCGACTGAGCGCCAGCCTCGGGCGCGCCATCGCCGCCGTCGCCGATCGCGTGACGTGCCTCGTCCACGGTCCGTGCGCGGGGTCCGGGGTCGAGCTGCCCGCCTTCGCGGGACGGGTCGTCGCCGCGCCCGACACCACGCTGGCCTTGCCGGAGGTGTCGCTCGGTCTCGTGCCGGGCGCGGGCGGGACCGTGAGCCTCACCCGCCGCGCCGGGCGTCACCGCGTGGCGTTGCTGGCGTTGTCCGGCCGCGCCATCGACGCCACCACCGCCCTCCGCTGGGGCCTCGTCGACGCCGTCCAACCGTTGGACGCCCTCCCGGCGTTCTAAGCGCGTGGGCGCCCTCCAGGGGTTCTAAGCGCGTGGATGGTCATCCCGCCGCCATTCGCGCGCGCAAAACGCGTGCGATGGTCTCGACGACGAAGGCGGGCCGGCGGACGACCATGTCCCACGTGAACCGCAGCACGGTCCAGCCCAGCAACTCGACCTCGTTCTGGCGCGCGAAGTCGAGCGTCGTCGCCTGCGGCGTGCCGTGCACGGTCCAGCCATCAACTTCGATGACGACCATGAGCTCCGGATAGGCGAAGTCGACCCTGGCCACGAACCGGTCACCGTCGAAGACCTCGAACTGGTAATTCGGCTTCGGGAGGCCTGCCCGATCGAGCAGCTGCGCCATGCGTGACTCGAGCAGGCTCTCCGGTCGCTCGTCACCGAGCGCTCGATCGACCAACACGGCCCGGAGCACGCCGGCGCCGTTGCGACCGGAACGGCCGAGCTGTTCGAGCATCGCCCAGAGACCGGCGACCGTGAACAACCGGCGTTGGAGCCCTCGCTCGACAGCGTCCTCGACGACGAAGCGCGCCACGACCGCGCCGAGTTGCAGAACGGTGAGCATCGGATCCGTCACCGGGATGTGACGCACGATCACGATGCGATCCGGGGTCAAGGCCGCCGAGCGATGCACGTGCGCGCCGCGGAGGCGCGGGAGTCGGGGCGGCGCGACGCAGACATCCGGATGGTCGGGCCAGACGTCGCTCAGCCCCCACACGGTGCTGGCCGATCGGCGCGACGCGGCGGCGAGCCCGGCCGCCGCCCACACGGCGTAAAGCGTTCGCTGCTCCTCGGTTCGCGGCGCGCCGGCGAGACGAAGCACGTTCGTGTGCTCTCGGGCCAGGATGCCGGCATCGACCGCGGTGCGGATCTGCGACCGCGTCAACAGTCCGTCCTCGACGCGGAGCAACCCGTGCCGGGCGCGCGTACGGCGCGCGACGTCGTGCCAGTTGACGTGTGACATTCCTTCACTCCTCGAACGACTGGTCGAGGGGGAAGGCGGACCACCGTAGCGTCCACCGGCTGCCGATCGTTTTGCGCGCGCATCTGGCCAACCGAGCGCCGTTCACGCGCGCAGAACTCGAACGCCGACGACGTCCTCTTGCTTTGAGCGCGCCGGCGGTCGTCCCGTCGCCACCCACGCGCTTAAAGCGAGAAAGCGGGAAGGGGACGGGACCGACGGGGTGCGGGGATCCGAGGGGCGTGACCCTACGATCGTCCGATGGTCACCTTCACGGGTCGGGACGGCAACGCCATCGCGGGTGACGAGGCCGGTCCGCCGGACGGTCCGCCAGTCGTCCTTCTCCACGGCGGCGGTCAGACACGCCACTCGTGGGGCACGACCCTCGGCGTGCTCGGTGATCGTGGCTGGCGGGCGTACTCGCTCGACCTGCGGGGCCACGGCGGCAGCGAATGGGCACCCGACGGCGACTACACCCTCGACGCGTTCGCGGGCGACGTGGTCGCGGTCAGCCGGCAGCTCGGGCGCCCGCCCGCGCTCGTCGGCGCGTCGCTCGGCGGCATCGCGTCGCTCGCCGCCATCGGCGACAACACCGACGAGGTGATCGCCACCGCGCTGGTGCTCGTCGACGTCGCGCCCCGCATCGAGGAGGCCGGCCGCGACCGCATCGGCGCGTTCATGATCGAGCACATGGACGACGGTTTCGCCTCGCTCGACGAGGTCGCCGACGCCATCCAGGCCTACAACCCGCACCGCCCACGACCGAGCGATCTCTCGGGGTTGCAGAAGAACCTGCGCCGCGGTGACGACGGACGCTGGTACTGGCACTGGGACCCGTCGTTCATCAAGGGCCGCATGGGGGGCGACGACGAGACGCGCGCGTCGCTCGTCGATCCCGACCGGCTGCAGGCGGCGGCGCGCAACATCACCGTCCCGACGCTGCTCGTGCGCGGGCGGATGAGCGACCTGTTGAGCGAGGAGGGCGCGCGAGAGTTGCTCGAGCTCGTGCCCCACGCGCAGATGGTCGACGTCGCGGGCGCGGGTCACATGGTCGCGGGCGACCGCAACGACCTCTTCAACGACGCCGTCGTGCAGTTCCTGGAGACCGTGCGCGCTGCCTGACGGCGAACGGGGCGCGCTCGGCGCGCTCGGCGCGCTACAGGATGGCGCCCTTCACCTTGAGGTCGATGAGCGCGTCCATGTCGAAGCCGAGCTCCTGGAGCACCTCGTCGGTGTGCTCGCCGTGCTCGGGCGCGCGGGTGAGCTGCGACGGCGTCTCGTTGAACTGCACCGGCGACGTCACCAACTTGAACGGCCGTCCGTCGGCGTCGTCGAGCTCGCTCAGGTAACCGTTGGCGACGACCTGCGGGTCGTTGGCCACCTCGCTCACTGTCTGCACCGGTGCCCACACACCCTCGAAGTCGGCGAGCGCGACCTTCCACTCGTCGAGCGTGCGCGTCGCGAACGCGCGATCGAGCGCCTCGATGCACTCCCGCTTGTGGGCGGCGCGCGACTCGCCGGTGGCGAAGCGCTCGTCGTTCGCGAGCTCCTCGCTCCCGAGCCGGCGCACGAGGTCCGGCCAGAACCGGTCCGCTTGCAGCAGCACGATGGACAGGAAGCGACCGTCCTTCGTCTTGTACGTGCCGACCGCGGGGTTGGGGGAATCGAAGCGCGTGCCTCCACCCATGCGCTTCAACCCGAACGCCTGCGCCGCCGCGATCGAGAAGCCCGTCGCCCACGCGCCCATGTGCAGCAGCGACGAGTCGAGCAGCAACGCCTCGCCGGTGCGGTCGCGGTGCAACAGCGCGGCGACGATGCCGCCCGCGATCGTGAGCCCGCCGATGACGTCGCCGTAGCCGCCGCCGGGTTGGCCGACGGGATAGGCGGCGTCCGCGCCCGTCGCGGTGTCGGACGAACCACCGCGGCCCCAGAAGGTCGAGAAGTCGTAACCGCCCTTCTCCGCTTCGTCACCCCGCGCCCCGAGGGCGGACCCGCGCACGTAGATCACGTTCGGGTTCACGGCGCGGATGTCGTCGACGTCGATGTGCAGCTTGCGGCGCGCCCCCGGCCGGTAGCTCGTGACGAACACGTCGGCGGTGGCTGCCAACTTCAACAGCACCTCGTGGCCCTCGTCGGTGGCGAGGTCGATGCCGACGCTGCGCTTGCCGCGGTTCGGCAACTGGATGGCGAAGTTCACGAAGTCGCCGCCGCCGATGAGCCCGGAGCTGATGAGCCCGCGCTGCGGATCGCCACTCTCGGGATCCTCGACCTTGATCACGTCGGCGCCCCATTCGGCAAGGACGGCGCCTGCCATGGGGACGTAGGTCCACGCCGCCACCTCGACGACGCGCACCCCACCCAGGATCTGGACCACGCTCGACTTCCCCCTTCCGCGCCCACCGCGTTGTTCTCCCAGCACGGGCGACACAGAACTGTGTCGCCCGTGCGCGGCGAACACCAAAACCCGTCAGCGCGCCACCGGCGTCGGCAACGACTGGGACGACGCCAGCGCCGCGGCATGGCGATCGCCGTGCTCGTCGATCTCCCGCCGGGCGCGGTCCGGCGCGAACACGAGCGGCACGTGGTCACGCGTCGCCACGGTCCGCTCGACGGCCGTCCACTCGACCGGCATCGCAACCGTCGGCACCACGCCACCGCGCAGCGAGTACGGCGCGACGGTCGACTTGCCGGCGTCGTTCTGGCTCCAGTCGATGAACACGCGACCGGCGCGGTACCGGCGCGGCATGCGGTCGGTCACGAGGTCCGGATGGTGGCGCACGAGGACGGCCGCCACCGCGCGGGCGAACGCCTTCGTCTCGTCGTACGGGTACCGCGGTGCGATGGGGACCACGACGTGGATCCCCACACCGCCCGAGACCTTCGGCAGCGACGACAGCCCGAGATCCTCGAGCACCGAGCGCACGAGCAACGCGACGCGGCACGCGTCGACGAGCGTCGCCGGCGGCCCCGGGTCGAGATCGAACACGACCTGGGTCGGGTGCACGAGGTCCTCCGCGCACCCGAGGTACGGGTGCAGCTCGATGGCGCTCAGGTTCGCCGCCCACACGAGGCCGGCGAGGTCGTCGAGCACGACGGCGTCGACCTCTTTGCCCGACGTGAACGTCGACATGCGCTGCACGCGCACCCATGGTGGATGCGACGGCGCGCGCGTCTGGAAGAACGACGGACCGTCGACCCCCTCGGGGAACCGGTGCAACGTGAGCGGACGGCCGCGCACGTGCGGGAGCAGCACCGGCGCGACGGCGACGTAGAAGTCGATCATGTCCGCCTTCGTGAACCCGACCGCCGGCCACAGCACGCGCTCGAGCGTCGTGAGCCGCACCGGCACGCCCTCGATGTCGACGACCTGCGTCGCCGGGGTCACGCCGCTGCTCCGAGCTGCGCGAGCGAGCACGTGGTGGGGTCGCGGTCCGGTCGCCACCGCTTGAACCGCGCCGGATGGCGGAAGCGCAGGTGGTCGACCTGGTCGTAGGTGACCTCGCCCACCCGCACCGGCGCCAACGGCAGCCAGTCGAGCGACAGCTCCGGTGACCACCGGCCGGCGGCGCCGGGCAGCCGCCCTGTCGGCCCACCTTCCAGGGCGAAGCCCTCGCGCCAGGGATGGCGAGCCAGCGGGACGCGCAGCGGCACGAGCTCGCGGAGCATCGCCTCGCGCTGCGCGGTCCGGAACGACGCGGCCACGCCCACGTGCCGCAACGTGCCGCCCTCGTCGTACAGGCCGAGGAGGAGCGACGCGACCCCGGGCCGTGCCTCCCCGTCCGCGTACACACGCAGCCCGGCGACGACGCAATCGGCGGTGCGTTCGTGCTTCACCTTGATCATCGCCCGCTTGCCCGGTTGGTACGGCAGGTCGCGCGCCTTGGCGACGACGCCGTCCACCCCCGGCCACGGCGAGCGCCG
>Ga0070741_10009078_pt1 | contig 19542 bp, 18 predicted proteins | sample Coa_R1_4_FD_66440 | JGI IMG/M metagenome (GOLD analysis project Ga0070741, IMG submission 66440) | Surface soil microbial communities from Centralia Pennsylvania, which are recovering from an underground coalmine fire - Coalmine... | ecosystem: Environmental > Terrestrial > Soil > Unclassified ...
GAGATCTACATCAACTACGACCGGTGCACCAACTGCCGCATCTGCGAGGACCACTGCCCGGTCAACTGCATCACCTTCGAGCGGGTGCGCTACGTCGACGACACCATGCGCGTCCGCGAGCTGCCCGAGCTGAAGAAGGTCCTGCCCATGGCGGCGGCCGGCTGATCCCAGACCACCTCCGGCCGATGCGCCGTGCGCTGCGGCTGGCGCGCGAGGCAGGCCTTCGGGGCGAGGTCCCGGTCGGCGCGGTGGCCATGCTCGACGGACGCGTCATCGCCTCAGCGGGCAACCGCATGGAGCGCAGCGGTGACGCCACGGCGCACGCGGAGATGCTGGTGCTGCGCCGCGCCGCGCACGTCGTGGGTGGCTGGCGGCTGAGCGGCGTGACGGTGGTGGTGACGCTCGAACCCTGCCCGATGTGCGCGGGCGCGATGGTGCAGGCGCGCATCGACCGGTGCGTCTACGCGGCGCGCGACCCCAAGAAGGGCGCCGACGGCAGCGTGTACGACGTGCTCCGCAACCCGCGCAACAACCACCGTCCTGACGTGGTGTCCGGAGTCCTGGAGGAGCGCTCGGCCGCGCTGCTGCGCGAGTTCTTCCGCGCCCTGCGCGTCCGCTAGGTGGCGCTCATCTCCGCCAGCACGGTCCCGGCGTCCCAGTAGCCGACCAGCTCGGTGATCTGCCCGGCGGCGTCGATGGTGATGGCGTCGATGCCGGTGAACGTGCCCGACCGCCCGTTGCGGCCCCGCCACGTGGCCTGCCAGTGGACGGCGACGCCGTCACCCGACGGGTAGATCGACGTCGGCGCGATGGTGAAGCTCTCCAGCGCCGAGGCCAGCCCGGAGAAGTACGCCTCGATGGCCGCTCGGCCGCGCTGGACGCCGGAACCCCTGGGATCGTCCGAGACGCCGTCGGGCGCGAAGGCGCTGATGCTGGCGTGCATGTCGAGCCGGCTCATGCCGCCGAAGTAGGTGTCGAGAGCCTTCTTGACGGTGGCCTGGCCGAGCGTGGCGGCTTGGGTCATGGCGACGCCTCCGGAGCTGGATGGACCGCCAGCATGCGCGCCGGCCCGCCACGGCGCCCAAATCGTTGCAGCCGCCGGGATGTCAGGAGGGCCCCGCCACGTGGAGGGCGAGCACCTCGGGCCGGTCCGTCGCCTCCCAGCTCGGCGTGTCGCAGTGGCACGCGGCGATGGCGGGCTCCAGGAGCGCGCGGCCGGCTCCCGCAAGGATGGACGAACGGCGGCGACGCGGAATCGACACGATGCACGGCGTGCCTCACGTCAACCACTGGCCTCGCCGTGCGTCTGGATGTCTCGACATGATCCGGCGCCGGCTCGCCCTGCTCGCCCTCGTCGCCCTGGTCACCCCCGCGGCGGTGACCCTGCACGCCGCGGCCTACACGCCGCGCGTCCCTGCGGGGACGCTCGGCATCAACGGGCAGTTCCTGCTCAACACCACGGACGGCGCGCCGCTCTCGTCGCAGCAGGTCGCCCAGCTCGACGAGGTGCAGTCATTGGGCATCGGGGTGATCCGTCTCGACGCGGCCTGGCAGGGCGTCGAGCCCAACCGCCCCGACCCGGTCACCGGCGCGCACACCTACATCTGGACGCGGCTCGACACCGCGGTCACCGAGATGGCCCAGCACGGCATCCGCTGGGCGCCGATCATCGACTACTCGGCCACGTGGGCCACCGCCACGGGGAACCAGTTCTCGCCGCCCGTCGACGACACCGACTGGTCGGCCTACGCCGGCGCCGTGGCGCGCCGCTACGGCACGGGCGGCGACTTCTGGCGCGCCAACCCGACGCTCACGTCGCTGCCGGTGCAGACGTACGAGATCTGGAACGAGGAGAACTGGGGCTTCTGGCAGGACTACCCGCGCTGCGAGACCCACACCGTCGGCGTCGACCAGGGCCCGGCGCGCTACGCCGACATGTTCATGGACGCGCGTGCCGCCATCCTGGCCGCCGACCCGGCCGCGAAGGTGATGGTGGGCGGGCTGGTCGGCATCACGTCGGAGGTCTACTCGCCGTCGTACCCGGTGCCCAGCTCGGTGTGCACGGTGCAGGAGTTCCTCGCCGGGATGAGGGCGCACCGTCCCGACCTCGCCGCCGACGCGGTCGCCATCCACATCTACGAGCCCACCGCCGGCGCCGTGCTGGCGCAGCTGGTCAAGGTGCGGCACGCCATCGACGGGCTGGGCTGGGCGGCCGGCATCCCCATCGACCTCAACGAGAACGGGCTGGCGGTCGGCGTCGACGGCTCGACGGCGACCGACGCGGATCGGGGCTCGCTGCTGGCGACCGTCGCCGACCAGGCGCTGCGCTCCAACTGCAACGTCACCGGGTACCTGCCCTACACCTGGCTCACCAACGAGGCCGACCCCACCAACGTGGAGTCCTGGTACGGCATCGGCAACCCGGCCGATCCCGCCAACCCGCACGGCTCGGCGCTCACCTACGGCAGCGAGGTGCAGACCCTCCAGGGCACCGGGACCACCGCGCCGGACCCGAGCACAGTCACGCTCTGCTGAGTACCGCGCGTTTGGCGGAGAGGGTGGGATTCGAACCCACGGTGGCTATTAACCACACCGCTTTTCGAGAGCGGCACCTTCAACCACTCGGACACCTCTCCGGCGCGGGAGTATACCCGCCGTTCCTGGCCCGCCCGACCCGCTCGCCGGGGCTGGGTACAATCGCCCGCGGAGCGATCGCCTAGCTGGCCGAGGGCGCCGCACTGGAAATGCGGTAAGCGGGTATACCCCGCTTCGAGGGTTCGAATCCCTCTCGCTCCGCCAAACCCTTGCAATATAAAGGTTTTCCCGCGGGCGGGATGGTGGCGTGAGTGGCCTCCGACGGGCCGCTAGCGGCGCTGGTACCCACGTCGTACCCACGCTCGTAGTATCATGCCGGGCATGGCCACCGCGACGAAGCCAAAGCCCGCGCGGGCACGAGTACGGCAACGGCGTGCCGCCAGCGGTGGGCGGCCCGGCCTGTGGGAGGGCCGGTTCTCGTACCTCGACCCGAGCACGCCAGCCGGGCGCCGCTGGGTGTCCGTCTACGGCAGCACCCGGGCAGAGGCCGAGGCCAGGCTCACCGATGCCATGGCCGCCAAGAGCCGCGGCGTCGCGCCACCGAAAGGCGCGCTCACCGTGGCGCGGTACCTCGGAGGGTGGATCGAGCAGGTGGGGCCGGAGGTGAAGCGCTCGACGGCCGCTCGCTACGGCGGCCTGGTCGAGCAGCACATCTCGCCGCGGATCGGCCACCACCGTCTCTCCGCCCTGACGGCTGCGCACGTCAACGCGATGACCTCCGCCATGATCGCCACCGGGCTGAGTCCGCACTCTGCCAACTATGCCCGCGCCGTGTTGCGCACGGCGCTGAACGATGCCATCAAGCACGGGCTGCTGGCCCGCAACGTCGCAGCAATCGCCGAGCCTCGACGCGTCAACGAGCGGACCGTCGAGCCCATGCGGCCGGAGGAGGCGCAGGCGATCATCGACGCCTTTCAGGGCCACGCGCTCCAAGCCCTTGTCGCGGCAGCACTCTGGACGGGCTTGCGCATGGGTGAGCTGCTTGCGCTGACGTGGGATCACGTTGACCTCGACCGCGGTGAGCTGCTGGTGATGCAGAGCCTCGGGCGTGTGGAGCGGGTCACCGAGATTTGGAGCACCAAGACCAAGCGCTCTGCGAGAGCAGTGCCCATCGCCGAGCCGTTGCGCGACCTCCTCGCGGTGCACAAGCTCCGCCAGCGGGAGGCTCGGTTGGCCGCGAGCGAGTGGGACGAGTCGTGGGGCGACTTGGTGTTCTGCACACCGTCCGGCGAGCCATTGAGCCGAACGGCGGTGAGTGCGGCCTTCGTGGACCGGCTGGCGAGCGCTGGCCTCCGGCGGCGCCGCTTCCATGATCTCCGGCATGGCGCCGCGACCCTCTGGCTTGCTGCGGGCGTGGACCTGAAAACGGTATCTGCGTTGCTCGGGCACTCGACTATCTCGACCACAGCCAACATCTACACGGGTGTCCTCGACACGTTGAAGGCCGACGCGGCGGCTCGCATGACGCGACTCATGGCGGGGACGTCCAGCCGCGGCACGCCTCAGGCGCGGTAGGGCGCGCTCCGCTCCATCACGAAGCGCTCCAGAACGGGGCGCGCGACGCGAACCGGCCGGCCGAAGCGAACGACAGGGAGTTCGCCGCGCCAGACCAGCTCCCACGCCTGCCGGCGGCCGATGTGCGGGGCACGGGCAACCTCGGGCACGGTGATGAGGAGGCGGTGGCGGTCATCGTCTGCGGCCGGAGCCGAACCAGGGTGACTGTCCGGCGACGCGACCATGTCGCTGATGCCGGTACGCTCTCGCGAGTGACGAGGGCGAGGTGGCTTCGACGTAGCGCGCCCCTCGAGAACGATCTCCCGGCGTCTGCCAGGCGCAGCCTCGGGCTCGCGCTGGGCATCGCGGTGCAGGGTGACCAACTCGTCCCGACGGTCGTCCGGCGACCGGTCGAGCAAGGTGTGCGCGGCCACCGGGGGACGACTCGCGGTGCAGCGCTCGGCCAGCTCGGTCAGCGCCGCCCGGCGGTCACCGGGCTCGACGTCGAGTGACGAGAAGTCCGCGAAGATGAACGAGGCGTGTCCCGCGCGCGGGACACGCCGACGTACGCGGACTCGTGGTCGGTCTGCCACCCGCCCGTCACCACGTAGACGCGCTTGACGGTACGGCGATGGCCGGACGACGCGACATCAGGGCATCTGGTCAGCCAGCGCATCCGCAAGCGCATCGAGGAGCCCTCCGGGTGGCTCAAGACGGTGGCGGGTGGTCGCAAGCTGCGCTACCTCGGACGCCGGCGCAACCGGGCCTGGTTCCTAATGGCCGGTGCGGTCTACAACATCATCCGCATCGCCAGGCTGGACGCCCAGATCGCCTGAGGTAGGACCGCCGAAGCGGCCAGGTGCGCGTGGCTGCGGTCGCGTAGGGCTCGCCCGCTACTCCTCAGCAGCCCAATCCAACCGCTGGCGGACGTCCCTGGCCGATCTTCAGCACCCCGATAGCCTCCCGTATCCTCCCGGTCTCCCGCTCCCGCCTTTCCCATCTCTCAGCGCTCGTCTCCTTCCATTCCCCATCAGTCGGCACACGGTACGCACAGCCGTGCGATGGCGCCTCTTCGGGCAAAGAAGTTTGTCAGGGCTTCGACGGATCGAGCGTGTCTCTTCATGAATGCCTCTTTCAAGAGGTTGACGCAGGACCGGACGAGGCCGGGTGACGCTACGCGTCAGCGTAAACGACCGAGAGGAGCGCACCGCTTTCGCGGAACCCATAGGAGCCACAAAATGAAGGGAACCATCGAGCGAGAAGGCTTGGCGCTGATCGTCGCACTGGTTGTGACCGCCACCGCCACCATCCGTATATCGGCGATCCACGAACAGAGTGGCATGACGTCGACCCCGACGGCGGCACGCGTCGGCGTGGCCGCCACGTCGGTGGGGGCGGAGCAGCTGGAGTCTGAGCGCCCTGCCGAAGGGGCGGTGCAGCACACAGCAGCAGCAGTTCCGGTATTGCTCCACGAGACACCTTCGACGGCCGCCGCCAGCCCGTCGGCTGCCCCGGCACCTCACAGCGCGACCTGCACGGTATGGAGCCTTCCTCCGCATGACCAGCCGCCGTTCAGCGGGGGCACTATCGTCGGCCAACCCGTCGCGGTTGCCAACCCGGTGCCGATGACACCTTCGACCGAGCTGGTCAAGGAAACGATGAGTCTCAACGGCGCGACGCTGGTGATGCGGATCTATGTCACCGATCTTGACGAGCAGTTCCAGACCGGCGCCGACGGGCTCTCTTGGCGGACGACGTGGTCCTACGCTGGAACCGACTACTCAGCGTGGGCAACCTACCTACAGGGCGGTTCCGAGTCGTTCAGTGTGGCGACGGGCGCCTTCGGACAGCCGTACCAACTGCAAACCCAGGTGACCGGCACCGTGGTGACGGGCACGGACGGATACGCCGAGATCGACGTGCCGCTGAGGGTGGCGGGCGATCCTGGCCTCGGGTCCGTCATGACCGCCGTGACCGGGACGTCGTTTGCTGATTTCGGCGCTGGTCCCGCACCGAACATGGTGGAGTGGAACGTCGACTCCGGCGGAGGACGGAGCGCCTATACAGTGGGGGACTGCTGATGGCTGGGCGCCCTGCCACGGAGCAGGGCGCCCCATGAAGCCCGACGGACTACCGGCCGGGAACGAGCCGACTTCTACTCGGGGACGAACGCCGTCCCCGCTACCTCCGCGGTGCCTGGCGGGGTGTTGGCACAGGTCGCGACACCAAAGGGGACGAACGCCCCGGCACCGACCCCAACGGGTAGCTGCTGCGTGCCCAACGTGTGTCCGTTGCCGGTTGCTGCGGTGGTCCCTAGCGTCACGGTCAGGACGACCGCGGTTCGCGCCTCGCCGAATTGACCCGTCAAGGTGCCGTCGTGCGCGACCGTCCCGTTGTCATCGACCAAGCCGCCGCTGATCGTGAAAGTTCCACCCGCTGACCCGCCCTGCGCCAAGGGGCAACCTTCGGTGTACGTGAACGAGCCGCTCAAGTTGGACGCGGGAAGAGGCTGGGTCGGGTCCGGCCAGGTGATGGTGTAGGTGTTGCAGTGGATTGGGGGCGTGGTGGTGCAGCTATTCGGGTCCGTTCCCGTGACAGTTCCGCTGAACACTCCCGTCAGCGAGCCGCCGCAGCCGCCGCCTGAACATGGATACGTCGGCAAATCCACCATTGCTACGAACGCCCCTACCGCCGTGGTGCCGGCCGCGGCGGAACTGGGAGCTGCCATCAACAGCGTGAAGGCCGTCACAAGCACGCTGGAGATTCCAAGGAACAGTGCGCGTGGTCGTTGTCGCATCTCCGTTCCTCAGTCGTTCAAGGACACCGAGGGTGCCACGACGTGCCGCCGTCAACGGTGCAGCGCAGGCCTCCTCCCGTGAGGAGTACAAGCAAGCGATCACCGGGCATGGCAAACAGCCACCGCGTGCGATGTAGCGCCGGATCGGAAGCCGCCACGTCGTGCCACCCGGCGACTGTGGTCCACGCAACCGTGGCCGCGTCTCCGAACGTGAGCGTGGCCCACGCCTGCCCGCCGATGATTGCGAACGGACCGCTCAATTCAGCATGCAGAGGTGCGGGTACCGACGTGAATGTGCGGCCGTCGTCGCTCGACAATGCGACCGTTGATGACGAGGAGGTCGCCGTTTGCGGGCCGGTGGGTGACGTGGCCAGAGTGACTGCGCCTGACGGCGCCCCGCCCTGCCAGGCGCAGCTCGTCGGCACCCCGGAACAGGCAATCACCGCGGGCTCTGACGTTAGGTCGATCGACGCGGAGCTTTTCGGGAACACGCTGCCGAGCGGCGCGAGGATCAACACCGCGGCGGGGGCCGCCCCAGCCGTGGCGATGCTGGCCACTGCGCCCGTTGGTGGGTACGCGATGACCGTGTCCACGGACACTGCGACCGAGCGGCGAAGGGTCGCAACCAAAACGGCTGCCCGACCCGCAACGAAGAGCTGCGAATCGCCGGTGTCGAACTGCCGCGCGAGCGCGAGGCGACCGGGCCCGGTTGGGAGGGGGACAGCCGGACGACCGAACTGCGGCACGATGTAGTCAGCCACGCCAGACGTTGCATCGCTCCCGAGGAAGATCCGCGGGTCTTGCGGGTACTGGGGCGGCAGAGCGACCTGTACGGCGTCGGGTGGCGCAGGAACGGGCGCTGCTTCCCACGAGCCACCTCCATCCAGCGAACGGAACAGCACGGTGCAGGAACACGCGTGACCCACGCCGAGTGCCACGATCGCGGGAGGCGCGTTCTGGCTGGCCGCGCCCGCAGCCGAGCTGAGCTGTGCATCTTCCGGCGTCTCATTTGCTGGTACAAGGACCGCGGCGGCATCGGCGGTCGCGCCCGACGGGCCGGCTGGTGTGCTGCTCCTGAGAACGCGGCGGTTGCCAGCGTCTACCGCGAGGTTCCGTGGCTGGCCGACATCAGACCCCACGGGGCGATCTGCGGGCAGGAGTGCTGCCACAGCGGACGCCGGCCCAACCCTCGGCAGATCAACCCGTTGCAATGTTGGGCCGGGCGAGGTTGCCGGGACAAGCGCCGCTATCATCACGGCAACGATCTGCGCAGCCGTTGCTCCGGCGAGTGTCACGCCAGCTCCAGGGCCAGGGCCCACGGCGTGGGCAAGGAGCCGGTGGACACGGCCTGCGGCCGTGCGCAGCTTGGTGCGTGCGACCAGGGCCAAGGGAAGAAGCAGCGACCGAGCTGTGTCGCCGTGATGGTCCTCCCGTCGGAGCCGTTCCCGCTCCTCCTTGGCCCGAAGTCTGGCTCGGTAGAGCCGCATGCTGATCGTCTTCACGGACTCATCGAGCAAGGCTGCGATGTCCGAGGGATGCAGTCCCTCGGCCGCAAGGAAGATCAACTGCTTGTCACTTTCTTGGAGGCCGGAGAGAGCAGCCCCCGTCACCCCGACCAGGGCGCCCAGCACGGGGTCGACTGGTCCTCCGTGTTCCTGGACCTGCCGCGCTCGCCGCGCCTTACGGTCGAGCCGTGTGCGAATGGCACGGCATTCGTTGCGGAGCGTCTGGAGCGCCCAGCGCAGGACGTGTGGTGGATAGGCGGCACGGTCGACCTCGAGAAGTCGGGCGACCGTGCTCTGGACCGCTTCTCGGGCAGCGGGCGTGTCGCCGAGGTAGACCGTCGCGCGCTTCGCCAAGAGCCACCGCCACCGTCGCAGCACGTCTGCCAGCTCGGCGCGGGAGGTGACGGTGATCTTGGGCAGGCGACCCACGATTCGCCGCTGAGCCCCCTGGCTCCCGGTGAGGTCCTCCCCGTTGCCCGTCATCGACCCTTCCTTCCCCCTAGAAAGCTCAGATTTTGCGCCATGCGGCCGGGGGAAGGCCAGTGACGCAACCGGGCAAGCTGTTCCGTGTAGACGATCTTGACACTGATCCTTGCTTTTCGGGCGGGCGCTCCGGTATGGTTCGTCTACAGGAACGGAATCGAGGTGCCATCCCCCGGTAGTGGCGAGGGCGCTACATCAGCCCTTCGCGCTTCCGGAGGAACGCAGCCATGACTTCCCTTCCAGGGCGGAGGTCGCCAGGGTGCACACCCTGGCGACCGCTTAGATCAGGCTCAGTCTGACCCAGCAAGGCGGGATCGGCGGGTAGCCGGTCCATCGGATCGTTGCTGCACGGAACGTGCAGCGGTTCGCGGAAGGACAGTGGATGAGGCTTCGGCGGGTTCGTTCCGGGATTGGGCAGGAAGAGCGCGGGTGCGGTCCAGCGACGCAGGACGTCGCGGCCGTGGCGGCGGTGCCTCCAGGGATGCCCGTCAGGAAGTTGCGCGGTGTCCGTGAGGAAGTGAGGAACCAACTCCGACAGGAAGGTGCGCGATGGCAGAGCAGCAGCCGCCGAACGATCCCGGGGAGGCGCTTGCTCGGCAGGCGCGGGTCGATGTTCAGGGACTGCGGGACGCCGCCACCGCGGCACGGGACAGCCTGGGCGAGCTGCTCAACGCCCCGCCCACTTGGTTGTCGTCTGATGAGCGGACCAAGCTTGAGAGTATCTGGAGCCTCTGTGAGGTGCTCGCCGGCTCCACCGAGAGGGCTCTCAGAGCGCTCGGTGGCGAGTAGCGCCGCCTCGATGCGCGAAGGTTCCCGGTGCTTTCTCCGTTCACCCTTACGAGTGCGGCGACTTTGCACTCTGGGACGAGAATCTGGGCGGGCCGGCGCTATCGCCAGCGCGGGCCCCGGCGGGAGGGCGCCTATGCGATAGGGAAGGGGAGCGGCCCAGCGTGGCCGCACGAGGGGAAGCGCCAGGGCGGCCCAGGCCGCCCCAGCGCCGAACGACTGATCGGCCTGTACCCCGGACCCTCGCTTGGAAACGTTGACCCGGGGTCAGGCGTCAACCATTCAGGAACGGAGGATGCCACAGTGCATCTGAAAAGGCGCCTACTCATGATCACAGCGGCAGGCGGCGTCGCCGCGGCAGCACTAGGGGTCGCCGCACCCACCCACGTCCTCGCTGGATCTGGCTGGTCGCAGGTCTGCGAGGACAACGCCGACGACATTCCCATCATGACCAGTCCCATCACCCTCGGTGTTCAGTTCGCATCGCCAGGCCTCGGGGCAATCGGGCATCAGGGGTACGGCCCCAACTCGTACGTCACCCTGTGCTACTCGGACACTCCATACGGATATACGGGTCCCGAGACGACCGGCGGTATGTTCGAGGTCGGCTTGACGAACGGCCAGTATCCGTACGTGTGGTGCCCGAATGACGCCAACGCACAACAGTTGACCATCAACTGCGGCTTGTTCCCGACCGCTTCTTTCACACCAAGCGGAGTCGCAGGCGGGACTCTCACGACGACGGTTCCCTTCTCGGTCTGCATCGGCAGCCCTCTGACCAATCCAGCTGGTTCGTCCTGTACTGCGAGCACGAGTCTCGAGCCCACGATCGGAGCTACCGGCCTGGTGGTCGACAGTGTCGGCCTCGGCGGTTGCTGCCAAGCCAGCGAAACTGGGCTCGGTGTCGTGCCCGCCGGAACCCTCTACATCGACGGCGTGATCCAGCAGCAATTTGAGTCTGAGGCGGGCGCGGGTGTGACCCCTAGTGCCGCATCGGGTGACGTTGTCACGGCTGGCATCCCGGTCTGCATTGGGCCGTGTGAGACGATTCCAGTACCATCGGGCGCCTGGGTCGGCACGGACGGTGCACCCGTCGGCACGCTGGACATTCCTGGGCTTGCCCCGATCAACATTCCGACGCCCGTTCCGCCGGGGATCGGAAGCTGTGAGAGTGTGGGGACAACCTGTCCAAGCCCCTACTGAGGAATAGAGACTAGGTGAATCAGCTACCCCGGTCGCTGGCAGCGATGGCCTCCGCGGTGCTTCTCCTGTGCGCCTGCGGTGGACCGTCAGCCCACGAACACGCGACGGTCGCTGGTAATCCCGCGACAGGTGCATCCACAGACGAAGGTGGGGTAGCCACACCGACGATCTCGCCGGGTGCTACCGCCAACGCGGTGGCACCCGGTACCCTGCCCTCCGGCGAAAGTGCATACTCGTCGAGCGCAACGGCATCAAGGGGCGGGAGCCGAGCGACAGGCTCCCCGCCTCAGTCGAGTGGCGGGACAGCCGCGACGACGTCGCCGCCTCCAAGCGGTTGCCCTGATCCGCGTTCCTGCTCACTGTACGCACTATCGGGGCAGCGATGGATACCGGACAACAGTGGACGAGTCGTCCTGCACTACAAGGTGAACGCCACGGCGCCCGCGCCGCTCGGAGGGCTTAGCGCCCAGTTGGTGCAACAGGCTATTGATTCTGCGGCAAACGCGTGGATGACTGCGGACCCTAGCGTTGTGCTGATCGACGATGGTCTAACGACCGAACAGCCCGCGTTCAACAGTGTGATCGGGTTCTCGACGGGCGATGGTCCGGAAGATGGTCAAGCCGATACGGAGACAACCTGCAACACTTGCAACACGCTGACTGCGTGGGACATCGTGCTCCACGTAGGCGAGCGTTGGACGTGGGAGCCATGTGACCCAGCCGGCGGTAGCCGATGCGACAGCTATGGCTCCGCGCCCAATGCAGGGATCGACGTGCAAGACGTGACCTCTCACGAGTTGGGGCACGTTCTGGGGCTCGCCCATCCTGGAAGTGGTGTCACGGTCAATGGTCAGGACGCTGCAATCGAGCTGACGATGTACCCAGGCCCGGATGAGAAATGGTGTTATGGCACCTTAATAGGTTGTCGAGACGCAGACACTCCCGGCATGGGTGACGTGCTTGGTCTCCGTCACCTTTATCCCACCTCGGCGCCAATGCCGACGCTGTACGACCCATGAGACGTGCCGCCGTGACCGCGGTAGCGGTCGCATTTCTGGTCTCAGCGGTATTTCTTGGTGTGCGCACGTTGCACGGGTCGGGCGCGGTTGCCCAAGACCGCGCCGCCGTAGATGGGCCGACACACCCGGGTGCGTCCTCCGCCGAACCGTCGGGCCCTCCCGTGACGAACGCAGACGGGTTACCACGTGGCACACCACGCGGTACGGTCAGTCCTGAACGCGCGGCTCCGCGTGCCACCGCGGTCCCATCGGCAACGGCCGGGATCTCTTTCACTCTCGCACTTGGCGCGAACTGCGTGGTGCCGGGAGGTACTCAGAGTCTCACGGCGTACAGCCGACCGGGATACTCCGTGTCATTCAACAGCCAGTACGCCGATGGAAAGTTTGGCAACAGCTACGGCGGGTATGGGGTCTTGGCGACCGACGCTCGTGGTGTTGCCCGCGCAACGTGGACGGTCGCCGCCACCGCTCCGATCGGGACAGTGACGGTGGCCGCAGGCACGGCAAATGGTGGTCCTGCCACCGTGGTCCGCGAGACCTTCACCCTTGCCGCTCATTGTTGATGACGCTCATGCTGTAGCAGGAAGCTCGGCACCCACCAGCACTGTGTTGCCGCATTTGCTCCACCATGCCCGGCACCAACTCCCTCATCGCTGGTGCACAACCTCTAGCCATTCACTGGTATGGGACATTCCGGTTATGATGAGCAGGGCGCGACCGACAGTGGCGTCGCGTGGGAGGGAACCATCGTGACGGCCGAAGCGCGGCCCATTCCCGGCGGGGACACGGAAGCCCTGTACGCGGCAGAGCACCACCGCATCTACGCGATCTGCTTCGCCATGCTCCACGACCGCGGCGACGCGGAGGACGCTGTCCAGGAGACGTTCGCCCGCGTGGCACAGCGGATAGACCGCCTTGAGGGCGATCCCGCGAGCTACCTCGTCGTCGTGGCGCGCAACGTCTGCCGGGACGAGCTGAGGCGGCGTCTGCGGCGGCACAGCAAGGTCGACTTCAGCACGGCATGCGCGGAACGGTGCCCCGAGGACGCGGCCGTCGACCGCGGACTGCTGCGCTTCGTGTGGCGCCGGCTCGACGCTACGGAGCGTCGCCTCTTCGCACATGCCTTCCGCGGGCTATCGCTCGGCGAGATCGCCGAGCAGACGGGCGTCAGCGTCGACTGTGCAGCGCAACGGATGTCGCGTGCGCGCCGACACGCGCGACGGTTGATCGGCGCTCCTGCCGCGGTGCTCATGCCGCTCATCAACGGAGAGGCGCTCGGCCGCCTGCTCCGGCGACTGGCGCACGGTCGCGGCCATGCCGGAGCGCTGTTCTTGAGCTCCGACCAAGCGCAGCAGGTGATCTGTCCACTGCTCCTCGGCATCCTCGCTACAGCCGGTCTCGGTGCATCTCCGCCGACGCGCTTCCCCGCCAAACCCGCGATCACGGCGGCGACCCAGCCGCCCGCCGCTGCCGTTGCATCGACAGCTGGTGGGCTCACCGGGCTGCGCGCGGCCCGGGCGCTGGCTGCAGCGCACGCGGGCACCGCGCCCCTCCCGCACGCGGTGACGCAGCCGGCCCCTTCCCCGGGGATCCCGCCTGATCCGCGCGCCAGCTTCTCGGCGTTCACCCCGTCACCGAACTACCAGAACGACCACACCATCTTCGGCGCTTCGGGGACGTACTGCTCCCCCAAATGCGCGACCCTGTGGCGCAGCCAGGACGCCGGACATACCTGGCAGCCCCTCAGCTACGCGGCCCTCGGTTCCTTCAGGGTGCTGCTGCCTCCCGACTACCCGGCCGATCCCACGATCTACGCGCTTTCGGGTGAGCTCGGACTGCAACGAAGCGACAACAGCGGACGAACCTTTCGACCCGTCGTCCCCTTGGCCCTCGGAACAGCAGCGGTCGACCCGACCTCCGGCAGGGGGAATACCCTGATCTTCCTCGCTGCTCAGCAGTTCGGTGCGCAGGTGATGCTCTACAGCGAGCGCGACAACTCGGTGGTGCCGCTGACCACGCTCCCCTCCGGCATCATGCGCATCTCTAGCGTCTTCAGCGGCGCTGGGGCGGCTGCCGTGTACGTCGATGCGGGCAGCCTCGGCGATACCGCGATCTACGCCTGCACGGGCGCCGAGCCCTGCCGGCGACTGGCCAGCGCGCCGGTGTCTACCGCGCCCGTCATCTCGCCGACCTTCGCCTTGGACAAGACCTACTTCACGGCGCAGGCCGCCCCGAACGGCGTCGTGGCCGCAACTGTCGACGGCGACACGCGAACCATCCACCTGGGCAACCGTACCGTCCTCGCCATCCTCCCCGCGGCGGACTACGCCAAGAGCCACAAGCTCGACATCATCACGCAGGAGCAGTCGTCCGGGGGGAACGTGGTGTCCGCCCTGCGCTCATTGGTCGGCGACGCCACGGCGCCCGTGGCCTCAACCGTCAACGAGCTCATGAACTTCCCGTCCATGACGCGGCTTCCCGACGGGCGGCTGATCGTCGGCGTCGCCGCGTATGCGGGCCCCGGTCGCTCCCTTCTCTGCTCGACTGACGACGGCCTCTCCTGGGCTTCAACCTGCTGACAGCGGTCGAGCCAAAGCGGCCGGCTCCCGTTTCCCGATCCCATCCGGCTCCGAGGCCCCAGTCGAGGGGCAAACTTGTGACGGCCTTGGGTTAGAGAGCCGTACCCACGTCCATACCCACGTCCTGCGGCGACATGTGGGTACGGGAGGGCACGGCGGCCCAGGCAGAAGGCGATTCTGAGCACGAGCAATCCCCCTCCGTCTCCTGCCTCACCCCAAGGGACGCACTGGAAATGCGGTAAGCGGGTATACCCCGCTTCGAGGGTTCGAATCCCTCTCGCTCCGCGTGTTGTCGCGAATATACCTGCTTGCGTAGCATCGCCGCGCGGCGGTATGCCAGTTCGTGCCTCGGATCAGCGAGTTCTACGGCATCGTCATCTGGATGTACCGCCCGGACCACCCGCCGGCGCACTTTCACGCGCAGTACGGTGACACGTGGGCGCAGGTGGCGATCGATGATCTCCGGCTGCTCAACGGCCAGTTGCCTGCCCGAGCCTTGCGCCTGGTGCGCGAGTGGGCGCTGATGCATCGGCCCGAGCTGGCAGAGGACTGGCGCCGTGCGCAGGAGCATCGAGAACTCCTGCCCATCGCTCCTCTGCCGTAGCATGGACTCGGCATGGCCGTGCGCGTGACCACCGTCGAGGTGCTGCCCGAGTACCGTCTACGACTGACGTTCGATGACGGCGCGGTGACAGAGGCGGACTTCGCCGACGACCTGTGGGGGCCGCTTGCTGAGCCCCTGCGCGACCCCGATTACTTCGCGCGTGTGGTGGTCGACCCGCAATCGCGAACCATCATGTGGCCCAATGGATACGACCCTTCTCCGGAAGTGCTGCATGGTGACGCTCCCGCAGCCGCACCGTCTCGCCTTCGCGTGATCAAGGTGGCGTCCGTACAGCAGGGTTCCTAGCGGACAGGCCCGCTCACGCAAGACGCGGCCATACGTGGCAGCCGGGGAGCCAAATCCCTCTCGCTCCGCGTGTTGTTTGTCACCGTGCCAGCCCCGATCGCTGTGCGCTCAGACGGCGATGCGATCGGCGGGCTGCAGACGACCGTACAGCCAGCCCTGCCCGAGTTCGACGCCCAGCTCCAGACAGAGATCGCGCTCGGAGACGTCCTCGATGCCCTCGGCGATGACGGCCGAGCCGATGTCGTTGGCGTAGCCGACCAGGGCGCGCACCGCCGCGCGCGGCGACGTCCGAGCACGCCGCGTGGACGAGAGGGTGGGCCAGCTTCAGGAACTCGGGCTGCCCATCGACGTCCACTCGCAGGCCGAGCTGATCGGGCTGCTGCGACGGCGCTGACAGCGCGACGATCACGGCACCCGGCGCCCGCCGGCGGGGCCAAGTCCCGTGATCGACCTCGACTCGAAGGTCATAAGCCTCTTGGACGGTCCTCTGCGCACCGTGCAGACTGGATTTCGTCGCCCGTGGACATACGGGCGAGCCTCGGTCTCGAGGAGGAGGACAGCTATGAGGACGCCAACCAGAACGAAGCGGGGCACCTCGGCGGTTCGTCGCACCGGACCCAAGGACGGGCTCCTCAAGGAGACGTGGGCGCAGGTCGACCGCGACGAAAAGCGGATGCTGAAGGCGGTCACCAAGGTGGTCGAGACGGTGCCCGCCCCGGCGGACGTCATCGACAGTGCCCTCGCGTTCGCCGTGAGGATGTTGAAGGCGCAGCGCGAGGCGCTCGTGCCGCTGCTCGACGGTGTGACGCCGAACGTCTCGGCCGGGGGCACGCTGCCGTCGGCAGGCGACGCCGTCGCGTCCGCGTACGGACTCGCCGAGCGGGTCCTCGAGTCGCAGCGATCCGCGCTTCGCGGGCTCGTCGAGACGGTGACGCCACCCCTCGCCCGGCACCGCGAGAAGGCGGTCGCGACCGCGCCGCGGCGCAGGTCGCCTGCGGCCCGTCGAACCGCGACCGGTGCCCGCCGCGGGACGAGGAAGGCGGCGTAGCGTCCGCGAACCCGGCGATCAGCGCGCCGGCGTCGTCCCCGAGCAGTGGCGTCACCGTGTCGCGTGACGCCGCTGCCGGGCGGCGGGGCTGACCCGCCTCACTCGGCGCCGCGCCCCGCCGGCCGCAGCGCGGCCCCGGGACGGATGGCGCTGACCACGCGCCGTCGCACCCGCAGGAGCTGGGCTCCCAGCACGGCAACCAGTCCGTCGGGATGGCGCGCCACCACCACGGCGCCGAGCCCGAACAGCACGGTGGGGAGTTCCTGCCATTGCTGGCCGAGATGGTCGGAGAAGAGCTGTGGCAGCAGGATGAACACGATGCCCGCGATCAGCGCTGCACCGATGGAGCGCACGCCCATGGTGGCGACCACCGCGAACCACACGAGCCCCGTCGTGGTCAGGTAGTTCGACGGCAGCGAGCGCATCTCGTACAGCGCCAGCATGCTGCCGCCGACGCCGGCGATGAAGGCGGCGATGCCGAAGGCGAGGATCTTGAGCCGCCAGGGGCGGATGCCGAGCGTGGTGGCGCGCACCGCGTCGCTGCGCATCGCCGCCAGCTCGAGGCCGGTGCTGGAGCGGCGCAGGTTGAACACCACCAGCGCAAGCAGAACGAAGACGCCGAGCGCCAGGAAGTAGAAGGCGGTGCCACCGCTGAAGTCGACTGGACCGATCACCGGCGGTCGCACCGCCGCGCCGATGGAGAGGTTGGCGAAGCGGCCGATCGGATAGACCAGGTTCTCCAGCAGCAGGCCCATGCCCAGCGTCGTCAGCGCGACGTAGAGATCGCCGAGGCGCACCGACACCGCGGCCACGACCATGCCCAGCACCGCCGCGCAGAGTCCCGCGAGGAACACCGACAGGAGCATCGGCCAGCCGAACGCGGTGCCGAACTGCCCCACCGCGATGGCGCCGATCCCGGCGAGGGTCGACTGGCCCAGCGAGATGATCCCCGCCTGCCCGGTGATCACCGTGAACGACAGGAAGATGGTGCCGGCCGCCACCGCCTCGGAGAAGAGCCCGATCCAGAAGCTGTTGAGCAGCACGGGCACGGCGATCACCAGCAGGGCGCCCCACACCGCGATGGTCGCCCCGCTGCGGCGTCGCGACGGCGCGCGAACCTCGACCCGCGCGACGGCGGGCGTCGAGCGCGCCGGGGTGCTGGCGACCTCGCGCGTGGCGCCCCAGAAGAGCAGGAAGATCACCAGCAGGACGAAGGGAAGGCTCGGCACCAGTCCGCGCAGCACGGCGTTGTCGGTGGGGACGAACTTGGTGAGGATCTGCTGCAGCACGCCGATCACGATGCCCCCCGCGAAGGCGACGAGGAGGCTCTCGAAGCGGGCCACCACCACGACCGCGAAGGAGGCGATCATGAGCAGGTTGAAGGAGGTGATGTCGAGGCTCACCAGCGGAGTCAGCAGCACCCCCGCGAGACCTGCCAGCAGCGAGCCGAGCGCCCACGCGCCCATCGACACGCGCTCGGGGTCGGTGCCGACCAGCCGGCACACAGCGGGGGAGTCGACGACGGCGCGAATGAGCAGCCCGAAGGTGGTGAAGCGCATCGTCGCGGCCATTCCCAGCGCCACCAGCACGGCGAAGCCGAGCACCAGCACCTGGTCGAGGTTGAGGGTGACGCCGAAGACGGCGTAGACGGCAGGCTTCGCTCCCGCGAGTCCCAGAGTGTTGAGGGTGGGGTCGTAGCCGAAGACCATCTCGGCGATGGAGGGGAGGGCGACGAAGAGCCCGATCGTCGCGACCAGGCGCACCACCGGCGACGCACCGGCGAGATGGCGGAACAGCACCGCCCAGAGGAACACGCCGAAGAGCGGCGCCACGACGAGGATGGCCGCCACCGCCGAGAGCGCCGTGTTCCAGTGCCACACCTGGGCGAACTGGTAGTACATCCGCGCGATCAGGAAGGCGATGGCGCCGTGCCCGAAGTTGAAGATCCGCGAGGACTTGAAGGTGAGCACCAGGCCGGTCGCCGCGATGGCGTAGATCGACCCCAGCACCAGCCCGGAGATGACGTAGGCGGACACGACGCCTGAGTCTGCACTCCGCCGGCTTCGAGGTGTACCTTCATCATGATCAGCAGGGATTCGGCCCGACCGCGGGCGCCCGGGTGAGGGTGGAGAGCCGAAGCCGCACCGCGGAGGCCACGAGCGTGGTGATGGGCCCCGGCGAGGAGGTGGTGGGTTCCCTCGCCCTGGACGCCCCCGTCCCCGTCCCACCGGCCATGGTCCCGCCGCCGGCCGAGAGCCGCGCGGCCTCCTGGAACGCCCAGCTCGGCGTGCTCTGGTTCGCCCAGGCCTCGGTGATGATGGGGGCCACCTTCGTCTTCCCATTCCTGCCCCTCATGGTGCGCACCGTCGGCGTCACCGACCCCGGCGCTGTCGCCCTCTGGAGCGGCCTCCTCATCGCCGGCAGCCAGCTCGCCCAGACCGGGTCGGCCCCCCTGTGGGGGCGCGTCGCCGACCGGGTCGGGCGCAAGCCGATGCTGATGCGCTCGCAGTTCGGGCTGGCGCTGCTGCTGGCCCTGACGGCGCTGGCGCCGAACGTCTACTACCTGCTGGCGATGCGCGTCTGCGTCGGCCTGTTCGCGGGCAACATCGCCACCAGCAACGCGCTGGTGGCCAGCCTGGCGCCGCGCGACCGCCTGGTGCACAGCCTCGGAGTGCTGCAGAGCGGGCAGTACGTCGGCACCATGGCGGGGCCTGCGCTGGGCGCCATCTTCGTGCCCGCCTTCGGGATCCGCCCCGCCTTCGTCGTGGCCGCGGTGCTCCCGCTCATCGGCGGGACGGCGATGACGCTCGTCGTCCGCGAGTCCTTCCAGCGACCGCAGCGCGGCGCGGTGCGACCCAAGACGCGCGGCGTGGTCCGCGACGCGGGCGTGCTGCGACCGCTGGTGACGCTGCTGGTGATGGCGCTGCTGACCCAGAGCGTCGGCATTGCGCTCGCCACCGCCCTGCCGCTGCGCGTCACCTCGCTGGCGGGCGTGGCCCACGCCGCCTCCGCCGTCGGCATCGCGGCGTCCCTGCAGGCGGCGTGCGCGGGCGCCGCCGCCCTCACCGTGTCGCGGGTGGTGCGGCGGCACAGCCATCGCATGGTGCTCACCGCGCTGCCGCT
>Ga0070741_10009079_pt1 | contig 19542 bp, 16 predicted proteins | sample Coa_R1_4_FD_66440 | JGI IMG/M metagenome (GOLD analysis project Ga0070741, IMG submission 66440) | Surface soil microbial communities from Centralia Pennsylvania, which are recovering from an underground coalmine fire - Coalmine... | ecosystem: Environmental > Terrestrial > Soil > Unclassified ...
TATGACCGCCGGGTTACAGACAGGGTTGCCAGATGGTGAACCGGAGGTGAGGGGGTGGCGCGCCTACGGCGCGCGCGGGTGATCGGGTGGCGCCAGCGCCGCGCCGAGGAGCGTGGCGAGTTGGTCCTGGCGACTCCGGGCGATGAGGTCGCTGACCAGGTGCAGGCCGCGGATGTCGGGCTCAGGCATCGGCCCCCCCCCCGCACTGCTGGCCACGTGTGCAGCCTGCGCGCTAGTCTCTTACCTCAATCTCGATGGACCGGTGGACTGGTGGAACGCCATCGCTGCTCACGGTCAGCTGAATGTTCCACGGCCCCGATGGACCCCAACCAGCCCCTCTCACGACGCCTTCAGCCGCATCAGCAAGTCGTTCGGATTCTATCGGGGCATCAGAGTCCACTATGTACCGGAGATACTTCCTGTGTTGTGAGTCTGGATCTCTCGGCGGATGCTCGGCACGTACGTGGACGGGCAGGCCTAGCGCTGCCTCTAGGGCAGACGCCAAGGTGGACGCTGGCCACTCAAGCTTCTCGGTCCGAAACCACTCGCCGTTTGCGGATACGGTGAGTTCCCAGGGTGTGCGGCTTACAGACATATTTCACCTCCCGTAGCCGGACGTTCAGTGGTATGCACACGCCTCCCGGACACCGCATAAAGAATGCCGCCCCGATAAGGCCAGGAGCGGCGGGTGTTGAGAACCCAAACGCAGGCTAAGCTACCCGATCGTAGCCGTGACAGCGCGCGCAGATCCCCGCCGAGTCAGTCCGCCTTCTGTGCTTCCAGCGTGCCCCGGCCCCGCTAGCGGGCGCGCCACCGTGGTTCTAAGCTGGAGGTGTCCTTCTTACACTCCCCTCGCCGGGGGGGGCCGGCCCCGGGGAGGCGCCGGCTGGCACGCGGCCAGCGCGAGCACCACAACCAGTAGCGGCCCCACATAGCACTGCGTGAGCATCGTCACTCCGTCCAAGACTCCTCATGAATCGGTGTAGACAGCACCAGATTAGCACCAAGACGCACACGCTGTGAATGCCGTGCCCCCTCACCTCCTGTTCACCCCCTGGCAACCCGGTCTGTAACCTGGCGAGCATATGATCGGGGGTGGCGAGGTCTCGCCAAGGGAGGTGTGCCATGTGGCGCCGCCGCGTCCTGAGTGTTGTCGTGCTGGGGCTAGCAGCGGTCGGGACGGTTGGCCCGCAGTTGGCCCGTGCGCAGGACCAGCCCATGACGCCCGCCTTGGCTGCGCAAGTCACGGGCCTGACTGACCCCTGTTGGTCGGTACGCTACCACCCACGGATTCGAGGCGGCTCGATCCGTGCGCGTGCGACACAGGCGAATGCGTGGGCTGCACTGGTGCCTATCCTGGTCCAGATCGCTGCCGACCCCACACTTGGTCTTGATCTACCTGCCCCGACCTTCCCGCCCCGCCTCCCGGCCGACGCGGGCGCCCAGTGGGTGGCCGCTGTTAACCAGCGCATCGACGCTCTGCTAGCTGAAGGGCGCACGTATAGCCCCGAACGCGGGCGCCAGGTGTGGCCGATACTCGAAAGTCAGGCTACTGCCACCGAGCAGGCGCTATTGAACGGAGAGCCCGTCCCGTTCGGGCACGCGGTCCTCGTGGCCTTACTCCATGATCCGGATGTTCGAACCGCCTGGCGCGTCGCGACGGAATACGGCGGCTACGGCAGAAGTACTCTGGGAAGACTACAGGTGGAGTACGAAGCGAACCGCCTGGAAGCACAGGGAGAATCGTCGCGGGGAGTCTGGCTCACCTTCTGTGACCAATACTGAGTTGCAGCGCGTGGGGACGCTGGCCTGAACTCATGCACCTGCTCCGGTTACCTGACTGGCTATGGTCGAGGGTGGCGATGTCTCGCCAGGGGAGGTGTGTCTCGTGGCGCCGCCATGCGCTGAGCGCGCTCATGCTGGGGCTGATGATGCTCGGGCCGCCACTGGCCCGCGCTCAGGGCTTACCGCCCCCGGATTATCGGGAGCCGCCGATTACTGCGACCGACGATGAAGCCTGCAACCTGGTGCGCTTCGCCCTCGACCATCCCGAGTGGTGGCAGCGGCAGGTGAGCGGGTGGGAGGCCCAGTTAGCAGCGAACCACCCGCAACCGCGTCCAGGCTCGGTCGGGAGCTACTTTCCCTACCGCGCGGCGAGCCGCCGCAGTCTAGCTGTGGCCTGGCTGGCAAGCTACCTGGTCGGGATGGACAGGACCCCCCACCACGCGCCCTGGGTGCTTGTCCGTGCGCAACTTCTCGACCGCTCACAGTCTGATCCATCTGATTGGGCCAGGGCCGAGGCGCCTATGGCCGAGGGGATACAGCGGTGTGGTCTCGATGATGACTGGTGGCGAGCTCTCCGGTAATGTTGCTTACGGGCAGTCCGCATGTCCCCAGGCGGCGCAGTAGGCCACGGCGGCCTCGTGCAGGCGGGCGCGGGCGGCACGCAGGAGATCCTGGGTCCGAGCCGTCGCCGGCAGCTCGGGCACCAGTGGGAGCCCCGTCTCGATCATGCCGCGGTTGTAGCGAGTCACGGGCGGCTTGGCAAGCTCGCGGCCGGCCCTTTAAAGGCGGGGGAGCTGAACGTTTACGGGGAGAGTACCGGTGGCCGCCTCCGGCGGCGCCCTCTTCCTTCATAAGGAAAGGGGATGCAGGGAGTTCGGCAACTATCCTTGCGCGGCGTCGATCTCGTGCAGCAGCCGCTCGGTGCTCGCGGCGGTTGTGGCCAGGCGGGCCAGATGCTCCTCGAGGATCGCCAGGAGATTGGGGTCCTCCGTCTCGTCGCGGGCGCGCTCCAGCAGGCGCCGCGCCGAGACGAGGTGCTCTAGCGCGCGCATCAAGAACTCGCGGCGCTGCGCGGGCGGCTGCGGCCCGGCGGCCGGGTCGCGCGTGCGGCGCAGCCACATGAGTGCCCGCGTCTGGTGCGACCCCGCCTGCTCCATCCAACGGGCGACGCGGGCCTCCTCCGCGCCGCCCGCGATGGGCCGCAGGGGAATGGGCCTGGTAGGCGCTTGCCGCAGGGACTCGTCACGCCGCAATGGTGTCCCCCAGCGCCACGGATGGCTGACGCGGGATGGTCCCCGGGATTGACGCCTGGTAACTGGCCGCCGGCTGGTGCCCGAGGAAGGGATATGGTGGGTAGCTCAGGCTCACGCCCGATTGTACCCGATACTCAGGGGCGGCGGCCCGCAAATCTCGTGGGCGCGACAAAAGCGTGACGCGCCGCGGGGGAGGGCACGGCGGGCGGGGCGGCCGCCGGCGCGCCAGGTCGGGCGCCTACATCTGCTCGGGCGCACGCACGCCGATCAGCGCGAGCGTGTTGGCGAGGACGGTCTGGCAGGCTGCGACGAGCTTCAGGCGGGCGCGGCTGAGCGCAGGGTCGATGCCGTCGCCGAGCACGCGGCACTCGTCGGTATCGTAGAACGCGTTGAGCAGGGTAGCCAGCTCCATCGCGTAGTAGGGCAGCGAGTGCGGCGCGAGGCTGAGCGCGGCGGCCTCGACCACCTCGGGCAGACGAGTCATCTTGCGGATCAGCGCCAGCTCGGCGTCGTGGGCCAGCAGGCGTGTGTCGCCGTCGGCGGGGTCGAGTGGCGCGGCGCGCTCGCGGGCGCGCGCGAGGATGCCAGCGCAGCGAGCGTGGGCGTACTGCACGTAGTAGACGGGGTTCTTGTTGCTCTGCTCCTTCGCCAGGTCGAGGTCGAAGTCCATCATGGCGTCGGCCGAGCGCATCACCAGGAAGAAGCGCACGGCGTCCGGCCCGACCTCGTGCAGCACTTCGCGCAGCGTGACGAACGTGCCCGTGCGCTTGCCCATGCGCACCGGCTTGCCCTCGCGCACCAGGTTCACGAGCTGGTAGACGACGACGCGCAGCCGGTCGGGGTCGAGGCCGAGCGCGGTGAGCACGGCCCGCATGCGCGGCACGTGGCCCTGGTGGTCGGCGCCCCAGATGTCGATGGCCGTATCGTAGCCACGGCGCACCAGCTTGTCGTAGTGATAGGCGATGTCGGAGGCGAAGTACGTCGGCACACCGTTTGAGCGGATGAGCACGTTGTCCTTGTCCTCGCCCAGGTCGGACGAGGTGAACCAGACGGCGCCCTCGCGCTCGGCCACGTAGCCCTGCGCGCGCAGCCGCTCCAGCGTCTCCGCCACCAGCCCGCGGTCGAACAGCGACTGCTCCGAGTACCACTCGTCGAAGCGCACACCCATCTCGGCCAGGTCGGCGCGGACGCCGTCGAGCAAGCGCGCCATACCGAGGCGGCCCAGCTCGGCCTGCGCCTCGGCGCGCGGCAGCTCCAGGAAGCGCCGGCCGTACTCCTGCGCCAGCCCCCGCGCCAGCTCGACCATGTACTCGCCGGGGTAGCCGTCGGCCGGCACCTCCTCGGGGAGGCCGAACTGCTGGGCGTAGAGCGCGTAGACGCTGCCGAAGAAGGCGTCCATGCGCGAGCCGGCGTCGTTGATGTAGTACTCGCGCTGCACGGCGTAGCCGGCGTGGGCGAGCACATTAGCCAGCGTATCGCCGAGCGCGGCGCCGCGGCCCGCGCCGACGTGCAGCGGCCCGGTGGGGTTGGCGCTCACGTACTCCACCTGCACCGCGCGGCCGTCGCCCAGCGGCACCTCGCCGAAGCGCGCGCCCGCGGCGAAGATGGCGTCGACCTGCTGGCGCAGCCAGTCGGGACTAAGGTGGAGGTTCAGGAACCCCGGCTGCGCCACCTCGACCGCCGCGACCGCCGCTGGCAGGTGCTCGCCGCCGAGCTGGTTCGCGATGGCCGCGGCGACGTCCATCGGCTTCATGTTCGCGCCGCGCGCCATCTTCAGCGCCACCGAGCAGGCGTAGTCGCCCCATTCCTCGCGGCGAGGCGGCTCGAGGGTGATCTCGGGTACCGCCGTCTTCGGCAGCGCCCCGACCGCCTGCGCGCGGCCAATCGCGTCGGCGATGAGCGCGCACAGCTCGCGTTTGATCATGCTGTTCCAATCCTCACCCAGAGTTTCAACTGGGTGCAAACGCTGAGGTTATAACACGAGCAGGTAGGGCGGACGAAGCGCGCCGGAGTGGCCGTGACAGATAGAACGGGGGCCGGGGTGGGTGTGCCAGCGCGAGTGCTGGCGATCGACGTGGGCGGCACGAAGCTGGCGACGGCCGTGGTGGACGCGACGGGAGCGGTCGCGGGCCACGCCGAGGTGCCGACGCCGCCGTCCGCGGATGCCGAGACGATCTTCCGGGCGCTGGAAACGGCTATCGCGCGTAGCCTGGCCGCGGCGGAAACGCCCGCTTCGGCGCTGCTCGGCATCGGCGTGGGCTGCGGCGGGCCGATGCGCTATCCGGAGGGCATCGTGTCGCCGCTGAACATCCCCGGCTGGCGCGACTTCCCCCTGCGCGAGCGGCTGATCGCGGCCTATGGTCTGGCGACCGTTGTGGACAACGACGCGAAGGCGATGGCGCTCGGCGAGCACTGGCGCGGCGCCGGCCAGGGCGCGCGCTGCCTGCTCGGGATGATCGTCTCAACGGGGGTCGGCGGCGGGCTTGTCGTGGACGGCCGGCTGCTGGACGGCGCGCACGGCAACGCCGGGCACGTCGGGCATGTGATCGTGGCGCCGCGTGGGCCGCGCTGCGCCTGCGGCGCGCAGGGCTGTGTCGAGGCGATCGCCTCGGGGCCGTCCATCGCGCGGGCGGCCGCGGCGGCGTTAGCCGCGGGCGCGCCGTCCAGCCTGGGGGGCGTGGCGCCGCTCACGGCCGAGACGGTGGCCGTGGCGGCGCGGGCGGGCGACCCGCTGGCGCGGGCGCTCTACCGCCGCGCCGGCCGCGCGCTCGGGCGAGGCATCGCCAGCGCGGCGGCGCTCGTGGACCTCGACCGCGTGGTGGTCGGCGGCGGCGTGAGCCAGGCCGGCGCGCTGTTGTTCGAGCCGTTGCGCGCCGAGCTGGCTCGCCGCGCCCACCTTGCCTTCACCCGCGACCTCGTCGTGCGGCCCGCTGCCCTCGGCCGTCAGGCCGGCCTCGTCGGCGCCGCCGCACTCATCTTCCACGGCGAGGCACGTTAAGCTGCGGCCCCAGCGCGCCACGCTCGCGCGAGACGAGCTGCCCCGCCGGGTCGCGTCCCCGGATAATGTGCCTTGCCCCCTTGCCCATCCAGTAGAATTCTGTAACTTCCCGAGTCTAGCCGACGTCACACGTCGGTTCTTGCTGTATGGAGCGATGGTGAATCCCTGGCAAACTCTGGCGCGCTCGGGCGCGCACTGGCGTGTGGTCACTCGCTCGCGGCTCGTGGCGCCGCTGGCGCTGGCGTTCGGGCTGACGGCGTGCGGCACGCCGGTGCTCGATGTGGCGCCCCAACCCAAGCCGCTCGTCTACGTGGCGCTGGGCGCCTCCGACGCCGTGGGCATCGGCGCGGGCAACCCGGAGCGGGAGAGCTGGGTGGCCGTGCTGGCGAGCGAGATGCCCGCGGACACGCGGCTCGTGAATCTGGGCATCAGCGGCAGTCTCCTGCGCGACGCGCTGGCGCAGCAGCTCCCCGTGGCGCTTGACGCCGCGCCCGATATCGTGACCGTCTGGCTGGCCGTCAACGACTTCAACGCCCGCGTGCCACTCGACGAGTACAGCGCGCAGCTCGACACGCTGCTCGACGCGCTGACCACGCGGACGACGGCGCACGTGCTGGTGGCCAATATCCCGAACCTGATGGCGGTGCCTCTCTACAACCAGGTCCCCCGGGACCTGCTGCGCGCCGAGCTGGCGCGCTGGAACGCCGTGATCGCCGATGGCGCCGAGCGCCACGGCGCCACGCTGATTGACCTGTACGGGCTGGGCCCCGAGCTGGCACGCCGCCCCGACCTCGTCGGCGCCGACGGCTTCCACCCGAGCACCGAGGGCCACCGCCGTCTGGCGGACGTGATGTGGGCGACCATCGTCGCGAACCGGCTGCTGCCGTGAGTGACCTAACCCCCCCGGCCCCCCTTCCCTCGGAAGGAAGGAGGGCGCCGGCCCAGACGCCCCCCGGCGCTCCCCCCTCCCTGCCAGGGAGGGGGGAGCCAGCCACGCCCGCCTCGCTCACTCCCCCTTCCCTGATAGGGAGGGGGGCCGGGGGGGTAGGTCCCTGGATCGTCGAGGCGCGCGGGCTGCGGAAGAGCTACCAGCGCGGCGCCGTGCGCGTGCCCGCGCTGCGCGGCGTGGACTTCGCCGCACGGCGCGGCGAGATGGTCGCCATTATGGGGCCGAGCGGCTGTGGCAAGACGACGCTCCTGAACTGCCTGGCGGGACTCGACACGCTGGACAGCGGCGACGTACGAGTCGAGGGCCAATCGCTGCGCGCGCTGAGCGACGACGCCCGCGCCACCTACCGCGCCCGCCGCATGGGCTTCGTCTTCCAGGCGTACAACCTGCTGCCGGTGCTCAGCGCCGTGGAGAACGTCGAGCTGCCCTTGCTGTTGGCGGGCGAGAGCGAGCGCACGGCCCGCCGCCGGGCGCAGGCCGCGCTGGCCGAGGTGGGGCTGACACACCGCGCGACGCACCGCCCGGCCGAGCTATCGGGTGGCCAGCAGCAGCGCGTCGCCATCGCCCGCGCGCTCGTCACGCGGCCGGCCATTGTCTGGGCCGACGAGCCGACGGGCAATCTCGACAGCGAGGCGGCCGCCGAGATTCTGGACCTGATGAGCCGGCTGAACCGCGAGCTGGGCCAGACGCTGGTCATCGTGACGCACGCGCCTGAGGTCGCCCGCCGCGCCCACCGCCGGGTGCTCATGCGCGACGGCCAGATCGTGGACGACGACGGCGCGGGCATCGACCGGGAGCCCGCCTCGAAATAGGCAGCTCGACCGGGTTCGTGAGGGAATGAGCGCGTAACAAATGGAATCCCTGTTCGGTGTTCCCGTCGAGCGGCTGGCGCTGGGCGCGGGGCTGGCGAGCGTCGCTATCGTGCTGGGGCTGCTGGGCGTCGTGCTGCGGCGACCGGTGCTGTGGCGGCTGGGCCTGCGCAACGTGCCGCGCCGCCCGGGCTCCTCACTGCTCGTCGTCGCCGGGCTGGCGCTCGGCACGGCGGTCGTCACGAGCGCGCTGTTCACCGGCGACACGATGACGTACACGGTGCGCTCGCTGGTGGCCGACAGCCTGGGCCGCGTGGACGAGGTGGTGGTCCAGTCGTGGCTCGGACCGCGGGGCCAGAACCGCCGCTGGTTCGAGGCCGTGGCGAAAGGCGCGCCGCTCACCGCCGGCAGCGGCTACTTCGACGTCGCGATCCACGACCGCCTGGCCGCGGAGCTGGCCGATGGCCCGGTGGCCGCGCTCGTCCCGGCCATCGTCGAGCAGGCCACGGTGGTGGACCGCACCACACAGCAGCTTTTGCCCGACACGAACGTGCTGGGGCTGCCCCCCGATTTCCCGCCGGCGATGGGCGCGCTCACCGGGCCTGACGGCGCGGCGCTGAGCCTGGCGGGCCTCGCGCCCGACGAGCTGCTCGTCAACCAGGAGGCGGCCGCGCAGCTCGGGGCCACGCTGGGCGACCGCTTGCAGGCGCGCTTCGGCGAGCGTACGGTCGAGCTGCGCCTGGCCGGCATCTACGCCACGGGCGACCTGGGCGGCGCGCGGCCGACCGTGGTCCTCCCGCTCGGCACGCTGCAAGCTCACCTAGACCACGGCGGCCAGATCAACCAGATCCTCGTCGTAAACCGTGGCGACCGCGCCGATTCCGTGCGGCTGAGCGGCGAGGCGGCCCGGCTGCTCCGCGCGCGACTCGTGGACGAGGCGGCGGCGACGCGGGCGGTGGAAGCGCTGCGGCGCGAGCCGGTGCGGCGGGGCCTGGCAGCGTTGGCAGCCGACCTGCGCGGGCCGGACGCCGAGCGGCTGGCCCGTGTGCGCGACGCGCTCGCCGCGCCCGACGCGGAAGCCCGCGCGCAAGTCGTGGACGCCATCGGTGACCCCGAGACGGCCGCGCGGCTCGGCCTGGTCGCGCTGCGGCTGCCACAGGGCGCCGAGCGCCGCGAGTTGTTCGGCGCGCTGAATGCGGCGGGTGGCGTGCGGGTGCTGGAGCTGAAGCGCGTGGCGCAGGAGCGTGCCGACCAGTACGCCAGCATCCTGACCAGCATCTTCGTGGTGCTGGGCGTGTTCTCGATCGCCACGGGGCTGATGCTCGTCTTCCTGGTGTTCGTGCTGATGGCGGCCGGGCGGCGCGCCGAGATGGGCGTGGCGCGGGCGCTCGGCGCGCGCCAGCGCGACCTGACGGCCATGCTGCTCGTCGAGGGGCTGGGCTACGCGCTGGGCGCGGCGCTCGTTGGCGTGGCCGCGGGGCTCGGCATCGGCCACGCGCTCGTCGCCGTGCTGCAGACCGCGCTCACGCCGCTGGGCCTGAGCGTGCGGCCGCACGTCGAGCCGCGCAGCCTCGCCTTCGCGTTCGCGCTCGGGCTACTGTTGTCGCTGCTCACGATCGGGCTCTCGGCCTGGTGGACGAGCCGCCTGAACATCGCGGCGGCCATGCGCAATCTGGCGGAGCCCACGGGCCGCGCGGCTGTCTGGCTACGGCCGCTGCTCGCCGTGGGGCTGATGGCGGTGGGCCTGGGCCTGCTCACCCTCGGCCAGCGCGGCCAGCTCCTGCTGCCGCTGGCGCTCGGCCTGAGCGCGCTCGTCCTGGCCGTCGAGCGTCTGCTGGCGTGGGCGGTGGGCGATCGGGGCTGGGGCAGTGGGGGGCGAGGACGACGCGCCCCTGTCCGGGCCTTGCTCGCCACGCTGGCGAGCCTGCTGCTCCTCGCGCTGTGGTGGGAGCCGGGGCGCGTGGTGCAGGCCCTCGGGCTGGGGCGCGCGCCGCTCGCGCCGGAGGTGTTCCCCGTGGCGGGGATCGCCATGGCGCTGGCGGCCGTGTGGGGCCTCAGCGCCAACCTGGGCTGGCTGCTCGCGGCGGCCACCTGGCTCGTGCGGCCGCTGCGCCTGACGGGCCGGCTGGCGGCGGCGCACCTGGGCCAGCACACCTTCCGCGCGGGTATGGCGATGGCTATGTTCGCGCTCGTGCTCTGCTCGCTCACCGTATCGTCGGTGCTCCTCGCGGGCGCGCACCGCGCCTACGGGCGGCCCGACGGCGACAACGCGGGCTACGATCTGCGTGCCCAGACCGACGGCGCGGCGCCCGCAGCGGGTGAGTCGGTCCCGGTGGTGTTCGACCTGCGCGCCGCGCTCACCGACGCGCCGGCCGCGCGGCCCGACGACTTCCCCGCGATCGGTGGCGTGGCGACGCAGAGCGGCGAGCTAATTCGCCTGGCAGGGCCGCGCGCTACCTGGCAGCCCGCGAGCGTGAGCGTGTTGGACGACGCGTTCTTGCGCGCCACCGAGGCGCACCTGATGACCCGCGCCGCCGGCTACGGCGAGGGCCGCGACGTATGGACGGCGCTCGCGGACCAGCCGGGCCTGGCGGTGGTAGGTCCGAGCGTGGCGGCCGCACTTGGGCTGGGCCCCGCCGGCGACGCGCTGCCCCCCGATACGACGGTGTGGGCGCGGGCGCGCGGGGGCGGCCGCGCGGTGCGGCTCACGGTCGTGGGTGTGCTGGCGCCGCGCAGCCCGCTGGGCGACGGCGTGTTCCTGTCGGCCGCCACGGCCGCGCGGGCGGGGCTGCCCAGCGCGCGCCAGGTGACTTACTACCTGCGGACGCGCGATGGCCTGACGCCCGAGCGCGCGGCGTCGGCGCTGAACGTGTCGTTTGGCGACCGCGGCCTGCGGGCCAGCGTGGTGGACCCCGAGCTGCGGCTCAGCCAGGCCGTGCAGGCGCCGCTCCGCTTCCTGCTGCAGGGCTTCATGGGGCTGGGCCTGGTGAGCGGGGTGCTGGCCGTGGGCCTGCTCAGCGCGCGGGCCGTGCTGGAGCGGCGCGCGCAGATCGGCATGCTGCGCGCGGTGGGCATGCGCGCGGGCGCGGTCCAGTTCAGCCTGCTGCTGGAAGGCTCGGCGGTGGCGCTCGCGGGCGCGGGCGTCGGCCTGGGGGTGGGGCTGGTGCTGGCGGGCCAGGTCGTGCGCTACTTACAGCGCGCCCACCCCGAGTTTCCACTCGTCGTGCCCGCGGACCAGCTCGTGGCGATCGCCATGCTGGCCTGGGGCGCCTCGTTGCTCGCCGCGGCCGTGCCGGCCTGGCGCGCCGGCCGCATCACGCCCGTCGAGGCGCTGCGCTACGAGTGAGCGGCCGCGCGGCTGGCTACTCGCGAATGCGCGGGCTCTGTTCCTGCGGGAAGCTGACGTTGCACCACGGACAGTGGAACTCGATGCGCCCCGGCTGCGTGGCCGGCCCGACGATCAGGCGGGTGTCCGCCTTGAGCATCGAGGGGCTGACGACGAACTCCTTGTGGCACTGCGGACATTCGACGGCGGCGCAGATTCCCATCGCTTCTCCAGTGCTGAGAGCTGCGTGCTGCGTGCGAGAGGACGAGCGATGTCCTACTCAGCACGCGGCACGGTCCACTCCGCTCTCGGTTAGGCCCAGTAGCTGGTGCGGTCGAGCGGGATGCGGTCGAGGACCTCGCGCGGGATGTAGTCTTCGAGCTGGACGCGGGCCATCGCGTCGTCCGGGCACTTCGAGACGGGCGAGAACGGGCGGCCGAGCGGGCGCGTGGCGTCCACGATCATGATCGAGGTCTTGCACTCGTAGACCTCGTCGAGCAGCGACGGGTCCAGCTCGTTGCCCTTGTACATCATCGGCGTGATCGTGATGTCCGCGTGCGGCTGGACGCGAGTGGCCAGCGCCCAGAGGATGTCGGCCGGGTTGAACACATCAATGTCGTCGTCGAAGACGAAGATGTTCTTCGAGTGGTCGAAGCTGGCCACCGCGGCCGCGGCACGCCCCGGGTCGCCCTCGGACGTCTTCTTCATGGCGATGAAGATGTTGAAGTGCGCGTGCCGCCCGGCCTTGCACACCGCCGTCACGCCAGGCACCGCCTCGCGGGCGCGGCGCAGGTACGCCCCCTCGCGCGGCAGGTCGAGCCATGGCTTGTCGCCTTCGGGCGTGATGATCGTCTGCATGATCGCGTCGCGGCGCCGCGTGATCGCCCGCACCTCGTAGTGCAGCGAGTCGAGGTAGCGCTGCGGGCCGAGGTACCCCGGCGCCTCGCCGAACGGGCCGTCCACCTGCCGCCGGCCCGGCAGCAGCGCGCCCTCAATCACCACCTCGGCGTCGGCGGGCACCAGCAGCCGGTCACCCCAGGTCTCGGAAGGCACCAGGCGCAGCGGCTCCTGCAGGTACGCGCCGATCATCTCGTATTCGTCGTCCTCGTACATGCCGCGGTAGGCGGCGCCCATGTTGAAGGCAGGATGGTGGCCGAGCACCGTGGCGACGGGGCACTCCAGCCCGGCCTCCTCGTAGTCGCGGAAGATGCGCCAGGCGTGGCGCGGCACGACGAGCATGCTGGTGAGGTTCGGGCTCTTGATCTCCATGCGGTGGTACGACAGGTTGTAGATGCCGTTGTGGCGGTCGACCAGCACGGACGCCATGTCCACGTATGGCCCGCCGTCCATCTCGTGGTGGCGCATGCAGGGCAGGTGGTAGAGATCCACGTCGGCGCCGGTCTGGATGACCTCCTTGACGGGCGCTTCGTCGCGGCTCACGACCACCGGCTTGACGGGGCGCTTCTCGCGGTTGAGGCACTCCTCGGCCATTGCCATGCGCGACATCGTGCGCGGCACGCCGAGCGCGATCTGCGCCTTGCTCTGCGAGATCTCGGCGTTCAGCATGAGCTTGACGGGGCTGACCTCGCCGTGGAGGTTCAGCGGACGCTCGAAGACGACGACCGGGAACTTCTTGAGCGCGTCGAGGTGCTTGATGATGGCGGTGCAGTCATAATTCGCGGGGTTGACCTCGCGCTCGATGCAAACTAGCTCGTCGGGCACCTCGCGGTGGATGTCGGCCAGGTAGGTTCGCAGGTCCTTCGGCATCCCTCACCCCCGCCCTCTCCCAGGGGGAGAGGGAGCTGTTGTTGGCCCTCTCCCAGGGGGAGAGGGAGCTATTGTTGGCCCTCTCCCAGGGGGAGAGGGAGCTATTGTTGGCCCTCTCCACGGGGGAGAGGGAGCTATTGTTGGCCTTCTCCCGCGTGGAGAAGGCGCTATTGATGGCCCTCTCCATGCGGGAGAGGGCGCGGTGTGTGGCTCTCTCCGTGAGGAGCGCGCGGTCGGCTAGTGCCCGCCGCTCTCGACGAGCGTGCCGGCAGCTTGCTGCACGGCCTTGACGATGTTGACGTAGCCGGTACAGCGGCAGAGGTTGCCCGCGAGCGCCTCGCGGATCTCCTCCTCGGTGGGCTTCTCGGCCTGGTTCAGGAACTCGTAGACGGTCATCAGCATGCCGGGCGTGCAGAAGCCGCACTGCAGGCCGTGCTGGTCCCAGAACGCCTGCTGGATCGGGTGCAGCTCGTCGCCGTGGGCGAGGCCCTCGACCGTCATCAGCTCGGCGCCGTCGGCCTGCACCGCGAACAGCAGACAGGAGCGCACGGTGAGACCGTCCATCAGGATGGTGCAGGCGCCGCAGACGCCGTGCTCGCAGCCCACGTGAGTGCCCGTGAGGCGCAGGTCCTCGCGGAGAAAATCGACCAGCAGCTTGCGCGGCTCGCAGGCGCCCTCGTAGTCCTGTCCGTTCACGCGCAGCCGCACCGTCTGCTTCTCGGCCATGTCGTCTCCAGTGCTGAGTGCTGAGCGCTGAGTGCTGAGCCTCGGATGGGCTTGCAGCTCGGCCCGGTGCACTAGGAAGTCGGTACTCGCGTAGCCGCCTCTTCCAGGGCGCGGCGGACGAAGACGCCCACCATCTTGCGGCGGTAGTCGGCCGAGGCGTGCAGGTCCGACTCAGGGTCGGCCTCGGCCATGGCGGCCTGGGCGGCGGCCGCGAAGGTTTCCGCTCCGAGCGGCTGGCCGACGAGCGCGGCCTCGGCGCCGGGGCTACGCACGGCCGTCGGCGCGCCGCCGGCCACCGCCACGCGCGCCGCGCGGCAGACGCCGTTCTCCGCTTCCAGCACTGCGGCCGCCGCGACGATCGCGAAATCGCCGTGGCGGCGGGCGAACTCCTGCACGCTCCAGCCCGCGCCGGCGGGCAGCCCCGGGAAGCGCACCTCGGTCAGCAGCTCTGTCGGCTCCAGCGCCGTTGTGAGGTACGTCAGGAAGAACTCCTCGGGCTGGAGCGTGCGGGTGCCGTTCGGGCCTTGCACGTCCATCTCGGCGTCGAGCAGCGCGGCGGCCAGGCACAGCTCGGCCACGGGGTCGGCGTGGGCGAGGCTGCCGCCGACCGTGCCGCGGTGGCGGATCTGCACGTGGCCGATGAGCCGCGCAATAACCGGCAGCAGCGGGCACCGCTCGGCCACCAGCGGCTCGCTCTCCAGCCGGTAGTGGCGGGTGAGCGCGCCAAACGCGAGCCCGCCGTCGGCCGGGCGCACGTAGTCCAGCTCGGCCACGCGGTTGATGTCGATCAGCGACGCGGGCCGCGCCAGGCGGAAGTTCATCAGCGGCACGAGGCTCTGGCCACCGGCCAGGACCTTGCCGTCGTCGCCGTAGCGCGCGAGCAGATCGAGCGTCTCCGCGACGCTGCGCGGGGCGAAGTACTCGAAGGGCGCTGGCTTCATGTTCGTCGCTCCCTGCGGTCGCGGCGTCCCTGGGGGACGGCGGCTCCGCACAGCGGGGGCATACTTGCGCTGGAGCCTCCGATTCTACCAGCGCCGCCGGAGGGGCGCAACAGAGCACTACTGCTTGGCGATCATCCGCTGCAACTCCGTTTCGAGCCGGCCTGACTCGGTGCCGTAGGCCGTCATCTGGACCATGGCGTCCTCGCCCATAAGCTTCCCGCCTTTGTCCAAGATGGGCTTTACCACCGCCACGCTCCGCGAGCTTGGCAGCAGATGCAGGTCCATGAAGTCGGCGTCATACGATAGGCGCTGGCCCTCGTCGCTCACCATGAACAGCGCGAACAGGGTCGCGGCGTTGGGATGAGCCGAGCCTTTCGGCACCCCCCAGGCATAGTAGCTGACAGCGGGGGCGTCGGCAGGGATCACGACCCCGATCGGCATCCCATCGCGGTGCGCCGCCAGGTCTGACGCTACGCCGCAGTTCAGCGCGTACAGCACGAACTCGCCGCTCAGCAGCCGCTCGTTCTCCCCGCAGCGCATGAGGCCGCCCACCTGGTCCGCCAGCGCCTGCACGTAGTCCTTGGTCCGCTGCTCCCCCCAGGCGGTGCTACGCGCGAGCTGTGGGAAGCCGGCGGCGTAGGGCGTCGAAGCAATCTTGCCCTTCCACTTCGGATCGAGGAGGCTTTGCAGGCTTGGTGGCACCTCCGCCGGCGGCACCAGTTCGGTGTTGTACGTCATGCCTGAGTAGGACGAGCCGTATGCCAGCCCGACGTTGCCCTCGGCGACGGCCATCGGCGGGATGCGATCGTCCAGCGCCCGCCAGTCGATCGGCTCCAGCGCGCCGGTTCGCACCAGCGTACCGATGTGGATGTCGGAGCCCAGGAAAAGATCCGTCTGCGGCTTCTTGCCAGCCTGGACTTCCTGGCCGACCAGCGCCGCGAGCTGCGGCATCGTCGGGCCTACCGTCCGCTGAATGCGGACGCTAATACCGTAGCGCTGGTTGAAGGCGTCCTGAATCTGGGGGAGAGCCTCGCTGCGCTTGAAGAAGCTGGCGCTCAGCACCAGATTCAGCTCGCCCTCGGCGCGCGCGCCGTCGATTAGGCGCTGCACGGCGGCCGGCCAGGCGGCGGCGCTGGCCGGGGGGGCGGTAGCGGTGGGCGCGCTCGTGGCCGGCCCGGTGCGTGGGCCACCGACGGGAGCGCAGGAGACGACGAGCAGCACCAGCCCCAGGAGCGTGGTCAGGCGGCGGCAACGCGGCTGGCAGATCACCTCGGCCTCCTACGCGGGGATGCGGGGATAGAGGGGCGGCTCACGATGCGCCGCCGGGACCGGGCTCCCTGGACGGGAAACGGGTCCACTGCTTCAGCGGACGCCCATCGGCGAGCGCCCGCAGCTCGCGGTGCCACAGCTTGCGCAGCAGGATGACGGCCGCATCGGACCGCCCGAGGCGTTCGTGGGCCCGATCGGCAATCGTACCTTGCCCTAGCTGCGCCACGGTGTCCTGAATATTGATCAGCAGGGGATGGTCGCGGAGGTCGTGCACGCGCTGCTCGCCGCGCAGCACCGCCTGTCCGACCTCTACCGCCGTGGCGGCGGTATTGTCCGCCGGCGCACGCCGCCGCGCGCGGTAGGCGTCTGCCGCGTCGCCGGTGACGCGCGCCAACGTGACGTTGAAGGTCAGGTGCTGCTCGTCGTCGACCGGCACGCGCCAGGCCAGGAAGTCCACGCGCACGCCCCGGTTGCCGAGCGCCTGGGCAGGAATTAACAGCACGTTCGGCATGCCGCCCTCGATGCGCTGCTCCGGATGGTGCGGGCGGACGATCCGTTCGGTGAGGCCCCAGGCGGTCTCCTCCGCCAGGATGCGGGGCACCCCCTGCTCCAAGTAGCTCTCGGCGCCTGGCGCGTCGCGGTGAACGAACAGCACGTGGACGTTGTCCAGGCCGTTCTCCAGGTTCTGGAAGTAGTTGCACGGCCGGACGTAGGAACTGGTCCCGAGCACGCCGTCGTCCTCAAAGTCCGGGTAGCGGGGGAGCGCCGGCGGCTCGCCGTCTCCCAGATAGGCGAAGACCAGCCCCAGGTACTCTTCCGTGGGGTAGCTCGCGATCTTCACCTTGGGGGGGAAGGAAGGGTCCTCGGCCGGCATCTCGACGCACTGGCCGGTGTGGTCGTACTTCCAGCCGTGGTAGAAGCAGCGAACGCAGTCCCCCTCCACCCAGCCGGTCGAGAGCTGCGTCCCCCGGTGCGCGCAGCGAAACGCGACGAGATGGGGGGCGCCGCCCTCGCCGCGGTAGAGCGTGAAGTCCTCGCTCATGATGCGGACCGGCTTCGCCTGGCCGGGGGCCAGCTCGGCGGCAACACAGACCGGCTGCCAGAAGCGGCGCAGGTACCGTCCGGCGAGGGTGTCAGGCCCGGTGTACGCGAGGTCGTCGTCCGTTAGGACGCTTGGGCGGACCCTGGTCGCACTCTGGGCCATACTGGTCCTCCCCGAACCGGATGCGTGGCGCAGGATAGGTGTACCAGTTTGGGAGCAGATTCATCCATCCCGATGGGGGACCGCCCCGCGGGGTGGTATTGTGCCCAGAACTACCATGCCACTTGCTCCATTAGATAAAGGGGCGCGAGGGCGGCTACTCCTGGCCGGTGCTGGCGCGGTGCCAGGCGAGGACGCGCGCCTCGACGAGGAGGAAGAGCCAGTTCAGGGTGAAGCCGAGGAGCGCCAGCATGACGATGGCCGCGTACATGTCGCGGATGCGCAGGCCGCGCTGCGCTTGCAGCACGAAGTAGCCCAGGCCGGCCGTGGCGCCGATCATCTCGGAGACGAGCGCGACGATGAGCGCGATCGCCAGGCTGATGCGCAGGCCGGCCATGATCTGCGGCAGCGCGGCCGGGAAGATCACGCGGCGCAGCAGGGCGGCCTCGTCGTAGCGGAAAGTGCGCGCCACGTCGAGCAGCGTCGGGTGGACGCCGCGCACGCCCTCGACGGTGTTCAGCAGGATGGGGAACAGGCTGGCGAACGCCACGACGACGATCTTCATCTCGTCGCCGATGCCGACAAGCAGGATCAGCACCGGGATGAGCGCGACCGGCGGCATCGGCCGCAGGAACTCGACCAGCGGCTCGAAGAGATCGTACACCGCCCGCCAGCGCCCCATCACCAGGCCCAGGCCGATGCCCAGCGCGGCGGCGATGGCGTAGCCGACGGCCATGCGCCAGAGCGTCGTCGCCAGGTGGCCGGGGAAGACGTTGTTCTGCCACAGGGCGACGAACGTGCCCAGGATGTCGCTGACGGGCGGGAAGAACTGGGGGTTGAGCACGCGTGCGCGGCTCAGCGCCTCCCACAGCGCCAGGATCGCCAGGAGCGTGAGGACGCCGAGCGCCGGGCGCCAGAAGGCCCAACCTAACCCCCCGGCCCCCTTCCCTGTGAAGGAAGGGGGTGTCCCGGCACCAGGCTCTGCTGGCTCCCCCCTTCCCTCTGAGGGAAGGGGGGCTGGGGGGGTTAGGTCCTGCCGCGGGAGCACGTCGGCCATGCTAGACCGCCTCGGTGCGCATCAGGCCGCGGTGCCAGGCGAGCGCGCGGGCCTCGACGGCGACGAACAGGACGTTCAGCAGGTAGCCGAGCACGGCGATCGTCAGCACGCCGGCGTAGACCTCGGGCACGCGATTCGCTTGCTCGGAGGCGCGCACGAAGTAGCCGAGGCCATTGCGGCTCGCCACCAGCTCGGCGGTGATGACCAGCACGAGGGCGATGCTGGTGCTGATGCGCAGCCCGGTGGCGATGTAGGGCGCCGCGGCAGGCAGGACGACGCGCAGCGTGCTGCGGAGCGGGCCGAGGCGGAAGGTGCGCGCCGTGTCGAGCAGCACCGGGTCCACCGCCCGCACGCCATAGAGCGTGTTGATGAGCACGGGCCAGAGGGCGGCGTAGGCGACGACGAAGCGCTTCATCGGGTCGCCGAGGCCGAATAGCACGATGGCGATGGGGATGATCGCCACCGAGGGCATGGGCCGCAGCAGCTCGACCGTAGTGCTCAGCATGGCGCGCAGCACGGGGACGAGCCCCATGACCACGCCGAGCACGACGCCGAGCGCGGCGGCGATGAGGTAGCCCTGCGCCCAGGCGCCGAGCGTGGCCAGCAGATCGGCGAGGAGCTGGCCGCTGGCGGCGAAGGCGACCCAGGCGACGACGATGGTGGTCGGGGCGGGCACGAAGCGCGCGTCGAGCAGGCCGGTGCGAGCCGCGACCTCCCAGACGCCGAGCAGCGCGGCGACCAACACAAAGCCCAGGACGCGCGTCGGGCGCATGGCGGCCTAGCCGTCCGCCGCGGCCGCCACGAGCGGCGTCGCCCTGGCGCCGGCCGTCTCGCGGCGGATGCGCGTGTAGATGTGATTGCGGTACTCCACGAACCGCTCCAGGCTGCGCGTGGTGATCTGGTCGCGCGGGCGCGGCAGGTCCACGCGGAGCTCTTCGACAACGCTAGAGGGCCGCGCACTGAGGATCAGCACGCGGTCGGAGAGGTAGACGGCCTCCTCGATGTCGTGGGTGACGAACAGCACGGTCTTCGGCTGGCTGGACCAGATGTCGAGGAGCTGGTCCTCTAGCTCGGCGCGGGTGAGGGCGTCGAGCGAGCCGAACGGCTCGTCCATGAGCAGGATGCGCGGCTGGTAGGCAAGCGCGCGGGCGATCTGCAGGCGCTGCTGCATGCCGCCGGATAGCTCCCAGGGGTAGTGGTCGCGGAACTCCGCGAGGCCGACCACGTCGAGGGCCTGGCTTACGCGGCGCGCACGCTCGGCGGCGGCGAGGCCGCTGCGCTCCAGCGCGAACTGGACGTTGCCGGCCACGGTGCGCCAGTGGCAGAGCGAGCGGCCATAGTCCTGGAAGACGAGCACCATCTCGGGCGGCGGCTCGGTGACGGCGCGGCCGCGCAGCAGCACGCTGCCTGAGGTTGGCGGCAGCAGGCCGGCCACCATGCGCAGCATCGTCGTCTTGCCGCA
>Ga0070741_10009080_pt1 | contig 19540 bp, 15 predicted proteins | sample Coa_R1_4_FD_66440 | JGI IMG/M metagenome (GOLD analysis project Ga0070741, IMG submission 66440) | Surface soil microbial communities from Centralia Pennsylvania, which are recovering from an underground coalmine fire - Coalmine... | ecosystem: Environmental > Terrestrial > Soil > Unclassified ...
CCGCTTGCTGTTATGTACCGATGGCTTGTGGGAAATGGTGCGTGATTTTGATTTAGAAAGCCAATTACTGCGAGAGAACGATTTGCAAAAAGCGGCGGCAAATTTGATCGCTGCGGCGAACGAGCAGGGCGGTCAAGATAATGTTACCCTGATCCTCCTGAACATAGACTAGAACAAGGAGAAGCTATGGTCTGCCCAAACTGTGGACATCAAAATCAACCCCGCGCAAAATTTTGCGCCAATTGCGGATTCAATTTGGTCACGGCGAATGCGGGGGCTACACCGGACGTACCCGCACTTGTGGCGCAGCCAGCCTCTATGCCGCCAGATTCAGTGCCGAACGCGGCCCCTGCTTCGGCTGTGCCCATGAAATCGCGCGCCACGGCGCTGGTCTTGGAAATCTTGCCGGGGCTTTTTGGTTTTTTGGGCTTTGGGTGGATCTATGCGGGTGAAACCAGTAAAGGCGTGACATGGCTAATCGGTTTTCTGATTTGGTCCGTGATCGGCATTATTGCCTCTGCCTTTACCGCGTTTATCGGTTGCCTCTGTGTCTTACCCATCAGTTGTTTCTTAATTTATATGTCCGCCTCACGCTTGAATACCTATCTCAAGTCACGCCCTGATTTATTTACGCCCTAAGTCGGACGACGATGCCACTACAAGCCGGTCAAATCATTTCGGCGCGCTATCGCGTGATACGGATTTTGGGCCAGGGGGGCTATGGGGCTGTGTATCTGGTCGAGGATACGCGGCTTGCCGGGCGCACGGTCGCGCTCAAGGAGAGTTTCGATGCCTCCGCCGATGCCGCGCAGCAGTTTCAGCTGGAGGCGACTTTGCTCGCACGCCTGCGGCATCCTTCGCTGCCGAATGTAAGCGATTTTTTCAGCGAGCCGGGCGGCACGCGCTTTTTGGTCATGGATTACGTAGAGGGGCGTGACCTGGCGGACCTGATACAACAAGGGATTGTTTCGCCCACCCAAGCCATACTTTGGATCGGCGAGATTAGCGAAGCAGTGGCATATCTACACAGCCAAAATCCGCCAATCATTCACCGCGACATCAAACCCAAGAACATCAAAATTCGTTTAGATAACCGCGCCGTTTTGGTAGATTTCGGTATCGCAAAACTCTACAATCCACAAAAGCAAACGGCGCGCATTGCGAAAGCGGTCACGACCGGCTTTTCGCCGCCGGAACAATACGGTGGCGGCACGAATACCCACTCGGATGTTTATGCGTTGGGCGCGACCCTATACTGCATGGTCACGCAAACGGTACCGCCGGAAGCATTGGATTTGGTCTCGCAAAAGGAACGGTTGATTCCTCCCCGCCAACTGAACCCCCAAGTCTCGCCGCAGTTGGAACAGGTCATTTTGAAAGCCATGTCGCTCAATTCGCTGGCGCGTTATCCTAGTGCGCGTGAATTTGCCGATGCCCTGCATGCGCTTACGAGCGCCCCGGTGAATGTCGGTACAGCGATCACGTCAGTTGCGCCGAATGCGCCCGTTCCAGGGGTTGCCTTTCAACCGCCCGCGAGTGACACGCGCGTGCACTGCCCACGTTGCACGTGGGAAAACCGCGTCGGTGCGAAATTTTGCCAAAAGTGTGGGCTCGCCATCGCCGCTGCACCCGCCTCCGTTCCACAGGCACCTGCGTCGCGCAATCCTCCCCCCATTCCCCAAGTGTCTCCGCAAATGCACTTTGAATTGGGCAATGCCTACGCGCGGCGCAAGCAATATGCCGATGCGGTTGTGGAATATGAACGAGCGGCGGCGGGTGGATTTGAAGATGCTGCGCTCTTTTACAACTGGGCGGATGCGTTGATTGACTTGGACCGCGAAAATGAAGCTGTGAAGGTTTTGCAGCGCGGAATTGCCAAATATCCGCGCGATGGCGATTTGCACGCTGAACTCGGTTGGGCGTATGCGCGGCTGAAGCAAGCACCCCGCGCCATCCAATCGCTCGAAACCGCGCTCCGCTACAATCCGCAGCCATTTGCCTATTTACTGCTCGGTCTCGTTCATCAAGAATTAGAGCAACACGACCAGGCGATTCCCTACCTGAACAAGTTTCTCGACGCGCAACCGGATTCTGCCTTTGGGCGGCTCGTGCTAGGCAGAGCGTACCTGAATACAAGCCAATTGCCGCAAGCCCAATCCGAGTTCGAGCGCGTTCTCAAAAATGATTCCAAAAATGAAGCCGCGCATTATTTAATGACGGTTGTTCATCAACGTGCCAAGCGTTATGGGGAGGCAGCAAAATGGGCACAGCAGCTGATCCAGCTCGCCCCGCAGAACCCATTAGGACCTTATGCGTTGGGCTTGACCCAGCTGGAGCAAAAGAAATGGAATGATGCGCTCAAATCCTTTCAAGAATCGGCGCGGCTTGATCCGAAGGATGCCGATACGCATTTTCATATTGCGCTTTGCTATGCCAATTTGAAAAAACGGGATGAGGCGAAACGCGAATTACAAAAAGCCGCGCAGTTGGACCCGAATAACAAGGTGGTGAAGGAATTATTGAGTCAATTGTAAAAAGCGCGAGATAGTTCAAAGGTAATTCATCACTCACACTTTACTTCTAATGCCACTTAGTATCGGTCAACTCTTGCACAATCGGTATCAAATCCAATCGCTGCTCGGTCAGGGCGGAATGGGTTCGGTTTATCGCGCGCTGGATCAGGTACTGTATCGCGTCGTAGCGATCAAAGAACGCATACCCGATCACAACGCGTTCCCACAGCACCTCGCGCAAGCTCGCCTTCAATTTCAACGTGAAGCGCAAATTCTCGGAGTACTCTCTCATGCTAACCTTCCGCATATATATGATTTCTTTACAGAGAACGGCAACGAATATGTGGTGATGGAGCTTATTTCAGGAGAAAACTTGGAAGAGGCAGTCCGCCAGCATGGTGCCATCAACGAAGGTGCAGTCTACGCCTGGACAATGCAAGTTCTGGATGCCCTCATTTTTATCCACAATCAGAATATTATTCACCGTGACATCAAACCAGCAAACCTTCTGCTCAAACCTGACGGCAAAGTGTTGCTGGTTGATTTCGGTTTGGTCAAATTGGTTGATCCGAATAATCCCCGCACCATTACCGCCTTGCGTACGGTGGGCACGGCGGAATATGCGCCGCTCGAGCAGTTTTCAGTAGGCATGCACACAGATGCTCGCTCGGACATCTATAGTCTTGGCGCGACACTGTATCACCTCCTCACCGGGCGGGTCCCTCTGGATGTTCCATCGCGCCTGATCAACCCCAGCCAGCTGGCAAGCCCGCGATCGGTCAAGTTCGCTATCTCTCCGGCAATGGAACAGGTCGTGCTGCGAGCAATGGAGATCCGTCCCCAAGATCGTTTTCAAAGCGCGGTTGAGATGCGAGAAGCTCTGAAAGCAAGCACAGGAACCAGACTCCCCCCGTCTACAGTTCCTGCAACCTATGAGACACCCACTCCGGCCCCCGGTGCCAAGTATGTACGCGCATCGGTCCAAACCAATGCAGAGCTTTCAGAAATGATTGAGCAAGCATTACGGGATAGCCGCCAAGCGCGCCCCGCAGACCCCCAGGCGGGTTCCAAATCCTCCCCGTCCGGCGGAGAGAGCGAGATCCTTGAACAACTGCACAATCTCCTCGGCGGATAAACTGCGACACAGACAGATAACAGGGCAGTTGGTGGGCAAGGGTGGGCAACGCAAAGCGATTCAAGGAGGCGCTATGAACCAATCACGCATATAGATCTCGGCTCACGCGGAACCTATTCCATAGTTGTCGAACAAAGGAGAAAAGACCATGCCTACTGTTGGAGAAAAGACCATGCCTACTGTTGGAGAAAAGACCATGCCTACTGTTCAGGCATTCGATTACAGCATGATCGAACGATTCGTCAGATCAAAGAATTGGAAATTCCTGCGCGATAACGACGGCGACTTTCGTGTAGAGTTCGCCTACGACCAAGACACCGGTTGTGAAATGACTGTTTGGTTAATGGCAGGCGGGAGCAAGCACAACGTCTATACGGTACTGGTCACCGCCGATAAGCATATTGCCAAGAGTGATTGGGGCCGGGCGATTATGCTATGTAACACTTGGAATAAAGAAAAGCGTTGGCCCAAGGCATTCCTTCATGTACGCGACCCGAATTCGGATACTATCGGCGCGATCCGCCTCGAGGGACAGATAGACCTAGAACAAGGAATCCATCAGGAACTCTTTGACGACTTTACACTCACCATTATTTCAGGCGCAAATACCTTTTGGGAGTGGGCGCACAAGGAGCAAAACCTCTAGCGTGCAGGTAAAGCGTGCAGCTCGAGTGTCATTGGAACAAGTAGGGGCAGTGCCTCTGGGCCTGCCCTTTACAGCTTGGACACACGCTCCCCTACGTCGCAGGGTAACGTAAACGCTATGCCTTTGATTGGTAGTCAACTCCTCAACAACCGATACTCCATCCAATCACTGCTCGGTCAGGGTGGGATGGGTTCGGTCTATCGCGCCACTGATACCGTAATGCAGCGCGAGGTCGCTATCAAAGAACGCACGCCCGATCCAAGTGTGACTGCACAAGGGTTAGCCGCCGTGCGTGTCCAGTTTCAACGCGAAGCACAAATTCTCGGCGCACTTTCGCATCCAAATCTTCCACATATTTACGATTTCTTTACCGCCGATGGGAATGAGTATGTGGTGATGGAGTTTATCGAGGGCCAAAATCTGGAACAGGCCGTGCAGCAGTACGGCGCAATTAACGAAGGCGCAGTGCGCGCGTGGGCGGAGCAAATTTTGAATGCGTTGGTCTATATTCACCAACGCCACATCATTCACCGCGATATCAAACCGTCCAACATCATTATTAAAAGCGACGGAAAAGCCGTCTTGGTAGATTTTGGTCTGGTGAAATTGTTGGATCCGAATGATCCGCGCACAGCAACGGTACTGCGCGGCATGGGGACTGCGGAATATGCGCCGCTCGAACAATTTTCGCCGGGAATGCATACCGATGCCCGTTCAGACATTTACTCGTTCGGGGCGACACTCTATCATCTATTGAGTGGACGCCCGCCGCTCGATGTGCCGCGCCGTTTGCTCGATCCCGAACAACAGCCAACGCTTCGCGCGTTGAATCCAGAAATTTCCACTTTCATGGAAGCGGTTGTCCAGAAGGCGCTGGAAATCCAACCGGGAAATCGCTACCAGACCGCCGTCGAAATGCGAGACGCGCTTCTCCAGCCCGCAATTCCACCGCCTCCCGAAAAACGCGCAAGGCGCTTGATTGCGGTTAGCGTGGCTTTACTTGTTTGTATCACTCTGGTTGCGGCTTCATGGTTCCTATTTCGTGACGCGAATGGAAATAGCCCGACGACAGTTATGGAGCTCTCAAAGCCAAGCTCTACTCGTTTTTCCTCGCCGGCAATAACTGCAATTGCAATTCGTAATACTGAACATGTGCAGATAGCGATTGTTGACTTGACATCCACGGCGAGTTCTACGAACGCGGTTCCGGCAACGGTTTCCGCAGTGCCCAGTCTGACGCCTACCGCTTCTCGGGTAGCGACAGCGACGGATACAGCACTACCCATAATCGCAGGAATTCCAACCACTTCCCCAACCCGTACACGCATAGCATTGGCAACCAAAACTCCGCCAAGCGATTTTGTTTACCCCGCCCCGACCTTGACTGGAACGTGTGGCAGCACACTCGCACCAGGAGATTTTATTCTCGACATCTCGTTTCCACCGGGACTAAAAGCGGATGAAGCATTTGATATTCGCGCACGTCCTTCGTGGGAACTGAATAAACCCGGCTGGCGAGGCGTGGCGGTCACACGCGAGACTCATTACTTTATTCCGGGACGCGGCAAAAGACTGGATTACTCCTTTATTAACAATCGGTGGGAACGTGGCAGTTTTAATATGACTGTGGCGGTGATTCGGGTACAGGATGGGAACAAGATGATTGCCCAGCTTAGTCCGGAGAGTAATGTATGCGATTTGGAGTGGTAACACTTGGCCTTGGACAGAGTAACTCCCAATCGAATGAGCAGTAAAAGGGGGATGCTATGAACTGTAGATGGTGTGGTTCTGCCAACCGCGATACCGCGCGTTTTTGTGCTATCTGCCGCGCACCGATTCTGGATAGAATCAAAATCGAAAACTTGCAATCCGGTCAAAAACTCAAGGACCGGTATGAAATCCGCCGCGTTTTGGGAGTGGGTGCGATGGGTGCCGTGTACGGCGCACTGGATGGCAATCTCGCCCATAAACGCGTCGCCGTCAAAGAGTACAGCCCTACGCGTATCACCAATCCCACTGACCGTACAACCGCCGTGAAAATGTTCAAAGAAGAAGCGGAAACGCTTGTCCGTCTCGACCATCCCAATATGCCCAAAATCAGCGATGCGTTTGAAGACAATGGAAATGAATATATCGTCATGGATTTCATTGATGGCATGACGTTGGAAGAATATCTGGAAACCTATGGGCGCGCCAGCGAAGCGCAAGTATTGGCTTGGGGGCGGCAAATCGCCGATGTCATGCGCTATTTGCACAGCCAGCATCCGCCCATCATTTTTCGGGATATGAAACCGGGCAATGTGATGGTGGACAAACAAGGGCGTATCAAGCTGATTGATTTCGGGATTGCGCGTACCTTCAAACCGGGCAGATCGCAGGATACACAGCAAATTGGCACGGTGGGCTATGCCTCGCCGGAAGCGTATAGCAAAAAGCAAACGGAAGTACGTAGCGATGTATATTCGCTCGCCGTCACGCTCTACGTCCTATTGAGCGGTTACGACCCGTCCAATGACCCATTCAGTTTGCCGCCGTTGCGGTCTCTTGTCCCCAATGTGTCGTTGGACCTAGAGCGTGCAATTGAAGTCGGACGGCAACTCCAGCCGGAACAACGCTGGCAGACGATGGATCAAATGACGACGGCTCTCAACGGAGCACCCATTTATCCAACCTATGGAACAGCAGCTACAGCACCTGCATATGCCAATCTCTCTGGACCCGCAATCGTCAACCGCGCGGGGTCAACCACCGGGCGGACGCGTAGTTTGACGGGAACGTTGGCATATGCTGCCGCAGGATTGAGTAACACGCAGCTTGTGCTATTGCTTGGCGGCATGGCACTCCTTGTATTGGCGGCAGTCTGGCTTTTTGCGGTGCCTATCGAGCAGGCGGACGGCCAATTTGACGCCAAGTATCCTATGCTGGCGACGATTGGTGTCTTGGCCTACGTCGCTTCGCGCAAAATTTGGGCACCCCTGCTTGCATTCACGCCGGTTGCCATCGCCGCGGTGTATGTTACTCGCGCGCAGCTGGCATCCACCTTGATCCCCGGTGCCGTCTATATTGATTTTGGTGTTGTGATTCTCACCGCCGTCGCCACCGGCGGATTTATGACCGCGTGGGCGTACTTGCAGCCACGATTTGTCGGCGAGGCACGACCCGAAGATTACACACCGATGCAATATCGCCTCGACATGATTTGGGCAATTCTTATGGGACTGATTGCCACCGTCTTGTTCACAGTGCCTTCTCACGCCTATTTCGTTTGGAATTTTTGGAGCATGTATCTATTTGGTGCGCTCAACGGGCTTATCGGCTGGGGCGTTGGCGATTTTATCTATCAATTTACTATAGAGAAAAAGCGGCCCTCTTCAGTGCATTAATGAGCTCGGCGTAATTCGGGGGCCAAGATGCCATTGACGATTGGGCAAACCCTACGTGGGCGCTATCAGATTCAGCTGCAATTGGGACAGGGCGGGTTCGGCACTGTCTATCAGGCAGTTGATTTGAATTTGCAGCGCCTCGTCGCGGTCAAGGAAAATCTTGACATTTCCCCCGCCGCGCAGAAACAATTCCAACGCGAAGCGCAACTGCTCGTCAACGTGCGCCATCCGAACTTGCCACAAATCCTAGATTACTTTATTGAACCGAATGGTCAGCAATACTTGGTCATGGAATTTATCGCAGGTTCTACCTTGCGGCAGCTCGTCATGCAGCGCGGCGCGCTCGACGAAGCGCAGGTCAAGCTTTGGGCAAATCAAATTCTCGACGCGCTCCACGAGCTTCACCACAACATGCCGCCGATTATTCACCGCGACATCAAACCCGATAACATCATTATTACGCCGCGCAACAATGCGGTGCTGGTTGATTTTGGAATCGCCAAAGCCGCGTTCCCCGGCGCGCCGACGACGACGGGCGCACGCGCCGTATCCCCAGGCTATTCGCCGCCGGAACAATACGGCAACGCGCCAACCGATGCGCGTAGTGACATTTACTCCTTCGGCGCGACTTTGTATTATGTACTCACTGGGATTGAGCCGCCGGAATCTATTCAACGCCTGGTTTCTAATGTCCCGCTCGTGCCACCGAGACACTATAACGTGCGATTATCGCCGACCATTGAGGAGGCGATTGTGCGAGCGATGGAAATCAAGCCGATAGATCGCTGGCAAATGACGAATGACTTGGCGAAAGGCATGGTGACGGTTGCGCCGCAAGTATCAACCCAAGTGACTGTGGGGAGAACCCCAACCTTGGTCAGCCGTTCAGCAATGACTACGACGTTCCCGCGGCGAGGGAACGCATCTACTTCCAGTCAATCCTATTGGCTGATGCCTCTTTTGATTGGTCTGGTATGTTCGTCGGCGGTGTTCTTTTTTGCGCTCGCGGTTGGAAGCTTAATTGGTTCCGGCGATGGGGGGCTACTCCTCGTTGGATTGATATTCGAGTTTTTATCTATCGCCGGGCTGATTGCTATGTTAACTGCTAAAAGGCATCGCAATGCAAATCAAGGTCAATTGACTTGGACCCAAGCGCTCATTGATGGCGTACTCGTAGGAGCACTCTTTGCAATAGCTATGGCACTCATCGTTAGTGGTACAACTTTGACCCTACTTGTCAGTGCGCCGGTATCTGCCAATCCTGGCACCCTATTCCTTTTAGGTGTCGGCGCGATTGTAATGTTTGTTATGGGAACTTTATTCTCTACGTTTGGCGCACTGATTTATCGTCTATCCACACGGTGAATCCAAGTTGGAGTAGGTATGTCGCGTCCTTGGCGCATCTATCACAACATCGTATTCGGCGGATTTGGCGGACTCGCTGCGTATCTGCTCGTAGGGTCCTTGCCTGACCTGGTCGTGAACGATTTATTTTGGGAATTGCTGATTGGGGTGGTCGCGGGCGCCTGTATCGGCGGGGCGTTGGGCGCGGTAGACGGCGCGTTGGGCAGGCGTTGGCTGGTAATAGTGCTCGGGATTATACAGGGTGCCGCATTCGGCGCTGTGGGTGGAATCATCGGCTTGGCGATTGGCGAGGGATTATTTTTGCTTACGCAAGGTGGATTTTTGGGACGGGCAATTGGTTGGGGCGTCTTGGGCGCGATTGTGGGGACAAGCGAGGGCATCGCGAATCGCGCCCCGCGCAAAATAAGCTATGGCGTCATTGGCGGCGCGCTCGGAGGGTTGGTCGGCGGCGCGTTGTTTGAAGAATTGACCGAGCTCGCGCTGAATGCAAGCGGCAACACGCAACTCGCCCAAGACCTCGCGGCGGGCGTCGGTCTGGTACTCGTCGGTGCATGTATCGGCGCATTGATTGCACTGGTCGAGATTGTCGCAGTCGGCGCATATTTCAAAATAGTGCGCGGCAAACAAGAGGGCAAGGATTTCAACTTGGTCAAACCCACCATGACCATCGGGCGGGACGATGGGAACGACATTCCACTCTACGATGCCGAAATTGAAAAACGCGGTGCGGCGATTGTGCATTCGCGCGGCGCAACCGTTCGGATCGAGAGCAAAAATGGGCGCGCCGTATTGTTGACGCGACGCAAGGACAAGCAACCTACCCCCATCCTTACAAGTGAAACGCTGGAAGATGGCGACCGCGTGCAATTGGGCAAAACGGTGCTCTTGCTGCGAAAACGAGGCAAGCCAGCGCGAACAGCGGATACACTTCAGAAGCAGAACCCAAGATGAGTGAATGGCAGGATGAGGTCAGCAGCTCGGTCGCCAAGCTGATCGTCACTTGTATTATTGCCGGATTAATTATTACGGCAGCGATTTTTGTCGGCGGTCCGATTCTCGCCGTGTATATCCTGATCAACGGATGGGATAAGGTTCGGACGAGAGTCATAGTCGGCGCAATCGGGCTGCCTCTTGTCGGTGCTGCGTTTGTAATCGCTAGCTTGGTTCAAACACAGTCGTACACTTGGGACTGGCTAACGATTCTCTTTGTAAGCTCACCTTTTATTTCGTTGGGGCTGGTTGGAATCGCGTATTCCCGCGTGCAACGCAGCATTCCTCTACCGGCATTGCCGGAGCCTGAATTGCATCTGAACCGAATGTGCGCCCATTGTGGGAATCTGAATCGCGCCGGTTTCAAGTATTGCAATGTCTGTGGCAGACCCGCGCTCGATGTTACGCATCCGTCCATCAAACCGTGAGTCCAAAATGAAAATTCTCAAACTCTCTGGAATGGCACTACTTGGCTTGAGCATGGTCGGCGTACTCAATGCACAAACGGAGGGCGCGCAAGCGAAACTGTTTGGATTCGATGCAGGCAATTTCCCGGAAGTCCGTGCCTTTGTCAGTGTCACAGATGCGGAAGGGAAACCGATTCAAGCACTCCCTATAGAGAGTTTCAAGATTCAAGAAGATGGGAAGGATGCGAGAATCATTCGCATCAATACCAACACCGAGCCAATTCACGTAGGCTTGTTGATTGACCATAGCGGCAGCATGAGCGGCGGCAAGTTAGAGGCGGCAAAAAGCGCCGCCGAAGCCTTTGTCGAACAGATGCGCCTGAATGACGAAGCCTTTGTCATGCAATTCGATGACACGAATCAGCGGTTGACCGATTTCACCACCGATCATGCTACGCTCACGAACGCGATTGGAACTCTTCAAATCGCCGGGGGGACGGCGTTTTATGACGCGACCTATATCGCGACCGATCAATTTCAAACGCGCGAAAAAGTACGCAAAAAGGCCTTGATTGTCCTGACCGACGGCGAGGATAATCGCGAAGTGTTGTTCGGAGTCTTGGGCGGCAGCCAGCATACGCTGGACGAAGCGATTGCTCACGCCAGGCAAGCAGGTGTGATTGTTTATACCATTGGACTGGGCAGTGACGCGGACCGCGCGCGCTTGCAGCAGTTGGCACAGCAGACTGACGGGCGCGCGTATTTCGCGCCGAGCGGACAGGAGCTGCGCGATTTATATTTGTTAATCGCCGAGCAGCTGCAAAAGGATTATGCGCTTGACTTTCAATCACCGCGTCCCGCCAAAGACGGCACACGCCGCACCATCCAGCTCACGGTTACCCTACCCAGCGGCGAAACGCAAACGGTGACAGGCGTGTACGTGGCAGGCTATCTCTTTAATCGGATACGCACAGATTGGGTCGTCGGCGGATTGTTAGGACTGCTACTAGTTGGATTGGCCGCGACTCCCCGCGCCGTTCAGTTGCTCATGTCAAGACCGCGCGCACCAGCTCCTACCTTATCTGCACCATCTCCTCCGACGGCGCACGCGCAGCCAATGCCACTGACCTGTCCAAATTGCGGGGCCGCCATCCGCCCCGGCGCACGCTTTTGTGGGAACTGCCGCTACGATCTCACCCAAGCGGCACCGCGTGCTGTAACCCCGCGCCAATGCCCGAATTGCGGACAACCCGTGCGCGAGGGTGCCAAGTTTTGTGGAAATTGTCGGTATCGGCTGGGTTGATACCATTGGAGTATTCATGCCGCTCTTGCCCGGTCAGCTACTCTCCAATCGCTACGAAATCCTCCGCTCGCTCAAACAAGGCGGAAAATGCTAACACAAGGAACCGTTTTACAAAATCGCTATCGCATCGTGCAACCGCTTGGCGCAGGTGGACAAGGCGCGGTCTATCTCGCCTTGCATCTCGGCTTGAATGCCTATGTTGCCATCCGCAACTTGGAGAGTGACACCGACATTAACATCTGTATTCTCAAATACTCGGATGCCCAATCTAACCAGCGGAGTCAATTTCCCTCCTACTAGGCAAACAATTGAGTTCACTGAAAAATTCAACCAGACGATGTTCAAGTATCGTCAACTTGGGATAATAACGAGGCTTTTTATGGAAAACTTCATTGGACTAGCAACGACAACCTCCGATAAAACCATTTAAGTAATGATTCACACGACAGTAACCTTATTCTACCCGCATCATACATAATGCACGAAAAAAGGAGGCAAATCCATGCCCGGTGAGCTCAATCTCCAAATTCGACTCCTCCGCGATGCTGTTAACGCCAATGTGCCGCAGCAACTCGCATATATATTGTTAGATGCAAACCCCACGGGCGCGCAGATTCAAGGCATCCAGATGCCGCTCAATCTCGCCCTCGTACTCGACCACAGTGGTTCGATGAATGGCGCAAAAATTCAGAACCTGCGCGAGGCGACCAAGACGCTACTCCAACAAATGCAGCCGACCGATTTGATTTCCATCATTACGTTTGATGACCAAGCCGAAGTCCTTGCCCGCGCGCAGCCCGTGCAAAATGCCGCTCAATTAATGCAGCTCGTAGACACGATTCAAGATCGAGGCGGTACGCAAATTTCTCTGGGTTTGCAGCAAGCGCTTGACCAAGTGCGCCAGAATTTCGATCCCGGCCGCATTAACAAAATCGTTCTCCTGACCGACGGCAATACGTGGGGCGATGTGCCCGCGTGTCAGGCGCTCGCTCAACAGGCAGGACAACAGGGCATCCCGATTATTGCACTCGGCTTGGGCTTGACGAGTGTAGCGCCGGCGGCACCGGGGATGCCCGCCGTAGTCGGCATGGGGGATGACTGGGACCCCAAATTCCTCGACGGGCTGGCGCAAGCGAGCGGCGGCAGCAGCGATTTGATTGATACACCGCAAAAGATTGTATCCGTGTTTCAAAACATTCTTCGCACGGCGCAAGCCACTGTGGTCCGCAATGCAGATTTGATCCTGCGTCTCGTTCAAGACGTTCAGCCGCGTCAGGTGTGGCAAACACTGCCGTTGATTTCCAATTTGAGCCAGCGCGCCATTGGACCGCGCGAAATTCAGATCACGCTTGGCGATATTGACAAGAACATGGGCAAGCAAATTCTCGCCGAATTGATTTTACCGCCCAAGCCTGCGGGCAAGAATCGCATCGCTCTGGCGGAAATTACCTATGACGTTCCCGCCGTCGGGCTGGCGCAACAAAAAGTCCGCGCAGAAATCGTGATTGAATATGGTGCCGAGTCTGAACTGAATCCACAAGTAATGAACATTGTCGAACGGGTCAGCGCGCACAAATTGCAAACCCAAGCCCTTAGCGACGCGCAAGCGGGCAACGTAGCCGGGGCAACGCAAAAACTTAGAGCAGCCGCGACACGGTTGCTCAATATCGGCGAAACGCAAGCCGCGCAAGATGCGATGCAAGAAGCAAACAATCTCCAGCAGCAAGGGCAAATGTCCAGCGCCGGCACCAAGCGCTTGAATTACAACACGCGCAAGCTCACACAGCCGCTTGACTCGAACGCGGGCGGTACGCCAGCCCAGCCCTGAACCAGGTCCGCAATCTCAAATCCGAAATGAATATCCCGGAGGTCTTATGATCACCTGTCCAAATTGTCATACGGAAAACCAAGCAGGGTCCGCGTTTTGTGACAACTGCGGTTTCGCATTAGCCAATGAATCTTCCACGCCACAGGCAACGGCTCCGTCGCCTGCCGCTGCTTCACCAAGTGCCTCACCCCTGCGCGCCCAAAAGGAAATGATCAAATGCGCGGTGTGCGGAACCGAGAATGACCCATCGAATACCTATTGTGAAAATTGCGGCTCCCCGTTGACGGCACCTGCCGCCTCTGCCTCCAATTCGCCCTTACCCCTGCCGACACCCACCGCCTCGGCGACGCCATCGTCACCCGCGCCTGCCGTTTCAACTCCCCCGCCGACTGCCTCTGCGCCGGCGCAGCCCGCGCCCAATGTGAATCTGCCGGATGAGATTCCCGCCAGCATGTTGAATCCAGCGCCGCCAGCGGTCATGCCAACTCCCGTGCCGAACGTACGGCCGAAAATCATCCTTCCCACTCCTTCCAACCAGCCGCCCCCCGCAGGACACCCGCGTCTCGTCTTGGTATCTAGCGGCACTTATTTTGATTTGGACGGTTACAGCGAATTGTTGATCGGCCGTGTAGACCCGACGAGCGATATATTTCCCGAAGTGGATTTGACCGCACATGGGGGAGATGAGGGAGGCGTCTCACGACGCCATGCGCGAATTACCCTCGCAGGCAATCAGTACTTTGTCGAAGACCTGGACAGCAGCAATGGCTCATGGCTCGGGACGAGTCGGCTTGTCGCTAAAACGCGCACACCATTGAACCACGGCGATCAATTACGGCTTGGCAAGCTCGTGCTCAATTTCTTTGCAAGTTGACCAAACCAGACTCACGTCTGTGGAGCGCACCGATGAATCCAAATCCGCGCGTTTGCCCCAACCAGCATCTGGTCTCGAATCCGAACGCGAAATTTTGCCCGCAGTGCGGTGCGTTGTTGCCCGCCGCGGGCAATTTGTCACCGGGCGGCGCGCCAGCAATCCCTCCGACACAACGGATGTCGCCAACGATTCCCAAACTCCGAATTCAAATTCCGGGACAGCAACCGTATGAAGTAGAGCTCACCAAACCCATCGTTACACTCGGACGCGCGCCGGGAAATGACATTCAAATTTCCGACCCTTATGTTGGAAATCAACATGCGCGGCTCGAACAGGTGCAGAACACATTTCGTATCGTTGACCTCAAAAGTAAAAACAAAACGCTAGTGAATGGGCGAGACATTCAAGAGCAGCTGCTCAATTCCGGTGACATCATTCGAATTGGCGATGTCTACGGTAACTTTGTCGGCATAACGTTTCTCGCCGCGAGTGCCGTCGTCCCACCACGCCCGCCGGTCACGCTGAATCTGCGCCAAGCGGATACGACGATTGGGCGCGACCCGACCTGCACGCTAGTGCTCCACGACCGGCTGGTTTCGGGGAGACATGCCCAAATCCACTTTGACGGGCAGCGGCATTTTCTGACAGACCTTGCCTCGATGAATGGAACGTACGTCAACGGCACTCGCCTCCCACCGAACAAACCCTATTCGCTCCACGCTAACGATCTAGTTCAGATTGGCAGTTATCAATTTCGCTATGACCGCGCTGGCATCAGCTCTGCCAATCTGCAAGGAATGCGCCTCGACGGGAAGAATCTGTCTGTCCAACGCGACAACAGATTGATTCTGAATGACGTGACCTTGTGTGTCTACCCGCGCGAATTTATTGGATTGGTTGGCGCAAGCGGCGCGGGAAAATCCACATTAATGAATGCTCTAAGTGGCTATCGCCGCGCGCCGCAAGGCAAGGTTTTAATTAACGGAACAGATTTTTATGCCGCATTTGATACCTTTCGTTCGCGCATTGGCTATGTACCGCAGGATGACATTCTTCACAAAAGCATACCGGTCAAGCGAGCGTTGCGATATGCCGCCGAGTTGCGCTTGGCACCTGGAACGGATCTCGATGCGCGCGTGGACCAAGTGCTTGACGTAGTTGAGCTCACCGAACACCAGGACAAGGCAATTCAAAAGTTGAGCGGAGGGCAGCGTAAACGCGCCAGCATCGCCGTCGAACTATTGGCAGAGCCGGGGCTCTTTTTCCTGGATGAGCCGACATCCGGACTCGATCCGGGATTGGAAAAGAAAATGATGGAGCGGATGCGCGTGCTTGCCGACAATGGTCAAACCGTCATCCTCGTCACCCACGCGACGGCAAACATCAATCAATGTGATTACGTAGCGTTCATGGCAAATGGGCGGCTCGTCTTTTTCGGTCGCCCTGATGAAGTCAAAGCGTTTTTTGGAAAAGATGATTTTGCGGACATTTATTCCGAACTTGCTTATGTGGACCCGCAAGACCACGACCGTATCGCGCGCGAGTGTGAAATGCGCTTTCAAAACTCCCCCTACTATCAGGCGTACATTCAACAGCGCGTCCAAAATGGTTCCAACACGACCCCACCCCCGCCGCCACGTCCCAAGCCGCCGCTGTGGAAGCAATGGTGGGTTCTCACGCGCCGCCAATTCGATCTGATTTTGCGAGACTGGCTCACTCTCTTTATTGTGCTGCTTGTGCTTCCCGTTATTGGCTTGCTTGTGCTACGGATCGCCAAACCCGATTTTCTCATTGGTTTGAGCGCGAGCGAGATTGCCCAGCTTGACCAGTACAGCCCTGCGGGGGATGCACAGAAATTGATTTTTATTATTGCGCTAGCGGCAGTCCTTCTAGGAATTTTTGCGGCTGCCTACGAAATTGTGCGCGAGCAAGTTATTTACAAACGTGAGCGTATGGTAAATCTTGATATTGTGCCTTATGTGCTTGCCAAGGTCTTGGTCTTATTTCTCTTTAGTCTTGTTCAAGCGGCTTTGTTTTTGGCAATCATCTCGCGCGGTGTGACCTTACCCGACGATGGGGTTCTTATGTGGGGGCCGCTCGAAATGTACGTTACGCTCGTGCTTGCTACTTTATCAAGCATTGCACTAGGGCTATTCATCTCGGCTGTCGCCCGTTCCGAAAATATGGTTATTTATATTATTTTGCTCGTACTGTTTTTGCAGATCATGTTCGCGGGCGTAATCTTTGAGCTACCCGACGAAGCCAAACCGCTTTCCTACCTTACAACGACGCATTGGACAATTGACGCGCTCGGTTCCACTGTAAATATTCGTCAACTGCATGAAGACAAGACCAAGCTGCCCAAGCCGGATTTGCCAGAATGCCCGCCACAGTTGACTGCCGCTGTACCGCCATGTATGCATTCGCCACCTGCGAACGCGCCAGCACCAAAACCTGACCCGAAGGACTTGCCCAAGCTACCGATTGACTATGATCATCAAAGCGGCCATTTATTGAGTCGCTGGTTCATTCTACTTTTGTTTACCGCGATTTTTCTGGGGTTGAGTTTCATTGCCCAAAGAGCCAAAGACGAACCGAGTCCAGTCGCAATTGTTATCGAGAAGCTAAAACCAATTTGGGGACCCTTTGTGCCAATTTGGCATCAATGGCGAAGGATAAGTCCGCGCATTCCCTGAATCGAGGCTGCCATGTCCACACCTTGCCCACGTTGTGGCACTGTCAATCAACCGAACGCCCGTTACTGCAAACAATGCGGCTTGACTCTGGCTGCCACTACCGACCCCCTCACTATTCCCAAGCCCCAAGCATCACAACAACCGGCTGCCTCCGCGCAACCAGCCCCTTCGGGAAAAACCATTCGCTGTCCCAACTGCGGTACACTGAATCGCGCGAATGCGCGCTTTTGCAATAATTGCCGAGCGCAGTTAGCTCCGAATGCCCCTGCGCCGTCACCCACGCCAGTGCCTGCTGTTCCGCAAGCCCCGCCCGCCACGCCGCAATCCCCGCCCAGTGCGACAGCCGTTCTGCCGCCCACCCAGCAGCGCGCCCGTGGTTTTCGCTGGCTGGCGATTATTCCGCCGATTATTCTGGGCTTGCTCGCGCTAATGCTCTGTGGGAGTCTCTTCGGTGTGTACAACTATGAGAGCCATATCCCAACGCCGACCGCAGTCGCTGCTCTTCCAACTGAAACTCCCGTACCGACAGATACAGCGGAGCCGACGGATACGCCGTTGCCACCTACCCCAACTCCGACCATTCCACCTTCGCCAACGCCAATCACCCCCCAACCCTTGCCGCCAACGCCGCCGCCTGACCCGCCCAATCCAATTGTGCAAATGCATATTGCCCCTGACGGACGATTTGGGTTTTCGACAACAATTGGCGATCCAACAAACTCGCTCGACGATAACAAGCCGCTGACTTATCGCAAAGAGAACAGCGACGACCCGGCTGACGGGCACACGAACAGCCTTTTGGTTTGGGTAGATGGCGATACGCCAGGTTTTGGCAGTGCCGGTGGGAATTGGACAACTCCACCCACAGTTACTGCCGATGGTTCGGCGATGCAAGCCTCTTGGGAATACAAGCAAATCATTTTTTCGGAAAAGATTGCGGTTGTCGTCAACCCCACGACGAATCGGCTTGGCATCTTTCGGATTGAATACCAAGCCGAAAATACCGATTCGGTCGCGCACGACGTGGGATTGCGCTTGATGCTCGATACTTTGATTGGCAATGATGATGGCGTGCCCTTTATCTTGCCAAACCAGACAGGCGTCGTTACAGCGCCACTCGATTTATCGGGCGCGCAGATTCCCGATTCATTCAAAGTGTTCGAGCCGAACGATCCTGAACATCCTGACATTAATAATGCCGGCGTCATTGCCCAATTCACGCTCGCAGGTGAAGATGCGACCCGTCCAGACCGTCTTTTACTTTCCTCATGGTGCCATGTGGACTGGGCGTGGGATTACTTGCAGCAAGTTGGTGGAAATGGTCCCGATTTCACCCAGTGTCAAGGCAAAGGCCCCCACGATGACAAAAAAGATAGCGCGGTGGGACTATTTTGGAATGCACAACCATTGAATGCCGGTGAAATCCGTACTTGGGTTGTCTATTACGGTTTGGGCGAATTCCAACAGCCTACGATTACCAGCAACTTGCGATTGGATCAGATTGCGCCACAGTACAACGTGGGCGATCAATTTTATGTGACGGCTCTGATTCAAAATCCGAGCGCCGAGCAATCGGTTCGGATTGAGGTGCCGCACGAATTTACAATTCTAGACAGTGCGCTCGAACAACCGGTGACACAAGCAGGATTGGCGTTTACACAGGTGTCATGGCGACTCCGCGCCGAGACGCCGGTGAACGACGCGCAGATTCGCGTAACACTTTTGCCGGACAATACAATGCAAACTTTAACGACGAGCGTGGTCATTCTCCCGACCCCGACCCCGACCCTCTCGCGGACGCCGCGCCCCACACGCACGCCGCGCGCCACGTCAACGCCAACCCTCACACCAACCCCCTGTGCGACGACCGTGACGCAACCCAGTTGCCCATGAGGTGAGCCGATGAACCGCATCTTGAAAATTCTCTTTAGCATGTTTCTCGGTGCTTGGGCAGGACTGATTGCATGGGCCATTTTGGACCTGCTCATCGGACGCCAGACCTTCGATAGAACGCTCGGCGCAGGCACAACCATCGCTATCTATGGAACGGAAGCAATCACGGGCGCGCTGGTTGGCTTGCTCGCCGGCATGGTGATAACCGGACTCGAAGCGTGGAACAATTCGAGCAAAATTCTGCCAACGGTAGGCGGCGGGCTTATTGGAATAATCGCGGGCTTACTGGGTGGAATGTTGGGACTGCTCATCGCCGAAGTATTGTTCCAGAACATTTCACTTTCAGGGGATTTGATCCGCGTAGCGCGCGTGGCGGGGTGGGCGCTCTTTGGACTGGGGGTCGGCATCGCGCCGGGCATCGCCACCTGGTCAGCGCGCAAAACATTGGCGAGCAGCATCGGGGGCTTGATCGGCGGCATTCTCGGTGGTCTCGCGCTCACGCTCCTT
>Ga0070741_10009081_pt1 | contig 19539 bp, 19 predicted proteins | sample Coa_R1_4_FD_66440 | JGI IMG/M metagenome (GOLD analysis project Ga0070741, IMG submission 66440) | Surface soil microbial communities from Centralia Pennsylvania, which are recovering from an underground coalmine fire - Coalmine... | ecosystem: Environmental > Terrestrial > Soil > Unclassified ...
CCGTGCACGACGTCGAACAGCACGTCGTCGAGGGACGCCGCCGGCGTATCGACGTTCAGCTTCTCGAACTGCGGCAGCGCCGCCTGCGAGAACCCGTAGGCGAGGACGGCGCACGGCACGAGCAGCGACCAGCGTGGCCAGCGGCGGTCGGTCAGCGCGCCCGCGAACCCGACGAGGATCAGCGGGACGACGTAGAACAGATAGCGCTCTCGGACGACGCCGCTGCCGAAACGAAGGTCGAACGAGGTCACCTCGACCGTGAGCACGGCGATCGTCAACGTCGCGAGCACGGCGAACGCCTGCTGCTCGGGCGTCGTGCTGCGCGCGACGCCGGCGACCAGCCAGGCGACGCCGACGACGAAGGGCAGGACACCGAGGCTGAAGGCGATCGTCGCCAGGTGCTCGGCGAGGAAGGGCATGAAGTGCGCGGGAAACGGATTCCCCTCGACCGCGTGCGAGTACGTCCCGAACGTGGTCGAGAAGCGGCCGGCAGCCGCGAGCACGACCGCGACGAGTGCGAGCAGCGCGCCCACGGCGGCGACGAGTCGATGTCGCGCGACCGCACGTCGCAGGCCGGTCGCGAGGCGCGCGCGACCACGAGCCTCGGCGAGCGCGAGCTCGTGCCCGACGATCGCACCCACGAGCACGACGACCAGGACGAAGAACTGCGTCCGGGCGAGCGTCGCGAGCGCCACCCCCGCGAGTGCGAGGACGTCGTTGCGGAGCCGCGGCGACGCCGTCGCGTGGTGCAGCGCGAGCATCGCCCAGAGGAAGGCAGGGTACGCGACGACCTCGGTCAGCAGGAAGGACGAGAAGACGAGCCACGGGACGCAGACGGAGAGCAGCGCCACCAGGTACGCGGCGAGCCGCCGCCGCGTCACCGCGCGTGCGAGCAGAAAGGCGGGCAACGCCGCCGAGGCCATGACGTAGGCGTTCAGCCGGTGCGCTTCGTGGAGCGCGCTCGGTACGAGGCCGTGCCGGTAGACGGTCGCGAGCAGGAGGGGGTAGAGCTGACTCACGTTCGGGATCAGCTCGCCGTGGACGTGGGGCAGAGGCGAGTGGAGGCGCACGACGCTGATTGCGAGCCGCTCGTAGAGCAGCTCGTCCGTCATCACGAACCAGTCGACGACGTGCGTCGTCACCGCCGCCACGCCGGCGCCGGCGCCGACCCAGATCGCGAGGGCGGGCAGCTCGAGCCGGACGAGCCCGCTGAGGGCGGCCCGGAGCGCCCGCCGGGCGCGTCCCTCGCGGGCCGTCAGCGTCGTCGTCTCCACGGGCCGCGAGCGTAGCGCTCGACGCCGTCAGATCCGTCCGGTACAGTGCCCTCCGAACCTTTAACTCGGTCCAGCGAGGCCGGAAAGGAGCTTCGATGTCGCAGCATGCCGTCACCCCCGGTCGGGTCCTGCTCGACGCCGAGGCCATTCAGCGGACGCTCTCGCGCATCGCCCACGAGCTCATCGAGCGGAACGACGACCTCGAGGCGGTTGCGCTCGTCGGCATCCACACCCGCGGCGTCCCGCTCGCGCAGCGGCTGCGGCGGCTGATCGAGGAACGAGCCGGGTTCGAGCTCGACCTCGGGCAGCTCGACATCACCTTCCACCGCGACGACGTGCACGTGCGCGGAGGTCAGGCGCCGCGCCGGCCGCAACCGCTCGTGCGCGACACGAAGCTCGACTTCGAGCTCGAAGGGCGGACGGTGATCCTCGTCGACGACGTCCTCTACACGGGGCGCACGATCCGCGCTGCGATCGACGCGCTCTTCGAGTACGGCCGACCCGAGCGGGTTCAGCTCGCCGTGCTCGCCGACCGCGGCCACCGCGAGCTGCCGATCCGACCCGACTACGTCGGCAAGAACCTGCCGACCGCCCGCAACGAGCGCGTGCAGGTGCAGCTCGTCGAAGTAGACGAGGTCGATCAGGTGCTCCTCGTCGAGTCGGCGGAGACGATGCCGTGACCGGAGACCGTAGCCCTGCGCTCGACCGGGTGCTGCCGATCGACGAGGAGGAGGAGCGATGACCGAGCTGCACGTCGTGCCGGGCGAGCTGCTGCCGCCGGTGGCGCCGCCGAAGCGGCACCTGCTCTCGGTCGGCGACCTGACGCGCGACGACGTCGAGCGCCTGCTCGCGACCGCGCGCTCGTTCGCCCGCTCCCAGGAGCGCGACAACAAGAAGCTGCCGACGCTGCGCGGCCGGCTGGTGCTCAACCTCTTCTTCGAGTCGTCGACGCGCACCTCGTCCTCGTTCGAGCTCGCGGCGAAGCGGCTGTCGGCCGACACGCTCTCGATCAAGTCGGCGGGGTCGTCGGTCGAGAAGGGCGAGTCGCTGAAGGACACGGCGCTGACGCTGTCTGCCTACGAGCCGGACGTGATCGTCATTCGCCACCCGCAGATCGGCGCGCCGCAACTCGTCGCCGCCGTCACCGAGGCGCACGTCGTCAACGCGGGCGACGGGAAGCACCAGCATCCGACCCAGGCGCTGCTCGACCTGTACGCGATCCAGACGGAGCTCGGCCGCCTCGAGGGTCTGCACGTCGCGATCGTCGGCGACGTCCTCCACTCGCGCGTCGCGCGCTCGCTCCTGCAGGCGCTGCGACTCGTCGGCGCGCGCACGACGCTGGTCGGCCCCCCGCCGCTCGTGCCGCCCGAGCTCGGCGAGCGCTCCTACGACATCGGCGCCATCGGCGACGCCGACGTCGTCTACGTGCTGCGGATGCAGCACGAGCGGATGCTCGAGGGCGCGAACTACGTCCCGTCCCTGCGCGAGTACACGGCGCGCTGGGGGATCACCCCGGAGCGCCTGCGCCCCGGCCAGCGCGTGATGCACCCGGGCCCGATGAATCGCGGCGTCGAGATCGACCCGCGGGTCGCGGATTCGGACGCGGCGCTCGTCGTCGACCAGGTGCGCGCAGGCCTGGTCGTCCGCATGGCGGTGCTCTACGACCTCCTGACGAGGGGCCCGGTGCTCGTCGAGACCGCGGTGGAGGTCGCATGAGCGTCCTCGTCGGCAAGACGGGCCGCGACGACCTCGTCGTGCGCGGCGCGCGGATCGTCGACCCGACCGAGGGCATCGACGCCGTGCTCGACCTCCGCATCGACCACGGCACGATCTCGGCGCTCGGGACGGACCTCGACGCCAACGGCCACCGCGTGCTGGACGCCGACGGTCTCGTGCTCGCCCCCGCCTTCGTCGATCCGCACGTCCACCTCCGCACCCCGGGGCGCGAAGACGAGGAGACGATCGCGTCCGGCACCGCCGCCGCCGCCGCCGGCGGCTACTGCGCCATCGTCGCGATGCCGAACACCGACCCCGTCGTCGACTCGACCGACCTCCTGCGCGGGCTGCGCGCCCGCGCGCTCGACGAGGCGGAGGTGCCGGTGGGCTTCGCGGCTGCGATCACCGTTGCCCAGGCGGGCGCGCAGCTGACGGAGATGGGCGAGCTCGCGGAGGCCGGCGCGGCCGCGTTCACCGACGACGGCCGCCCCGTCGCGAGCGCCGGCCTGCTGCGCCGCGCGCTCGAGTACAACGCGATCACCGGCCGTCCGCTCGCGCTGCACTGCGAGGAGCCGAGCCTGACGCGCGGCGGCCACATGCACATGGGCGCGGTCTCGGCCGAGCTCGGCCTCGGCGGCTGGCCGTCACTCGGCGAGAGCCTCTGCGTCGCGCGCGAGCTCGCGCTCGCCGGCGACACGGCCCAGCCGGTGCACCTGATGCACCTCTCCGCGCGCGAGTCGGTCGAGCACCTGCGTGCGGCCCAGGCGGCCGGCGTGCGCGCGACCGGCGAGGCGACGCCGCACCACCTCTGCCGCACGGACGAGGCGCTCCGCTCGCTCGACCCGAACCTGAAGATGAACCCGCCGCTGCGCAGCGCCGACGACCGCGCCGCGCTGGTGGAGGCGCTGCGGGAGGGGACGATCGCCGCGGTCGCGACCGATCATGCGCCGCACTCGAGAGAAGAGAAGGACGTGCCGTTCGAGGCAGCGCCCTTCGGCGTCACCGGCCTCGAGACCGCGTTCGCGGCGCTCTACACGCACCTCGTGCGGCCGGGCCTGCTCGGGCTGGAGACGCTGCTCGAGCGACTGTCGGCCGGACCGGCGCGCAGCCTCGGCCTGGAGCGGCCGCGGATCGCAGTCGGCGCGCCGGCGAACCTCGTCCTCCTCGACCTCGAGGCGACGTGGCGCGTGCGCGAGGCGTGCTTCCGCTCGCGCTCGACGAATTCGTGGCTGCTCGGCGAGCGCCTGCACGGGAAGGTGACGACGACGATCGCGGCCGGCCGCGTGGCCTACGAGGCGTGATCGTCGCGGCGCACCGCTCACCACGGCGAGCGACGAGCTGTCACGTGCACGGTCACGACTCCGGGAACCGCTTCTCGCGCCACGTGACGCGTCGTTCCGTGCAAGGTTCGGCGCGGTGACGGGCTTCCTCGTCCTCGAGGACGGGACGGTGTTCGGCGGCGAGAGCGTCGGCGCGCGCGCGACCGCATTCGGCGAGGCCGTGTTCACCACGGCGATGACCGGGTACCAGGAGGTCGTCACCGACCCGAGCTACGCCGGGCAGCTCGTCTGCTTCACGGCGCCGATGGTCGGCAACTACGGCATCGCCTTGCACCGCGGCGAGTCGCCGCGCCCGCACGCACGCGCGGTGTTGATGCGGGAGGCGCGCGGGCCGGACTGGACGTCCTGGCTCCGGCGGCACAACCTGCCGGCGCTCTCCGGCGTCGACACCCGCTCGCTCGTGCTCCACCTGCGGGAGCGCGGTGCAATGCGCGGCGCCGTGGTCGCCGACGAAGCCGACGTCGAGCGCGCGCTCCGCGCCGTCCGCGAGCAGCCGCCGATGACGGGACAGGCGCTCGTCGCGGACGTCTCGACGGCCTCGCCCTACCGCGCCAGCGAAGGCGGCTTTCCCGATCTGGCGGTGGTCGACTACGGCGTCAAGCGCTCGATCCTGCGCCGGCTCGCCGGCACCGGCGCCGCCGTCACGGTCTACCCGCACGACGTCGACGCCGACACGCTCTCCCGCTTCGACGGCGTCCTGCTCTCGAACGGCCCCGGCGATCCCGAGCCGCTTGCCAACGAGGTCGCGACCGTGCGCGAGCTGCTCGGCCGCGTCCCGGTGCTCGGCATCTGTCTCGGGCACCAGCTGCTCGCGCTCGCCACCGGCCTGCGCACGTTCAAGCTGCCGTTCGGTCATCGCGGCGCCAATCACCCGGTGCTCGAGCGGGCGAGCGGGCGCGTGCTCGTCACGAGCCAGAACCACGGCTTCGCGGTCGAGGCGAGCGAGACGAGCGCGGCGACGCACGTGTCGCTCTACGACGGCACTCTCGAAGGCCTCTCGTACCCGGGGCTCGGTGCGCGCTCGGTCCAGTTCCATCCCGAAGCCGGCCCTGGCCCGCACGACGCCTGGCCGCTCCTCGCCGACTGGGTCGAGGAGGTGCGGCTTGCCACGGCGTGACGACATCCGTTCGGTCGCCCTGATCGGCTCCGGGCCGATCGTGATCGGGCAGGCGTGCGAGTTCGACTATGCGGGCTGCCAGGCGCTGAAGGTGCTGCGCGAGGACGGGTTCCGGACGATCGTCGTCAACTCGAACCCGGCGACGATCATGACCGATCCCGGCTTCGCCGACCGCACGTACCTGGAACCCCTCGATCTCGAGGGCGTCGCGGACGTCCTCGAGCGCGAGCGCCCGGATGCGCTGCTGCCGACGATGGGCGGTCAGACCGCTCTCAACCTCGCCCGCGAGCTCGACGAGGCCGGAACGCTCGCGGAGCTCGGCGTCGAGCTGATCGGCGCCTCGATCGACGCGATCGCGCGCGCCGAGGACCGCGAGCTCTTCAAGCAGGCGGTCGAAGCCTGCGGCCTCGAGGTCGCGCGTTCGATCGTCGTCACCGGCGCAGAGCAGGCGGTCGGCATCGCGCCGCCTGCAGTCGTGCGCCCGGCCTACACGTTGGGTGGACACGGCGGCGGCTTCGCGACCAGCCACTCGGACCTCCGGCGACTGATCGAGCTCGGCCTCCGGACCAGTCCGATCGGCCAGGTGCTCGTCGAGGAGTCGCTGCGCGGCTGGGACGAGTTCGAGCTCGAGGTCGTTCGCGATCGTGCCGACAACGTCGTCGTCGTCTGCTCGATCGAGAACCTGGACCCGATGGGGGTGCACACGGGCGACTCGGTCACGGTCGCGCCGCAGATGACGCTCTCCGACGAGGCGTACCAGGAGTTGCGCGACGCGGCGATCGCGGTCATCCGCGCCGTCGGCGTCGACACCGGTGGCTCGAACATCCAGTTCGCGCGCGAGCGCGAGACGGGCGAGCTGCGCGTGATCGAGATGAACCCGCGCGTCTCGCGCAGCTCGGCGCTCGCGTCGAAGGCGACCGGCTACCCGATCGCGAAGGTGGCGGCCAGGCTCGCCGTCGGCTACACGCTCGACGAGATCCCGAACGACCTGACGGGGACGACGCCGGCGAGCTTCGAGCCGACGCTCGACTACGTCGTCGTCAAGTTCCCGCGGTTCGCGTTCGAGAAGTTCCCCGGCGCCGACCGCACGCTCGGCACGCAGATGAAGTCGGTCGGCGAGTCGATGGGGATCGGGCGGACGTTCGCCGAAGCGTTCGCAAAGGCGCGCCGGGGCCTCGAGGTGGAGCCGGAGTGGCGACCGGAGAACCTCCACCCGTGGTTCGCGCGCGAGCTCCGGTGTCCGACACCGCGGGTGTCGGATACCGGCGTGGCGTACCGCCGGGTCGACTCCTGCGCCGGCGAGGTCGCGGCGCGCTCGAATTACTTCTACTCGACCCGCGGCGAGCGCGACGAGCAGCCGCCGGCGCCCGGGCGTAGCGTCGTCATCCTCGGGTCGGGCCCGAACCGGATCGGGCAGGGGATCGAGTTCGACTACTGCTGCGTCCACGCCGCCGAGAGCTTCCGCGCCCAGGGCTACGAGGCGGTGATGGTGAACTGCAATCCGGAGACCGTCTCGACCGACTACGACACCTCCGACCGGCTCTACTTCGAGCCGCTCGACGAGGAGGCCGTCATCGCCGTGCTCGAGCGCGAGCAGCCGGTCGGCGTCTGCATCCAGTTCGGCGGGCAGACGCCGCTGAGGCTCGCGCGCGCGATCGAGCGGGCCGGCTTCCGCATCCTCGGGACGCCGTTCGACGCCGTCGACCTCGCCGAGGACCGGGAGCGGTTCGCGAAGCTCGCCGCGGAGATCGGCGTGCGCTGCCCGGAGTGGGGAATCGCCGCGAGCCGCGAGCAGGCCACCGCCGTCGCCGAGCGCATCGGCTACCCGGTCCTCGTACGGCCGTCCTACGTCCTCGGCGGGCGCGCGATGCGTGTCTGCTACAGCGGCGACGAGGTCGCCGAAGCGTTTGCGGATACCGGCAGCCGTCGGCTGCTCGTCGACCGCTTCCTCGAGAACGCGATCGAGCTCGACGTCGACGCGCTCTGCGACGGTGAGGAGACGTACGTCGCGGCGGTGATGGAGCACATCGAGGAGGCCGGCATCCACTCCGGCGACTCGTCGTGCGTCCTGCCGGCGCCGAGCGACGACGATCGCGTCCGCGACGTCGTCCGCCGGCTCGGGCGGGCGCTCGGCGTCGTCGGCCTGCTCAACGTCCAGCTCGCGATCGCGGACGGCGACGTCTACGTGCTCGAGGTCAACCCGCGCGCGTCGCGCACGGTCCCGTTCGCCTCGAAGGCGATCGGGGTCAACCTCGTCGACGCCGCCTGCCGGCTCGCAACCGGGACGCCGCTCCGTGAGCTCGAGCTGCAGGCGGCGGCGCCGTCGCGCGAGTACCACGTCAAGGCGGCGGTGCTGCCGTTCGCGCGCTTCCCCGGCGCCGACCCTGTCCTCGGTCCGGAGATGCGCTCGACCGGCGAGGTGATGGCGAGCGCGTCCGACCTCCCGTCCGCGTTCGCGAAGGCGGAGCGGGCGGCCGGCCGCGCGCTCCCGACCAGCGGCCGCGCGTTCGTCACCGTCCGCGACGCGGACAAGGTCGCCGTCGTCCCGATCGCGCGCGCGCTCGCCGCGCTCGGGTTCGAGGTGACGGCGACCGCGGGCACCGCGCGCGCCCTGAAGACGGCCGGGGTGGCGGTGGACGAGGTCGAGAAGGGCTCGGCGGTCGTCGACCTGCTGCGCCGCGGCCATTTCGACCTCGTCGTCAACACGCCCGAGGGACGGAACGCGCGCCGCGACGGCTACGCGATCCGCGAGGCGGCGGTCGTCGCGCGCGTGCCGTGCATCACCACCCTCGCCGGCGCGCGCGCCGCCGTCGACGCGATCGCGCGTGGGCGCGCGGAGCAGGCGGTCTCGCTGCAGGAGCGGCACGCCGCGGACGAGGAGCTCTGGCGTGCCGCGTCGTGAGCGCCGGTCGGTCGTCGCGGTCGAGTGGCTCGGGCCGTACGCGCTCCTCCGCGTCGAGCGCGGCTCGCTCGACCCCGGCGTCCCCGGGCAGTTCTTCATGGTCGAGGCGCCCGGGCGCGTGCTCCCGCGCGCCTTCTCGCTCTGCCTCGCGCCGCGCGGCGAGCTCGCCTTCCTGATCGAGCCCGTCGGCGCCGGCACGCGTGCGCTCGCGGCGCTGCCGCCGGGCGCCGAGCTCGCGGTCTTCGGCCCGCTCGGGAACGGCTTCCGGCTCGACGTGCGGCGACCGCTGCTCGTCGGCGGCGGCATCGGCGTCGCCCCGCTGCCCTACCTGTCGCAGGCGCTCGAGCGGCCGCCGGCGATCCTCGGCTTCCGCACGACCGAGCAGGCGGCCGCCGCCGCGCTCCTCCCGGGCGCCGACGTCGTGGTCGACCCCGTCCTCGTCACCGACGTTCTGCCCGCGGATCGCGACGTCCTCGCCTGCGGGCCGGAGCCGATGCTCGAGGCGGTCCGGGCGGTCGTCCCCAACGCCCAGCTCGCGTGGGAGGCGCCGATGGCGTGCGGTTACGGGGCCTGCTACGGCTGCGTCGTCGAGGTCGACGGCGAGCTCAAGCGCCTCTGCGTGGAAGGACCGGTCCTCTGCTCCTCCTGAACGCGAGCGGCTGCCTCGACGCCCTCGCGGCGCCGTCGGTGGCGCGGCGGCTCGACGCCTTCGTGACGAAGACGGTCACGCCCGAGCCGCGCGAGGGGAACGCGCCGGTGCGGATCGCCGAGACCGAGCACGGGATGCTGAACGCGATCGGCCTCGCGAACCCCGGCCGCGACCGCTTCCTGGCCGAGACGCTGCCGCTACTGCGCACGCTCGGGCGGCCGCTCTGGGTCTCGGTCGGCGGCGTCTCGGCCCGCGACTACGCCGAGACCTGCGCCCTGCTCGACGACGTCACGATCGAGCTGAACCTCTCCTGCCCGAACGTCGACGAGGCGCCGGAGAGCGCCGCCGAGATCGTGGCCGCATGCCGCGCCGCCACCTCGCTGCCGCTCTACGCGAAGCTGTCGCCGGCGACCTGGGACATCGCCGGGACGGCGCGCGCGGTCGAGGCGGCCGGCGCCGACGGGCTCTCGCTCGTCAACACGATCCGCGGCCTCGCGCTCGGCCCGACGCTGCGGCCGACCCTCGCCCGCGCCGTCGGCGGCTACTCCGGTCCTGCGTTGCGACCGGTCGCGCTCGCCGCCGTCTACGCCTGCCGGCGCGCGACGCAGCTGCCGATCGTCGGCATGGGCGGCGTGCAGACGGGACACGACGCACTCGAGCTGCTCGCTTGCGGCGCGACGCACGTCGCACTCGGAACCGTCCTGTTCGCGGACCCCGATGCGCCCGCGCGCGTGCGCACGGAGCTTGCGGACGAGCTCGAACGGGCGGGATTCGCGACGCCGGACGACGCCGTCGGCGTCGCTCAGGCGGCCGTTGCCACTGTGGAAAACTGAGTCGTCGGCTGCTGCTTGCATGCCGCGTAGAGGTTGTTAGTATGCGGCGCTCATGGTGCCGTCCACGTCGCAGGTGCAAGCACCGGTTCGCTCGCTTGACCAGCGCATGGAGGCGCTTCGGAGAGCGAACGACATCCGGGTCAAGCGCGCGCAGTTGAAGAAGGACCTGAAGTCGGGGGCGGTATCGATCGAGCAAATCCTTCGCAACCCGCCCGAGTTCGTGTCGACTGCGAAGGTGTTCGACATGCTCATGGCGGTGCCGAAGTTCGGGCGAGTGAAGGCGGCGCGCCTCCTCAACCAGTGCCGCATCAGCCAGTCGAAGACGGTCGGCGGCCTCTCCGATCGCCAGCGGCAAGAGCTGATTGGCCTCTTCAAGCGCTAGACGGTCGGGAAGAGAACCCACGGTTCCCTTCCCGATGCCCATCTCGTCCTCTACGTAGTGCACGTCTCGTCGCTCCTCGCCTCCCGGCCGGCGAAGCCGGCCGCCGGCGACGGGCTGGAGCTCGCGTGACCCCTCTCGGCACCCGGCGCGTGTTCGTCGTCACCGGCCCGTCCGGGGCGGGCAAGGGGACGATGGTGCAGGCGCTGCTGGCGAGCGTGCCGAGCTTGCGGCTCGCGGTCTCGGCGACGACACGGCGCCGGCGCGCGGGCGAGCGGGACGGCGAGCACTACTGGTTCCTCTCCGACGAGGAGTTCGACCGGCACCTCGCCGCCGGCGACTTCCTCGAGCACCACGTCTTCCCCTGGGGCCAGCGCTCGGGGACGCTCCGCTCGGCGCTCGAGCGGATCGAGGCCGAGGGCGGGGTGCCGCTGCTCGAGCTCGAGCTGAACGGCGCCGCCGCCGTCAAGCGGCAGCTGCCGGGGGCGGTGACGATCTTCGTCGACGCGCCGATCCCGGAGCTCGAGCGGCGTCTGCAGGAGCGCGCGACCGAGAGCGAGGGCGAGATCGACGAGCGGATCGCCCTCGCACGAGAGCAGAAGCAGCTCGCCGGCGAGTTCGACTACGTCGTCGAGAACGACGACCGCGACCGCGCCGCCGCCGAGTGCGTGGCGATCGTGGAGCGGGAGCTTCGGCGGGCCGCTACCATGGCCGGCCGATGATCCACCCCCGCATCGACCAGCTCCTCGAGCAGGTGGATTCCCGCTACGCGCTCGTGATCGTCGCCGCCAAGCGCGCGCGGCAGATCAACAACTACCACCACCAGCTCGGCGAGGGCACCTTCGACGAGTTCGCCCCGCCGCTCGTCGAGTCGCGCTCGAAGAACTACCTGACGCTCGCCCTCGAAGAGGTCGCCGAGGGCAAGATCACGTACGAGTACCGGCGCTGAGGCGCGGGCGAACGCCGGCGAAGCCGGCCTTCGCGACGACTCGCCGTGCACTTTGCGGCAGGAAGGCACAATCTCGGGATGAGCAGGATCGTCCTCGGAGTCACCGGCGGCATCGCCGCCTACAAGGCCTGCGAGGTGACGCGGCTGCTCGTCAAGGCCGGCCACGAGGTGGTGCCGCTCCTGACGCCCGGCGCCGAGCGGTTCGTCACCGCCGCCACGTTCGCCGCGCTCGCCCGGCGGGGGCAGGCGGAGGACCTGTACCCGCATCTGACGCGCGCCGACTTGCTCGTCGTCGCCCCGTGCACCGCCAACACGCTCGCGAAGCTCGCGCACGGCCTCGCCGACAACACGCTCACCGAGGCGGCGCTCGCGCACCGTGGGGCGGTGCTCCTCGCGCCGGCGATGAATCCGCGCATGTGGTCGCACCCGGCGACGCGCGCCAACGTCGAGGCGCTCCGCGCGCGCGGCGTCGAGCTCGTCGGGCCGGACGAGGGCGAGACGGCCGAGGGCGAGTGGGGCGTCGGGCGGATGGCCGAGCCGGCCGAGATCGCCGCGCGCGCCGAGCAGCTGCTCGCGCCGCCGACCCTCGCCGGCATGCGCGTCCTCGTCACCGCGGGCGGCACGCGCGAGCCCGTCGACTCGGTCCGCTTCCTCGGCAACCGCTCCTCGGGCCGGATGGGCGTCGCGCTCGCCGAGGAGGCCCGGCGCCGCGGCGCCGAGGTCGTCCTGCTCGCGGCCAACCTCGCCGTCGCCGCGCCGGCGGGCGTCGAGACGATCGCGACCCCGACCGCCGAGACGATGCTCGCCGCCGCGCTCGCGCTCGAGGACGCGGACATCGCCCTCCTCGCCGCCGCCGTCGCCGACTACCGCCCGTCGCTCGCGCTCGCCGCGAAGCGGCCGAAGAGCGCCGACCGTTGGACGCTCGAGCTCGAGCCGACCGGCGACGTCGCGCGGGCGCTCGGCGAGCGCAAGCGCGCGGGCCAGGTGCTCGTCGTGTTCGGCGCCGAGCACGGGGAGGCAGGGCTCGAGCGGAAGCGGCGGCTGCTCGACGAGAAGCACGCCGACCTCGTCGTCTACAACGACGTCGCCCGCATCGACATCGGCTTCGACGCGGCGGAGAACGAGGTCGTGCTCGTCAGCCGAGACGGCGAGCGCCAGGTCGAGAAGGCGCCGAAGCAGGTCGTCGCCGCCGCGATCCTCGACGAGGCGGAACGGTTGCTCCGGCGGGCGCGTTGACCCGGCGATGAGCGAGGCGTACGACCTCTTCCAGGAAGGCCGGCGGCGACTCAAGGAGGGGCTGACCGCGCAGGCGACGGTGCCGCTCGAGAAGGCGAAGCGGCTCGAGCCGCACAAGGCGTCGATCCGCGAGGCGCTCGGGATCGCGTACTTCCGCATCCGCCGCTGGCGCGAGGCCGAGGCCGAGTTCCGCGCCCTGCTCGAGCTCTCGCCGACCGACCACTACGCGCACTACGCGCTCGGGCGCACGCTCGACAAGCAGGGTCGCGAGGCGGAGGCGAACGGCCACTACAAGCTCGCGAGCTCGATGGACCCGGCCAGCAGGCGCTACTCCTCCCGTGTCCGCGAGTCGCCTACTAGGCGGGCCAGTCGCCGGTGACGCGCCGGATCTCGTCGACGGACGAGACGCCTTCGAGGACGAGCCGCGCGCCGTCCTGGCGCAGCGTCGTCATTCCGTCCTCGACCGCGGCCGCGAACAGGTCCTCGGCCGGCCCCCCGAGCAGCCGCCGGAGCCTGCCCTGGATCGGCATCACCTCGTACATCGCCGCCCGCCCGCGGTAGCCGGTGCCGGCGCAGCGGACGCACCCGCGGGCGCGGAACAGCGTCGGCTCGGGCGGCGGCTCGGCCAGCCCGAGCAGCGCCAGCTCCGGATCGTCCGGCCGGTAGGGCTCGCGGCACTCGACGCAGAGCCGGCGGGCGAGGCGCTGGGCGACGAGCAGGCTGACGGCGCTCGCGAGCATGCTCGGGTCGACCCCCATCTGCTTGAGGCGCTCGATCGAGCTGGCGGCATTGTGGGTATGCAGCGAGCTGAGGACGAGGTGCCCGGTCATCGCCGCCTGGATCGCGATCGCCGCCGTCTCGTCGTCGCGGATCTCGCCGACGAGCAACACGTCCGGGTCGGAGCGGAGAATCGTGCGCAGGCCGCGGGCGAAGGTGAGGCCGGCCCTGACGCTCACCTCGACCTGGGTGATCCCGGGGATCTGGTACTCGATCGGGTCCTCGATCGTCGTGATCACTCGCTCGCTGTCGTTGACCGCGTCGAGCGCCGCGTAGAGCGTCGTCGTCTTGCCGCTCCCCGTCGGGCCGCAGGCGAGCACGACGCCGGCCGGCTGGTGGATCGCACGACTGATCGTCGCGAGGTCGTTCGCGTTCAGCCCGAGCGTCGCGAGCTCGAGCCCACCCTTCTGCCGCTGGAGGATCCGCAACACGACCTGTTCCCCGAGCGGCGTCGGCAGGACGGCGACGCGAATGTCCAACGCCTGCCCGTCGTAGCGGACGGTCATGCGTCCGTCCTGCGGGATGCGGCGCTCGGCGATGTCGAGGCCGGCCATCACCTTCATCCGCGTGATCACGGCCGCCTGCATCCCCTTCGAGAGCGTGGTCAGCTGCCGCATCACGCCGTCCACGCGGGCGCGCACGACGAGCTCGCGCACCTGCGGCTCGAAATGCACGTCGGAGGCGCCCTCGTCGACCGCCAGGCCGATGATCGAGTTCACGAACTTGATCGCCGGCGCGCTCCCGGCGACGTCGCGGCCGACGTCGTCGATCGGCGTCGGCTCGAGCTCGGCCGCCTCTTCCTCCAGGACCTCGAGCTCGACCTGCCGCCGGTACGCGCGTTCGAGCGCGAGCTCGAGCAGGTCGCTCTCCACGACCGCCAGCTGGATGTTCAACCCGAGCGCGAGCCGGAGGTCGTCGGAGACGAGGATGTCGGTGGGGTCGGCGACGGCGACGAGCACCGTGTCGTCGTCGACGAAGCGCACGGGCAGCGCCGCGCTGCGCCGGGCGAACCGCTCCGGCAGGAGCGCGACGGCGGCCGGGTCGAGCTCGACGGCGCCGAGATCGAGGACGTCGAGGCCGGCTTGCTGCGCGAGCGCCGTCGCGAGCGTGCGCTGCGACACCGCCCCGATCGACACGAGCGCCTCGCCGACGCGGCACTGGCTCAGCTCGGCGACGAGCAGCGCGCGCTCGAGCTGCTCCGTCGTGATCGCGCCCTCGGCGAGCAGAAGCGCGCCGAGCAGCCTGCGACGGTCCGACTCGACCTGGAGCCTGCGGACGCGGAGGTCCTCCACTCTGCGCTCTATCGGCCATAGTCATCCCTCGCATGAGGGTGGTCGTGCAGCGGGTGAGTCGTGCGGCGGCGGTGCCGGGGGGCGCGATCGGCGCCGGCGTCTGCGTCTTGGTCGGCGTCGCGGAGGACGACGACGAGGCCGTCGCCGAGCGGCTCGCCGGCAAGGTCGCCCGGCTCCGCCTCTTCGAGAACGCCGCGGGGAAGTTCGACCGCTCGCTCCTCGACACCGGCGGCGCCGCCCTCGTCGTCTCCCAGTTCACGCTGATCGCGGAGACGCGCAAGGGGAACCGGCCGTCGTTTGCGGCCGCAGCCCGCCCCGGGCGCGCGGAGGAGCTCTACGAGCGCTTCTGCGCCGCGCTCCGGGAGCTCGGCGTGCCGGTCGAGCAGGGTGCGTTCGGCGCCCGCATGGAGGTCGCGCTCGTCAACGACGGGCCCGTCACGATCGTGCTCGACGCCTGAGCCGCCGGAGGCGCCACCGGGCACGCTCGGCGTTCGCAGGCGCACCTCACCGAGTGCGGCGGCAGGAACGACGTCACTCGCCGCCGGAGCGGAGGCCGACCCGTCTGCTACCCTGCTCACACCACATTTCGGCAGTTCCGAGATGGGCGCGCGGCGCCCATTTTTTGTGATGGCAACCGTTCAGTACGACAGAGAGAGGCAGCTGTACCGCGAGATCTCACAGCGAGTTTCGGCGGCGATCCCGGGCGTGGAGGTGCTGGCGCTCGAGCTCACCGGCAAGGAGCGCTTCCGCGTCTACGTCGACCATCCGGCCGGCGTCGACCACGCGCTCTGCGAGCGGGTCACCGGAGTCCTCCGGCCCTACCTCGACGAGTACTCGGTCGAGGTCTCGTCGCCCGGCTTCGCGCGGCCGCTTCGGACGCGCGCGCACTTCGAGCGCGCGCTCGGGCGAACGGTGCGGCTGAAGACGGCGGAGCGGCGCTACCGCGGCGCGGTCGTCGCCGCCGGCGAGCGCTCCCTCCGGATCGCGTCCGGGGACGGCGAGCCGACTGACATACCGTACGACGCGATCGTGCGGGCCAATCTGATCGATGAAGGGTAGGAGCGATGAGCCAGGAAATCGTTGACGCCGTTCGCGAGATCGAGCGCGAGAAGGGAATCGAGAGCGGGACGCTCGTCGCCGCGCTCGAGGACGCGCTGCTCGCGGCGTACAAGAAGACGCCGGGAGCGTCCCGCCACGCCGCCGTCGAGCTCGACGACAACGGCGACTTCCGCGTCTTCTCGATCGAGCTCCCCGCCGACCTCGAGCAGCGCCTGCTGGAGGAGGCCCGCGAGCGGACGCTCGACGAGCTCGAGCGCATCGAGGAGGAGACGGGCGAGAAGAACCACACCTTGCTCTCCGACGACGACCTCGAGCTCGACTGGTCGCAGGTTCCCGAGCACCTGATCAAGCGCGAGGACGTCACGCCCGACAACTTCGGTCGCATCGCCGCGCAGACGGCGAAGCAGGTGATCCTGCAGCGGATCCGCGAGGCGGAGCGCGAGATGATGTACGACGAGTACATCGACCGCGTCGGCGAGGTCGTCACGGGTATCGTCCAGCAGGCCGGCGACCGCAACAACGTGCTCGTCGACCTCGGCAAGGTCGAATCGCTGCTGCCGCGCTCCGAGCAGGTCGACGGCGAGCGCTACGAGCAGGGCTCGCGCATCAAGGCCGTCATCACCGAGGTGCGCACCGGCACCAAGGGGCCGCAGGTGATCCTCTCGCGCCGCGACCCGGAGCTGATCAAGACGCTGTTCGAGCTCGAGGTGCCCGAGATCGCCGACGGCCTCGTCGAGATCCGCGGCGTCGCGCGAGAGCCGGGCTACCGCTCGAAGATCGCCGTCGAGTCGCACGCCCAAGGCGTCGACCCGGTCGGCGCGTGCGTCGGCCCGCGCGGCTCGCGCGTGCGCATGGTCGTCTCCGAGCTGCGCGGCGAGAAGATCGACATCATCCCTTGGAACCCGGAGCCGGCGCGCTTCGTCGCGAAGGCGCTCTCGCCCGCGCGCGTGCGCGAGGTCTACCTCGACGACGACGCGCGCGAGGCGACGGTCGTCGTGCCCGACGACCAGCTCGCGCTCGCGATCGGCAAGGAGGGGATGAACGCGCGGCTCGCGCACCGGCTCACCGGCTGGAAGATCGACATCGTCAGCGACACCGAGTTCGCCCAGCAGGAGGCCGAGGCGGCCTTCGGCGGCGAGGACGGCGAGGAGGGCGACACGTCCGGCCGCTGCGCCGCGATCCTCGCGAACGGCAAGCGCTGCCCGAACGCCGCCCTGCCCGGCTCGCGCTACTGCGGCGTTCCCGCGCACCAGGCGCTCGCGAGCCAGGCGACCGACGAGCGGGCGGAGGTGACGGCGCACGAGGAGACGAGGCGCGAGGCCGAGCACGAGGCGACGACGGAGACGGCCGTGGACGACGTGCTCGAGGTGATCCAGCAGGAACCGGAGGACGTCGTCGCCGCCGCGGAGGCGGCGGCGCACCGGTCCTCGACCGAGGCAAGCGAGCAGCCCGATGTCGACGCGGTCGACCCGAGCGAGGCCGCTTGAGCCGACGCGGACCTGCGCGGGCTGCGGCCGCCGTGCGCCGCAGCCGGAGCTGCAGCGCTTCCACGCCGCGGACGGCCTGCTCGTCCCCGGATCGGGCCCCGGGCGCGGCGTCTACACGTGCCGCCGCCTCCGCTGCTTCGAGCGCGCCGTGTCGCAGCGCGCCTTCAACCGCGTCCTCCGGCAGACCGTCCGCGTCGATCCCGAGCTGGCGCGGCTCTACACTTGAGGCGTATGCCCGGCGGTAGACCGATCAGACCGAGAGGCGGCGGCGGGCCGGGGAGCCGGAAGCGCCGCGTCGTCATCGAGGGCGGGGGCGGCGGACGCCCGGGCGCCGGCCAGCGCCAGCGCCCCGGCGACCGCCCGGTCGAGCGCGGCCCCAAGCAGCCGCGCGAGGTGGTCGCGCCGAGCGGCCCCGTCAGCGTCGAGTCCGGCGTCACCCTGCGCGACTTCTCGCAGGCGCTCGGCGTGCCCATGTCGCAGATCATCAAGATGCTGATGGGCCTCGGCCAGATGAAGACCGCGACCCAGTCGCTCAGCGACGACGAGGTCGAGCTGATCGCGGCCGAGCTCGAGCGCGAGGTGACGATCAAGCACGCCGGCGAGGACGAGGTCGAGCCTGAGCAGTACGACGACCCGGAGGAGCTGCTCGAGACGCGCCCGCCCGTGGTCACGATCATGGGCCACGTCGACCACGGCAAGACGACCCTGCTCGACGCGATCCGCGACACGGCGGTGGTCGAGACCGAGGCGGGCAGGATCACGCAGCACATCGGCGCCTACCAGACCGAGGTCGACGGCCGCAAGATCACCTTCATCGACACGCCGGGCCACGAGGCGTTCACCGCCATGCGCGCGCGCGGCGCGAAGGTGACCGACATCGCCGTGCTCGTCGTCGCCGCGGACGACAGCGTCAAGCCGCAGACAGTCGAGTCGATCTCGCACGCGCGCGCGGCCGACGTGCCGATCGTCGTCGCCGTCAACAAGATGGACCTCCCGGACGCGAACCCCGACCGCGTGCTCGCCGACCTCGCGAGCGAGGGGCTCCAGCCGGAGGAGTGGGGCGGCACGACGCAGGTCGCGCAGGTCTCGGCGAAGCAGCGCACCGGGCTCGACGATCTGCTCGAGAAGATCCTGCTCGTCGCCGACGCCGAGCTCGTCCTGAAAGCCAATCCGAAGGCCGAGGCCTCCGGGCCGATCATCGAGTCGCGGCTCGACGTCGGCCGCGGCCCGGTCGCGACGATGCTCGTCGCCCGCGGCACGCTCGAGGTCGGCGACGCGATCGTCGCCGGCGACGCGTGGGGGCGCGTGCGCGCGCTCTACGACTACCGCGGCGAGCGAATCGAGCGGGCACGACCGGGCGACCCGGTCGAGATCCTCGGCTTCGACAAGCCGCCGCCTGCGGGCGAGCTGGCGCGCGTAGTCGAGAAGGAGAGCCGTGCGCGGGAGCTCGCGCACCAGCGCGGCGAGCGGCTGCGGCGCGAGCTGCTCGCAAAGCAGGCCGGTCGCGGCATCTCGCTCGAGAAGCTGTTCGAGCAGATGCAGGCGGGCGGGGTGCAGGACCTGAACATCGTCATCAAGGGCGACGTGCAGGGTTCGGTCGAGGCGATCGTCGGCGAGCTCGCGAAGATCCAGCACCCAGAGGTGCGCGTCAACGTCATCCACACCGGCGTCGGCGGCATCACCGAGAACGACGTCAACCTCGCCGCCGCGTCGAACGCGATGGTCGTTGGCTTCAACGTCCGCCCGTCGGCGGAGGCGCGCCAGCTCGCGGAGCGGCAGGGGATCGAGATCCGCCAGTACCGCGTCATCTACGAGCTGACGCGCGACATCGAGCAGGCGCTCGTCGGCATGCTCTCGCCCGTCTCGACGGAGGCGGTGATCGGCGAGGTGGAGGTGCGCGCCCTCTTCCGCGTCTCGCGCCTCGGCACGATCGCCGGCTGCATGGTCACGAGCGGCGTCGTCCGCCGCGGCGCCAAGGTCCGGGTCTTCCGCGACGGCGCGCTGATCCACGACACCGCTGTCGCCCAGCTCAAGCGGTTCAAGGACGATGCCCGCGAGGTCGTCGAGGGCTTCGAGTGCGGCATCCTGCTCGACGGCTTCAACGACCTCCGGGAGGGCGACGTCTTCGAGGTCTACGAGACGCGGGAGGTCGAGCGCACGTCGCTCGACGAGGCCGTGCCCGCCGGCGCCGCGGCCGCCGAGCAGCCCTGAGACGCTGAGCGCCGGCTTCGTCGCGATCCTCGCGGTCGAGCTGCACTTCCCCGCGGCCGGCTCGCTGAAGGGCAAGCGCAAGTACGTGCAGTCGGCGAAGGCACAGCTGCAGAACCGCTTCGGCGCTTCGGTCGCCGAGGTCGGCCACCACGAGCTCTGGCAGCGGGCGGCGCTGACGGCCGCGTTCACGGCCCGGGACGCGCGCGCGGCGGAGGAGCTCGCGGCGCGCGCCGAGGCGTGGCTCGCCGCCCAGGAGTGGGAGCTCGTGCGCTGCCGGCGGACGCTCTTGTCCCCCGACGACTAGTGCTTACGATCTGA
>Ga0070741_10009082_pt1 | contig 19535 bp, 12 predicted proteins | sample Coa_R1_4_FD_66440 | JGI IMG/M metagenome (GOLD analysis project Ga0070741, IMG submission 66440) | Surface soil microbial communities from Centralia Pennsylvania, which are recovering from an underground coalmine fire - Coalmine... | ecosystem: Environmental > Terrestrial > Soil > Unclassified ...
GGAGTTGACGAACTTCAGCGTGCCGCCCGCCGTGCCTTGCAATACGACCAAAAAATGTCTGGGCGCCGGGATGAGCAAAAGCTCTTTGAAGAGGTGATAGACGCGTTGGGCGTCCTGCGCCAATGGACGGCTACCCTTGAACAAGGAAAAGAATGGTTAGAGCAGCAGTGCGAGAACTGGCGGCAGGCCTCGCGTGAGCGGGACCTCATGATTCAAGAGCAAAAAGCCTGGATAGTTGAGCTCGAAACGGCGAAAGCCTGGCTCGATGAACAGCGAGAGAATTGGCAACGTGTAACAGAGAAGCACGAGAAAACTCTGCAAGAAAGCCAGGCGTGGATCGCGGAGCTAGAAAAAGCGAAACTGTGGCTCGAAGAACAGCGTCAAGAGTGGCAGAGCGAGGCCGTGCGCTGGCAAAGCGAAGCCGTGCGCTGGCAGAATGAGGCGCAAGAGTGGCAGAACAAATTCTGGACGCGGATGGGGAGATGGTTAGGCGTCGTGAGAATGTCGACTCCCACCGCGAAAGCCTCTGACCGAAAGAATTCGTGATGATCAATCCTGTGTCCCCTGATTTCATCAATACTCCGGTCGCGCCGCAGCGACCTCGGTTCGATTATGCGCCGGTTGACCTTCAGGCCTCTCCGGCGGTAACCATTATCACCCCGTTTTATAATACCGGCGCGATGTTTGACGAAACTGCTCAGTCGGTCCTACAGCAGTCGTGCCAACAATGGGAGTGGTTGATTATTAATGACGGTTCAACTGATGCTACATCGCTGACGATCTTGGCGCGCTACCGCTCCTGCGACCCACGCGTCCGGGTCATCGATCATGAAACGAACAAAGGGTTAAGTGCGGCGCGGAACACGGGATTTCGTGCCGCGCGGGCCCGCTATGTCGTGCAGATCGACAGTGACGACCTTTTGGAGCCGACCGCAGTCGAAAAATGGATATGGTATCTCGAATCGTATCCTGAATTCGCTTTTGTCACTGGTTATTCTATTGGGTTTGGAGCCCTCGAATATCTGTGGGAAAAGGGGTTTCATAACGGCAGCGCGTTTCTCGAAGATAATCTCGTGGATGCAACCTGTGCCATTCGCACGGCCGTGCATGCCGCCGTGGGCGGGTACGACGAAACGATTCGGATCGGTTGCGAGGACTGGGATTTTTGGTTGCGCTGCGCGCATGCGGGCTACTGGGGGGGGACGCTGCCCGAGTATCTCGACTGGTATCGCCGCCGCGTCTCTCATGGCGACCGCTGGGCCAATTGGGGAGACCCTCGTAAGCTTGAGGCCTTTCGTAAGAACCTTCGTGAGCGCTACCCACAACTGTGGAAGGGGAGGTTTCCGCAGATTCGACCGGCGTGGCATCTGCCGAATGCGACAGTCCCGAGTGCCTTGCCGTGGGCCAACACCTTACAAAAGAAGAAGCCTCGCCTCCTGATGATTCTTCCCTGGCTTACTGTCGGTGGGGCCGATCAATTTAATTTGGCGGCTGTAGCGCAACTGATCGCCAAAGGCTGGGAGGTGTCGATCGCCACAACGCTCAAAGGGGATCACTCCTGGTTGCCGGCATTTAGTCGCTTAACCCCTGACATTTTCATCCTGCACCGCTTCCTTCGTCTCGTAGATTATCCGCGCTTCCTCCGTTATTTGGTCGGGTCCCGGCAAGTTGACCTTGTATTTATATCTAATAGTGAGTTAGGATACTTACTCTTGCCGTATCTCCGGGCGACGTGTCCGGGCGTGGCATTTGTCGATTATTGTCACGCCGAGACGGAATATTGGAAGAATGGCGGCAACCCCAACTTGGCCGTCGAGTATCAAGAATTGCTCGATCTGAACCTGGTCGCGTCCGCACACCTCAAATCCTGGATGGTGAAACGCGGCGCACAGCCGAACGATATTGAAGTGTGTCATGTCAATGTGGATACCGAGAAGCATCGCCCCGATCCGGAACGGCGCGTAAGTGTACGCCGGGAGCTGCGACTGGCGGAGCACGTGCCGATGATTCTCTATGTCGGGCGTATCTGCGCGGAACGTCCCCCCCAAGTGCTGGGACATACCTTGCTACAGTTGAGGACGATGGGGGAGCAGTTTGTGGCGATAGTGGCGGGAGATGGGCCGGACCTCGACTGGTTGCAGACCTTCATTCGTCGGCAGGGGCTCAAAGAGCAGGTGCGATTGCTCGGGGCCGTGGCGCATGAGCGGGTTCGAGACCTCATGACCGCGGCGGATATTTTTTTTCTGCCGTCGCGGTGGGAAGGCATCGCGCTTTCTATTTATGAGGCGATGGCATCGGGAGTGGCAGTGGTCGGAGCCGACGTAGGTGGGCAACGCGAATTGGTGACGCCAGACTGCGGTATCCTCGTAGCAAAAAGTGACGACGATACCGAAGCGCGCACGTATGCCTCTGTCTTGCGTCAACTTTTGCACGACCCGGGGCGGAGACAAGCCTTGGGCCGTGCTGCGCGAGAGCGGGTGAGTACCCACTTTCGGTTGGAGCAGATGGGGGAGAGAATTGATGAGCTGTTGCGGAAAGCTCTTCGGCGGCAGGGCGAAGGGAAGCGGCCAAAACCCGGGCAGGGATTAGGCCGTGCGAGTGCGTCCCAAGCGATCGAGTACGTGCGTCTTTCCGAAACAGTTGATGGACTTTGGCAAGAGCGGATGCGAACGCAAGCCGCGCCTGCCGCCCCCCCTCATCTACTTGACCCGAACAGTGATTCCTGGCGTACCTTGGCGTATTTCACGCTGCGGCGTTTACTTTTCGCTTCCTATCACGCCGGATTACGCAGAAATATGCGGTGGCTGCTGCCTGTCAAAAACGCCGTTAAGCGAACGCTTCTCCTGCGTGGGGCAACAAACAATGATCGATCCGCGGCGTCCTGATTATACGAATACGCCGACCGCTTCTAGGCGGCCACATTTTGATTACCAGCCGGCGGAGAACGAGGCGGCGCCGTGCGTATCGATCGTGACCCCTTTTTATAATACAGGACCCGTATTCCACGAAACCGCACAATCTGTGCTACAGCAGTCTTTCCAACAGTTTGAATGGTTAATTATTAACGACGGGTCGACCGACCCTGAAGCACTCGCAGTTTTGGAAGGGTACCGGACGAAAGACCCGCGTATTCGGGTGATTACCCTCCCCACGAATCAAGGGCTACCGGCGGCGCGGAATGCGGGATTCCGTGCCGCGCGGACGCCCTACGTCGTCCAGCTGGATAGCGACGACCTGCTTGAGCCGACGGCAGTAGAAAAGTGGTTTTGGTTTCTGGAGTCACACCCTGAATATGCGTTTGCGGGGAGCTATTCCGTCGCCTTTGGCGGACAGGAGTATTTATGGAAGAAAGGGTTTCATAGCGGGCGGGAGTCGCTGGAAGATAATCAGATCGACAACAAGACTATCATTCGCAAGTCGGTGCACGCGGCGGTCGGGGGGTATGACGAAACGATTCGTGCCGGCGTAGATGATTGGGACTTTTGGCTCCGCTGTGCCAACGCCGGGTATTGGGGGGGGACCGTTCAGGAGTTCCTCGCGTGGTATCGTCGCCGCCCTGCCCACAGTGACCGCTGGACGACTTGGGATGATCCGGAGTGGTGGAAACGGTTACGTGCGACGTTTCGCCAAAAATATGGAAAATTATGGAACGGGGAATTCCCGCAGCCGCAGCCGCAATGGCACACCCCCTTTGCCGTGATCCCGGAGGACCTGACCTGTCACAATCGGCTGAGCAAGGCGAAGCCCCGAATCCTTCTCCTGGCCCCTTGGCTCACACTTGGCGGGGCGGAGAAATTCAACCTTGACGTGCTCTCGCAACTCACTCAGCGTGGTTGGGAGGTCAGTATTGTGGCGACGCTTAACGCGGATCATGCCTGGCTCCCGCAGTTTTCGCGGTACACCCCCGACATTTTTATTCTTCCACATTTTCTTCGTTTGATTGATTATCCGCGGTTCCTTCGCTACCTGATCCATTCGCGCCGAATTGATGCCGTTATCATCTCGCAATGTGAGCTCGGTTATTTTCTGCTGCCGTATTTGCGTGCAACGTGTCCGACCACGGCGTTTGTGGATCTGAGTCATATAGAGGAAGAGTCGTGGCGGGGTGGGGGATATCCGCGCATGGGGGTGGAGTATCAAGGGTTGCTCGACTCAAACATTGTTGTCTCCGCGCATTTGAAGCGATGGATGGAGGAGCGCGGGGCGGACGGGCAACGGATTGCCGTCTGTTACATCAACGTTGATCCTAGCGTATGGTGCCCGGCAACCTCTGAACGGAGGGCAACGCTCCGCCGGGAACTCCGGGTGCCAGAGACACTACCTGTTATTCTCTATGCCGGGCGTATGTGTGCCCAGAAGCAACCTCGAGTGTTTGCCAATACTATCGCCCTGCTGGCCCGGCAGAATCTCGATTTCCGCGCCATAGTTGCCGGAGACGGTCCGGACCTCGAATGGTTACGTACGTTTGTGAAGACCCAGGGGTTAACAAATCGAGTCTCCCTCTTTGGCTCGGTTCCCAGCGACCGTGTCTGCGAGTTGTTACAAGCCTCGGACATTTTTTTCCTTCCCTCCGAATGGGAAGGGATCTCGCTGGCGATATATGAAGCAATGGCCTGCGGGGTCCCTGTAGTAGGGGCGGACGTCGGCGGACAAGGGGAGTTGCTCACGCCAGAATGCGGAGTGCTTGTTTCTCGTAGTGATGAGCAGACAGAAGCGCAACGATATGCTGAGGAACTCGCCCGTCTCCTCCGCGATCCATTGCGTCGTCAAGCACTGGGGCAGGCTGCGCGTAAACGCATTGAAGATCATTTCCCATTATCAGTAATGGGTGACCGTATCGTGTCACTGCTGCGGGGAGCAATGCGATTGCACCAGAGCGAGCCGCGAACACGCCCCACCCTCGACGTCGCGCGTATCAGCGCAATGCACGCCGTCGAATATACTCGCCTTAGCGAGGTAACTGAGGGGTTGTGGAGAGAACGGGGACAGTCTTCACAGGCAAACGTACCGGTGCATTTTCTTGATCCCGAACATGACCCTTGGCGCACGCTTGCCTATTTTGCGGCGCGACGACTCATGGTGCCGTACTACCGCGCCGGGCTCGCACGGCGCATGACATGGTTACGGCCTATCAAGGATTATATGAAAAAGGCACTTTTGCGCTCTTCTCTCGGAAAGTAGAGTCCACGCGGGGCCCGTGAAAAGACTAATCTTGAGGCGGATGTTTAGCGACTGGCGCCGCTCGCATACCTCCGGCGCCGACGTGTTTGCGGCGAATAAGGCCAACCTGGCTCGACTGGCGGCGGTCGTAGGGGAGGACTGGAGGTCGTCGCCTTACTACGATGACGCCGAACAGTATTTGGAAAGCGCGTGGGTCCACACGATCCGGCCCTAGTCTCAGCCTGTGACTTTTCCTGTGTCGTTGATCTGGCGGCCGGACATGGGAGAAACACACAAAAACTCAGGGGACTGGCAAAGAAACTCTACGTCGTCGACATCATAAAGAAAATATCGATTTTTGTCGGGCACGTTTTCTGGGGGACGAGCGCTTAATCTTTCTTCGCAATGACGGCTGTACATTAAATGGCATCCCCGACGGTGAAGTGACCTTGGTCTATTGTTTTGATGCGATGGTTCATTTTGACAGCGATATCGTGCGTTCCTACCTGAGAGAATTTTTGCGCGTCTTACGGCCGGGCGGATACGGATTTTGTCATCACTCGAATGACGATAAGAATCCTGGCGGAAATTACCGAGAGAATCCGGGGTGAAATTTTATGTCGCAAAACCTCTTTCTCCACTACTGCGCCAAGGAAGGACTCGAAATCATCGAATCTCAGGTCGTCAATTGGGATACCCTGCCCAAGACTGTGTGACGCTTTTGAGAAAACCGACTCGAGGAAAAGGATAAGTAACAAGGTGTGAAAGGCGACGCCAGGGGCGTTCGACGGGGCGAAGCGGAATCGAGGACGGGCGATGGGAACTCCCGGATTCCACTGCGTTCCGTCCCCTTGAGGGTGCCCAGGCTGGGCCTAATCGATGCGACCCAGAATGTCAAACCACGCGTTTCCGGCCAGGAAGCCTCGGGTGGGAGAGCGAATCTCGATGAGATATTTCTCTAAGGCGCGGTCGAACGTCATCCATTCTCCGGGGGCCTCCTCGCCAAACGGCCCAGAGGTTGTCCCGTCAAAAGAGGCGTCCACATAGCGGCCTTCTAAAGGGGGGGTTGGACATTTCACCTCGGTCAATTTACTCTGATCAATCAGTTTGAAGGCACGGCAACCGACCGACCACAGTTCAGCAAAATAATAGGTTTGACTTTCTTCAATCGAGATATAGCGTGGCCGCGCGGAAAAATCACGAACCGCGCGGACGACGTCGATATCATTGCCCTCGATATCGATTTTGAGATGGTAGGGCATTCCATACTTTTGAAACAGGGACTGTGGTCGGATACATGCAACGGGAATCTCGCGATATCGGGTGTTATTGCGTGTGCCCCACGCTTTGTTAAAACTACTCCAATGATCGTTTTCGAGGTTCACATAGAAAGTAAACTGCCCTTCTTTCTCTCCTAGGCCGACAGGCTCAATAATCAGTTGGCCGGAAACAATATAGTCACCTAACTCTTGGCGGGCGTTCTCAACTAGCAATGGATTCGCTTCCACAGCAACGACACGGAAACCTTTGCGTAGATAGAACAGGCTGTCGCGCCCATTGTTCATGCCGATATCCATGATTAACGGCATCGCATCAATTTCCTCCTTCGTGAGAAGGGCGGAATTCCCTTGGTGCCTTGGTCCGAGGAAAAAGCGCGTGAGTCTCTCGAAAGGCTTTCTGATCCCCGCCATGCTTGGTGACCGCCTGGGTACTGTTCTTCTAAAAGTACCAAACTGGATGAGCATCAGCAGAAATATGTTAATAACAAATAGAACACGTATGCGTCTCCTGTCAACCAAATTGCTCCCGGTACCGTTAATACCAACGAGCGAAGAATTTTCTTCTGTTCGCGGAGAGACCATTGGGCGTGCAACAGTGGAGAATACGTAACGAATAATCGCCTATCCGAATAACAGTTGCCGTAGTGTCATGTTGAGCCCTTCGTTTCCGCTCATCCTGAGCCCTTCGACTGCGCTCTGGATAAACTTCGCGAGACGCCTCTCTTCAGCATTTCAAGAGAGATTCTTCACTTCGTTCAGAATGACGGAATCGAGCGGTTACGTTCGGAGAGGCATTAAGTGGAGGTGAGACAAGAGTGCGAACACACAACAATGCACATGTCTGTCAACTTGTGCTCGTGATTCTTATTGCGGCGAACGTGTTGGTGACTGCTTGGTGGCTGCGTGCGGACACTAGACCACCACGTTGGGACGAAGCTGGGTACTTAACTGTGAGCCTGCGATACTATGAAGCGTTGACGGAAGGTGGGATTAGCAGTTTTTTCACATCCTTAGTCCAAGTCGACCGCCAACATCCGCCGCTCGTCTCCGCGTTGGCTGTGCCGGCATATTTGTTGTTCGGTAACTCCGCCGATGCAGCACTCGCTGTGAATGTTGTTGCGTATATTATCCTGCTCCGCGCCGTTTACGGGATCGGTACGCGACTCGCCTCCCCACAAGCCGGCATTTTTGCGGCGGTACTCGTTTCGACGTATCCCAGCGTCTTTAGTCTCTCCCGGATATTTCTGCTTGACTTTTTTCATACGGCGCTGGTCGCCTTGTCGCTCTACTTGCTCCTGCGTTCGGAGGGATTCTCGCGGCGGCGATTCTCTCTTGCCTTGGGTGTGGCCATGGGGCTGGGGTGGCTTTGTCGAGCCTTCTTTCCCATCTTCATGGTGGGACCGCTCGGCATCAGCCTCATTGCCTGGCGGAAGGCACGGACGATACAGGCAAAGACGCCGACGGTCACGGAGGTTCAGCCCGGACGTTACCTCGCGCACACGCTGGCGGCTTTTGTCGCCGTCGCTGGCCCCTGGTATCTACTGAACTTCAAACCGCTGACCGAGCGCTCCCTGAGTGCGGCATACGGGGTAGAGGCGATAGGATTTGGTCCTGAGGAGCCACTCCGGTTGACCGCCTGGGGTGGATACTTGATTCGCTTTATTAATCTACAGACCTCCCTACTCGGGACCTTAGTTTTTCTCGTCGCGCTTATCGTGTTGTGGCGGAAACGCGCCGCCTTCGCCGGTCAACGGGCATTGGCGGTAACGCACCCTCTCCACGGGCTTTGTCTGCTCGGAGTTGCCATTGTCGTTCCTTATCTCTTCTTTTCGACGCTTCCTTCTCAAGATCACAAAAATATCACTCCTATCTCGCCGGCGATGGCTGTGGTCTCTGCCTGGGGACTCTCTCTTCTTGCGCGCCGTATAGTAAAGCGTGTCGTCGTCATTGGAATCACAATCTGTTCTCTTTTCCAGTATTCGATTGCGACCTACGGCTGCCGACTGCTTCCTCCGTCGGTTGATGTGTACCTGGGAAAGTCGCTCCCTTGGCTGACCGTGATGCGCCAGGGGTGGACGAAGCCAACGGCCTACTACATGTTACCCGTACAAGAGCACTGGCCCATTGAGGAAATTTTGTTTTCTATTACCGGCGAGGGGCGAGGGCCGAACGGTGCGCCGGCGTTGCGGCGACCTGCAGTGGTTATGATCACTCCCGACTATCCCCTATTCAATGTCACGAATTTTGCGTATTTTTCTGCGCTCAATCGTTTACCCCTCTCCGTGCAGCGCCTGGGCGACCCAAGAATACTCGAAGGGAAAGCCTACCGCACGATGTTGCTTGGCGCTGATTTCGCCGTGGTGAAAACCGGCGAGCAAGGAGACGGGGTGCCGTGGTTCACGCAATACAATGAAGAGATCCGCGCGTTCTTACAGTCGCCGGAGTCTGGTTTTGTCGAGGTGCGGCCACGATTCCCTCTGCCGGACGGCTCTGAAGCGATATTGTACGCGGCCGAGGATTCGTTAGTACTGACCGACGCTCCGGCGATGCAGTTTCCTGTTTCCGTGCGGTTCAGTGACGAAATCGAATTGTTAGGGTATGACATCGAGACCAAGGAACGAACGGACCGCGGGCGTGCCTATCTTGTCACCTATTACTGGCGTGCATTGAGACAAATGCCGATTGATTATCAGGTGTTTACTCATATCACTGCAAAAACTTCCCCTGCAATTATTGCCAATTGGGCGCATCTGCCGGCACGTGGCCGCTATCCGACGTCCCGGTGGCAGCCGGGAATGGCGATAAAAGATCGTGGACTCTATTTTCTTGCGGGCAACGGGGAGACAGACGAGTACGTCATGCGTGTTGGCATCTATCGCCCTGAACTTGATATGCGCCTTCCTATTGCGCACGCGGCCCCGGGCGTGGCGCTTGACGACAACGGGACTCGTGCGGCCGTGGGTGTCATCCGCGTGCCGGGCGGGCAATCTCCGTAAAGAAGGAAGAATGCTATGCACGTTGTCATGCGTTCGATTTTTAATCTGCGCTCCCTTCGCACTGCCGGGAGACGATCCGTTACGGCGGTCATTGATGGAAGCGTTGGGACGGACGGCGCAGAGTACCTCCGCTTATTGCGCCCCTGGCGGTCCTGGCTCTCAATCGAGAATGTACTCACGGTATCGAGCCCACCCGCTCCCGACAGCCTGAAAAATGTGGTGTCGTCCGCCTGTCAGGCGATTGTGGTGGTCTCCGAGCGGGCGGACATTGTGGAGTCGGTACGCCAGGAGTGTCAACGTCTGAACGTCGTTTGCGTTGATAGCTTGCCCCCTGGGAGTGACGACCGTACGCTGTGGCTCTCACAAGAAGTTGAGTTCCATGATTTTGAGATTGGCGGTATCAACGAGCGGGATGGCCAATCCCCACAATTTTCGCCCCATATTCTGCGGCTTCTGAGTTATACACATTGTGGAACAATCTTTCCGAAGTACATCCTTCCTTATCTGGACCGATTTGCTCCGGGAGACCGGAGAAGCCCGGTGGAAGTACTTGATGTTGGTTGCGGGCCGATCTCCGCCCTTCGGTGGGGCGTGCTCAACGGTGCACTGATGGTGACTGGAGTTGACCCTCTCCTCGATATGTACGCTATCATTTTAGAACGGCACGGGCTCTCAGGGCTGCCCGCGATTCGCTGCCAACGCGAGATCGGTATTGATGCGGAAGAACTTGCCGCTGCTGTGCCACGGAATGCGTATGATGTCGCCTTTAGCCGTAATGCGCTCGATCATGTGACCGATCCACCCTTATTGGTCCGGCAAGTGGCCGGATGTCTTCGTCCTCAGGGGATATTTGCGCTCGAGTTCAACACGCGGGAGGGGACACGGGAACAATGGGCAGCGCTCCACAAATTTGACCTCTACGTGGATTCCCACAAGAGGCTGATATGTGAAAGTCGCGACGGGGCGCGACGGTTACTGGTGCCTGAGGAAACTGGCCTGGTCTTGCACGAAGTGGTGATGAGTGACGATGCGTATACCGTTGTCGTTTTAGAACGGCAAAGCACAGGTGGTGACGTTGAACGAAGGGGAGAGTTCGGCAAAATATGGCGACGACTCTCAGCCGGACCCGGGCTGTTGAACCGGGGGTCGCGAGCAAAACGCGCGTATACTCAGTTGAAGCGCGTAGTGAAATCCTTCGTGCGCTAACTCACGAGCAAAGAGAGGCGGCGACAGGTCCGGTACGCACGCTATGGATAACTCAGTGCGCGAATCATTTTAGGTGTGGGCTCAAATTCGTCGGCTGCGTCTCCCCGCAATGACAGACGCTCTGCGTTTCGTCTACAGATTTTGTCTCACAGCCCTAAAGGAGAAGAACCATGACGCCGGTGATTTCTGTCGTGCTCCCGGTCTTTAACGAAGCACGCGTCCTGCCTACGCTGTACACCCGTTTGAGTGACGTACTAAAAGCGCTGAACGAGCCGTATGAGATCCTCTTCGTCGATGACGGGAGCCGCGATGAGAGCCTGAGCTGCTTAAAGAGTCTGAGGGCTGCTGACGCGACGATAAAAATTATCAGTTTGTCGCGGAACTTTGGTCATCAAACGGCGATTACCTGCGGACTCGATCATGCCAGTGGCGATGCGGTCATATTGATGGATGCGGATTTGCAAGACCCGCCGGAAGTAATTCCCCGATTAATCGAGAAATGGCGAGGGGGGCATGACGTCGTTTACGCGGTGAGGGAAAAACGCCGGGGCGAAGGTCTGTTCAAGCGTGGCACTGCGGCGCTGTTCTATCGCCTCCTGCGGAGACTGACGCAGGTTGATATCCCTCTCGATGCTGGCGATTTCCGCCTACTGAGCCGTCGCGCGGTGAACGCTGTGCGGTCCTCCAGGGAACGGAATCGCTTCGTGCGCGGGCTGGTCAGTTGGGTTGGTTATCGGCAAACAGGAATAACCTTTACGCGAGAAGAGCGGAGCGTGGGGGAAACGAAATATCCTTTCCGCAAGATGCTGAAATTTGCCCTCGACGGCATCACTGCATTCTCCTTTGTTCCGCTGCAAGTGGCAACGTACCTCGGGTTGGGTATTTCTTTCTTCAGTTTTCTTTACATTGCCTATGCTATTTACCTCAAACTGTTCACGGACCGGACCGTTCCAGGATGGACTTCGCTGATGGTTGCTGTGCTCTTTTTAGGAGGAGTGCAATTAATCGCGCTGGGGACTATTGGTGAGTATATTGGCCGTGTGTACGAAGAAGTGAAACAACGCCCATTGTATCTGGTCGACGAACAGATCGGGTTTGCGATTGAACCGCCTCGGGAAGAGTGAGTGTCTAAAAAGGCGACCCAACCGCAAAAAGACAGAGGTGGAGTTTGCGTGCCCTACCATTCCTGCTATTGCAAACGCTTGTGCCGGGGCACGGTGATGTGCCGATAATACTTGTCTCGTCCTCTGAGCCGAGTGTCCCATCCCTTAACGCCCCGATTATTGATCTGCGAGAGTTTTCCTCTTTTGGTGTGGGTGAACGAAAATAGAGAAGTTTGGCTATGCGTATCGTCCAAGTCGTTCAAGGATTTCCGCCGGAAAATCTCGGCGGCACTGAGACCTATGCGGCGCAACTTTCCTATGCACTGCGCGAGCGTGGCCATGACGTACAGGTCTTTACACGGGCGAATACGTCAGGTCGTGCAGAGTATACGGTAGACTCGGTTGTGCGAGATGGACTGCCGGTCACGCGAATTAACAACACTTTCCGTCGCCTTGCGACCTTCACGCAAAGTTACGACAGCCCGGAAATCTCACGGCACTTCGGAGCATTTCTTGATGCCGTGACACCCGAGATCGTACACATTCATCACTTAATGTATCTCTCAACCGGGTGTGTGCAGGAAGCCGCTCGTCGCCGTATCCCCGTGGTGATGACACTGCATGACTATTGGCTCATTTGCCAACGGGGACGATTTCTCAAGCCTGATTTATCTTTGTGTCCAGGGCAAACCGACGACGGTTGTGCACGCTGCTTCGCTCACCTGCTCGCGGGCCGATTGACCCCAGTCTACCAGCGCTTCAAGCCTGCGGCCGGGACCCGTTTGTGGGTTCGTGATTTCTTACGGCGGCTCCATGCGAAGTATGTTGCCGTTCGCCCCGCGCCGCCGCACGCACGTGAGCAGATCAGTCAGCGCATGCGGCATATTCGTGGGCTTTGCCAGCAAGTCTCTCTCTTTCTTTCCCCTTCTCAGTTCCTCCGGGGGCAATTTATTGCCTTCGGTATTCCGCCGGAGAAGATTATTTTTTCGGAGTGCGGGCTGCCGCCGCTTGTCCTCAATAAAAACGATGATGAACACCAATCCGCCACGCCCGCGCCGCTTGTCCCCGGTTCCTGTAGGGGAGCGGGCATCCGGGATAATAGATCTCGAACCTCCGCTTCATCCTCCTGGATTCCCGCGAAAGCGGGAATGACGAAATCCGAACCGGATCAGAGACCAGTAGTATTCGGCTACATCGGTGTCGTCGATCCGGTAAAAGGTGTTCACCACCTCGTCGAAGCTTTTGAACCGTTGACTACGGCCGAACTCCGCATTTATGGAGGCGAGACAGACTACGCGCCGTATCCGGACCGCAGGAAGTTTCTTGCGCAATTACGGCGCTCGCCGCATATTCGTCTGATGGGTCGCTACCAGCACCGTGATGTCGGGCGTATTCTCGGAGAGGTTGATGTCGTGGTTGTCCCATCAATTTGGTATGAGAACGCGCCGCTGGTGATCCGCGAAGCATTTTTAGCAAAGAAACCGGTTGTGACTGCGGCGTTCGGCGGTATGCCGGAATGGGTACAAGACGGGGTGAATGGGCTGCTCTTCCGCCCGCGCGACGTTGCTGATCTGCGGCGGGTACTCCAGCGGTTTATCGCCGATCCGTCGCTGGTAGTGAAGCTTTCCGGACATTTTCCTGCGGTCCAATCTATTGCGGCAGACGCCGAAGTCGTTGAAGGACATTATCGGTCTCTCATCGGGCGTTGGCAATGAAAGACTCACTGTCTGTTGCGATTCCCTGTCGGGCGAGTGAGCCTGGGCTCCTGGCGGCTTTAGAAAGTATACGAGACGCCTGCTCGCAGTCGCCGTTGCCAGCGGACCTCGTGAGCGAACTGCTCGTTTGTATCAACGGGATTCGTCCGGGAGAAGCGTGTGCACCGTTGGACGCGGTGCGGGAGTTTTGCCAGCGATATGAGGTGTCACTCGAGGAGATACGAATAGACGAAGAGTCGCAGAACCATCAGTCCCCTCACCCCGACCCCCTCCCCCGAGGGGAGAGGGGAATCATGAACGGGGCTCCTTTTTCTCACTGTATAGTCTTGTTAACTGAGCGCAAAGGTAAACCCCCTGCCTGGAATACGCTCTGGCGCTGGGCCAGAGGAAATATGGTGCTGTTCTCTGATGCCGACGTGCGTCTTGATCACGGCGCGGTGTACGCCCTCTATACGCGCATGCAACGAGAACCGGAGTTGAACCTGGTGGCGGCGCGGGAAGTGCCCTTCCTCGCCGGTGGTGGTACGCTATGGGCCCGCATGGGAGCGATCCCCTACCGGTTTAATTTTGGCAACGCCGGAGGGCGACTGCTGTTGTTGCGCAAAGTCGTCCTGCCGTACGGCATCCCCGACGATCTGTTACTCGAAGACGCGTGGCTTACCGTTGCGGTTGGCAGAACGCACGTAGCAAAAGAACTCAACGCGCAGGTGTTTTTCGTCCCCCCGGTGACGTGGCGCGATTATTTTGCTGAGCGAGTACGGACCGAGGGCGGAAAACTACAGATCATGCGGGAGCACGGTCGGCTTCTTGCCGCGGGCCCGATTGCGCAGTATCGGTGGTCGCATTTTTGGCACGGCCTTGCCATTAACGAATATCCACTGGTGGTGTTGTCCGTAGCGATCAAAGGAATGGCCCGACTGTGGGCACGGCTGGCGGTTTTGCGTAAAGATTTTTATGCTTTGTATCGTCCGTTCCCATCGACGAAAGAGTGGAAAGGAGCGCGGGAGTGATCAAAGCGTCGATTGTCATTCTGACCTGGAACTCGACTGACCTATTGCGCGCGTGTCTGCAATCGCTCCCCGGCGCTGTCACTACCTGTGCCTATGAAGTCCTGGTGATTGATAACGGCTCGCGGGGGTATACTCCGGCCTCTTTACGCCTTGAGTTTCCCTGGATGCAATTGATGGTGAACCGTGACAACCTCGGCGTCGCGCCCGCTCGCAATCAGGGCATCCGTGTTGCGCAGGGGGAGTATATTATTGTGTTGGATGACGACACCGTAGTAGAGCCTGGGGCATTCGACGTCCTTATCGCCTATATGGACGCGTGCCCACACGTCGGGCTGTGTGCGCCGAAACTCGTTGATCAGGAGCGGAAACTCCAATTCACATGCCGATTCTATCCCACACTGTTCGATAAGGTGGCGCGGCAGGTGCCGTTTGCTCGCGCGCAACGACTCCGGCGTAGGACCGAGATGGCGGAATGGGATCACAACTCCATCCGTGCGGTTGACTACGTGATTGGTGCGTGTCAAGTGATTCGGCGCGAAGCGTTGATGACTGTCGGGTTGCTAGACGAAAAAATCTTTTATGGGCCGGAGGATATCGACTTCTGTCTACGGCTCCGGCACGCTGGGTGGCAGGTGATGTATAATCCGGCCGCCGTGGTGGTGCATAAGGAGCGGCGTGTGGCTCGCTCTGTCCTTTCGGTGCTGAGTTGGAAACATCTGTGGGGTATCGTTTACTACTTTTGGAAGCACGGCTATCTTTTTTCTCGACGGCGACTGTATCGTCGGTTGGAGGAGGCTCAACCCTTGACGTAGGCCCCTGGGTAATGCACGCGGTATGGCGGACACTACTTTAGCCGGCACGGCTGTACGAAGGCCGACATTACGGTATCAAACCACGCTGCTGGTCTTAATGCTGGCGGACATTCTTTGTGTCCTGCTGATGTATCTCATCGCTTTTGCGTTACGAATTCATGTATCGTTTCCGTTTACCGTCGACCTACTCCCGTCGATCCGCTTTACTGAAGTCAATCATCCGCTGTTTATCCTCGCGGCTTCACAGGTTGTTCTTCTGTATTTTTTTGGTTTTTACGACCTGCACGCCCTGGTGCACCGGACGCGGCTGGTCACGAACGTCGCCGCGACGCTAGGGGTCCAGTTACTGGCGACCTCGGCGTGGTATTTTTTCCGTGGAGATTTGTTCTTTCCGCGTTCCATTCTCGTCCTCTTGTGGATTCTCAACACCGTCGGAGTGACAGTCCTCCGGATATGGGTCGTACGCTGGCTGGCGCGTGTGCGGCCGCTGCGGGTGTTGCTAGTGGGTGCGGCTGCGGGACTTCGCACCTTCCTCGCGGGCCTGCCCGAGGTTTTTCATACGCCAGGGTTAGTGCTGGTCGGACTGGTGAGTGCCGACGGGCCGGTGCCTGACACGAGGCATTCCTCCGTGCCCTGGCTGGGGAGCGTCGAGGACCTCCCTCGGCTGATGCGCGAGCATGCCGTCGAAGAAGTCATTCTGCTCTCGCAGCCGACCTGGAAAGATTCCTTTATTGATAGTTTGGTGCGTTCCTCGGTCGGGTGGCTCAACGCCGAGGACCGCCCTCGTGTATTGGTAGTGCCGTCGGTGTATGACATTTTAGTGGGCCGCGTCTCGACGCTCCGACTACACGACGTACCGCTAGTAGAAGTGCTGAAAGACCCGCAAGAAGACCTCGCGTTCTTGATCAAAGAAGGGCTCGACGTAGGGATCGCGGCGGTGTTGCTGCTGCTCAGCCTACCGGTATTATGTGTCGCGGTGTGTTGCATCAAACTCACCTCGCCTGGGCCGACGTTCTACGTCCAACGCCGGGTTGGGCGCGATAATAAAGAATTTATCATGTACAAATTGCGCACGATGGTCGATCGCGCGGAAGCGACGACTGGCCCCGTGCTTGCCGGGCCGGATGATGATCGGGTGACGCGTGTTGGTCGTTTCTTGCGCGCAACGCGCATCGACGAGATTCCTCAGCTCTTCAACGTCCTCAACGGCACAATGAGTTTGGTCGGCCCGCGGCCCGAGCGGCCCGAGTTTGTTGACGAGTTCTTACGAACGATCCCGGGTTACGCCGAACGCCTACAGGTCAAACCCGGACTGACCGGCTTGGCGCAAGTGAATGGCGAGTACCGCACGACCGCGGAGTATAAGCTCAAATACGACCTCGCCTATATTTATAACTATTCGTTATGGCTGGACATGCGGATTCTGGCGGAGACGGTGAAAGTGATGCTGACGCGGAGGGGCGTATGAGAGAGTTGCGGATCGGGGGTCGGCGGTTGCGGATGTGCCGCTCAATACAATTTGCCGCACTTCATAATTGGACTTGATGCGAGAGGACGTCTGTAGCCTCCCGAGTCAACGTGCCCGCACGGCGGTCGAGAATTTCCAAATCTCTTGCGTTCTGCTCATCGCGCGGCGCCTGGCCGATAAACGTCCAGATGGCCGTCTCGATGAAAGCAGGCCGGCTCTTCTTGCGCTGCCTTGCGTGCCTGTCGACAGTTTTGAGCAACTCTTTAGGTAGGGAGATGACGCTCTGACTTTCATCAGGCTGCGGTGCCCCTAGTCACGAGGAGTGTCAAAACTGACAGAGGTCGTGTAAGGTGGGGTCGCGATGACCACGGGAGAGAATTATAGAATAAGCGGCCTGGCCGGCCGGATGGGAACGACTCTGTTGGCGCTCTTCTTCATATCTTTCCCCCTCCCGGTCTCATTTCAGCAAGCAATCCTGGGTGCCCTCCTTGCTGTTGTGGCGGTACGGTGCTGGCAGACGCAGAAGGTGCCGACGACGCCACTCGATGGCCCGTTATTTGTATTCTTCGGCGCGGTTTTGCTTTCCACGGTGTCCTGCCCCGAGGTGCTGAACTCTCTGGCCGGGTATCGGAAACTGTGGCTTGTGGGCGCCTTTTTTGTCACCGCCACGCTGACGGAAAAGCCGAGAGACGTCGAGCGTTGCGTAAAACTTTTAGTGATTAGTGCCAGTGTCGTTGCCGCTTACGGGATCGTGCAGCATTACGCCGGTATTGATCTGAACAAGCAGTTGCGCGGAAAACCGCCGTCGCTTGACCCCTTTTGGTTTGGGCGCGACGAGGGGTGGCGCACTAAAGGCTTTCATCCTTCCGGAATTACCTTTGCTCATAGTTTGTTACTTCCTCTCGCGTTTGCGACCGCGTGGCTTTCGTGTGCCGGACTGGGGTTGCGGCAAAGACTGCTGCTCGTTTTGGGATGGGGATTGATGGTATTTGCGCTGCTCTTTTCCCTCACCCGTGGAGTGTGGTTGGCATACCTTGTGGTTTTGCTGCTACTCGGCGTCATTCGCGGAGGGAAGACGTTGGCGGGAGTGACGGTAGGGGCAGTCGTCTTAGGCATTCTCCTTTTCACGGCCGGAGTCGGTGTCCGAGAACGTTTACGGTCGAGCTTCGACCTCGTCCACAACCTTCCGCGTAGTCAGATTTGGCAAGCGAACATCGATATGATCAAGGAACGCCCGCTCTTTGGCTGGGGCTACGGCAACTACCGCACCTTTCGTGATCCTTTTTATGAACGGCACCCGGAAGCGAATCACACCGGCCACGCTCACAACACGTTTCTGCAAGTGGCAGTGGATAACGGCCTCATCGGCCTGGCCGCTTTTCTCTACCTTTTCTGGTCGCTACTACGTCTGGGGTGGGAAACCTATCAGCGCCTCTCTTCTGAGGATGAGCCGCTGCGCAGTCTCATCCTGGGGGCTTTTTTGAGTATCGTTGGCTTTCTTGTGGGCGGCGTAACGCAGCATAACTTTGGTGATGCGGAGGTGGTTGTCGTCATGTGGGCGATTGCTGGAGTGATCGCTCGTGCTTGGAAATGGAGACCAGGAGCCGCGGAACAAATCTAAGGGATAAAGGATAAAAAAGAAAGTCATAACTTGTTTTCCCCTTATCCTTCTCCCCTTATCCTTTATCCCAACTTCCGAGAAAAGCCCTTGCTGCTCGTCGCCCCCGTCGATATGGTGAAGGCTACACAACATGCACCGCTTGTGGGGTTACATCGCTCGCTACCGCGCTCGTTATGCGCGCGGCATTCTCTGCCTGGTTGCTTCCGCAACTCTGGCGATGTCGATTCCGTTGCTTCTCAAACGGACTGTCGAAGCAATTCAGCAGCAACATCCATTTCGTGACGTATTGTTCTACGTATTTGCGATTATCGGCGTGGCGTGTGTGCAGGGTGTTGTGCGATCGTTCTCGCGGTTTCTGATCTTCAACATCGGGCGCGATATCGAATACCAACTGCGTAACGATCTCTTTGCCCATCTGCAAAAACTCTCGCTCGGCTATTATCAGCGCCAAACGATCGGCGATTTGATGTCACGACTGGTGAATGACGTGACGGCGGTCCGCCTGTTGCTGGGACTCGGCATCATCAATTTATTGAATACGCCACTGTATTACGTCTATGCCGTCTCGGCGATGGCGATGATGGACCCACGGCTGACGTTGGTTGCCTTAGCGCCGTACCCGTTCATGTTGCTGTTTGTGAAACGCATGAGCCGGCAGATGATGGAAAAGACGCTGAAAGTCCAGGAAGGGCTCGCCGCGCTGTCGACCCGCGTCCAAGAAGCGGTCAGTGGTATGCACGTCGTGCGCGCGTATGTCCGCGAAGATTGGCAAGCTGCCGAATTTGCGCGCCGCAACGATGTTTTTCGCGAAGACAGCATGGCGCTCGCGCGGGTGCGGGGGCTGTTTCCACCGCTGATGAAAGCCCTTTCTGGTCTCGGGCTCTTGGTGGTGCTGTGGTACGGCGGATCGCACGTAATTGGGGGTCGGTTGAGTTTGGGTGATCTCGTCGCCTTCATGGGGTACCTTCATCTGTTAGCGTGGCCAACGATGGCGCTCGGTTGGCTGATTTCAATCTTCCAACGTGGGCAGGCTGCGCTGAAGCGCTTAGAGGCGATCTTCGCGACGCAACCCGAGATCGTTGACGGTCAAGGCGACGGGTTGGCGCGAGAGGTCCGAGGAGAGATCAATTTCCAGCATGTCGATTTTGGCTACCGCGCTCACGT
>Ga0070741_10009083_pt1 | contig 19534 bp, 18 predicted proteins | sample Coa_R1_4_FD_66440 | JGI IMG/M metagenome (GOLD analysis project Ga0070741, IMG submission 66440) | Surface soil microbial communities from Centralia Pennsylvania, which are recovering from an underground coalmine fire - Coalmine... | ecosystem: Environmental > Terrestrial > Soil > Unclassified ...
GGCGCGGGTCGGAATCGAACCGACGCATAAAGGTTTTGCAGACCTCTCCCTTACCACTTGGGTACCGCGCCTTACTGGTAGCGTGCCGGATATTAAAGTAGCGTCCGGCGCTGAAAATGTCCACTAGCAGGACGATGCAGGAACTTCCATTAGTTTAAGACGACGCCCTACAGCATGCAATTGGTGATGTGATGAGATGGCCCTGGTGTCGCAAGGCGCCAATCAAAACCTTAGTACTGCTCCGGCGGCGAATCGATAATGGTTTTCATTATCACCACCAATGTGGGTCTGGACAAAATCGAACTGGGCCGCGCGGATGGCAAAAACCGGTGCGACCTTGAAGTCCAGTCCGCCGCCGGCTGCCCAGGTGAACCCAGTGTCTGAGTCACTAACCGAAACATTCGCCACAGGTATATTGACCGATCCTGTAAGATGCGCGCCTCCAAACAGCACATGCGCAAAGGGCTGCAGAGGGCTCTTGTTGGCTGCTCGCAGAGTAGGCCCAAACATGTACGTATAAAGGCGGGTGTGGATACCGGTGGCTCCGAACTGCGGCACGTTGATTTGTGGCGCGCCGTACGATCCCGCAACGTCCGCCGTTATGCCGACATATCGACTGAAGTAGCCGCTCACGGAAGCATCCCAGCCATTCAAGTTGAAACTGTTGAATCCGGCAACGGGCGCGCCACTATTGGCATGAAAAAATTGATATCCGCCGAAAACTTCAATAGCCGGAGCGGTTTGCGCGTTTGTGGGAATTGTAAACAAGCCCACTAATGCTGCGATCACAGCGGCTCGGGTCATGGTAACCTCCAGCATTGATCGTAAGCAGGCATGCGATCTGCTGTAAGTGACTACCAGTAGTACCTGCAGAGGCTAGTTCAAGAACTCTTCGCCACGCGGATGAGAGGAAATCTGCAAAGACCTGCGAAGGACTGCAAAGTGTCAGGCGATAGGAATTCTGGAGCGGGAGACGGGATTTGAACCCGCGACTTCGACCTTGGCAAGGTCGCACTCTACCGCTGAGTTACTCCCGCTCGATTACTTGATTATAGCGCAAGCAGCCAATGAGCCGCGATTGAGTGAGTGAATCATTTTGTGATCAAGTGATTGAAAAAGAGGCTTCCGACCGCAGCAGGAACGCCTAATCAGTCACAAATGACTTAACGATTCAATGACTGAATGACTCAATGATCAGTGTCCTGTGTGCCACTGGGGATCTCTCTCCGCCTCGACAATTTCGCCATCCCGCATGTGGATGATTCTGTCGCCATAGTCGGCGGCAGCGGGATTGTGCGTAATCATCAGCACTGTTTGGCCCAGCTCTTTGTTCGAGTGGCGCAGCATGCTGAGTACGATCTCCGAGTTCTTCGTATCGAGATTCCCGGTAGGCTCGTCTGCCAACACAATCGCAGGACGATTGATCAGCGCACGCGCCAGCGCAACACGCTGCTGCTCTCCTCCCGAAAGTTCCGAAGGCCGATGTGTCAGGCGCTTGCCGATCCCAAGCAGGTCGACGATCTTGTCGAAATATGCCTTGTCCCGCCCACCGTTGTTGCCCGCGATGTCAATTGCCACATCGATGTTTGATTGCGCGTCAAGCGTGGGCAGAAGGTTAAATTTCTGGAACACGAATCCAATTTTGGATTTTCTCATGCGGGTACGCGCCGAATCGGAAAGCTTCATGAAGTCGAGACCATCAATAATCACGCTTCCGGAATCGGCCCGGGTCAGACCACCCAGAACGTAGAACAACGTAGACTTCCCGCTGCCCGAGGGGCCGACAATGCTGACGAACTCGCCACGTTCCACAGTGAAGGAGATGCCCCTCAGGGCTGGGACCTCGATTTTTCCTATGTGGTAGGTCTTGCGCAGGTCAACTGCTTCGATGATGGATGACATTCAAAGCTTTGATCTTACAACAAGACTCTGGGCGCAGGGTTGATCCCATTGAAGAAAAACAGCCACGGATGCGCAGAATATGACAATCCGAACGAAGCGTGACGATCCGCGGAAATCCGTGGCTTCTTCTTAGAAATCAAGCCGAGGCTGCGTGTTGCGACGGCGGCGGCGCTTGTGGCTGCACATTTGCAGTATGCAGGCGAGCATGGCCGCGCTTTGGTCCCCGTTTGCGGACCAATAGAAGTCGAATGCGTTCCAGTAGGTCGGCGGGTGCATACATTCCTTTGGCAAGGAAGACATCAGCGCCGCTATCACGCTCGTAAATTTTTACTTTGCCGGAGAGCAGAATAGCAGGAGTTTCGGGCGACCGGCCTTTTACGCCTTCGATCAGTTTTGAGCCGTCGAGTCCGGGCATGATGAGGTCGGTTAATACCAGGTCGACCCCGCCTTGTTGGAACCGGTCAAGCGCCTGTTGGGCATCTGAGTACGCCAGCACGCGATAGCCGCGAGTCTCCAACATGACTTTGCGGATTGAGAGGGATTGTTCGTTGTCGTCGACACAAAGGATTGTACGTTTTGGTTTCATTGGCCTTCCACAAAGCGCGTCAAACTGAAACGCGAAAATTCAGAATTTTGTTAGTTGAAAATTTGACCAGAGCGGAATGAATCCTATCGTCGCGTTGTGCGCGTGTAAAGTGACGCAAAAGCCAATGCGAAATTTTCAACTTGAAAGAAAGCTGCGTGTGTGCCGAGCCGGATTTTTTGCGGGGTTTCTCGCCTGTGGATTCAGAAGAAAATTTCTCCGCGCAAAACTTCAACAACATTTCCACCGACGCGTACATTAACCACTCTGTCATTGCTGCGTGAAGCACGAACGAAAATTTTGCTGGGACGCTTCATCTCGACACCTTGTTCGATCAGCACGCGTTCATCGGACTGAGCGACGCCATGTTTGACCATCCATGCGGCGGCGCAGCCCGAAGCGGAGCCGGTAGCCGGATCTTCGCCGTTATAGAACAGCATGCGAGCATGCAAGCGCGCATTGGGATCAACTGTTTCGCGCGTCACACAGAAGAAGAATTTTGCCTCCCTGGTGCTCAGGTATTCCGCCGCCTTCGCTTGATTAATTGCCAGACTGCCAATTTCTTTCAGGCCGCGAATGGGGAGAATTGCAAAAGGCACGCCGGTTGAGACGGTCTGTGTTGGCAGTTGGGCGTCTATATGGTCGAGCGGAATTCCCGTAACTTCAGCAATCTTCTTGCGATCGTGGATTTCTCCGAGTACCGGCTCATTCTGCTTCATCTCACCAAAGGGCAGTTGGCCATCTTTGTTTTCGAAATGCACCTGGATTGTGCCGACATTCAACTCCAGCCTGATCTCCGGGGCGCTGGTATTGCCCCGCAACGCGAACGCTGTTCCGAGTGTGGGATGACCCGCGAACGGCAATTCTTCCTGGACCGTAAAAATTCGCACGCGAACGCCGCGTTCTTTCTCTATAGCTTGATCTCGGGGAAGGACAAAAGTGGTCTCCGAGAGATTCATTTCCCTAGCGATAGCCTGCATCTCGTCGTCGCTGAGGCCTCGTCCATCGGGAAACACAGCCAAGGGATTGCCTTCGAGGGCTCGAGAAGTGAAAACGTCAAACTGAGTGAAGGGAAGGCGGCGATTCGTTTCCATGCCGGATTGGATTCAAACCAGGACAGGAAGCCGCAAACTTTTGCTGGGGATGTTGGTCAGCGAACAACCTTGTACGGTCTCATCATCTCGTTGTCTTCGTGCTCCAGGATGTGACAGTGCCATACGTATCGGAACTCTTTTGCATGAGACTCGGTGTGCCCGGCCGGCAAGGCAAATTTCGCAACCACGCGGGTGATGTACTCCGGATAAGCAATCACTGTATCCTTGCGCGCCCCGCGTTCCCACTCCGCCGGCGGCTCCTGTTCGTCCTGTGGGACGATTTGTCCGCTCCGCAAAAACAATGGCACGTTAAACTGCTGTCGATTGAGCACTTCGAAGTGGACCAGGTGAAGGTGAATCGGGTGCGCCTCTTCCGTGGAGTTTACGAACGACCACACTTCGGTCGAACCGAGGGTCGGATCTTCGGTGATCGGATCACTCCAGTGCTTTCCGCCGAGCAACCCGATGATCGTGTACTGGTCGGAAAGCCGGACTTTTTCCGTGATTGAAATTAGTCGCTCTCGCATCGTCGCCTGGGTAGCGATCGGAGAATAGGGAACAAGTTTTGCCGGTAGCTGGCTTGTGTCTTTTCCAGTGAGCGGTCTGTTTACCTTGAACAGCAGCACCTCGCTCGTTACCTTCTCGCCGCCAAAAGAAAACGGGGCGGCTCCGCCGTTGATAAACACGAAATTCTGATTCATGTGTCCAGCGAAGTCGATGATGACGTCGGCGCGCTCGCCTGGCGCAACCGTGAGCGGATTGACCTCGACGGGCGCAGGCAGGAGCCCCGTATCGCTTCCGATCAAATGCATTGGCGGCCCGGGAGCATTGAGTGCCTTGCCGCTGCTATCAGCCGGCTCCAGCAACAGCTGATAAAAACGCGAGTTTGAGGCATTCAAAATCCTGAAGCGATATTTTCTTGGTTCCACTTCCAGATATGGCCAGGCTTTACCATTCACGCAATTGATATCCCCAAAGAATTGCTGTACCCAGACCGGATGCGTACCATTCACTGCGGCCGGATAGTTCAATGATCCGTCGGGATTGACGCTGCGATCCTGCAGCATGAGTGGAATTTCATAAATACCGGAGGGAAGCTGCAAATTACCTTCCGCCTCGTCTCTGATGAGATAGAAGCCGGCAAGGCCCGCGTAGATGTTGAGTCGAGTAATGCCCAGCGTGTGGTCGTGATACCACAATGTACCGGCCTCCTGATCGTTCGGGTAGTGAAATGGATTTGCGTTGTAGCCAGGCCCGGTCTTTTCATCAGGCGAACTCCATGCTTCGGGATAGCCGTCGTCCTCGGGCATCACGCGCCCGCCATGTAAATGCGTCACAGTTCGGACTTCGGGTACATCGCTTCCGGCGCCGTGGATCGTGTGATCAATGGGCAGCAAGTGCTTGCGGGGCAATTCATTTTTCCAGCGAACGAAAATCGGTTGCGCTGTTGCCGCCTCGATTGTTGGGCCGGGCCACATGCCGTTGTATCCCCAAATTTGCGTTGGCGGAAGATCGCGATGAATTTTCGCACTGCCGGTGCGAAGAGTGAGTTCCAATGTCTCGCCAGATTTCGGTTTGATAACGGGCGGAATCGGAAGCGGGTCCACGTACCGCGTTAATCGCGGCGAAGACGGCTTGGCGATTTGCGCGGAAAAACCGTGGCGGCCGAAATCTGACAATCTGTTGAGGCAAAGTGTCTTGCCGCTCCCGAGCAGGGAGGCAGCTTGGAGGAACTCACGTCTGTTCATGAAAGAACTATCTTACCGAGTGACTGGTCGGAAAAGATTTTTGACAAAAGGCGACGGTCAGGCGGAATATTGAGAGCCGGCTGTTAAAACGATTCTCTGAACGGTATGCGTATAAACAGATCCTCCCTCCATCTGCTTCTGTGGTCACTGTTGTCCAGTGCGGCGCTAATCGGCATTGCGTCTTTCGCGAAAGCCGCTGACTCTTCAAGCGCTGTAAAACCTTTTCTCGGACGTTGGGACTTAACCCTCAAGGCGCCGGACCACGAATATCCTTCATGGTTGGAGCTTTCTCAGGAGAATGGCGAACTCAAGGCGCAGATGGTCGGCCGTTGGGGAAATGCGCGGCCGCTTCCGAAGGCCGAGATTTCGAATGCCGCTCTTACTTTCGTCTCACCGAAGCAGGAAGAAGGTAGTCAGCACGATCTTGAGTTTCACGGAAAATTATCCGGCGGGACTCTATCAGGAACAGTGATTGGGCCAGACGGAGCTACATGGCAGTGGACAGGCCGGAGAGCGCCGTCCCTCAAACGCACTTCAGTCGCGCACTGGGGCAAACCTGTCGAATTGTTTAATGGCAAGGACCTCAGTGGATGGCATTTCAGCGATCCCAAAGCGACTCCGGCCTGGACGGTCGAAAACGGCACGCTAGTCAGCCCAGGGCATGGTCCTGAGATCATCAACGATCGCAAATTTCAGGATTTCAAGCTGCACATTGAATTCAACTGCCCGGAAAAAGCGAACAGCGGCGTTTACCTGCGTGGCCGCTACGAAGTGCAGGTCGAAAGCAACTCTGACCAGGAGCCCGCGAGCCATCACACGGGTGGGATTTATGGCTTTATCGCGCCGACGCCGGAGCTGCCACATAAGCCAGGGGAATGGCAGACCTATGACATCACTCTTATTGGCCGCACGGTAACAGTTGTTCAGAATGGGCAAACCGTGATTGATCAGAAAGAAATCCCGGGCATCACGGGCGGCGCGCTCGATAGTCACGAAGAACTTCCCGGGCCGATCTACCTGCAGGGAAGCGAAGACGGTCATATCGCCTACCGGAATATTGTCGTCACCCCGGCGGCGAAATAAGCGGTATTCCAGTAGTTCACAAAAAAAAATTGGGAGCGGAATGATGGGTGAATATTCACGGCGTAAGTTTTTGGGCTTGAGCGCGGCGGCGGCAGGCGCGTTGGTTGGCAGACCAGCAGCTGGGAAAACATTCGAGCTGGAGCCCGAACCGATTTTGGCCTCACCGGCTCCGAACGACCGGGTCCGATTCGGGATGATCGGCATCGGCATGCAGGGATCAGGATTGCTGACGCAAGCCCTTGAACTGCCAGGAATCGAGTGCGTCGCCGCTTGCGATCTTTACGATGGCCGGCACGTCCTGGCGCGTGAAATTACCGGCAAACCGAACCTGCCGGTGACACGCCGCTACCAGGACTTACTGGCGAACAAGGATATCGATTGCCTTGTCGCCGCTGTGCCTGATCACTGGCACAAACAGGTTGTTGTTGATGCCGTGAATGCCGGTAAAGATATTTATTGCGAGAAACCGATGTCGCACAGCCCTGCCGATGGTCTCGCTATGGTTGAAGCTGCGCAAAAGACCGGGCGCATTGTGCAGATTGGCTCGCAACGCGTCAGTTCACTCATTTGCAAAAAGGCCAAGGAATTGATCGCGCAGGGAACCATTGGTGACATCAATCTCGTCGAAGGATGGCTGGGACGTAATGATCCAACCGGCGCATGGGAGTATCCTCCACCTCCGGATCTGTCTCCCCAGAATTTGGACTGGGACACATGGCAAGGCACGGTCCCGAAAAAGCCGTTCGACCCTTACACCTTTGCGCGTTGGAGATGCTGGAAGGAATACGGCACCGGACTCGCGGGTGATCTCCTCGTGCATCTCGTCAGCGGGATGATGTTCATGCTTGGGATCAATGAGGCTCCGAAACAGGCGCAGTCCGTCGGCGGCATTCTTCGCTGGAAGGATGGCCGGAACATGCCTGACGTGCACGCCACCATTTTTTATTACGGTACTTTGCCCGTTTATATGCGGCTCAATCAAGGTTGCGAAATGCCGGAAACGTACCGCATCCAGGGTTCGAAGGGCATTCTCGAGGTCACCGAGTTCGGCCTGAGCGTTACGCCACAGCCCGGCAAGGACACAGCGCCGAGTTACTACGATTCCGGTTTTCCGCACGCGATGCGGGCGGCTTACGAGAAGAAATGGCATGAGGAAAATGATCCCAAGCTGGGACAAGAGCCGATGCCAGAAACGATTTCGTTCCGTGGTCCTGACTTTGATGACATGCGGCCGCATCTGTGGACTTTCTTCCAAGCCGTGAAGTCGCGCGGTTCGGTGACTGAGGACGCCGTGTTCGGCCATCACGCGGCTCTCGCTTGCCACATGGCCAATGAATCTTACTTCCAGCAAAAGGCCGTTTGGTGGGACGAGAGTTCGAAGAGTATTAAGAGTTAGCTGGGATGAACGTAGTTGAAAACTCGATCATAGTTGTTAATTCTCGACGCGAGTTCCTGAAGCGGACAGCAATTGGAACGGCGGCCATCTTCGCATATCCTCCCGCACGCGTGCTCGGCGCAAATGACCGCGTGCGTGTAGGGATGATCGGGGTAGGAAACCGCGGACAGGATCTGCTAGAACAGATCATCGCGGTTCCCAACGCCGAAGTCGTCGCAATGGCAGACGTTTACCGTGGGCGGTTCGATGAGGTAAAGAAGAAAGTACCGAATATCATCACCTACGACGATCATCGCCGGCTGCTCGATATGAAAGATATCGATGCGGTGATCATTGCCAGCCCTCTGCATACCCACGCGCGGCACTTTCTCGACGCATTAGCAGCAGGCAAAGATCTGTATTCAGAAAAAACCATGACCTGGTCGATTCCCGAAGCTGAGCAGTGCCTCGCGGCCGCGAAAGAGTCTGATCGCGTAGTCCAAATCGGATTGCAATGGGAGAGCTCCGGCGCAATCACCGACGCAAAGCAATGGATTAAGGATGGAATCGTCGGGAAAGTAACTCACGTTGAATCCTGGATGAGCCGCAATACGCCCCACGGCAAAGGACAGTGGGTACGCCCCGTGCCGGCAGATTGCACTGCGCAGAATGTGAACTGGCGCGCATTTCTGAACGGCCGGCCTGACCGCCCATTCGACGGATATCGGCTGATCAATTGGAGGCTCTTCTGGGAATTCTCGGGAGGCAACGTGACCGAAAACATGGTCCACCAGATTGCATGGATCATGAGCGTGCTCGACTTGCCCCTGCCAACCGCGGCGTATATGTCTGGCGGTATTTTTTCAGAGAAGGACGGCCGCGAAGTTCCGGACACGATCGCGGTGACGCTCGATTTCCCCAACAATCTTGTTTGGACATGGCAATCGACCTTCAGCAATCGCCATTACAACCTCGGCGAGCACATTCTCGGAAGCGATGGCACCATCGAGCATGGTTGGGTAGGGTCCGAGATGGCAGGCGGAGAGGAAGGAGAATTTGTCCGATATTATCCGGAGAAGGTGAACCGTCCGAATGGAGCGGCCCTGACCGGGAAGACGAAAGATCAGAACCACATGGCAAACTGGATCGAGTGCGTTCGCAGCCGCAAGACTCCAAATGCTCCGGTAGAAATCGGGTACAAGTCTGCAGTCGCTTCCCACATGGCGAACCTTGCCTACCGTCGGAAACAACGCATCACATTGGAAGAAGCAAAAGCCTTAACTCCGGAAGTTTGATCGTCATCGTTCAACCGTAATCGTCGATGGGTGCGACTCGAAGAGAATTTCTTGCCCAAAGCGCAGGTCTAGCTGTCGCTGTTTCGCTGCCTGGACCGACGTGGGCAATGCCGTCCTCTCCTTCAGTGCATTTTCCCTCCGATCCACGCAAACGTGTAGCTGTCGCCACATATCCGTTTCGTGAATTTATCGTCGGGTGGAAGGGGTGGGACGCAAAATCCCCGAGTTCCGTTCCAGCTGCGCAGCAAATCGAGTTAACCGGGTTTGCTGCACACATTGCGCAGAAGTTTCAAATCCACAACGTTGAGCTTTGGAGCCGCGTGTTCCCTTCGATTGAACCGAAATATCTCGACAAATTGCGGACATCCGTGGAGCGAGCAGGTTCTACAGTCGTGGATATCGCCGTTGACGGCCAGCATAGTCAATACTCGCCTGATGCGACCGAGCGTAAAAAGGCGTTAGATCATGGCAAACAATGGATAGATGTTGGCGCAGCTCTCGGCTCGCCGAGTGTTCGCACCCACATCGAAGGCGCAAAGCAATCGCCGCCCGACGTCGGCCGTGCAGCCGACACTTTGGCCAAGGTCGCAGACTATGCGGCGAGCAAGAATGTAGTAGTCCACCTCGAGAACGATAATCCGGTGAGTGAAGATCCATTTTTCATAGTGCAAGTCATCGACAAGGTGAACAGCCCCTGGCTGCGCGCTCTTCCTGATTTCGGGAATTCATTGGTCGCACACGATGAAACATTTGCGTATCGAGCCATCGATGAAATGTTCGCCCATGCGTACGGAATCTGCCATGTAAAGGATGGCGAGGTGGACGACAACGGCAAAACGGTTCACGTAGACCTGGCTCGAACCTTCGAGATTCTGAAGAAACGAGGATACAAGGGATATTGCTCGATTGAATACGACGCGCCGGGAGATCCTTACAAGCCGACGGCGGAGCTAGTCGAAAAAACCATAAGCTTTCTCGGGCGATCTTAATCCTACACAGCCTTTGCTTGAGGCAAAGCGCGCATCGCGCCGGTCGAAATCCCACCATCCACCAGCAAAGTTTGGCCGGTTAGGTACTTGCTAGACTCCGACGCGAGAAAGACAATGGCGCCATCCAGGTCGCTCGGTTGTCCGGGACGTTTAAGCGGAATTCGCTCGCAGAGATACTCAACCCACTCCTGATCTTCGTAGAGAACCTTATTCTGTTCAGTCCGAAACCAGCCGGGAGCAAGGCAGTTAACAGTGATTCCATGCCTGCCCCAGTCATGTGCCAAGCTCATGGTGAGCTGCCGAATCCCGCCTCGGCTCGCACCGTAAGGGGCAAGCCCCGCATAGCCTGCGACACTGGTAACTGATCCTATGTTGATGATGCGCCCGTACCCGCGTGGAATCATATGGCGCGCGACAGCTTGCGCAACGAAGAAACTTCCACGCAGATTGGTGTCGAGGATCAAGTTCCAGTCCTCCCACGTCACATCCAAAGCAGGTTTTCGGACGTTGCATCCGGCGTTGTTGACAAGAATGTCGATTCGGCCAAAAGCTTCATGCGCGCGCGAAACCATGTACTCAATGCTCTGCTGATTTCGGACATCGAGTTCGAGAGATATCGCTTTTCGCCCGAGCGCTTTGATCTCGGCTTCGAACGGGGCGAGTGACTCCAGGTGGCGGCTGGTAAGGACCACATCTGCACCCGACTTAGCCAGCGCCCGCGCGAAATATTGCCCCAGCCCACGGCTGGTGCCAGTAACAATCGCGACCTGCCCCGTGAGATCGAAAAGGCCGCGGTTCGTATTGGGAGCGTTCACGTGGTCGCTCCGGGCTGAAGGACTACTTTAAGCAGGTTGGGTTCGCGAGCGTAGAGTCGCTCAAACCATCGCGGGCCTTCATCGAGGGGTGCAACCGCGCTGATGAGTGGCTTGACATTAATCTTGCCGGAGCTCATGAGCTCTATGGCTTGAGGATATTCTCCGCAGGAAGCACAGGAACCTTGCAGCCTGATTTGTCGTGACACAACTACCTGCAACGGCAGCGTCACTTCAGGTGTTACGTTGCCGACCAGCACGACGCTCCCGCCCTTGCGCGTGTTGTTGATCGCAGTTGCAACTGTAGGAGTGATGCCGACTGCCTCAACGGCAATATCGACACCGATTCCGTTCGTGAGTCGCAATATCTCGGATTTGATGTCGCCCTTTGAATCGAGTACAGCCGTGGCGCCTAGACTCGCGCTGAGCTTCAGCCTGGCGGAATCCACGTCGGCTACGAAAACCCGCGAGCATCCCGCCACCGCGAGGGCCTGTTGCACGAGTAATCCGATTGTTCCTGCACCGACTACAAGCGCGCTGTCGTTCTCTCGGATTTTCACCAGAGCCACAGCATGAAGTGCAACTGCAACCGCCTCCAGCAGTGCTGCTTCGCTGAAAGAAAGATTGGCAGGCAGTCGGTAAGCAATGCGTGCAGGAACGACTACGTATTCCGCGAATGCGCCATTGCGCCGATAATCGCCACAGGAAACGCCCAGCACCTGCCGCCGGTCGCATAAGTTCACATCACCGCGCACGCAATTCGCGCACTCGCCGCAGTAAACCGTCGAGTCAAACGTAACCCGATCACCTTTCTTAAATTCCTTCACGTCAGCGCCAATTTCAGCGACGACTCCGGCGGCCTCATGTCCCATCACGATAGGAGGAATCCGGCGCCCGGACGAGCCGTCGTATCCGTGAACATCGCTGCCACAAATGCCACACGCGGCAACTTGGACCAGCAATTCATCAGCGCCAAGTGTTGGAGTGGGAATGTCAGTAATTTCCAGCTGGCGATATTGCGAGAGAAGCAACGCTTTCATGATCGGACGTTCGGTTACGCAGCCAACAATGTAACACGGACATTGCTCCTCGTTTGTCGTTGCAGGTAACTCGGAGCCGGCTCAGAGTCTCTATTCACATCGCAGAGCGGTCATGGGATCTTGTAGCAGGCCGATCATGGAAGCCTCGCTGGGAATTCAAGGCTATGCAGTTCGACGTTGATGGAAGCAATTGGGAAGTCACTAAGAAGGACGTACTAAAGTGTTGGATTTATTCATGAGACCTTGAGAGCTTCTCACTTGTTAGCGTCCGATTATGCTTACTACTGTCCGGAAATAGAACGGCGGACAGCTCGACAGAGCTGGCTGGCAGAACCGGCTGATTGCCGCGGGCGCCTTTGCCCATGTTGTCGTTCCAACAACACTTCGGAACTCGCTACGAATCGGCAACATCTGACCACAGCTTACAATAGGCTTCCATGCCGCGCTTTTATTCCGTAATAATCGCTTGCCTTTTCTTAGCCGTCGCACATTCCAGCGCTCAGAATTTCCCGCAAATCGGGCCGTCGCCGCAGCAAGTTGCATGGCAGGATCTCGAGTTTGGCGTAATTATTCATTTCGGAACCAATACATTCCTCGATCGCGAGTGGGGAGACGGAACTGCCGATCCGAAGGTTTTCAATCCCACAGAGTTCGACCCAGAGCAGTGGATGCGGGCCATCCGTGCCGCAGGAGCGAAATACGTCGTGTTAGTCGCAAAACATCACGATGGATTCTGCCTTTGGCCGACCGCTCAGACGGATTACAGCGTAAAAAGCAGCCCCTGGAAAAACGGACACGGCGACATGGTCGGCGAAGTCGCCCAGGCTGCGCGCAAGTTTGGTCTGAAGTTCGGTATTTATTTGTCTCCCTGGGACCGCCACGAGCCGCGCTATAACAATTCGGCAGAATACGACAATTTTTATAGCGAGCAGTTGTCAGAGCTGGCGCAAAACTACGGTGAACTGGTTGAACTCTGGCTCGATGGCGCAGGCAGCGCCGGACATGTTTACGACTTCCCAAAATTCATCGAAACGCTGCGAACCTACCAGCCCAACACGTTGGTCTTCGCCGATACCGGCTTATTCGAGTATGGTGACATCCGTTGGTCCGGCAACGAAACGGGCGATATTCCTTACGAAAACTGGAATGTAATTGATCGTCACGGATATTTGCGCTGGCGTCCGGTTGAAGCAGACACACCTTTGCATAAACTGCATTGGTTCTGGCACCCAAACGATGAGGGCTCCTTAAAATCATTAAACGAACTGATTTCTGTTTATGAAAAAAGTGTAGGTCGAGGTGGCCAATTGATGCTGGGGCTGGCTCCCGATCGTCGCGGCCTCTTGCCGGATGCGGACGTGGCGCGTCTAGCGGAATTCGGGAATTCCGTTCGTCAGCGCTATGCAAACAACCTCATGGTTCAAATCCCGCCTGGTGAATTTCGTGCCGCGCTCGATGACGACATCAACACCTTCTGGTCTGCTCCGGTCGACGCTCGAAATTGCATCATCGAGGTGAAGTTCGCGCGGCCGCTTACGTTTAACAGTTCCATCGTCATGGAGTGGCTGAACGAAGGCCAGCATGTCGAGCATTACCGCGTCGAGGCATTGCAGGGCAGCACCTGGAAAACAGTTGCCGAAGGCCACGCAATCGGTCACAAGAAGATCGACATCTTTCCGTCAGTTACCGCGTCGAGGGTGCGATTGAATATTCTTGATGCGTCTGGTGAAATTCGCATCCGCGAATTTCAACTCTACAACGCCGACAATATTCGCTGAACACTTGGACGGCTTGCGTCACGCGCGAATCACCTGAACCTTGTGCGCCGCAAATGCATCTACTACTTCTTCGCTGGCGCCGGTGTCTGTCACCAGCACGTTAATGCCTTCAATTGGACATACTAACGAAGGCTTAACCACACCAAACTTGCTCGAATCAGCGACCACAATGACCTGTTTCGCTTGCTTCACCATGGCCCGAAAGGTTTGTGCCTCATCCGGCTCGATTAAGGTTGCCCCTCGCAGCGCATCCAGTCCCTGAACGCTGAGAAAGAGCTTGTCCATAAACATATCGCCAAGAGAGTTAATCGCAGCCGGGCCAACCAAAGAAAACGACCACGGCCACTGCACATAGCCGCCGGTCAGATAAACCTTGAGCCCGGGCATGTTGCACAGCTCCATTCCGATATTTACCGCATTAGTGACTACAGAAATGCCTTCGCGATGGCGCAGGCTGCGTGCGACCCAGGTGGTGGTAGTTCCGGCGGTAAAGCCCACAATCTCATTCTTTTTCACCAGCTCCGCAGCTGCGATCGCGATGTGCCGTTTTTCTTTGACGAATTGCTGCTCTCTCGCCTGAAACGCCCTGTCGTAACGGAAGGGTTCATAAAGAAGCTCCTGGACTAGGGTTGCTCCGCCGTGGGTCCTGCGGACCAGGCCTTTAGCTTCCAGTCGCGCCAGGTCGCGGCGAATACTCGGTGCGGATGCACCTAAAGACTCAATCAGCTCCTCAACCGTGACGTTGCCGGTTTTCAACAGCTGCTTGAGAATTTTTTCGCTGCGGTGCTGATCTCGCGCTGACATGGCCGTTCAACCCTTGAACCCAAACGGAATGTAACCCAGGCTCAGGATAAATGGAAGTGGAATGTGGAGCTTACGTGACTAAGCGTTCAGCATTAGTGAGTGACTGTGTGGTCTGAGATCACTTCAAGTGATCGTTTTGGCTGTTAGCAATCACTTTTTGCTTGACGAATTCTGCTCGTTTGACCTAATCTCCACTGCGATGTGACTTAAGCAGCACCTCCAGAGCAGAAGTACCCGCCACAAGTTGGCCGGAACGGGATTCACTCCCACGCGAAGGAGCAACAACCGGCGAAGAGCCTTCGCTCTCGCATGAATAGTCAGGAGAGTTTTATGAGGAAGCGCGTTCACCCCGCTCAGCAAACGCACTGTCGCTCCGGCAACTACGGCGCCGGACGGATCAGTTACGTGGCCGAGGATCGTTCCCTGTGAGTTCTGCCCGTAAGCTGACGTCACGAAAAATGTGGCGAGTAAGAAACCAAAAAGGAGACAAGTGCGCCCACAGGTGGCTGCTTTAACTACGTTGCATCCCTGAGCCGGCCATACGACACGGACAATAATACCTTCCGTCTCGATGAGAACTTAAGCGACAAAGACCGCCTCTATTTCACCGGTATAATTGGTGAGCAACATTTCCACAATCCCAGCGCCATGCCGTATACGGGCGAGGAAAAGTATCAAAATTATCTGTTTGCGGCTAATTGGGAACACACCTTTTCTCCCAGTGTCATCAATTCTTTTCGTGTTGGCTACGACTGGATGAAGTGGCGGAACGGCAGCGACGCTCCCAGCGGAGTGAATCTCGGCAATCAACTTGGCTTTGCCAATGTGCCTGGGAATCCCGGCCTTTGGGGGGTGCCAGACATTCAGCTGCAGGGATTTCAAGAGCTCGGCAATACCAACTCTGGATGGACGCAGAAAGAAAACAACTATGAGGTTGTGGACAACCTCAAGTGGACTCATGGCAAGCATTCTTTCACGGCCGGGGCTGACATACGACGTTACATGCTCTACATGATCGCGGCGTTTGGCTCAACCGGCCAGGTGTCGTTCAATGGTGCCTTCACAGGAACGAATCCGAATACCACAAATCAACACAACTATACTGTCGCAGGTTCGGGCAGCTCAGTTGCGGATTTCCTGCTCGGGGATCCAATAAACGTTAGCGGACCTGCGCCAGGCGGGTCGGACTTGTTCGACGTGCGTGCAACTAACTGGAACTTTTTCTTTCAGGATGATTTCCGGATCACTCCGCGGCTGACATTAAATCTCGGGCTGCGCTATGAAATTTCGCCTGCCTACCATGATATCTACAACAGCGGTGCGCAACTGGATCTTGCAACCGGAACCTTTTTGTGGGCAAACAAAAATACGGCGGCCGCGATTCAATCGAACGGGGGCTACGCGTACCTGGCGGGTTGCTGTGCCGACAATAAGCTCACGCCTACGGACAAGAAGAATTTTGCTCCGCGAATTGGTGTTGCGTGGCGTCCCTTGCCAACCGATCGCTTTGTCGTGCGTGCGGGATATGGCGTCTTCTACGATCTGCAAAACCAGTGGTACTCTCTGACCACGTACGATAACATCCTCACCTATATTGGTGCTGCGGCAAGCTATCCGACCGAAAGCGGTGCTACCAACGTAGCAAACACTCCCTTCGATACACTCTGGAAACCATCTGGATTTGACTACGGATTTTTCGGAGCCGGGCCAAATGCATTTCCTGCCTATGTGCCCTATCCTCAGATCAATTGGCCGGGCAATCACGCACCGTACAATCAACAATGGACGCTCGACACTCAATTTGCGCTAAAACAAAACCTGTTGCTAGATGTCGGCTACATCGGCAGTCACTCTATTCATCAGCCAGGTTATTGGTATTACAACGCAGGAAGGATGCCGACGATCGATGACCCCTGCGATCGTTATCGCACGTTTAAGGAGATCGTAGTCTCCGGTGACGCACTCTGCCAAGCTGACCCCAACTTCGTGGGAGCGATGGCGCGTGCTCATTTCACTGATATCAGCACGCACGCGTACGCAGTCGCGAATCTTTTCACGGCGAACTATAACGCTTTGCAAGTCCGTCTGAATCAGCGTTTCTCGCATGGGTTGCTCTACCAGCTTAATTACACATGGTCGCGTAGCTTTGATAACGTTTCTGCGATCAACAATATTCCAACGGAAAATCTGACTCTGCAGAATAACAACTGCTTCTCGTGCGACCGCGGCCCTTCTGGTTTCGATCAGCCGAGCCGTTTTGTCGCGAGTGGCACCTACGAGCTGCCAATCGGCAAGGATCGCCCTATCTCGCTGGGGCCGGCTAACTGGGTCCTCGGCGGATGGAACTTCAGCGGGATCTATACTGTCGCTTCGGGTCTGCCACAGACCCTATCGGCGGGCCTGGGGGGCTACGGCGAAGACGGCGTACGCGCCGATTTGCGCCGCCCGAACCAGGTTGGCGACCCCAATGCTCCTGTTTTCGGAGCCTTGAACCCAACGCAATATCCGCAAGCCAATTTCAAGAGCAACATTTTCCATTGGGTGAATCCGGCTGCCTATGCGGTCCCCGCTGGCAATCAGTATGGCGATACAGGACGCGACAGCGTCCGGCAACCTTATTACATGCGTGGCGACATCACGCTGGCAAAGGTTTTCCCCATCACCGAACGCCAGAGCTTCCAGTTCGGAATGCAAATATTCAATGTGTTCTCGCTGTGGCATTCCTCCGTCTTGAACGGATCGAGAGTCACCGGGAACGGCGTCGGGTTCTCGAGCAACATTCAATCGAGTACGTTCGGATCATTGGTGGGCATTGATTACCTTAACGGTAGCCCCCTGCCAGAGAACGAACAGGCTGGACTCCGCAAATTGTGGAACCCGCGCCTCATCCAGTTCCTCGCAAAGTACACCTTCTGAGGGGAACGATTCGACCGTTCCCAAACCGAAAGCCGGATGCTAAGATCGCAAGAACTTCCTTCGCGGGAAAGCATCCGGCTCTACCGATCTCAACAATGCAAAAAGGTGTCGTGGTTGAAATCTGCGTGGAGTCCGTGGCTGCCGCAGTCGCAGCGCAGAGCGGCGGAGCCCACCGAATCGAGCTCTGTTGTGACTTGCCGGTCGGCGGCCTCACTCCCAGTGACGAATTGATGCGGCAGACGAGGGAGCATGTCTCTGCGCCTATTTACGCGATGATACGTCCCCGCGCCGGCGATTACTGCTACAGCGACAGTGAATTCAAACTGATGGAACAGCAGATTGACCGGGCAAAATCTTTAAATATGGACGGAGTTGTTCTCGGAATCCTGACTGATCGTGCAAAAGTTGACGTTCATAAAACGCGCAGGCTCGTCCAACTGGCACATCCGCTCCCGGTTACGTTTCATCGCGCGTTTGACGAGATCGCGGATCCTTTGAGCGCTCTCGAGGATGTTATCTGTACTGGTGCGACACGCCTTTTAACCTCGGGTGGGCGCAACGGCGTCGTAACCTCTCTTCACGCGTTAGCGAAGTTGCACACCAAATCCCAGGAACGAATCATCATCATCCCTGGGGGCGGTGTAAACGAACAAAATGTTGGCCAGGTCATTCGCGAAACACGCGCCACCGAAATACACTCGGCGCTCAGAAGCGCGGAATCAGCGTCGTCGCAGTTGCAGCCAACTTTTGAAGATCGGGTCCGGACGCTGGTCGAGAAAGCGACTCGTTACAAGAGGGAAGAGGCTGCGGCGCGGAGCTAGCACTCTCGGCCGTCCGCCCCGAGACACCAAACCAAGGCACCAAGTCGCCTTCGGGGAACACGATGCAGAACGCACCAGCAAGCTGGCAGGATGTAGCAAATGAAGGAGTCGTACGGTGAAGGTGTGGCGAGCCGCACCGGCTCCGAGTCTTGCGGGCATGGCTGCAAAGTCAGATACGAAGCGTAGACAAGAGGTACTACAGGCCAGGCAATCGAGCCGCGAAATATCCCTAACTTCAGGGCGCCGAACGCCCTGACAACACCGCGCAAAGCAGGGTTCCTCCGATCCGGTATCGGGAGACTGGCGGGGTTGTGTGACTTTGCAAGGATCTTGTCGCGCAGGAAAATGTGAAGCGGATAAAGCTGAATACAAATTCAACCAGACTAGCATCGCACGTCAAGCGTGCACGGAATTGGTGATCTTGTTCGGATTCTGAAACATCTTCCGTAAAAAAATCGTTTTTTCCGTTGACATCTTCTGAGCTTCTAATCACCTTTTTGGAAAATTGTTGCGAGCCGCTTTTCACAAGTCTTCGCGAGTTGCTAACCACAATTCCTTCGCGCAACGGCCTGCCGTTCTTGCTGTTGGTCCGTATATAGCGAGGCTGTCGTCAGGAACGTGCAGAAGCCGTTAGGAGCGTGCATGAATCGTCCAAAAACCTACATCCTCTCACTCGTAACGTTCTCAGCCTGCCTCCTTCCTTGCATAGTTTCCGCGCAGACGGCTCAGCGTGATCGGCAGGCGATAAGCATCATCAATCAAACCTTGGCTGCAGGTGGCGGCGCAGCCTTGCTTAGCACAATCCAGGATTTCACGGGGACCGGAAGCATTACCTATTACTGGGATCCTCAAGTGAATGGGAGCATGACAGTCAAAGGACGCGGTCTGGGCCAGTTTCGCATAGATGCGACTTTGCCAAACGGGCGGAGGACCGCTCCGTCGCAGCAGCATATGCAGTCGCCGATCCCAAAGCGCGGCTTCTCTCGCGCTAACTCCAGCAGCTTCGTGCGCAGCGGCTCATCCGTCCGCTGCGAGCTGTAACGATACGTGCTCGCTGCCAGCAGCATCAGCCGGCACGCCCGCCGCTCGCTGAAGGCGTAGTCTTGCCTCACTTGCTCGATAGCCGCCTTCAGCGCTATGAGCTCCAACCTTTTTTCGGATCACCGACTGCAAGGGGAGTAGAAGGAAAGTTGTGTTTGAGAAAGAGTCAGCCGCAGCCGGCGTTGTGGGAACTGTGGACCGAAGGTCCAAGGAGCTGTGGGAAAACCGTCCTTGGGTTTTTCCACAGCTCCGG
>Ga0070741_10009084_pt1 | contig 19534 bp, 15 predicted proteins | sample Coa_R1_4_FD_66440 | JGI IMG/M metagenome (GOLD analysis project Ga0070741, IMG submission 66440) | Surface soil microbial communities from Centralia Pennsylvania, which are recovering from an underground coalmine fire - Coalmine... | ecosystem: Environmental > Terrestrial > Soil > Unclassified ...
TTCCCTCAGCAGGCCCCTACTACATAGCGGCCTATGACCCCGGCAAGGCCCTGATCCTGCGCCGCAATCCCAACTACCGGGGGCCGCGCGTGCACCGGATAAGTGAGTTCGACTACACCCTGAACGTCGGTGCGACCCGCAGCATCCCGGAGATCGAGTCCGGGGGTGCCGACTACGCGGTGCCGAGCTCCTTCACCAACGCCGTGCCGCCGCCCCTCGTTCCCCGGCTCAACGCCCAGTACGGGCCCGCCAGCGCCGCGGCGAGGAGCGGACACCAGCAGTACTTCGAGACGCCGTCCCTGGGAGAGATCTGGATCGCCCTCAACCCCAACCGTCCCCTGTTCGCAAACGCCGACCTGCGCAAGGCCGTGGCCTTCGCCATTGATCGCCCGGCCCTGGCGCGCGACAGTGAATACGCATTCCACCCGGACGACCACTACATGCCGCCGTTCCTCTCGGGGTATCAGGACCGACACTTCTACCCCCTGGGCGGCCCGGATCTGGCGGTCGCCCGCCGCCTTGCAGCCGGACACGGCGGCCTCGCCGTGTTGTATTCGTGCAACGGCTGCTCAGAGCAGCTCCTTGGGTCCGAGCTAGCCAAGATCGGAATCGATGTTGTCGAAAGAGATTTCCCTGCCTCGGAGTTCCTGCAAAAGGTGAAGACACCCGGCGAGCCGGTTGATCTCTACCTGGGAGGAACGGACCCGCTCTATGCCGATCCGAGCCAGTTCCTCAATGACGTCCTGGTCGGCCCATATATCGCCGCGCTGGCTCCGCACGATCCGGCGACACTGGCCGGCCTGGCGGCCTCGGCCAAGCTTGCCGGTCAGGCCCGGGCCCGGTCGTATGGGCGAGTTGATGTCGAGCTGGCCAAGAACAAGGTCCCGCTGGTGCCGCTCGGCTACGCGATCAACCATGACTTCTTCTCGCGCCGAGTCGGCTGTCAGGTCGATCAACCGATCTACGGAATGGACCTCGCGGCCATGTGCTTGCGGCCGTAGACGGGTGTGGTCAGAGAAGGAGCCGGTGTGCCCGACTACGGCACTTCCGGCGGGCGGTCTTCGAGGGCACCTTCCTGCATTTGTGCAGGGCCGCGGCGCGCTCGCCGGTCGGTCCGCCGTTGCCGGTGGCGCCGGCCACGCCACCCGACCCGCTGCTGCCGCCACCCGATCCGCCCGTGCCGCCCCCACCGCCGCCCCCGGCGCCGGGGCCGCGATCGAAGTCCTGGACGGGGCCGAGATTGCCGGCGGCGTCGACGGCGCGGATCCCGACGTAGCGCTGAGCGTCCGACGGGACCGTGACGAATTGCGCCGTGCCGGTCGATGCCGGGGCGGGCGCGCCGCTGACGGGAGACGTTTGGTCGAAGTTGTCCGGCGTGATCGGGTCGCCCGACGTGACCACGTCGTAGTGGTCCGCCGTGCCGGCGTACCAATCGTCGCCCGGGGCGGTGAAGTCGAGCCGGCTGCCGTCCGCCGAGACGGACGTGTCCCGGAGAACGCCGGCCGGCCGAGCGTCGACGCCGTACTCGCCGTTGCGCTCGTCATGGCGGCCGTAGCGGGCAGACTCCTCCGATTCGCCCCTAGCGGCGCTTCTTGTGGTGCCGGCACTTGTGGCGGGCGTGCTTGCGGTGATGCTTCTTGCACTTCTTGACGCCGCCGCCCTGGCCGGTCGCGCCGCCGACGCTGCCCTCACCGGAGCCGCCGCCCCCGGAGCCGGCGCCACCGCCTCCTGAGCCACCGCCACCTGAGCCGCCGCCCGAACCCAGGTCGAAGTCGTGGACGGCACCGAGGTTGCCCGCGTCGTCCACGGCGCGGATCGCGACGTGGCGCCGTGCGCCGGCTGGCACGGCGAAGGTCTGGTTCGTCCCCGCCTCCGCGGGCGGCGGTGGACCGGCGAGTGGGGTGGCCTGATCGAAGGTCACGGGCGTGATCGGCGAGTCGGAGGTGACGATCTCGTAGTGATCGGCCGCCCCGGTGTACCAGTCGTCGCCCGGCGCGGTCCACCGCAGCGCGGTGCCGTCGCCGGAGACCGACGGGTCTCGCAGGATTCCGGGCGGTCGCGTGTCGAGCCCGTAGAGACCGGTGTTGCGCTCGTCGTGGCGGGCGTTCCACCACTGGTCGTTCGCGCTCGCCAGCCCGTCCGTCTTCCAAACCATCAGATAGCCCTCGCGGGTCATCGCGGCGACCTCGACCTTGCCGTCGGAGTCGAGGTCGCCAACGGCCGGCGCGTAGACGACCCAGCCGGTGGTGAACTTGGGGAACCCGGCGGCCTGGGCGCCGGTGGCGGGGCTGAAAGCGTGCAGCGCGGAGCTGTCCCCGCCCTCGATGATCTCCGGCTGGCCGTCTCCGGTGACGTCGGCGATCAGCGGCATGCCGAGGAAGTCGAGCCCCTGGGACTTGGTCGGGAAGCCTGGGATCGGCAGGCCGCTCCGGGCGTCGTAGCCGCGCATGTAGTTGTTCACCGGAACGCCGCTGCCGGCGAGCAGCAGCGATCCGGCGACGCTGGCGTCGCCGCTGCCCGGCTCGAAATAGGAGAGCGAGCCGCCCGGCCCGATCTTGCCGAAGGCGCCCGAGGTCGTGAAGTTGGCGGGGATGTCGGTCGACGGGTTGCCGTCGGCGAGGTTGGTGATCAGGCCGACGATCGCGGTCGGATCGAGGTCGCCGTTGAGGAGCTGGGCGAAGGCGTCGAGGGTTGGATTGGGGAGCGGGCCGTAGGGGACCGCCTCCTTGCCGTCCGGGCCGATCTGCCAGGTCGGCGAGAAGATCCCGGCGGCCGCGGCCGTCTCGGTCCTCCCGTCGCCGTCGAGGTCGGCGCTGACCGGGGCGTTCGAGCCCTCGGTGATGAACTCCTGGGCGGAGCCGTAGTACATGACCAGCGCGTCGATCTTGGACGGGTTCCAGCCGTCGACGATCGAGCCATCCGGATTGAACGCGTAGAGGTTGGCGTGCGGGATCTTGGTCGAGCCGGGCGGGTCGGCTCCGACGACATAGAGGTCCCCCTGGGGGGTCTCGTTGTACTGCGTCTTCAGGACCAGCTCGGGCTGGGGGTCCGAGTCCAGCTGAGCGAGGGCGGGCGGCGTGTCGAGCTTCTGGTCGTTGATCACGGTCTGGCCGTCCGTCGAGGTTGGCTTGGAAGGCTTGATCGGCCAGCCGGGCAGGTCGCCGCCGTCCGGCCGCCAGACGTGGAGGTAGCCGTCCCAGCCCGACTGGATGATCTCCAGCTGACCGTCTCCGGTCAGGTCGGCCAGGACCGGCGGCGCGGTCGCGCCCATCACCGGCGCGCGGGTGAACGGCTCCGCGGGACGGGGGATCGGCGGCGGGACCACGCCGCTGTCGATCGCCTGCGGCCATCCAGGCCTTCGGTTGCCGTGGGCATCCCAGACGTACGTGCGTCCCGTGGTCGATGTGCCCACCACCCAGAGCCGCCCGTCGTGGTCGAGGTCCCCGACGGCGAGGCCGGTGAGGATCGGCTCGTGTCCCGGGTCGATGCCCGGGTGCGGCTTCGTGACCTGCGTCGCGTCGGTCGTCACCGGCCAGCCAGGCAGCTCGTGGCCCTGGGGGTCGATCGCGTGCACGACCCCGTCCGAGTCGCCGAAGATCAGGTCGAGCTGGCCGGTGCCCTGGAGGTCGGCCATCACCGGCTGAGCTTCTCCACCGGGTCCGATCCGCTTCGGGAAGCCTGGCACCTCGCTCTGGTCGCAGCGCACCGCGATCGAGCGGCGCTCCTCGCCGACGCGGTTCTGCGCGTCGGTCACCCGCAACCGGATGGTGACCGTGTAGCGCTCGTTGGTCTCGAGCGTCTTGGTCTGCGACATCTGCATCTGCCTGGCGCAGAAGGCCTGCACGTCAGGCAGCGAGTGGAGGTCGATCGAGCCGAGCGGCCCGTCCGTCGGGGCGGTGCCGGTGCTGACCGTCTGCCAGGCAGGGTCACTCGGGTCATTGGGGGGCTCGGCCCCCTCGGCCACCTGCAGCGTCCAGCTCTTCACGGACGAGCGGCGGGCCTCGACGTGGCCGGTCACCGGGACGCTCGAGGTCTCGTTCGGGTCGTACATCGCATACCAAGGGGGCGAGTCGATCCACCCGACGGGCGGAATGTCGCCGTCGTGGATCGCCTTCATCGCCCTGTAGACGTTGGGGCGCCCGTAGCCGTACTGGAGGTCCCAGCCGGGCTTGCCGGTCCAGCCGGGCAGCGGGGCGCTCGGGTTGCCGTCGATGTCGGAGGCGGTCGCGCGGACGACCTGGATCGCCTCGGGTCCGGTCAGCGGCGAGTCGATCAGGCCCTGCTTGGCTGCCTCCCTGCCGTAGGCGAGGACGAGCGCCATCACGCCGCCGATGGTCGGGGTCGACTCCGAGGTGGTGCCGCCGTCGGTGGCCGCCGTGAACATGTTGTGCGTTCCCCACTCCGGATAGCTGGAGCGGGCGCGGTACGTCTTGCTCAGCGCGTTCGCCTCCGGGCCCGGGATCCCCTGCGAGTTCGAGACCACGCTGTTTCCCGGCAGCACATGGGCGTGGAACTCGCCGCCCTGGTGATCGGTCGAGTTGAAGTCGTTCGAGGACTCCGTCATCACCACGCCGTCGTGCCAGAGCCTGTTGACGACCTGGTCCATGAAGGTCGAGTAGCCGAGGTCCGCGGTGACGGACTCGACGACGGCGGCTCCCATGTCGTCGGCGTAGAGCCAGGCCTGGGCGAGGTCGTCGGTGCGGTCGAGCGCCTCGGCTCCCGCCTTGATCGGGATGATCATGCAGCGGGGGCACACGCCGGCGCCGGCGATGCCGTTGTCCGCCTCCGCCCCCGTCTGCCTCATCTGGTTGTCGGCGTGCCCGTACTGGGAGTCGATCGTGGCCGGGTCGTTCTGGTGGTCGTAGAAGTCCCAGCCCGAGATGTCGTCCACGTAGCCGTTTTGGTCATCGTCGGCGCCGTTCGAGAAGGCGGCGATCAGGTCCTCGGCGTTGAGCACGCCGGTCTCGGGGGCGCTCACCAGCGAGACGCGCGAGTCGCAGGCGTAGTCGCGGGCGTTGAAGGTCCCGTCGCCGTTCGCGTCGTAGGCGTCCTGGTAGGTCGAGCAGTCGACGCCGTCGACCAGCGGCGTCGTGCGATCGTGCTTCGGGATCGGCAGCTCGCCCTTGTTGATGAAGATCCGGTTGGTGAGCTCCCTGGCGGCGGTGGCATTGTGCCAGTTGATGCCGCCCTCGATGTAGGCGATCCTCGTCTCGGGGTTGCCGGCGGTGAAGTCGCGCCAGGCGCTGTGCTCGCCGGCGGGGCTGTGCGCGTTCGGGCCGACGAACATCCCCGAGGAGCTCTCCGGGTCGGTCGCGCCGGGCGTGCACCGCGGCATGTTCGAGTAGAGGTAGTGCTGCTCGGAGTTGACCGAGGTGCTCAGGCAGGTGCTTTGGCCGCCCCGCTCCGCCGGGTCGTAGTTCGGGTCGTTCGGCGGGTCCTGCGGGAAGGCGGCGAATGCCGTCCCGGCGAGTGCCAGGAAGACGAGCAGCGAGAGCAGGACCGTTCGCTCGGCTCTGCCCCGTCGATGGCCCCCCGAGGACCCCAGCACGGCCGGTGACGCTACCGCACGCGGTGGGGCCGGGCGCCGGTTCAGGCCCCCGGGCCGGATAGCCTGCCCGGCGTGACCGCGCGACGACGGCTGGTCAAGGTGCCGGCCTCATCGGCCAACCTCGGTCCGGGCTACGACGTGCTGGCCGCCGCGCTCGCCATGCACCTGGAGCTGGAGGTCGAGGAATCCGGCTCGTTCTCGGTCGAGGCGGGGGGATTGGGGGTGCCGCTCGACCGCTCCAACCTCTGCGTCCGGTCCTTCGAATCGCTGCGGCCTGCGGACGGGATCTCCTTCCGTATACGCAGCGAGATCCCCCTCGCGGCGGGATTGGGCTCGAGCGCCGCGGCGATCGTCGCCGGGCTGCTGGCGGCCGACCACCTCTACGAGCTCGCGCAGGAGCCGGAGGACGTCCTCCTGAAGGCCGCCGAGATCGAGGGCCACCCCGACAACGTGGCGGCCGCGCTCTACGGCGGCTTCGTCGTCTGCAGCGGGGCAGACCGCTCGCTGACGGCGACCAAGCTCGATCCGCCGCAGGGGGTGGAGGCAGTCGTCGTCATCCCCGGCGAGCAGGTGCCCACCGAGGACGCGCGGCAGGCGATCCCTGAGCGGGTGGCGCTCGGCGACGCCGTCGCGAACATCTCGGCCGCCACGGAGCTGGTGCTCGGCATCGAGCGCTCCGACCTCACCCTGATCGGCCGGGGCCTCGCCGACCGGCTGCACCAGCCGCACCGCGCCCACCTCTACCCGCGCTCGATGGAGATCGTCGAGGAGGCACCGCGGATGGGGGCGATCGGCGCCACGATCTCCGGCGCCGGGCCGAGCGTGCTCGTCTGGTGCTTCTGGCAGAGCACGGGCGACGTGATGAAGGCGCTCAACGACCGGGTGGGCGACTGGGCCGAGGTGAAGCGCGTTCCCTTCTCCCCGATGGGCGCCGACGTGCCGGAGCTATGAGCGAGGACGGGATCCATCTCTCCCTCAGGTCGGAGGGCTCGTTCCTCTCGATCGCCTCGAAGAACTCGGCGCTCTCGGTCGGCTCGGTCGGCTCGGTCGCCTCGGTCGCTGGCGGGCTCCGTCTTCTCGGTTGGCTCCGCGGGCTCGATCGACTCGGTTCTCACGCACGGCTGCGCCGCTCGCTCAGGCGGACGGCCTGGTGGCCCCCTAGAGCAGACCGACCTGCCGGAGGATGGAGACGGAGTCCGAGTAGACGTCCTTGCGCTTGATCAGGCCGCCCTCGAACGGGATCACGTCGACGCCCCGCCACTCGATCCGGTTGCCGGTCGGCTCGGCGACCAGATCGCCGCGCGTCATCGTGTTCGCGTGGGTGGCGGTGGCGGTCCACTCCTGCGTGACGACGCCGTCGCGGACGTAGAGGCGGCGGGTTTCGAAGCGCAGGTCCGGCCAGCTCTCGAAGATCCTGCCGATGTGCCCGCGGACCTCCTCTCCCTGCGCCAACTCGCCGGCGGTGTGGTTCTCGAAGACCATGTCCGGCGCGTGCATCGAGATGATCGCGTCGAGGTCGTGGTCGTTCCAGGCGTCGTTGTAACGGGCGATCGCCTCTTCGAGACTCTCTGCCGAGTCCTCTCCCACGGCGGAGAGGATATGTTCGCCGCCCGCGAGTGGCAAGAGCCGACGGAGGAGGAGGAGATGGCCGAGGGCTACACGATCAAGCACGTCGACGAGTTCGAGGAGATGGAGGGGAGCGGCAACGCGACTTGGCGGCTCGCCCGCAAGACACTGGGGGCCGAGAGCTTCGGCTTCAACGTCGTCGACATCGCCCCGGGCGGCCAGATCCCCGAGCACGACCACACCGGGGACAACCAGGAGGAGGTCTTCATCATCCTGGACGGCCGGGCGACGCTGGTCGCGGACGAGGCCGAGCACGACGCCCCCGCCGGCACTTACATCCGCTACGCCCCCGAGGTCAAGCGGACGATCCGCAACCAATCCGACGCCCCGGTCCGGGCCCTGCTGATCGGCGTCCCGGTGGAGAGCGGGTACCAGCAGATGCCGTGGGGCTAGGGCGTGGTCAGAGCCCGGGCTTGACGGTCATGTCGAGCATGACGAGGATCAGGGCGAGCAGCTCAATCCGCGAGATCAGGAAGACCCGCGCGAGCCTGCGCTGATATCCCGGGTCCTCGGGACCGTGCTGCTCGACCAGCTTGCCGAGCCGGCCGGACTCCGGGCCGAGGAACCCCGCTCCGGTGGCCGCCGAGAGCAGCCAGACCACGAACCCGAAGGTGACCCATCCCTGCCCTAGGTCGTAGGCGCCGCTCGACTCATTGAGCAGGAGGAAGCCGAGGGCGACGAGGGTCAGCGAGGTGGGAAGGAGGATTCGCGAGCCATACCACTCGATCTCGCTCCCGAGGTATGCGACCCGATGCGGGTCCGCGCGCTGCGCCCGGATCACCAGGACCTGGATCGCTGTGTTGCTGCCCACCCAAACCACCGCCAAAAGGATGTGGAAGGCGAGGAGCCACTTGTACGCGTCGCTTCCGACGATGCCGAGGATCATCGGCGCGGCAGGCTAGCCGGACTCCCGTCGGAAAGCGGAACGCCGGGTGGTCCGAACGCCCGGACTGAGGTGCAAAAGCGAATCGCCGGCAGCGAGCGCCACCAAAGCGGTAGCGAGCGCGATCGACCTTCGCGGGAGCACCCCGGCGTGGGTGCTCGCACCTTCTCCCTCAGGAGAACTCGTCGAGCGAGCGCTGCTGGCAGCGGAGCTCGTGGTCCCGCTGCTTCGCCGGGACACCCGACTCGCCCGTCACGGCTTCGTTATGCCTGACGTCGACGATCGCCCGGAATCGCTCGGTCTCCGATCCCGGGCCCGCCTGAGCGCCCGTCGACTGCTCTCCCCGTTGTGTCCTGTCCTGCTCCTTCATCCTTCTCCAGTGACTCCTAGGTACTTCGCCGATCCCCAGATTCCCTGCTGCAGCCAGGTTGTAGCACGATTGTGAGCGTTCGCTAAACACTATGTTGAACCGCTCACCCCGCTGAAAGTAGCGCTGCAGGAGGCCGGAAACCGGGGAGCGGATGTCGTCGGCAAATTGCGGAAGAAGCTGACCGCCTGACCGTCACGACCGGCGCGGTGCCGGGTACGGCCCCGCCTATAATTCCGCGTCCCGTCGGTCCAACCCGTCGCGCGCCCGCTCGAAGAAGGCGCGGAACCGGAGGCCAAAGTGAAGAACTCGTCCCCAGAGCGGCAGCGCTACTCCCCTGAGCGCGCCTATCGCCCCCTCGTCCCCCCGCCGAGCGTGGAGGACAAGGACGCGTGCGCGATCTACGCATCGGTTCGCCGGGATGCCACTCCGAGCCACGAGCCGATCACGCTCGCGCTCGAATCGCTCCAGAAGATGCTCCACCGCGCCGGCAACGTGGACGGCGAAGGCGACGGCTGCGGCCTGCTGGTGGACATCCCGACCAAGATCTGGGCCGAGGAGATCAGGCAGGGCGGGCACAACCCCGCGCTGGCGCTGGACGACGCCTTCGCCGTGGCCCATGTGTTCGTCGAGCGCTCGCACGACCTCGAGCAGGTCCGCCACGACGCCCGCGAGATCCTGGGAGCCTCCGGGTTCCGGATCCTGGCGGAACGGGTCGGCGCCGTCGATTCGGCGGCGCTCGGGCCGACGGCTCGCGAGGAGGAACCGCAGTTCTGGCAATTCGCGGGACTCGTCCCCGAGGCCGCCGAGGCGGACCGCACCGTCTTTCACCTGAAGATCGCCCTGGAGGAGAAGCTCGGCGTCCACGTCGCTTCCTTCTCCGGCAGGACCGCGGTCTACAAGGTGATGGGCAACCCGAAGGTGCTCGGCTCCTACTACGCCGACCTCTCCGACGAGCGCATGGAGTCGATCGGGGCCTTCGGTCACAACCGCTACTCGACCAACACCTGGCCGTCGTTCACCCGGGTACAGCCGTTCGGGGTGCTCGGCCACAACGGCGAGATCAACACGATCGAGCAGCTCCGCCAGGAAGCGCGCATGCTCGGCGTGCCGATCGGCGAGGGCAACTCGGACTCCCAGGACCTGAACCGAACGATCGAGACCCTTGTTCGCCGCCATGGACTCTCGCTCGCCGAGGCGATGGAGATGGTGGTGCCGCCGATCGTCGACGAGATCGCCGGCCTCCCGGAGGACCTGCACTCCTTCTACATGTACCTGCGCCAGACGATGGGGCCCTACGCCCAGGGCCCGGTCGCCCTGATCGCCCGCCACCGCGACGAGTGCGTCTTCTCGGCGGACGCCATGGGGCTGCGGCCCCTCTGGCAGATCGAGACGCCCCAGGACTTCATCTTCAGCTCCGAGCCGGGCGTGGTCGCCGTCGACCAGATGGTCTCCGAGCCGCAGCCGATGGCCCCGGGGCAGAAGTTCATGGTGATGATCGACCGAGAGCGGAAGCGCTCCACCCTTCACCCGCACGCGGAGATGCTCCGCGAGGTCCGCAAGCGGTGGCTCGAGAGGACCGACGCCGAGCAGGTCGCGCCCTACGAGCGCGCGCTCGAGACCGGCGGCCCGCTCGAGGGCCCGGAGATCCCCGGCTACACCGATGCCGGGCCCGAGGAGCCGGTCAAGGTCGAGGACCGGATCCTGGCTGGCTTCGGCTGGCAGCGCGACGACGTCAAGCTCGTCCAGCAAATGGCCGACAACGGCGCCGAGCCGATCGGCTCGCTCGGCTACGACGGCCCGCTCGCGGCGCTCTCGCCCGAGCGCCAGAACCTGGCCGACTACTTCAAGGAGACGGTCGCGGTCGTCACCAACCCGGCGATCGACCGCGAGCGCGAGATCGAGCACTTCTCGACCCGCGCGGTCTTCGGCCGCCGGCCTTCGCTCACCGATCCGTCAGAGGACAGCCGGACGGTCGAGACAGAGTTCCCGGTCATCCTCGGCGGCCACCACGACCTGGCCCCGCTGCCCCACAGCTCCTACCGCTCGATCGCGAACGAGCAGGGCACCTACCTGCTCGAGGACCTCTGGGATGCGTTCGGCGACCGCGCCAAGGCGATCGACATCGCGCTGCTCGAATCGGAGACCACCCAGGGGGCGATCGAGCGGCTCCGTCAGGAGGCGGTCAAGGCCGTCGCCGAGGGGGCGGAGCTGCTCGTGCTCACGGACCGGACGGTCTACGACGGCGAGCGCCGCTACATCGACCCGCATCTCGCGACCTCGGCGATCGACCAGGCGCTGAAGCAGCTCCAGGTGGGCCAGGGTGAGGAGAACCTGCGCCGGCGCTGCTCGATCGTGCTGCGCTCGGCCGCGATCCGCAACGTCCACGACGTCATGGTCGCGCTCGGTCTCGGTGCGAACGGCGTCTGCCCGTACGTGATGGTCGAGGTGATCTGCGTCGACGACTACGAGAACGACGTCGCCAACCTCTGTGCCGCGCTCCGCAAGGGGATCGAGAAGGTGATCTCGACGATCGGGATACATGAGGTGCGCGGCTACGCCCGCCAGTTCTCCTCGATCGGGATCAAGCCGGAGCTCGCCGAGATCTTCCACACGGAGGCGTTCGCCGCCTCGGATACGGGCGGCACCGGCCTCGCGCAGCTTGACGCCGACACCAACCAGCGGCAGAAGATCCTGGCCGGCGACGAGGACGCGAAGCCCGCCAAGACCTTCCGCTTCTACCCGAAGGTCTACAAGGCCGCGATCGCCGCGGCGAACGGGACCGCCAGCTTCGAGGAGTTCTCCCAGAAGGTCCGCGAGCTCGAGGCCGAGAACCCGATCTCGATGCGCCACATCATGGGGCTGAAGAAGGAGCCGGACCGCGACCCGGTCGATCCCTCGCGGGTCGACGCCTCGGTCGGCCATCACGACTACCCCGTGGTGATCTCGTCGATGAGCTTCGGCTCGCAGTCCGAGCCCGCTTTCCGCGCCTACGCCGAGGCCGCCAAGGCGATCAACATCCTCTGCATCAACGGCGAGGGCGGGGAGATCCAGGACATGTACGGCAAGTACCGCAAGTGGCGCGGGCAGCAGGTCGCCTCGGGCCGCTTCGGCGTTTCGGCTGAGATGCTCAACTCCTCCTACGTCGCAGAGATCAAGATCGGGCAGGGCGCGAAGCCGGGCGAGGGCGGGCACCTGCCCGGCAAGAAGGTCTCGGAGAAGGTCGCCGCCGCCCGAAACGCGACGCCCGGCACCGACCTGATCTCACCCTCGAACAACCACGACCTCTACTCGATCGAGGACCTCGCCGAGCTGATCGACGAGCTCAAGACCGTGAATCCGGACCTCCGCGTCTCGGTCAAGGTGCCCGTGGTCCCCAACGTCGGGACGATCGGCCTCGGCATCGCCAAGGCCGGAGCCGACATCATCACCCTGTCCGGCTTCGAGGGCGGCACCGGCGCCGCCCGCCAGCACGCCCTCCGCCACGTCGGGCTGCCCTCCGACATCGGCACCCGCGCGGTCCACCGGGCGTTGATGGAGGCCGGCATCCGCAACCGGGTCGAGATCTGGGCGGACGGCGGCTATCGCCACGCCTACGACGTGGTGAAGCTCCACTGCATGGGGGCCAACCGGGTCGCCTTCGGCACCCTGGCGATGGTCTCCCTGGGCTGCACGATCTGCCGCGGCTGCCAGCTCGACACCTGCCACGTCGGAATCGCGACCCAGATCGAGACCGTCGAGCAGGCGCAGGAGCACGGTCTCAAGAAGTTCACCCCGCAGGCGGTCGACTCTGCCGCCGAGAGCTGCGCCCGGTTCTTCCAGGCGATGGGCGAGGAGGTCAAGGCCGTCGTCGGCTCGCTCGGCTACGAGCGCGCGCAGGATCTGGTCGGCCGGTACGACCTGCTCGAGCAGATCTCTCACCAGGACAAGATCGATCTCGCGCCGCTGATCACGCCGCTCGAGGAGTTCCTCGACCTGGAGCCGATCGACCTGCCCGTCGAGGAGGAGGTCCTGGTCGAGGCCCGCGCCGAGGCCGGTCTCGTCCGCGCCAAGCCGATCCGGATGGAGCCCAAGCAGGCCTCCCGGGAGCTGGCGCAGGTCGCCGACCGCGTCTTCGACGGCTCGTGCGTGACGGTCGAGTACCCCCGCCGCACCGACGCGCATGACCGGGTGCTCGGCACCGAGCTCTCCGGCGCGATCGCCCGGGCCCGGATCTACGACGGCGCGCCCGAGGGAACGGAGAACGACGAGCTCGCACAATTGGTCTTCAACGGCGGTTCCGTCGCCGGCCAGGGCTTCGGCGCCTTCAACGAGTGGGGTGTCACCTGCCGGGTGGAGGGCGGGGCCCAGGACGGCGTCGGCAAGACGATGCTCGGCGGCACCGTCTCGATCCTGAAGGGCACCAACCACGACGGCCGCCGGGTCAACGGCTCGGTCGGAAAGTCGTTCGCCTACGGCGCCCAGCGCGGCCGGCTCTTCGTGCAGGGATCGGCCGACTCGCGCTTCTGCATCCGGCTCTCAGGCGCCGACGTGGTGCTGGCGGGCGAGCCGGAGCAGCCGCTCGACGACTCGCAGGGCTGCATCGTCGATCGCGCCAACGCCAAGGGCTTCGCGTTCGAGTACATGACCTCCGGCCGCGCCGTGGTGCTCGGCGACATCGGGCCCTGGGCGTGCGCCGGGATGACCGGCGGCCGCGTCTATGTGCGCGTGAACGACGAGTGGAACCTCGATCGGGCGGCCATCGAGCGCCGCCTCGGGGAAGGGGCGAAGGTGACCCTGGAGGAGCTCGACGCGGAGGGCCAGCTCGACATCGAGGACCTGCTCGGTCACTACGCGAACGAGCTCCGGGCGACCGAGCAGGACGAGGAGGCGGAGCGCGTGCTCGGTCTCGCCACGAACGCGTCGCAGCACTTCCTGATGATCATCCCGGAGAAGGTCCAGGCGGACCCGTCGATCTCGACGGAGTAACGATCGTCCAGACCGACGGTTGTGGGTTGCGCGCCGCGGGAGGCCGGGCCATACTCTGTATTCAGTAACCGGACAGGGGAACGGGGAGAGTCAATGCGAAGGATCGCAACAGCAACCGGCGTCGGGACGCTTGCAGTCCTCCTCTTGCTGCTTCCGGCGGCCGCAAATGCCGCCTTCGGCCCGGCCTCGAGCTTCGGCGGCTCGGGCAGCGCGAACGGCTTCTTCAGCCATCCGCAGTCGGCCGCGGTCAACTTCGGCAACGGCGACATCTACGTCGCCGACACGGGCAATGCCCGCGTCCAGAGGTTCAACTCCGCGTGGGTGTGGCAAAGCAAGTTCGCCGGCGCGAGCGGCTTCTCCCCCCAGGACATCGCGGTCGACCCGACGAACGGGAACGTCTACGTCGCGAGCCCGAACCGGATCGAGGGATTCACCTCGGGCGGCCTCCCGATCCCGCTGGCGTCGTGGGCGCCCGCCGGTACCGCTTACGGGATCACCATCGACTCGAACGGCGTCGTCTACGTCAGCGACACCCAGAACAGCAACATCCACAAGTACTCCGCCCTCGGCACCGATCTCGGGACGTTCTCGGGCTTCGGTTCCGCCGGCGGGCAGGTCGTCCAGCCGAAGGGCTTGACGACGCGGTCGTCCCAGAACGGCGATCAGATCTTGGTCGCGGATCCGAGCAACAATCGGGTCGAGGCCTTCACCACCTCCGGCGCGTTCCTCAAGCAGTGGACGATGCCGAGCTACACGGTCAACACGCCGGGAGGGACCTTCAGCGGCGTCGTCCATCCGCAGGACGTCGCGGTCGACGGAAGCGGCAGGGTGTTCGCCCCTGACTCGGGCACGCATTCCAACCTCGTCGCGGTGCTGGGCGCCGACGGCAGCACCCAGCAGCTGTTCGGGGCGCCGGATTCCGATCCCGCCAACGTCTGCCAGGTCAGCAGCCCCTGGGGCATCGCGACCTCGCCCTCGGGGAACCTCTACGTCGTCTCCACGGGCGAGAACCGCGTCCGCGTCTTCAACGAGAGCTCGAGCGCCTGCCCGGCGCCGGGCTTCGGCCAGCCCATCGGGGTTGGTCCGGGAGCCGGTGGCTCTGGCGGCGCCGCCGGGGCCCTCGGGAACGGCAAGCCGCAGATCAGCTTCACCGGCTTCCCCTCCAGCAGGTGCGTGCGGCGGAACTTCATCTTCCAGATCCACCTCCAGGACGAGTCCCGGATCGCGAAGATGCTGCTCTTCGTCAACCACCACCGCGTGGCCACCCAGACTCCCAACGAGCAGTTCTGGAACGTCAAGGTGCGCATGCCAATCCGGGCGCTGCGGCGCGCGATCCCGGCCGGGAGCAGGCTTCGCATCGTGGTCGTGGTCAAGGCCATCGACTACACGGGCCTGAAGTCGAAGGCACGGCACGCCTTCACGGTCTGCGCCTAAAGGGCCTCAGCCCGCTGGCGGGCGCACCAACCTGCGAATCTTGGCGCTCGCTCCGGGGCGATGGCGCCAGATCAAGAGGGGACACCAGCGGTTGACGAGGCGGTTGCCGAGGCGGCGATCGGGCGCCTCGGCGACGTCCAGCGCGTCACCGAGGCGGCCCTCGCCTTCCTGGATCTCGAGGACCTGCTCAACGAGCTGCTCGAGCGCGTCGTCGAGATCCTCCAGGTCGACACCTCGGCGATCCTGCTCGTCGAGGAGGACGAAAGGACCCTCGCCGCGAGGGCGGCGAAGGGCCTCGAGGAGGAGGTCGAGCGCGGGTTCCGGATCCCGATCGGGCGTGGGTTCGCCGGGCGCATCGCGGCGACGCGCCAGCCGGTCCTGATCCCGGACCGCGAGACCTCCGCCCTCCAGCCCGTCAATCCCCTGTTCGCGGAGAAGGGGGTCCGCTCGCTGATGGGAGTGCCGCTGATCGTCGAGGGCGAGCTGATCGGGGTGCTTCACGTCGGTTCGCTCACCCAACGGGAGTTCACCGAGGCGGACGTCGCGCTGCTCCAGCTCGTGGCCGACCGCGTGGCGCTCTCGATCGAGCGCTCCCACCTCGCGGTCCAGGGACAGATCGCCCAGACCCTGCAGCGCAGCCTGCTGCCGCGGACGCTGCCGGAGCTCCCGGGCCTCAGCATGGCGGCGCGCTATCTGCCGGCTAGCCGTGAAGCGGCCGTGGGCGGTGACTGGTACGACGTGATCGAGCTCGGGCATCGCCGGCTCGGTCTGAGCATCGGCGACGTGGCCGGCCACGGGATGCCGGCCGCGACCTACATGGGCCAGCTTCGCAGCGCGGTCCGGGCCTATGCGCTGGAGGAGCATCGACCCAGGGAGCTGCTGACGAGGCTGGCCCACTTCGCCGAGCGGGAGCGCTCACGGATGGCGACCGTGATCTACGCGGTGCTCAACCTCGACACCTGGACGGTCTATTTCGCCCGAGCGGGTCATCCCTATCCGCTGCTCGTCCGCCAGGACGGATCGACCAGGTTCCTGAGTGAGGCGTCGGGCCCGCCGCTAGGGACCGGCGCGGGGGCACGTTACGACGAGCAACGGGTCGAGCTCGAGTCAGGGGACACTCTGCTGCTCTACACCGACGGGCTGATCGAGCGGCGCGGGCGGCGGCTCGCGGACGGGGAGGCGGCGCTCGCCGAGGCCGCGGTCGCCGCCCCGGAAGAGCCGGAGCTCAAGGTCCGCACGGTGATCGACCAGCTCACCGAGGAGGTCGAGACGGGCGACGACATCGCGGTCCTCGCGGTGAAGGCGGTGGGCCTCCACGAGGTGCTCGAGGTGGAGGTCCCGGCGGTGCCGGAGCAGCTCGCGACGGTCCGGCACCTGATCCGGCGCTGGGTGGCGGCGAACGGCGGCGGAGACGACGACTGCGCGTCCTTCGCAATCGCGGTCACCGAGGCCTGCGCGAACTCCGTCGAGCACGCGTACGGGCCGGGAGACGCCGGGATCACCATGAGGGCCGAGGTGGGCGACGGCGTCGTCACGGTGACGTTGACCGACAGAGGCACCTGGCGCGAGCCGCGAGGCGAGAACCGGGGCCGCGGGATCCCGATGATGAAAGAGTTCATGGACGATGTCTCTGTGGCCACGGATGAGGCGGGGACGACGGTGACCCTGCGGCGTCGGCTCAGGGAGGGCTCGTGATGGCCGAGCTCGCCAGGCTCTCGTTCGACACGCAGGGCGACATCGAGCTCGCAACAGTCGTCGGCGAAGTGGATGCCTCGAATGTCGACGAGCTCAGCCAGACGCTGCTCGAGCGGGTCTCCAACAAGGCCTGCGGCCTGGTGCTCGACCTGAGCAGGACGAGCTACATCGACAGCTCCGGCATCAGCCTGATCTTCGACGCGGCTGCGCGGCTCAGGAACCGGCGCCAGCAGCTTCGCCTGGTGGTCCCGCCTCAGTCGTTCGTCAGCGAGGTCCTCGCCGCCGCCTCCCTGCAGGATTCGGTCCCGATCGATCCGGCGCTTGACGACGCGTTGCGCGCCGTCGGATCGGGTTAGGCCGCCTGGCCCTCGCTCTCGATCACGCTCAGCGTGTAGCGCCCGATCTGAAGCTCATCACCATCCGCCAGCGGGCTCCAGTCGACCGGTTGGCCGTTGACGCAGATCCCGTTCATCGAGCGGTCGTCGAGCACCCGGAGGTCTCCCTCGGGCGTCTGCACGATCACCGCATGCCGCCTCGAGACGGTCGGGTCGTCGAGTCGGATGTCGGCGGAGCGGCTGCGCCCGATCCGGGACCAGCCGTCCGAGAGCTCGATCACTCGCGTCCGCCCGTCGGCGAACATCGCCAGATACTTCCCGGGCTGGGCGATCGAGTCGCGAACTCCATCGAGCCAATCCCGCGGCTTCACCGTCGGGCGCGAGATCGCGATGCTGCTCAGCGTGGGCTGCTCGAACATCGAGGCACGCCGAAAGTCGGTGCCGCCGCAGTTGGGGCACTCGGGGATCGACTCGGCCGGCTCGAAGGAGACCGGGAAGGAGCACCCCTGACAGACGAAGGAACCGACGCCGCCGGCGGTCTCTCCCGCGTGGTGGACGTCGTCCTGACTCTGTCCAATCACAGTCATCGGGGGTGCGGTCGATACTACCCTCGGTACTGCGAAATGGCTAGCCATCTTTTGGCCAGTGGTACGGAAAGTCCAGGTTTTCCGGGACTATCGAGGCAATAGACTCACGCGTCCCATGGGGCCCTTCTCGCTCTCCATCCCCGTCGACGCGCCCCGTGGCCGAGTGTTCGACTTCATCGCGGACCTTTCGGTCCGCGCGAGCTGGACCGATCACTTCGCGAGCGACCTCCGCCTCGAGCGGATCCCCGCGCAGGGCCGTGGGGCAGCGGCCCGGTTCCGCGTCGATGCGCCGGTCGGCGTCCGTTACATGGAGACGGTGATCGCCGACGCCGAACGTCCCTTCCGAATCGTCGAGCACGGACGCGGCGGCCGGCTCGACCGGATCAAGATGCGGCTGGTCTGGGAGCTGGCCGAGGGGCCCACGACAACCGTCATGCTGACCTTCTGGACGATCCCTCCGACAACCGTCGACCGCGTGCGGGAGTGGGGGCGGAGCGGCTGGTGGCGGCGGCGCTGGAGCAGGGCGCTGCGGCGCATGCGCGACCTGGTCGAGTCAGGCGCCGAGGTGCCCCGCACGGAGGTTGCGGGGGCCGATCGGCTGCCCACCGGCGTTGCCTGACCGAGCCGGGATCGGTGCGGATAGACTGCGCGCCCTCATGCGCCCCGGCCATAAGGGAGCCCTGGCAGTCGCGCTCGCCCTCGCCGCCATCGTCGCGGCCGGTTGCGGCTATTCGCCGGGCAAGACGGGGGATGAGGGGACGCCGATCGAGCTCGGGAGCATGGAGTTCAACGTCCAGCTCACCCGCTTCCTCAACCCCACCGACCCGGAGGACAAGCAGTATCTGGTCGGGCAGCGGCTGCCGCCCGCGTCCGACCAGGCCTATCTGGCCGTCTTCATGACGATGAAGAACAAGGGCGACGCCTCGACGACGATCCCGACGGCCGCGCAGATGACGGTCACCGATACGACCGGCGCGGGCTACCAGGCGGTCGCGAGCAGCACGCCCTTCGCCGCGCCTCTCGGGGCCCCGCTGGCTGGCGGCGGTGAGATCCCCGTGGCCGATTCTCCGGCCGCGAGCGGGCCCGCCCAAGGGTCGGTGGTGCTCTTCTACGTCCCGCAGGGGATCACCGAGAACCGGCCCCTCGAACTCGAGATCCAGCATCAGGGCGAGACCGGCACCATCAAGCTGGACATCTAGGACATCCGCCGCGGCGGAGGCCTCTGCCGGATGAGGAAGACCCAGCTTCAAGCCCTGCTCGTGATCGGCGGCATCGGCGCCGCCCTGGCGCTGATTCAGCTGCTCGGCCTCGCCGGCGGGCTGGCCGGCGTGGGGCTGATGGCCGTCTGCACGATCCTCACGGCTCCCGCGGCGCCGGAGCAGGGCAGCGGCGGGGTCAACTGGTGGGCGCTGATCGCCGGCGGGACCGCGCTCGCGCTGATCGGCGTCCCGCTCGGCCTTCTCCTCGAGGCGCCCGGCGGACTGCTCACCGCGATCGGCGGAGGGCTGGCGATGATCGGCGTGGCGTTCGGGATGCCTTAGCTAGCTAGCTAGCTGTCCTACCCACGGACGTCGTGAACGCGACTGATCGGGGGCCGGTCCCCGAGTGAGCTGTGGGGTCTGCGCTGGTTGTAGTAGCGCAGCCAGTGTGGCAGGGCTCGATTCCGGTGGCGGTGAGAGCGATAGGCCATCCCGTAGGCCCACTCCCTCGCCATCGTCTGATGAAAGCGCTCGACCTTGCCGTTGGTCTGCGGTCGGTAGGGCGCGGTCAGCAGGTGCCTGATCTGGCGCTCGGCCAGGAGCTCGCGTAGCGAGCTGTTCTTGGTGTAGCTGAACGCGTTGTCGGTCATCAGGCGCTTCGCCTGGAACCCGTGCCCCTCGAAAAAGGCGAGGGCCCTGGCAACGAAGGCGGTGACCGTCGCCGCCTTTTCATCTCGGTGCAGCTCGACGTATGCGAGCCGCGAGTGATCGTCGACGATCGCGTGGCAGTAGTCGTAGCCGACCCGGGTCTCCTCGCGCATCCAGTTGCGGGATCGCTGTGAGCGGTCACCGGTTACCGCGTGGCCGGGGCGCTCAAAGCGCGCGTAGCGGG
>Ga0070741_10009086_pt1 | contig 19534 bp, 18 predicted proteins | sample Coa_R1_4_FD_66440 | JGI IMG/M metagenome (GOLD analysis project Ga0070741, IMG submission 66440) | Surface soil microbial communities from Centralia Pennsylvania, which are recovering from an underground coalmine fire - Coalmine... | ecosystem: Environmental > Terrestrial > Soil > Unclassified ...
TCTCGTTAACAACGCGGGCATCCAGTTTCGAGAACCTTTTCTCAGCGCTACCCCCGAAGCCTGGGATGCCACATTCGCCGTCAATTTGAAAGGCCCGTATTTTTTGAGCCAGAAGGCGGCTGCCGCCATGATCCGGTTTGGCGGCGGCAGAATCATCAACATTGCCAGCGTTCACGATACGGTCCCTCTGCGCGAACGCTCGATTTACTCGATCACGAAAGGCGGCATGAAACTGCTCACGCGTTCTCTCGCCTTGGAATTGGCCGAGCACGGAATCCATGTGAACGCCGTTTCTCCCGGGGCGATTCACACCAATATGAACCGCCAGGTTTTCGCCGATCCCGCTCATCTCGCCCGCACCCTCGAAAAAATCCCTTGCGGGCGCATCGGTGTTCCCGACGATCTGGCGGGGGCGGCTGTGTTTTTGGCGTCGGATGAGTCCAGCTACATCACCGGCGCCACCATCTATGTAGACGGGGGATTGCTGCTGCACTAATTCAGGAGGTAATGGATGTCGTCTCCAAGTGAAACTTCAGCCGGTATGGAGCAGATTTGTGAAAGATACCTGCGGCTCTACGCGGGCCTGCTCTATGACGTTCTGGAGCACCTGGGATATCCGAACCAGGTATTATCACATCATATTGCGCCGCTTACGCCGGAAATGAAGCTGGCCGGGCCGGCTTTCACCGTGAAAGGAGCTCCGGCCTGCGAGCGCGACGAATCGCGAAGGTACAAGCGGCTCAAAATGATCACCCACATGCAGCACCCCTGCATCGAGGTTCGCGATTGCGGCACGCCGTTTCACGTGGCTCTCTATGGAGAACTCAGCGCTACCACAGCCCGCGCCCATGGGGCGGTGGGCGCAGTAGTGGATGGCGGCACGCGCGACACCACCAAGCTGATATCCATGGGCTTCCCGGTATTCGCCAAATATCGAACTCCCATTGAAGCCTTCGGGCGGTGGGCGATGCTCGACTATCAGGTACCGGTGCTGCTCGCGGGTGAACTCACCGATACGGTTCAGGTGAACCCCGGCGATTTCATTTTCGGAGATTACGACGGCGTCATCGTGGTTCCCAAGGACCTCACCACCCAAGTCTTGGTCGAGTGCGAAAGGGTCATGGGCGTTGAAGACAACGCCCGCGTGGAATTTGAGCGCGGCGACGACCCCGTGGCTGTTTTCGAGCGCCACAAGCGGTTATAGAACGCTCTCCGAATCGGAAGCGGAAGCGGAAGAGACGTGGCAGCGCGGTTATGGCTCCGGAAGACGGATTTCCACTCCGCCCGAGAGTTCAGGGCGCATTTTGCGGATCCACGGCAGGCTGGTTGTGCTGCGGCAGGCCCGCCGTTCGCGGGATTCCCACTCGTGAGTCTGCTTTCCCCGGGGACCCGCTCCCGCTCGCCTCCGTCGCGGGAACAATCCGGCGGCTGAGCGGCAGCATCAGCGGCGTCAGCAGAAAGGCCGTTTTTTCGCTGCCAGCCGCCAGCCTGGGCCGGGCAGCCTGCCCGAGCGCGATGCGATTGGTCCAAGGATCCACTTTCACGCGCGACCCGAGCGGCAGGGCCGCGACCTGTCCGGGGTTCTCCGGCTCCAGCGGCGGCGCGGATTCCATTAGTTCGGCCATCCTCGCCACTTTGCCGTTTTCCGCCAGCGGATCTCCAATGCGCGCCTGAAACAGATTGGGCATGCGCGCGGCGCAGGCTTCCACCTGCCTCAGAAACAGCCCGGCGCTCGCGATTTTTGGCTTATAAGGGGAGTGCTCGAGCAGTTCCAGAGCCTTGCGGTTGGCTTCGTCCCGTTCCCGCGGGCCGCGCTGGAAGCGAAACTGTTGAAAGATTTCGGAGTCCTCAATGAGAATCCGGTCTCCGAAGGCATATCTCGTGCTAGTAGGATGCCCAAGCAGTATGTGTGCCAGCTCCGAGGCCAGCACCATGGCCAGGCTCGCCTCATCCGGGAGCGAGTCAATCAAGCCCCGGCTTAGAACAATCGTGCGGCCCACGGTGAACGATTCAATCGGAGTGGTGAGCAGCACGCGGCAGCGAACCGGCGCATCCAATGCAGCGGCATTGGAGACGAGCAAATTATTCACTACAGTTTGGAGCACCGTATCCACGCCGCCGGCCGGCGCTAGAAGATCAGCGCGCTCCATCCGCTCGATGATATTGGCTTCGGCTTGCGCCTCCCAGTTTCGCCGGGTTTCCACCAGATAGGAATCGCGGCCCTCCGATTCATCCCGAGCCAGAGGAGCCTCCACGAGAATTCTGGTTCTTTCCTCCCTTGGAGAATCCGCATTCGGCTTGTATCCCCAGATTCGGACCTGCCCGCGGAAGCTTTCCTCCGCCGGCCTCCGGCCGGCCGGAAAGTTCCCACCTGTTTCTTCGACATAGATGTATGCCGGCGCCCAGGCCCCCGTGCCGGTCTGCACGCGCCAGCTATTTAGGTGGAAGTACGGACTCTTTTTCGATTTCGAGGTGTACGTACCGCTGAAACGCACGATGTAGAATTTCTGATCCTCGACCCAGATGCGGCCCAGAAAGCGTCCCCATCCAGCGCCTTGGCGCGGCAAAACATCGAATACCAAGCAACGCAAATCCCCTTGAAATTCCCGCCGGACATAATGAAATTCATAGGTGTCTTGATTAAAGTCGTCCCTGTCGGGCAGCGTCATCTGGGCAAAGCCCCGGGGCAGAAAGCGCGTCTTGGCGGCGAACCGAGATCGGAAGCCAGCCCGGGCTGGCGGCGGCGTAAACACGTCGAAATCAATTCCTTCTTGCAGATCGATCTTGCCGATGAAGTAAACGTCATCGACAACGTGATTCGGGGCGTCGGGGCTTAGAAGCTGGATGTATGTTTCGGCGATCGGCTGCGTCCGTTCAAGCAGCCGGACGACCTCGGCTTCCCGCCGCACTATATTGTCAACCACTCGATCCACCGGCAGGCCAGCGCCTTGCCCTGGTCCGCTTCGGCCGGCAGACAGCCAGGCAATCCCAAAAACCGGAATCAGAATGCGTAAATAGCGTGTTATAAGCAAGGCGGAAATCTCGTTAAAACGCCAACTGAAAAATGATTCGTACGGTCGCGCGATAATCCACTGGCTTGCCGGCGGCGGTGGCTGGCCGGAACAAGATCTTGCGGGCCGCATCGATCGCGGCATCATCCAAGCCATGTCCCAGCCCGCGAACGACTCGCAGCACGTCTACCCGTCCCGATGCGGTGAAGAGCACATCCAAAATTACAGATCCTTGGACGCCTGACAAGCGCGCCTCAGCCGTGTAAACGGGCTTTGGCTTCGAAAGAATTTCGACCGGCGTTATGGCCGGCTGAGACATCCAGGTTGTCTTTGGGTGTTCCGCAGGCGGCTCCGCGGCGTCAAATCGGCTCTCCAGGACGATGCGCCGCCCGGCCGGCGGAGCTTCCTTCGGGGCGCTTTTATCTTCTCCGAAGCTGCCGCCGGTGATTTTCAACAGAGAAAAGGAAGATACTTGCTCCGGGGCGTTCCGCTCAAAAGCTCCCATTTGCGCGGGCTGTGGCGTATGGGAGGGAACTGCGGTCACACCCTGCGGCGCATCAAACGTCCCTAAGCTCAGGTTATTTTTTTCCGGGGCAAAGGCGCTTGGACGTACAGGTGCGGAGAAAACGTCTTCGTGGTTCGAAAGAGGGCGATTCGCGCTGTCCGGCAATCCTGGAGCCTCGATCGGGATTGCGGGCGCTCCGGCAGGGGGCCCGGCGACGTCCCCCAACTCGACCCCGGAGGGCGGCCTTCCAGTAAGCGGCTTGGAGGACACTCTCGGCGGCCAAGCCGGTCCGTTCGCGAGCCATAACGGCGCCCGGCGCAATGGCGCTCGTGGTAGAACCAACGGCTTGAGGTTAGCCGGGGCGTTGAGAATCACTGGGACGACGGCCCGTTTCCATTCCCCCTCCACCCGCGGCGCGGGAAAATGGACAAGCGTTATGGCGGCCCAGATGCCGAAGGCATGCAGGCAGGCGCTCGCTACCAGCGAACACGGGGACTCCCTGCCCGTGCGAATCCCGCAAGAAAATATCGGCGAACCGGGCTCGAAATCGCGGCATGGGAAGCCCACGAAGTGCTTATCGTCAGGTGCGAATCAGAGCTTGAGGCAAGCCTTGAATTCCCTGTTTCCAGGGCCAAAGATCGGGGCTCAGTTTGGGCGGCCGGCCACGCCGGAGTCACGCCGGCACGGCTGCTTCCTCGCGGCTTGCCGCCGCTGTCGCTTCGGCGGGCTCCAGAGCGTGCTCGATAACCTCTTCGATGCGATGAACGTAGATCAGCTTCATATCGCCGATCTGCTCCGATTTCAAGTCTTCCTTCACGTTGATTTCGTTTTCCGCCGGCAGCAGGACTTCGCGAATCGAAGCGGCTTTGGCGGCAAGGACCTTTTCTTTGATGCCGCCGACGGGCAGAACCAGTCCGCTCAAGGTAATTTCCCCGGTCATGGCCACTCGGGGCCGCACCCGCCGCCCGGTCAGCCGCGATACCAGGGCGGTGACCATCGTGACGCCCGCGGAAGGTCCGTCCTTCGGGATTGCCCCGGCAGGGACGTGGAGATGGATGTCGTTGTTCTTCATGAACTCTGGATCAATGTGCAAAGCTTCCGCGTTGGCTCTCACCCAGCTCAGAGCGGCCTGCATCGATTCCTGCATGACCTGGCCGATGTGTCCGGTCATGATTAGGCCTTTCGATCCGCCCCTCAAAATTCCCGCCTCGACAAAAAGAACATCGCCTCCGGTCGGCGTCCATGCCAGCCCGACGGCTACTCCGGGAACGCGCGTGCGTTCGAAAATCTCGTGTTCCGGGCGCACTTTCGGCGGTCCCAGCATTTCCTCCACGACGGCCGGCGTCACTCTGGTGAGCATGCCGGCGGGCAGCGAGCCTTCAGCAATCCGCCGGGCCTGCTTCCTGCAAATCGTGCCTATCTCCCGTTCCAGGTTTCGCACCCCGGCCTCGCGCGTATAACCGCGAATAATGTGGGTAACACCCTCTTCGGTGAACTCGATGCTTTCACCCAGCTTGATTCCGTTCTCCTCCGCCTGGCGGGGAATCAGGTAGTTAAAAGCGATCCGGACCTTTTCGGTCTGCGTATAACCTTGCAGCTCGATCACCTGCATGCGGTCTCGCAGGGCGTCCGGAATCGGATCCAGCATGTTGGCCGTGGTAATAAACAGAACCTTGGAAAGATCGAACGGCACATCGAGATAATTGTCCCGAAATGTGTTGTTCTGCTCGGGATCGAGCGCCTCCAGGAGCGCGGAAGCCGGGTCCCCGCGAAAATCTCGTCCTACTTTGTCGATTTCATCCAGCATGAAGACCGGATCATTGCTTTCAGCGCGGCGAATACCTTGGATAATCTGTCCCGGCAGCGCTCCAATGTAAGTTCGGCGATGGCCTCGAATTTCCGCCTCGTCATGCACGCCGCCCAGTGATATGCGTACGAATTTTCGTTCGAGCGCCCGCGCAATGGATTTGCCCAAAGAAGTTTTGCCCACTCCGGGAGGTCCGACGAAACAGAGAATCGGGCCTTTGATGGTTGGATTCAACTGGCGTACAGCCAGATAATCCAAAATGCGGTCCTTTACCTTCTCGAGGTCATAATGATCGGCGTCGAGGACCTCCTTCGCTTTCCGGACATCCACCTGGACGCCGGACGACTTGCTCCAGGGCAAAACGACCATCCAGTCCAGATAGGTGCGCGTAACAGTGTAATCGGCCGCCGCGGGCGACATCCGCGAAAGGCGCTTCAATTCCCGTAGCGCTTCGTTTTTCACTTCCTCCGGCATGCCGGCCGCTTCGATTTTCTGCCGGAGCTCTTCGATTTCCCTCTGTTGCTCGTCCCCTTCTCCCAGCTCTTTTTGAATCGCTTTCATCTGCTCGCGCAGATAAAATTCTCTCTGGGTCTGAGAAAGCTGATCCTGTACCTGGGAATAAATTTTCGAACGTAGCTGTTGCACTTCCAGCTCTTTGGCCAGCTTGCGCAACACCAGCTCGAGGCGTTTGCGCACGTCCAGTTCATTCAGCACCTCCTGGCGCTCGGCGGTGGAAAGGGTCGGCAGGGAAGCCGCCATGAAATCCGCCAGCCGGCCGATCTCGCCGATGTTCGCGGCGATGGATTGCAAATCGTCGGAAAGAGACGGAGAAAGCGCCACGATCTGCTGAAAAACGCTGATCGCATTCTGCCGAAGCGCTTCCAATTCCGGCGTCATCTCGGGTTCCTGCTCGCGGATAGGTTCAATCTTCCCTCGTAGAAAGGGCTCCAGGGCAGTGAATTCCAGCACTCTCATCCGCGAAACGCCCTCGCAGAAGATGAACAGGTTCTGGTTGGGCATGCGAATGACTTTGTGAATGACGGCGATAGTGCCGATTGTATGCAGGTCCTGCGGGCCTGGCGCATCGACACGAGGGTCGAGCTGGGCGATCACGCCCAGGTGCTTGTTCTCGCCAAGCGACTGGACCAGCGCGATTGAGCTTTCACGGCCGATGGTCAGCGGCAGCAGTGCATGAGGGAACAAGACCGTATCGCGCACGGGCAGCAGCGGAAGCTGATTGGGGTCCGCCGGGTCCCGTTCCTCGGTGGTTTTTGGCTTTAAGTCATTGGCCATATGCCTTTAGGATGCCATAGGAAGCCCCTTGTGGGTGAAAACCGCGCCGCTCCTTTATGCTCCGCCGGACATTTCCCAACGTCGCTCTGCATACGGACATCTTCCAATCCGTGGAAGGTTAACCGGACAAGCAGGCCAGGCAGCGCCTTTCTGTATAACGCCTAACCACTCTGTATAAATGCGTAACCACCCCCGGCACGTGGGCGTTCGCCCGGAACTCTTCCGCGAGCCTGAACGCTACGCTCCCTGCGGATAGCAGCCGAGCACTTGAAATAAGTCCACCAGTTCGCCCAAATGCTCCAGCGCGCGCCGGCACCGCGGCTCCTGCACCGATCCGAAAAAGTCGAGATAGAAAAGATATTCCCAAGGTTTTCCCCGCAAAGGGCGGGATTCGATCTTGGCCAGATTGATATCGCGCAGGGCAAAAGCGCTGAGGCACCGGAACAGGGCGCCGGGAATATTGCGGGTCGTGAAAACGATCGACGTTTTCCAACTCTTCGCGCTGCTGCGCCTGGCAGGGGGCTTGCGCGCCAGCAGGAAAAATCGGGTAAAGTTCTGGCGATCGTCCTCGATCGAGCGTTTCAGGATCTGAGCGCCGTAGTATTCGGCAGCCGCAGCGGAGGCGATGGCGGCGGCTCCATCGGGCGCCTCTTCCATGATCATCTTTACGCTGCCCGCCGTATCGTAGTACGTTTCACGTTTTATCTTAGGATGTTTCTCAAAGAAACGGAGGCACTGTCCCAACGCCACCGGATGAGAATAAGCCCGCTGGATATCACCGAACCGAGTCCCCGGGCGCGCGATCAGGTTATGCACGATGCGGACTTTCGTTTCCGCCACTATCGGCAGCTTGAAATGGAGCAAGTGATCGTAGTTTTCGTGAACCGACCCGGCGAGGGTGTTCTCGATGGGCACGACCGCGTAATCGACCTCCCGCATGGCGAGCGCGCGAAAAACGTCCTCAAAGCGGGGGCGCGGGCTGAAGACGAGACTACGCCCCAGGAGCTGTACCGCGGCTTCTTCGCTGAAGGCTCCGCGCTCCCCTTGAAACGCGACTCGACTGGCTCCACTCATACGGCGTTGATTATACCTGGCCGAGACCCATGCCGCGCCCAGCGGCCTAAACCCCGGCGGGCTCGGCGTATCAGCTTCTACGGCTGACGCGCAATTTGTTCGATCAGGCCGGCGGCCAGCGCCACCCGCTCGGCCAGACGGCCGATCAACACACTCTCATGCGGCGCGTGCGCCCCTTCACCGACGGCGCCCAGCCCGTCGAGAGTCGGGACGCCGAGCGCAGCAGTGAAATTCCCGTCCGAGCCGCCGCCCACCTGGGCCTCGCCGAGATGCAGGCCCAATTCGCCGGCGACCCGCCGCGCCTGCCGGTAAAGCGACCGGACCGCCGGCGTGCGCTCGAAAGGCGGCCTGTTCAAACCTCCCTCGACGGTAATCCGGGTGCGGCGGTCCACAGGGCGCAGCGCCCGAAATTTCTTTTCGAGACGGCGGGCATCCGCCATCCGCCATACCCGCACGTCAATCTTCGCCCAGGCTGCTTCGGCCACAATGTTCACCCGCGTGCCTCCTCCGATAACACCGGGATTGACCGTAATGCCGCGCCGCAGGTCCGTGAATCGCGCGATGTGGAGCAATTGCCGGGCAAGCTCCAAAGTTGCACTCGCCCCGGCTTCAAAATCCAGGCCGGCGTGAGCCGGCCTGCCCCGCACTCGGATCGTGTAGTCGCCCACGCCTTTACGTGCGGTCTTCAGTCTCCCTTCCGAGCCGAGAGCAGGCTCGAAGACAAGCACAGCGGCGCTCTTGCGGGCCTCGCGTTCGGTCAGATCGCGCGAGCAGATGCTGCCGGTCTCTTCGTCGGAAACCAACTGCATGACGAGTTTTCGTGTGACGGGGCGGCCGAGTTCCCGCAAGGCTTCCGCCGCAAAAATAATAATTGCGATTCCAGCCTTCATGTCAAAAACGCCCGGCCCCCACAGCCGGCCCGCGGCGATGCGCACCGGCATGTGCGCCAGGATGCCCAAGGGGTAAACCGTGTCCATATGACCCAGCGCCAGAATTTGGCCGCTTTTTGACTTCCCCGGCAGCTGGAATTCAGCGCGCAAATGATTTCCGCACTCTCTCATTCGATAGATCTTGATCGCCGCAACCGGGGACAGAAAATCAGCCAGGAACTCGGCCAGACGATCGACCGCGGCTTTGTTGTCGCTGGGCGATTCGATCTCCGCGAGGCGGCGGATCAGGTCAATCTGCGCCGCGCGCCGGGAGACGGCATAAGAGAGAAGCTCGCGCATGGTCTGCTATAATAGCGGTTTTTTGCGTGCTGACGGGCGCCATGCGGTGCGTGACCGGAGCCCAGCTCGCGCTCCCGCCGTTTATGCTCGACGTCAATCAGATTGCACAGATCCTGCCGCACCGCTATCCGATGCTGATGGTGGACCGCATCGTCGAGATGGAGCCCGAGCGCATCGTGGGCGTCAAAAATGTCACCGCCAACGAGGCTTTCTTCGCCGGGCATTTTCCGGGATTTCCGGTGATGCCCGGAGTATTGATCGTGGAAGCTATGGCGCAAGTCGGCGGGGTGCTGCTGCTGAGTAAGATTCCCGACCGGGATGAAAAGCTCGTTCTGTTCGGATCCATCGAGCAGGCCAAATTCCGCCGGCCTGTGGTTCCCGGGGACCAGCTTCGCATCGAAATGCGGGTCCTCAAGCAGAAGGCCTCAGTATGCAAGATGAGCGGGCAGGCCACAGTGGACGGCGCCGTGGTCGCCGAAGCGGTTGTAATGTGCAAGCTGGCGGATAAGAACGAAGTCGAGTCCGCCCGTGCGTCCGCCGCGGCAAATTCTCCCGCGGGACCTGCATCGGGCGGCGGCGACGGCTTGCCTCATGGCGCAACCGGCGGCCCCTCCGAGTAACCGCCGCCGATGTCCGTTCACCCTACCGCGGTAGTCCACCCCGGCGCGAAAATTGACACCTCCGCTGATGTCGGGCCCTTCTGCATTATCGGGGAAGAAGTCGAGATTGGCCCTGGCACGCGCCTGATGGCGCACATCTATGTGGAGGGCCCTACCTGGATCGGGCGGGGAAATATCTTTTATCCTTACAGTACGGTAGGCGTCGCATCCCAGGATTTGAAATACCAGGGCGAGCGGGCCGAAACGCGCATCGGCGATTACAATCGCATCCGCGAGTTCGTGACTATCCATCGGGGTACGCGAGGCGGCGGAGCTCTCACGTCTATCGCGAATTCCACCCTCATCATGGCCTATGCCCACGTGGCGCACGATTGCCGCGTGGGCTCGCACTGCATTTTGGCCAATGGCGTCACGCTGGGGGGGCACGTCACGATCGGGGACCATGCCGTGATCGGCGCTTTCAGCGGCGTACACCAGTTCTGCCGCGTCGGGCAGCACGCAATGGTTGCCGGTTATAGCGTCATCACCCGCGACGTGATGCCGTATTCGCTGACCGGCGTGGAGCGCGAGGCCCGCCTTTTTGGCCCCAATAAAGAAGGACTGAAACGCCGGGGCTTCGATTCCGCCGCCATCGACCGGCTGCACAAGGCCTTCCGCCTGCTTGGCAGTTCCAAACTCAACACGACGCAGGCCCTCGAACGCATTAGCGCGGAGATCGAGGCGTGCGAGGAGATCCGCGAACTAGTGGGTTTTGTTCAGTCCTCCGAGCGCGGTGTGATTAAATGAAACAGGCGTGCAGCTCGCTGCTCCCAGGGCCCGCGCTGTGATCGCGGATCCGATGCGGCTCGAAACACAGCACACAGGCCGGACGCGGGTGCGCGATCTAGAAGGCGGCGCGCCTCTGCCAATTTCCATGAAATATGCGTTGATCGCCGGCAACGGCCGGTTCCCGCTCCTGGTGCTCGAGGCCGCTCGGGGGGCCGGGCGGGAGATGGTAGTCGTGGCGGTGAAGGAGGAAGCCGGTCCGGAAATGGAGAATCTGAGCGCATCGCTCGGGACACGTTGCCACTGGATTTCAGTGGGCGAGCTTGGCCGTCTGATTGAGATTCTCAAGGCGGAGAGGGCCACTCACGCAGTAATGGCCGGGCAAATCCAGCATGCCAAAATTTTCTCCTCGATCCGGCCCGATTGGCGGCTGATGAAGCTGCTGCTGTCGCTCAAAACCAAGAACACCGACGCGCTGCTGGGGGCCGTCGCCGGCGTTCTGGCCGAGGAAGGGATTGAAGTCGTGCACTCCACGGCGTTTCTGCAACCCCTGCTGGCGCCGGAAGGCCCCGTCACGCCGCGAAACCTCGACGAGAGGGAAATGGCGGACATCGAATACGGCCATCGCATCGCCCGCGCTCTGGCTGCCTTCGACATCGGCCAGAGCGTGGTTATTTGCGATCGCGCCTGCGTGGCGGTAGAGGCTATGGAGGGTACCGACGCCGTCATACGGCGAGCGGTTCAATACTCAAACGGCAGGCCCCTGACTGTGGTGAAAGTGTCCAAACCCAATCAGGATATGCGATTCGACGTGCCGGTCATTGGCCCGCGCACGATTGCCGCCATGCGGGAGGCCAACGCTACGGCCCTGGCCGTGGATGCCGGCCGCACGTTGTTGCTTGATCGGGAAGAGCTCCTCCGGCAGGCCGCCGAGGCGCAGATCGCTATTGCGGGATTTCCACCCTGACCCCTATGATCTCCCTATCGCGTCCGCTTCACGCGGAGTTTCCAAGGTTGCCGGCATGACTGGCTCCAAAATCCGCGTGGCAGTGATCGGCGCAGGCGCATTTGGCCGGCAACACGCCCGCGTCCTGCATGAATTGCCGCCGGCCGAACTCGTGGCTGTCGCCGACATCGACTTGGCGCGCGCTCACTCTGTGGCCGCTCCGCTCGGTGTGCCGGCGCTCGCCGACTACCGGGAGTTGTTTGGGCGAATTGAGGCGGCGACACTGGCCGTCCCGACAATGCTTCACGCTGAGATCGGCGCCGATCTGCTGGCCCACGGAATCGATCTGCTGGTCGAGAAACCGATTGCCGCGGACCTTGCATCCGCGGACCGGTTGCTCGCGGCGGCGCGCCAGCACTGCCGCATTCTTCAGGTGGGACACCTGGAGCGTTTCAACCCGGCGGTCGAAGCAGCCTCGGCGATGGCCCGGCTCCCTCTCTTCTTTGAAGTGCATCGGATGAGTGTGTTCACCCCCCGCAGCCTTGACATCGATGTCGTCCTCGACCTGATGATCCATGATATCGATATCGTTTTGAGCTTGGTCGAAAGCAAGATCCAGCAGATCCACGCGGTGGGCCTTCCTGTCCTTTCGGCCCAGGCCGATATCGCCCACGTCCGGCTTCAGTTCGAGAACGGCTGTGTAGCCAACTTGACCGCCAGCCGAGTTTCTACCGAAAGAATACGAAAACTTCGGTTCTTCCAGCCTCGTCAATATATTTCAGTGGATTATTCCCGGCAGGACGGCGCGATCTTTTCGGTGGATGCGGCAAACAGGATCGGCTTCCAGCCGCTTGTGGTCGAGCGCGCGGAGCCCCTGGCCCGGGAAATGGCTGCGTTTTTGTCTGCGGTCCAGAAGCGCACCGTTCCCCGTGTAACCGGCGATGCTGGTCGAAACGCCCTTGCCGTTGCGATTAAAATAAGGGAAGAGATGGACGCGCACGCCCGAGTGGTGGCGGCGACAATCGCGGGGCAGCCAGTGTGATACAGGTGGAGCCAGAGCGGCTGGAACTTAGTCTTCTGGTCGAAACTTGGGACGAAAACCGTCAGGAGCGGCGCCGTCAGGCGGCCTTGGGGTCCCTGCTAACCCACGCGCTGTTGATCCTGGGACTGATTCTTCTCCCCAAAATTGCTCCCCCGCCAAGAACAGAGCAACCGCAGCAGAACCGGCAGCACATTACGCTTCTGTATCCCCCTCTGCAAGAGCTGACCCAGACCGAGCCCAACCGCGGGCCTCGCTCCAAGCTGTTCTTGGGGGAAGCACAGCCGCCGCGGCCGCCCAAACTCTTCATTCCCAAAAACATACCGCAGCCTGCCAACTTGCCGGGCAATCAGCAGAACAACCGGGCGCAATCTGATCTGGCTAAAGTGGAGCCTCCGCAACTGGTTCCCAAGCCGGAGCTCTCCGGAGCCGCGCCCCTGCCGCAGATTCTGCCGCCCTCCGCGCCGCCTCCCATTCCCCCGAAACTGACCTTGGAAAACGCCACTTCGCCTCCCGGTGGCCGTCAGGGGCAGCCGCAGCCGGGAATTTTGGCCCAGGAACGTGCTGGAAACATCATTGAAGGGGCGGTCAGGGATCTTTCGCGCAGCGCCGGCCGGGGAGGAACTGTTGTTGGAGACGGATACAGTCCCGGACTTCCCGATGGTGCGGTAATTCCATCCCCGGGCAATGCGGGCAGCAATTTGGAGTTGCTCAGTGATCCGCTGGGAGTGGATTTCCGCCCCTACCTCACGCGGATCCTGGCGACGGTGCGGCGCAACTGGTATGCGGTGATTCCAGAAAGCGCCCGCCTGGGAATGGTACGCGGCCGCGTGGCCATTCAGTTCATCATTGTTCGTCCCGGCATCGTCTCTAAGCTGGTTATCGCCGACGCTTCAGGCCACGAAGCGCTGGACCGCGCGGCGGTCGCAGGCATCAGCGCTTCCAATCCCTTCCCGCCCCTTCCTCCGGAATTTCACGGAAACGAGATCAAGCTCCAGTTTACTTTCCTGTACAACATCCCCGTACACAACTAATGCCCTTCGGCCTGAAGAAGCCTCTCCGCTTCGATCGCGGCCATGCAGCCCATACCCGCGGCGGTCACCGCCTGGCGGTAATGCCGGTCCTGCACATCGCCGGCGTGGAACACGCCATGCACGCTGGTACGGGCTCCGCCCTTAGAAACGATATAACCGTCCGGATCGAGCTCCAGTTGGCCCTGAAAGATTTTGGTATTCGGAACGTGCCCGATCGCCAGAAACAACCCGTCGATCTTTTGCTCCCACTGGCGGCCGTCTCTCACGTCGTGCAGCTTCACGCCGGTCACTTCATTCTTGCTGACGTCATAGACTTCGTCGATCACGGTGTTGGTGAGCCACTTGATCTTTTCGTTTTTACGCGCGCGATCCAGCATGATCTTAGAGGCCCGAAACCGGTCGCGGCGGTGCGTGATGGTCACCTCGCTGGCAAACTTGGTGAGGAAGGTCGCCTCTTCCATGGCCGAATCGCCGCCGCCCACCACCATCACAGGACGCCCCCGGAAGAAAAATCCGTCGCACGTTGCGCAGGAGCTCACGCCATGACCGATTAATTTCTGCTCCGAAGGCAGGCCCAGCCAGCGGGCGGACGCGCCGGAAGCGATGATTAATGTCCGCGTTTCGACGATTTCCTGGTTATCAACCGTCAGGCGAAACGGCCGTTTTGACAAATCGGCCGCCGTGACCTCGCCGGGCCGGTATTCCGCGCCGAAGCGCTCGGCCTGCTTCTTGATATTGGCCACAAGTTCGGGACCCATAATGCCGTCGGGAAATCCCGGGAAGTTTTCGACTAAGGTGGTGAGGGAAAGCTGGCCTCCAGCTTCCAGTCCTTCAATCACCAACGGATTCAGATTCGCTCTCGCGGCGTAAACCGCGGCAGTGTTGCCCGCGCAGCCCGAACCGATAATCACAACGTCACGCATGGATAAATCCCCATTCCAAGACAAGCTTCTCATTTTATATGAGATGCAGGAAATTGAGGCGGGCTCCGGAAAGCTACACTTTCACTCTGCGATGCGCCCGAAACACCACCGGCGGCGGCTCAGACATCGCCACGCCCGATTCGCGCACGAGGAAGCACTCAAGCTTTGGCCCGCCTTGCCGTTTTCGGCTTGCCCGAAGCGAGCGACGCGGCAAACTCGGCCTCAGCCTGGAGCCAATCTTCGAAAGCGTACCCGTGCTGGCCTCCCCGCGCCAGAAAGCGCTGATAGGCCATTTCAGCAATTTGCTGCTTTTGTTCGTCCGTCCAATCGCCCGGTTTCGTTACAGAGGCAGACCGCTTTCTCGGGGCTCGAGCTTTTGTGTCTCCCGTTTTCATGGCCGGAGATTTGATTATACTATTCCCCTCGCCGGCTGACACAGCCGTAGCGAGCCTCGAGCTCCGCTGTGAGCTTGGCAAGTCAAAACACAACCGGCGAATGCCAGTCCCAGCCGTAGTGCAAAGGACGCAGCTACAGTCAAACTACGCGTTGCTGGGAACGGCTTCGGGAGCGCTTGCTCTTCTTGGCCTTGTGCTTCTTGATCTTTTTGTTTTTCCGGGAGGCGACCGGCGTCACCTTGTAGTGGTAAGTGCTTTTCGCCGGCAAACACGCGCAGATGGCCAGCAGAACCAGGAGCAGTCGAATCGCACGCATCAGCCCCATTGTAGCACTCCGTCAGCGCAGGGACGTCCGGATATTATCCTAGATTCCCAATTGAAATCGTATTAGCTGCCGGGCCATCCCGCCAAAATGGCCCGCAGCGGGGTCTGCAAGCCCCAGCAGGGATTCCCGACCGCCGGTGAAGCGTTTTTGCCCTCCTGGCCTGCGGGGAAAATGTGCGATCAGTACGGAACTTTGTCCGGCTTGCGCTTCCACTCTTCAAAGGCCTCGAGCGCTTGCTCGCGCATTAGCGGAATCATCGGAATTTTGCGCTCCGCAATAGGCAATTGGATTTCCTGATAAACGAAGTCGTCGTCGAAGCCGGCCTCGGCGGCATCCTTGCGGGTTCCCGCAAAATAGACGCGGGCCGGCCGCGCCCAGTAGATCGCCCCGAGGCACATCGGGCACGGCTCGCAACTGGCGTAAATTTCGCAGCCCGAAAGCTCGAAACTGCCGAGGATGCGGCACGCCTCGCGGATTGCGACGACCTCGGCGTGAGCCGTCGGATCATTGAGGGAAGTCACGCGGTTCGTGCCTTCCGCCAGTATCTTACCCTCCCGGACAACAAGCGCGGCAAACGGCCCACCCTGCCCGCTGCGCACGTTATCGATGGAGAGATCGATCGCCCTCCGCATAAAAGGGTTCATCATGTTTCGAGAACTTTAGCTCAAGCTCGCGCAGGGTGAAGGGCGCGTGAACATTCGCCAGATGCGACGCCGCCCGCGGGCAACAGTGTAGCGCCGCCCAGGCCGCTCTATTCGGCATTCTTCATTCCTGATGATCGGCGCCTTGCCGCCCCTTCCATCGAAGGCACAAGCATACCATCGGGGAGAGGCATCCAGTAACAGAACTGGCTCCTGGAATCTACCCCGGCTGCGCTCCGCCCGGACCCCAGAGAGACTCCTCGATGATGGACGAAGGACTCTGCGCTGGTGTCGGGCGGGCGTGCAAACAGCCAGCTTAATGGGCGCGCACGGCGTCAGCCGGGAGCGCCGCCGCGATTATGCTGCGAACGCGTTCGATCAACTCACTCCGGCCAGAGGCGTCCAAGCCGGTGGTAGGGACGGGCTGATGAATAATAATTTTGGCGCGGCCGGGCCGGATCGTCGATCGCCCTTTCGGCATCACTTCGCGGGTGCCGACAATCGTGATCGGCACAATCGGAACCTGAGTCTCGATGGCCATGGTAAAAGGTCCCGGACGGAACGGCAGCAGCGCGCCATCAGGGCTGCGGGTTCCTTCGGGAAAGACCAGCAGCGAAAGCCCCTGGCGAAGGCGATCCATTCCCGCCTCAAGAGCCTGCCGGCGCGAATCGCGCCGCTCGCGCTCCACCGGAATAAAGCCGCCGAGCTTCAACGCATAGCCCAGCACAGGGATCCGAAAAACAGCCGCCTTTGCCATGATGGCCACGCGCGGCAGATAGCCAAAGAGCACCGGCGGGTCCACGTTGCTCACATGGTTCGCCACATAGATGCAGGGCCGGGGCAGCAGTCTCAAATCGGCCCCGCCGACCTCGACTTCGACGCCGGCAAGTTTCAACAGGGATCTCACGACAGCCTGGGCCACGGCGTACATGGGGCGCACGTCTCCCAGGATCCACGTGACCGGGATCATCACCAGAAAACCCGCCAGCGCCACCACCGCCGTGTATAAAAGAACGACGGAAGTCCGAAGCATAGGTCGCGTGTGCCATTGTGTTATAGTGCGCGTGGATGTGCAATTCCGCATGCAGAGGCTTCCCGGCTCCGGGCAAGATAGGCGTTCCGTATGCGCCCTTCACCCGGCCGGAAAGCCGGGAAGCAGGCTGGTTATGAAAAAGCTTTCCCGCCGTGGGTTCGGAAGGTTGCTGGCGGCATCGCCGCTTTTGGCCGCACGAGCCGCGCCCCAAACCTCCTCCCCCGAGGACGAACTGCGCGCGGCCCGCCGGCGGCTCGCCGAGGGCGCGCAGAATACCGCGAAAGTCAGCTTGCCCATGACCGCCGAGCCTGCTTTCGTATTCCGGCCGTAATCTCGAACTATGCTCCCTCTCTCCCGTCGCGCTCGGATCCGCCAGCAAGCCGGAAATATAGATTGAGCATGCTGTTGAAGCACCCATGACCGATGACATCCTTTACTCCACGATCGTCGAGCTGTCGGAACTGCTGAAGGCCCGCAAGATCTCCTCGGTCGAGCTGACCAAAGCTTACCTTGATCGGCTGGAAAAGCTCGGCCCGCGGTACAATGCCCTGGCTGCGCTTACCCGAAAGATCGCCCTGCGCCAGGCGAAGGATGCCGACGACGATTTCAAGCGGCAGCGCATCCGCAGTCCCCTGCAAGGCATCCCTTACGGCGCCAAGGACCTGCTGGCCACAAAAGGCATTCCCACGACCTGGGGAGCGGCGCCGTTCAAGAATCAAGTCTTCGACTATGACGCGACTGTGATCCGGAAACTGGAAAGCTCCGGCGCTGTGCTCGCCGCAAAGCTCGCTATGGTGGAACTGGCGGGAGGCGGCGGCTATCGTTATCCTAGCGCGTCGCTCTTCGGAGCCGGCAAAAATCCTTGGAACCCTGATTACTGGTCCGGCGGTTCGTCGAGCGGCTCGGCCGCGGCGGTGGCCGCGGCAATGGTTCCTTTCGCCATTGGATCGGAGACGTCGGGATCGATCATCACGCCCGCCGCGTACTGCGGCGTCACCGGGCTCCGCCCGACCTACGGCATTGTCAGCCGGCATGGCGCAATGGCCCTATCCTGGACCTGCGATAAGCTCGGCCCGCTGTGCCGCTCCGCTGTGGATTGCGGCCTGGTGCTGCATGCAATCTCCGGACGCGACTGGCAGGACCCGTCCTCGAGCGGGCAGCGCTTCTATTACCTGGAGAATTATGGCCGGCCTTTGAATGAACTGCGCATCGGCTATGCGCCGGCCGATTTCCATGAGCGGGCCGCCGAGCAGGCCCGGCCCGCGCTTCAGGCCGCGCTCGATGTATTCCGCGGCATAAGCCCCAAGCTGAGTGAGATCTTGCTTCCCCCGATGCCCTACGCGGACGTGATCAGCACGATCATCCAGAGCGAGGCGGCGGCTATTTTCGAGTCTCTGATTAAGAGCGACCGGCTGGACTTAATGCCCGACGAGTACCAGAAAGCAGGGCTTCGCGCCGCTCTGGACATCCCCGCCAGGGACTACCTGAACGCCATGCGCGTGCGCCGGTTGATGCAGGAGAATATCCGACTGCTGTTCCGGCAAGTGGACGTGATCCTTTCGGCCTCTCGCGCTGGCCCGGCTTCCGGGATCAACGAGCCGCTCGATCACCCAGGGCAGCCGCCCGCCCTGTCCGCGCCGCCGGGCAATGGCAGCCTAATCCAGGCTGGAAACCTGGCGGGCTTGCCTGCAATCTCGCTGCCCTGCGGTTTCAGCACGGGCGCGAACCTTCCCATTGCCGTGCAGCTCGTGGGCAAGCCATTCGACGAGCTCACTTTGATAACGCTGGGCCGCGAGTTTCAGCGGCGTACCGACTGGCATCTGAAAAGGCCGCCGGTCGCCTGACGCGGACTCCGCAGCAGCTTGTCCGAGGCCGAAGAGATAGCGCTCAGTTTCCGAGAGTTCCTCCGGCCGGCACAGACCAAAAGTAAATTTTGCAGCCATTGACATCGATCTGCTTGGACGGTTTCCAATCGCCCATGTCGAAACAATTGGAAACGATGCGCGCTCCCGGCCTCAGTTCGCGCAGAAGCTTAGGGCGCAGCGCGAGATTCACCTCGGGCAGCAAATAGAGAGTGACGACGGTAGCCTCGCGCAGGTCGCTCTCGAAAAAATTCTCCCGGCGGAATGTGACCAGAGGAAGCACCCCCGCCCGCCGCGCATTCTCCTGCGCGTGCTGGATTCGCTCACGGTTCAGCTCGATGCCGACGCCCCGGGCTCCGAAACTCCGCGCTGCCGCGATCACGATCCGGCCGTCGCCCGAGCCCAGGTCGTAGAGCACGTCAGTCCTGGTGACGTTCGCCAACTTCAGCATTTTCATGATCACTGCCGCCGGCGTGGTTACATACGGGGCGTTGATCATCACCTGGGGCGGGGGCTTTTGCCCTAGGCAAGACAGCGGCATCAGCGCCGCCCATAGTGGGATGCTCCGCATGGCGGTTTTCCAGTGCATGGCCGTTTCCGAAAAGGCCGCGGGCATTCGACGATTATAGAAGGAGCCGCGGATCATCGCTGACCGGCGCATCAAATGGAGGCAAAGCTCCGCGTCAGCGGCAGCGTGGCGTGGCCCTTGGTGAGCATCGTTTGAAACAATTGAATTCGGCCTACCCGGAAAGCCGCTTCCGAGAGCGCCAGATATAGCTCCCACCACCGCGTAAACTGCATACCCTTCATTCGCTCGATCTTAGCCCGGGCGGCCTGAAAATTTTTACTCCACTGCCGCAGCGTCAAGACGTAGTGTTCGCCGAGCGTATCCAGGTGCCGGATCTCTAGGCCGGCCTCCGCGGCGTGCTGCAAGATCTCGGCCCCGGTGGGAAGATAGCCGCCGGGAAAAACGGCGTTCGCGAAGTCGCTGATCGGTGCGGGATGGTGCTGCCCGATGTTTTGGATCACGCA
>Ga0070741_10009087_pt1 | contig 19531 bp, 18 predicted proteins | sample Coa_R1_4_FD_66440 | JGI IMG/M metagenome (GOLD analysis project Ga0070741, IMG submission 66440) | Surface soil microbial communities from Centralia Pennsylvania, which are recovering from an underground coalmine fire - Coalmine... | ecosystem: Environmental > Terrestrial > Soil > Unclassified ...
TCGAGGCTGGTGTTCCCCGGCGGCTGCCACTTGGACCGGACGGTGCCCGACCGGGCGGCGGCCAGGAAGGTGTCGCGGTTGCGGCCGGGGAGCGCTCCGACCCGGTCGGCGATCTGGGCCAGCGTGAGCCCTTCGGGGATCGTGAGCTTCTGGAACTTGATGCTCGGGCCCCGGCGCAGCGCCGCCTTGGCCGCCCCCATCGACAGATTCCGGTGCAGCTCGTACTCGCCGGCCTGGATGGTCGGCGCCCCGCCGGTCAGCTTCAGGTAGATCCGGAAGATCCGGGCCGACCGCACCACGTCCTTCGCCTCCAGCCGGGCGGCGACCCCGGCGACGCTGGTGCCCGGGTCGACGTCGACCGTGACCTTGGCCCCCGGCCCGCCCGACGGGTTCACCTGGTGGAGCAGCCACAGCCCCGCCCCCGCCCCGACCACGGCGAGGACGGCCACCACCCCGAGCACGACCCGCCCCCGCCGGGTGAGCCGGCCCCGGCGACCGGCGGGCGGCGGGGCACCGGCCGGCGCGGACCCGGCGCCCGGCTCGTCGCCGCCGGGGACGTCGGTCACGATCCGCTCCTCGGGTGAGCGTCGAGCCAGGACTGGAGCATGACGGCGGCGGCCACCATGTCGACCTTGGCCCGGCGGTCCCTGGCCCGGACTCCGCCGGTGGCCAGGGAGCGCTGGGCGGTGACCGTGGTCAGGCGCTCGTCGGCGGTCTCGACCGCCACCGGCGGGTCGAGGGCCGCCGCCCGGGCCGAGAGTTCGGCCACCTCGTCGAGCGCCGCCCTCGCCGCCGGGCCGGGGCGGCCGGTGGACAACGACCACGGCACCCCGACCACCACCACGGCGGCCTCGTTCTCCGCGGCCGAACGCAGGATGGCGGCGTGGTCGGCGGAGCGGTCGCCCGTCCGCACCAGGACCGTCAACGGGCCGGCCACCACCCCGAGGGGATCCGACAACGCCAGCCCGATCCGCCGGGCTCCGAGGTCGACGCCGAGGACGCGGGTCACCCGCCCGCCGACGAGACGGCGGCGATCGCCTTGGCCCGGGCCTGGTCCAGCGCCGCCTCGATGTTCTCCACCCGGGGGCCGCCGCCGGTCACCAGCTCGGGGTTGCGGGCGGTGCCGCCGCCCAGGGCCTTGGCGGCGTCGCCGGCCACCTCGGCGGCCGACACGCCCTTCCCGACCAGATCGGAGCTGACGGCCACGGCCAGCCCGGCCTTGGTGCCGTCGGGCGAGAGGCCCAGCAGCACCACGACACCGGAGCCGATCTCGTCCCGCACGCCCAGCGCCAGGCGGCGGAGGTCGTCGGGCGTGGAGCCGTCGCGCCGCACGACCAGCACCCCGCCCTGGGCCTGGGCGGCCAGCGCCCTGGCCTCGCCGGCGGCCTGGCGGGCCCGGGCGGTGTCGAGCTCCTCGGTGAGCTCCTTCACCTTGGCCTGGAGCCGTTCGATGCTCTCGGGCACCTCGTGGGGCGCCACCCGCAGCAGCTCGGCGGCCCGGCGCAGCCGGGCCTCCTCGGTGCCGATGTGGGCCAGCGTGGCGGTGGCCGTCAGCGCCTCGATGCGCCGGACGTTGGCCCCGATCGAGCTCTCCCCCAGCACCTTGATCGGGCCGATCATGCCGAGGGCGTTGACGTGGGTCCCGCCGCACAGTTCCCGGGAGCGGTTCCCGGCCTCGACGACCCGCACGATGTCGCCGTACTTGTCGCCGAAGAAGGCGATGGCGCCGATCGACTCGGCGTGCTCCTTGGTCGTCTCGTAGGTCCGCACGGCGGCGTTGGAGAACACCTCTTCGTTGGCCTGGGTCTCCACCCGGGCCAGGATCTCGGCCGGCACCCCCTCGTAGTGGGAGAAGTCGAAGCGCAGCCGGTCGGGGCTGACCAGCGAGCCGGCCTGCTTCACGTGCTCGCCGATGACGTCGCGCAGCGCCCAGTGCAGCAGGTGCGTGCCGGTGTGGTTGCGCCGGGTGCGCTCCCGGCGGTCGACGTCGATCCGGGCCGTGGCCTCCGATCCCACCGCCACGTGACCGGACACGACCTCGGCCCGGTGGAGGATCAGCTTGCCGGGAACGGCGTAGACGGTGTCGAGCACCCGCAGCGTCCCGTCGGCCGTCTCGATCGTGCCGGTGTCGCCGACCTGGCCGCCCGACTCGGCATAGAACGGCGTGCGGTCGAGGATGACGTCGACCTTCCGGCCGTGCTCGGCCCGGCCGATCGACTCCGTCTTGTCGAGCAGCGCCAGGATGCGGGCCGTCGTGACGGCCTCGGTGTAGCCGACGAACTCGTTGGGCCCCCCGGCGTCGAGCAGGTCGGCGAAGACCGGCGCCACGGCGGAGGCACCGTCGGGGCCGGGCCCGCCCGCCCCGGGCATCGTCGCCCGGGCCTCCCGGGCCCGGCGCCGCTGTTCGTCCATCCGCTCTTTGAAGCCGGCCAGGTCGACGGCCCGGCCCCGGTCGGCGGCGATCTCGGCCGTGACCTCGACGGGAAAGCCCAGCGTGTCGTGGAGGAAGAAGGCGTCCTCCCCCGACACGTCGCCTCTGGCCAGCAGGTCGTCGAGCAGGTCGAGGCCCCGGCGCAGCGTTTCGCCGAAGCGGGCCTCCTCCCGGGCGGCCATCTGGCGGACGAAGTCGTGCTGGCGCCCGAGGTCGGGGTAGGCGCCGCCCATCGTCTCGACGGTGGCGTCGACCAGCGGCCCGGTGATCTGGCCCTCGAAGCCCAGCAAGCGGGCGTGGCGCACCGCCCGGCGGATCTGGCGGCGCAGCACGTAGCCCCGGCCCTCGTTGGTGGGCAGGACGCCGTCGGCCAGCAGGAAGGTCATGGCCCGGCCGTGGTCGGCCAGGATCCGCAGCGACACGTCGGCCTTGGCGTCGGCGCCGTACTCCCGGCCCGTCGTGGCCTCGGCCACGGCCAGGATGCGGCGCAGCACGTCGGTCTCGAACACCGAGTGCTCGCCCTGGAGCAGCGCCAGGATCCGCTCGAGCCCGGCGCCGGTGTCGATGTTGCGCTGGGGCAGGTCGCTGAGCGTCCCGTCCTCCGCCCGGTTGTACTGCATGAAGACGAGGTTCCAGAACTCGACGTAGCGCTCCTCGCCGCCGCCGGCCGGCCCGCCCTCCTCGCCGAACTCGGGGCCGCGGTCGTAGTACAGCTCGGAGCACGGCCCGCAGGGGCCGGTCGGGCCCATGGCCCAGAAGTTGTCGGCCTCGCCCCGGCGCTGGATCCGCTCCCGGGCCACGCCGACGTCGTTGGCCCAGATCTCGATCGACTCGTCGTCGGTCTCGAACACCGTCACCCAGATGCGCTCGGGGTCGAGCTCGAAGACGGTGGTGGCCAGCTCCCAGGCCAGGGGGATGGCCTTCGACTTGAAGTAGTCACCGAGCGAGAAGTTGCCCAGCATCTCGAAGAACGTGAGGTGCCGGGTGGTCGTGCCGATGATGTCGATGTCGGTGGTGCGGAAGCACTTCTGGACGGTCGTCGCCCGGGGCCACGGCGGCTTCTCCTCGCCGAGCATGTAGGGCTTGAACTGGACCATGCCGGCCGTGGTGAGGAGCAGCGACGGGTCGTTGGGCACCAGGCTCGACGACGGCAGGGGGGTGTGGCCCTTGGCCTCGAAGAACCCGAGGAAGGCGCGTCGTAGCTCGTCAGCGGTCATCGGCTTCATCGGCTGACAGGCTATACGCAGCGTGGTCAGTGACGGCTCGGCACTACCCTCCCGGCCCATGGCGCACGAAGCGGGGTGGTACCCCGACCCCTCCGGCCGTCACGAGCACCGCTACTGGGACGGGTCCCGCTGGACCGAGCACGTCGCCTCCCACGGCCGGCCCGGCACCGACCCCGACCTGAGCTCGGCGCCGCCGCCCACCGTGAACCGGGCGACCGACAAGGTGCTCCGGGACGTCGAGAAGGCCGGGGCCACCGGGGCCGGCCCGGGCGGGGGCACGGTGTTCAGCGAGCCCGTCCTCGTGGTGAACCAGAAGGCCAAGCTGATCGAGGTCAACAGCTCACGTCCTACGACCAGTTCATGACCCACAAGCTGCAGGTGGTCGACATGGCCGGGTCGGTGCTGCTGGCCGTCACCCGGCCGGCCAAGATGTTCAAGTCCCGCATCGAGGTGGCCGACGGCGCCGGCCGGCCGGTGGGCCGGGTGGTGCAGCAGAACATCGTCGGCAAGATCAACTTCGCCCTCGAGGCCGGGGACCGCACCGTCGGGTCGATCAACGCCGAGAACTGGCGGGCCTGGAACTTCTCCATCCGCGACGGGGCCGGCACCGAGGTGGCCCGCATCACCAAGACGTGGGAAGGCCTGGCCAAGACGGTGTTCACCACCGCCGACAACTACGTCGTCCAGATCCACCGGCCGCTCGACGAGCCGCTGCGCAGCCTCGTCGTGGCCTCGGCGCTGTCGGTCGACACCGCCCTCAAGCAGGACAAGCGCGGCTTCGGCTGAGCCCGCCCCCGTCAGCCGGCGCCGGCCCCGATGGACGCCGCCGAGAGGTCGACCTCGGTGTCGGCGTCGCCGGCATCGACGTACTGGGAGGCGAGCCGGGCGGTGGCGGCGGCGCCGGCGGCCGACAGGAGCACCAGCCAGCGCCCGCCCTTGGGCAGCTTGGGGAAGGCCAGCAGCGTGCTGAGGACGTCGCCGGCGTCGGCCAGGCCCGACCCTTCGACCCAGCCCCGGACCGGGGCGTCGTGCTTCATGGCCAGGACCACGCCGAGGCCGAGGGCGAGGTCGCGGGCGCCGAGCGACCGGGCCAGGAGCTTGCCCCGGCGGTCGCCGGCCAGGTCACCGACCCAGGGCCGCAGCGGCAGGCCGGGGGCCACCATGGCCACCACCCCGATGGCGATGCGGCCGTAGGCCACGGTCTGGGCCAGCTGGCGGGCTTGGTTCTTGTCCATCTCCATGGACAGGGACCGTAGCTCAGAGCGGCGGGCGGCTCTTCTCGTGCTGGTCGATCTGGTGGCGCAGCTCGGCCTCCCGCTCCCGCATGGCCTGGCGGCCCTCGGCGAAGGCCGTGCGGACGTCGCCCGCCTTGCCCTTGGCCACCTCGCTGGAGCGCTTGGCCGCCCGGGCGGCGACCTCCGGCGGCGCGTAGCTCCGCATCAGCAGCTTGACGCGGCGCTGGGCCCAGACCGAGGCGCTGGCGCCCACGCCCATCCCCATGACGATCCACCGCAGCCGCTTCAGCACGCCGTCACACCTTTCTCCCGCTTGCGCTCGCGCCGTTCGACCGGCCGTTCGGCTCCTGCTTGCCCCGCAGCCTGCGGCTCACCCGGCTCACGCCGTGGCCGACGGCCAGCACCTTGACCACCGGGTTGGAGAAGGTGGCGTAGGCCAGCCGGGAGGCGCCGTCGACCCGGCGGGTGACCGACTCGGCGGCCCCGACGAGGTCGCCGACCCGGTCGAGGCCGGCGCTGGCCCGGCGAACGTCGCCTTCCAGGTTGGCCACCAGCGGCATCGCCTCCCGCTGCAGGTCGTCGATCACCGACCGGAGGGAGCGGATGGTGCCCGCCAGCGCCACCGTGACCCAGATCAGCGCCGCGCCGAGACCGGCGGCGACGACTGCCAGCGCCAGCGCCACCCAGGTCACTCCGGCTCCTCCCTCTGCCGCCCATCCTCGTGGTGCAGCGCGGCCAGGCGGGCCCGTACCTCCGCCTCGTAGCCGTGCTCCGACGGATCGTAGTAGCGGCGGCCCCCCAATTCCGAGGGCTGATACTGCTGCTCCACCCAGCCGGCCGGGTCGTCGTGGGGGTAGGCGTAGCCCTTGCCGTGCCCCAGGCTCTTCGCCCCCTGGTAGTGGGCGTCGCGCAGGTGGACGGGCACCTCGGCCGACGGGCCCTTCCGCACGTCCTCCCGGGCGTTCCAGATGGCCAGGGCCGTCCGGTTCGATTTCGGGGCGGTGGCCAGGTACACGACGGCTTCGGCCAGGTTGAGCTGGGCTTCGGGGAGCCCGACGTACTCGACGGCGTGGGCGGCGGCGTTGGCCACCACCAGGGCCATGGGGTCGGCGAGGCCGACGTCCTCCGAGGCCAGGATCACGAGGCGGCGGGCGATGAAGCGGGCGTCCTCCCCCGCTTCGAGCATGCGGGCCAGCCAGTAGACCCCGGCGTCGGCGTCGGAGCCCCGGATCGACTTGATGAAGGCCGAGATCACGTCGTAGTGCTCGTCGCGCCCGTAGCGGACGGCCCGGAGGTTGATGGCCGTCTCGGCGTCGTCCAGGGTGATGGTGCGCCGCCCCGCCTCCGAGGCCAGGGCGGCCGCCACCTCGAGGCCGTTGAGGGCCGCCCGGGCGTCGCCGTCGGAGCGGGCGGCGAGGTGCTCGGCGGCGGCGTCGTCGATGGTGAACGGCGGGTCGCCGCCGAGGCCCCGGACGGGGTCGGCCAGGGCCCGGTCGATCAGCCCCCGCAGGTCGTCCTTCGACAGGGCCTCGAGCCGGAACAGCGTGGAACGGCTCCGCAGCGGACCGTTGACCTCGAAGAAGGGGTTCTCGGTGGTGGCGCCGATCAGCGTGAGGAGGCCGTCCTCGACGTGGGGCAGGAGGGCGTCCTGCTGGGTGCGGTTGAAGCGGTGGATCTCGTCGAGGAACAGGATCGTGCCCTGGCCCTGCTCACCGAGGCGGGCCCGGGCCCGCTCCACGACCTCCCGCACCTCCTTCACGCCGGCGGTGACGGCCGACATCGGCTCGAAGGCCTTGGCCGTGGCCCGGGCCACCAGCCGGGCGATGGTGGTCTTGCCGGTGCCGGCCGGGCCCCAGAGGATGCACGACGACAGCCGGTCGGCCTCGATCAGCGCCCGCAGCGGCTTGCCCGGCGCCAGCAGGTGCTGCTGGCCGGCCACCTCGTCGAGGGTGCGGGGCCGCATCCGGCTCGGCAGCGGCGCCCGGGCCGCCACCCGCCGGTCGGCCGCCTGACTGAACAGATCGTCGCCGCTGGGCACCCTGCCACCGTAGCGAGACGGCGGCGAGTCAAGATTGAGGACGTGACCCGCCGCCGCCTCGCCCTCGTCATCGCCGGCCTCGCCCTCGGTTCCGCCTGCGCCACGGGCTCGTCGGGCCCCAAGGCCATCGGCGAGTCGACCACGACGACCACCGCCGCGGCCACGACGTCGTCGACCGCCGCGCCGGCGGGGTGCCCGAAGCTGCGGCCGGCGTCGGAGCCGGCCCCGCCCCAGAACCTGGCCGACCTCCAGATGGTCAATCCCACCAAGGGGTTCGCCGCCGGCCGGGGCGTGATCCTGGGCACCGACGACGGCCACACCTGGACACCCCGCTACACCGGTGGCGCCGCCTTCGTCCAGGTCGACGCCGTCGACGCCGTCCACGCCTGGGCCGTCGGCGACCGGGCGCTGTACGCCACCGTCGACGGCGGCCGGCACTGGGTCGGGGACGGCTCGCCCGACGACGGGACGGTGCTGCGCCAGGTCCACTTCATCGACGAGCACTTCGGCTGGGGCGTGGGCCGCAACGGCAAGCTCTACCGCAGCGGCGACGCCGGCCACACCTGGGGCGACCTCGAGCCGCCCTGCGGCGCCGAGCAGGTCTGCTTCACCGCCCAGGAGGACGGGTGGGTGGCGGCCGGCAACCGGATCGCCCGCTCGACCAACGGCGGCGACAGCTGGACGGCGGTGTTCGCCGTCCCCGGCGACGCCCAGGTCAACGGCTGGCACCCCCAGGCGCTCCAGTGCGCCCGGGGCGGGGTGGTGTGGGCCCTCTTCGCCGGTGACAACGCCGCCACCAGCCATTCGCCCTACGCCCTCTACCGGGGCACGGCCGACGGCCGGTGGACGCTGATGGCCAAGGAGTCGATGACCGCCCAGGGCCTCCCGCCGGCCCCGGCGCTGGGCGCCTACCCGGCGCCGATCAGCACCCTGTCGGCCGACGCCGCCGTCCTGCTGACGTGGACGGCGCCGGTCGACCCGCCCGTCGGCCTCAAGGTCGCCACCGACGCCGGCCGCACGTTCGGCCCGCAACAGAACATCCCCGGCCTGTCGTCCCCGGCGGCGGCCGCCTTCCTCAACGCCCAGACCGGCTGGGTGCTCGGCACCAAGCAGCCGGCGGGGAGCGGCGGCCCGCCGGTCGACGCCGTCCTGGCCACCACCGACGGCGGCAAGACCTGGCAGGAGCAGTTCTCCCGGCCGTCGCCCACGAAGTAGCGGAGCTGGAGCGGATTACCCCCCGTCAGCGGGGGTAATCCGCTCCAGCTCACCGGGGCCCGCCTTCGACCCGGGCGGCGGAGGGCTATTTCGGCTTCGGGAGCATGATCCCGAGCTCCCGGAGCTGGACGTGGTCGACGGCCGAGGGGGCGCCGGTCAGGGGGTCGCCGCCCGACTGGGTCTTGGGGAAGGCGATCACGTCGCGGATCGACGACTCGCCGGTCAGGATCATCGTGAGCCGGTCGAGGCCCACGGCGAAGCCGGCGTGGGGCGGGGCGCCGAAGCGGAAGGCGTCGAGCAGGAAGCCGAACCGCTCGGCGGCCACGTCGGGCTCGATGCCGAGCAGCGTGAAGATCTTCGACTGCAGCGCCGGGTCGTGGATACGGACCGATCCCGAGCCCAGTTCGATCCCGTTGAGCACGAGGTCGTAGGCCAGCGACCGCACCGCCAGCGGGTCGGCGTCGAGCTTGCCGACGTCGTCGGGATGGGGCCGGGTGAACGGGTGATGGGCGGGCACCGGCTTGCCTTCGGCGGAGAGCGCCTCGAACAGCGGGAACTCCACCACCCAGGTGAAGTTGAGCGGCTCGTCGATCCGGGCCGGCGCCCCGAGGTCGAGCCGCAGCGTGCCGAGCAGCGACTGGGCCTTGCGCAGCGCGGTGTCGGCCACGATCAGCACCAGGTCGCCGGGCGACGGCGAGAGCGCGGCGCGCAGCCCGTCCTGCTCCGCCTCCGACAGGAACTTCACCACCGGCGCCTCGAGGACGCCGCCGTCGCGGACCCGCATCCACACCAGGCCGGCGGCGCCCAGCGACTTGGCCCGGTCGGTGAGGCCGTCGAGCTGGTTGCGGCCCATCTCCCCCTTGCCCGGGACCACGAGGCCCACGACTCCCTTGCCCTTGAAGGCGTTGAAGCCGCTGGCGGCGAAGAGGCCCGACAGGTCGGTCAGCTCCATGGCGAAGCGGGTGTCGGGCTTGTCGGAGCCGTAGCGGTCCATGGCCTCGGCCCAGGTCAGGCGGGGGAAGGGCTTGGGCCGCTCGCCGGTCACCGCCTCCACGCCGGTGGCCACGGCCTCCTCGATCACGCCGAGGATGTCCTCCTGGTCGACGAAGCTGGCCTCCACGTCGAGCTGGGTGAACTCCAGCTGCCGGTCGGCCCGGAGATCCTCGTCGCGCCAGCACCGGGCGACCTGGTAGTAGCGGTCGAGCCCGGCCACCATCAGCATCTGCTTGAACAGCTGGGGCGACTGCGGCAGGGCGAAGAACGTGCCGGGCGACAGCCGCGACGGCACGAGGAAGTCGCGGGCCCCCTCCGGGGTCGACCGGGTCAGCGTCGGCGTCTCGACGTCGACGAAGCCGGCGGCGTCCATGGCCGCCCGCATGGCCGACGTCAGCTTGGCCCGGGTGATGAGGTTGGCGGTCATGCGGGGGCGGCGCAGGTCGAGGTAGCGGTGGCGCAGCCGCAGCGTCTCGTCGACCTCGACCCGCTCGTCGAGCGGGAAGGGCGGCGGCTCGGCCTCGTTGAGGATCTCCAGCCGGGTGACGCCCAGCTCCACCTCGCCGGTCGCCATGGCCGGGTTGACCGTGCCCTCCGGCCGGGGCCGGACCGTGCCCTCCACCCGGATGACCCACTCGGAGCGGAGCCGGCGGGCGTCGGCGCAGCCCGGCGAGGCCGGGTCGAGCACCACCTGGCAGATCCCCTCCCGGTCGCGCAGATCGATGAACACGACGCCGCCGTGGTCCCGGCGGTGGGCCACCCAGCCGCACAGGGCCACCTCGGCGCCGACGTCGGTGGAGCGCAGGCTTCCGGCGTAGTGCGTCCGCATGCTCATCGGCCGAGGTCCTCGGGTTTCTCGTCGAGCCGTTCGTGGAGCCAGGCGACGACCCGGTTGCGGGGCACCTCCACCTGTTCGCCCGACTGCATGTCGCGCACCGCCACCGCTCCCTTCTCCATCTCCGCCCGGCCGATCAGCACCACGTAGCGGGCGCCGGCCCGGTCGGCGGACTTCGTCTGCGCCTTGAGCGACCGCCCCCCGTAGGCCCGGTCGGCCGACAGGCCCGTCTCCCGCAGCTCGGCCAGCAGGGCCGTCACCTCGCTGGCCACCTCGGGGCCGACGGCGTCGACCACGTAGGCGTCGAGGTAGGGCGCCGGGGCGGGCAGCACGCCTTCGGCGTCGCAGGCGATCAGGACCCGCTCGATGCCGATGCCGAACCCGATCCCGGGCGACGGCGGGCCGCCCATCTCCTCGGCCAGCTTGTCGTAGCGGCCGCCGCCGCCGAGGGCGTTCTGGGCCGACTCCAGCGCCTCGCTGGCGAACTCGAAGGTCGTGCGGGTGTAGTAGTCGAGGCCCCGCACCAGCCGGGGGGCGATCTCGTGGGCCACGCCGATGGCGTCGAGCCCCGCCTCCACCGCCTCGAAGTGGGCCTTGCAGTCGGCGCAGAGGTGCTCGAGCAGCTGCGGCGCCCGCTCGGTCACGGCCACGCAGCCGGGGACCTTGCAGTCGAGCACCCGCAGCGGGTTCGTCTCGTAGCGGGACTGGCTGTCGGCGCACAGCTCGCCGGCGTGGGCCCGCAGGTAGGCCCGCAGCGCCTCCAGGTAGCCCGGCCGGCACTGCCCGTCGCCCAGCGAGTTGATCGACAGCCGGAACCGGGAGAGCCCGAGCGAGGCCAGGAAGCCCTGGGCCAGCGCGATGACCTCCACGTCGAGGGCGGGGTCGTCGACCCCGAGCACCTCGGCGCCGAGCTGGTGGTGCTGGCGGTAGCGCCCCCGCTGGGCCTTCTCGTGGCGGAAGTGGGGCGAGAGGTACCAGACCTTCCAGGGCGGCGTGGGGCGGTGCTGGATGTAGGCCCGGACCACCGGGGCCGTGCCCTCCGGACGCAGGGCCAGGCGGCGGCCGCCCTTGTCCTCGAACTCGTACATCTCCTTGCGGACGACGTCGGTGCCCTCCCCGACCCGCTGGAACACCTCGACGTGCTCGTAGGCCGGCGTCATGACCAGGCCGTAGCCGAAGCGGGCCGCCCGGCCGGCGAAGGCGGCGACCAGCGCCGCCCAGCGGGCCGACTCGGGGGGGAGGACGTCGTGCGTGCCGACCGGGGCCCGGTAGGCGTCGGCGGCGGGGGGGGCCGATTGCATGACCGGCCATGCTACCGGCGGGCGGTTCGCCACCCGCCGAGCGGGCTACTCCCAGGCCACCTCCTTGAAGGCGCCGGCCTGGATCTGGAAGTGGCTCGACGACGAGAGGTCGAAGTTGAAGCCGGGCAGCTGCACCGGCTCGAAGGTCAGCGTGAACTGCTGGTCCAGCGTGATCGACGAGGCGTAGACGGTGCCGGTGAAGTGCTTCAGCTGGCTGAACTTCACCGTGCCGTTCTTGGCGAAGAACACGACCTCGACGTCGTCGGGCAGCGTCACGTTGTTCGACATGGTGATCGCCGGGGTCGTGGGCGTGTCGGTGAAGTCGCTGACGATCGTCAGCTTGATCGGATGGCTCGTGCCGTTGACCATGTCCCGGGACAGGCTGATCGGCCCGTCGGCGTAGATCGTCGTGTCGCCGGTCATCGTCCACTTGGTGCCGAGGTTGACCGCCGTCGTGCAGGGGGCCGGGCAGGTGACCCGGAAGGCCCCGGAGAGCCCCGACGTGTGGGCGGCGAAGTACGTGTTGAAGGCGCTGGCGGTGCAGTTGACCTGCGAGCCGCTGCCCGACGGGCAGGCCGGCAGCGACGTGTAGTTGGCCGGATCCCAGGTGAAGGTGGGCAGCGTCTGGGGCTCGGGCGGGGGCGGCGGCGAGAACTGGGCCCGGCCCCCGTCGACCGTCCCGCCGGTGATGGTGCCGCCGGCCTGGACGCTGCCCTTCACGTGGCCGGTCATGGCCACGTTGCCGCCGGCGTAGACGTTGCCCAGCACGGTCGTCGCCGGGTTGTCGAGCGTGACGTTGTTGGCGGCCTGGACGTCACCGGCGATCGTGGAGTTGTTCGACGTCGTGACCGAGCCCAGCGACGTCACCGACCCGGCCACGACGGCGTTGTTGGCCAGAGTCATGTTGCCGCTGGCGTACACGTCGCCGTTCACGGTCATCTTGTTGGCGCCGGTGATGCCGCCGGGGGAGCTGAACAGGGCGTAGCGGAATCCGTCGGTCGGCAACAGCACGACCTGCTGCTCCAGCCGCTTGGCCTCCCGCTGGGGGAGCGCCTTGGTCGGGGCGTAGCCCTTGGCCACGAGGTACCGCCGGCCGTCGGTGGGGTCTGGGCTGACCGCGCTCACGCTGACCTCGAACTGGCCGCCGGGCACGCTGGTCAACCCGTAGCCGGCGAACGAGGCGTCGATCGACAGGCCGCTCATGGCGGCGTTGAGTCCCGCCTCGGCGGCGTTGCGGGCCTGGTCCCGCAGCTTGTCGCGGCCGGTGATGGTGATCTGGTGGGTCCCGATCCCGAGCCACACCGCCCCGAGGGTGAAGACGATGAAGGCGACCGACAGCGACAGGACGAGGGCCATGCCCCCCTCGGGGCCCCCCGAGGCCGCCGTGCGGTGCGTCTGGGCGTACTGCAGGCGGTGGAGGAACCTCAGCAGGCGTGCCATGCGTTCCTCCCGGCCACGACGGTCGACAGGTCGATCGCCGGTTCTCTCGGATCGGGTTGCCAGTGGAAGAGGACCTTCACCGTGCGCCGGGGGGTGGCGATGTGGGTGAAGGCGTCGCCCGGGTTGACCAGGCCGGTGTCGAGCAGCGTGACGCTGCTGTCGCCGGTGACCTGGCGGAGCAGCTGTCCGTTGGCCGCGGTGTAGGTCACCTCGTAGGTCGTGTTGTTGGCCTCGGTGGTGAACCGCAGCTGGTTGCTGGGTGGGTCGTTGGCCAGCGGCAGCGTGACGCAGGCGGCGGACCGCATCTCCCGGCCGATGGCCGACAGGGCGTTGCGGAGGCTGTCGATCGACTGCGACTTGATCTCCATCGGATGGACCGAGCGGGTGCTGGTGTTGAGCAGCGGCAGGAAGACGGCGCTGACCGTGGCCAGGAGGGCGACGGCCACCATCATCTCGACCAGGGTCAGACCCGACTGCCCGGTGCGGCGCCCGCCGGCCGACGGGGTCATGTGACGGGCTGGTAGCCGGCGCTGGCGGCGATCCGGCCGTAGTCGAGGTGGAGGTTCAGGCTGGCCAGCCCGGCGGCGCTCACGTTGAGGTCGACGAAGAGCCAGTTGGTCAGGCTGGCCGAGGCGGAGGTGACCGCTCCGCCCGACGACGTCTGCGACGTGACGGCCCGGTTGACCGTCACCGTCCCGCTGATCGAGACCACCCCGAGGATGGAGAAGGGGGCGATCGTGAACGAACCCGACGCCGCCGTGGCCGGGCTGATCGTGGCCAGCGTCGTGTAGCCCAACCCGTTCCAGACCTGCACCGTGACGTTGGGGGCGACGAACCCAGGGTTGCCCGCCCCGGGACCGGCGTAGGCGTTGGCCTGCACCGACACCGGGCTGACCTTCACCGCCCCGCCGGCCGGACCGCCCACCAGCGTGAGGAAGGCGGCGGCGGGGAAGGCCACCGCCGCCGACGACCCGATCTGCTGGTTGGGCCCCGAGTCGTCCCGGTCCACCGTCGCCGAGGCGCAGCTGGCGCCGCAGTTCCCGAGGGTCAGCAGCGAACCGTTGAGCAGCCCGCTGACCACGCCGACCGACAGGCTGGCCGGGCCGGTGGCCACCCCGCTGAAGTACGGCAGCTTGTCGCCGTCGCCGACGGTGGTGGAGCGCACCGTCGCCTGGGCCTGGGCCGATCCCGAACCGAGTGTGGCGTTGAGGACCGGCAGAGCGCCGAGCGTGCCGCCCAGCGTGGTGTTGGGGCCGCTGGCGCCGTCGACGTCGGTGTCGGGCGGGGCGGTGCCGGAGTCGTTGTCGGCGTTCACGTCGGCGGTGGCGGCGTCACAGTTGCCCACGAGCCCGGCGACCACACAGCCGAGGCCCACCCCGGACAGCAGCCCCCCGGCCAGGTCGAGCTGGCTGCTGGAGCTGCGGGCCACGCCCTTGACGGTGCGGACGAAGCCCGAATCGATCGTGCCGTTGGCGTAGGGGAAGGTCACACCGAGGTCGGTGAGGGAGATCCCGGTCAGGTTGCCGGTGACCTTGAACGACCCGGCGTCGGCTTCGGCGTTGCCGGTGAGGCGGGGGTCGGGCGGGGCGACGGCGTTGAACAGGAAGCTCGACAGCGTGACCGACTTCGCCGCCGTGGCGTACTGGGCCGGCGTCCACGACACCTTGACGGTGATCCGCTTGTAGGCGTCCCCGCCGCCGGCCGGCGTCACCGTCGTGACGTAGACCGACGTGGTGTACGTCGTCTGTTCCCGCTTGCTGGTGAAGATGTGGGGGCTGAAGGGGAACAGCGGGTTGTTGACCGTCCCGCCGGCGGCCCCGGCGTCGACGGCCGAGGCTGCCAGCGGCTCGCTCGGCGACACGCCGGTGTAGAGGCGGTTGGAACCGGTGCCGGTGATGAGCGGGTCGGCGGCCAGGGTGGGGTCGGAGTCGAGGTCGTGGCCGACGTCGCCGTAGTTCCGGCCCCGGGCGTCCTCCAGGACCTCGTTGGCCAGCGCCAGGGCGGCGCTGCGCTGCCGGCCCGTCACCAGCCCCCGGGCCCCGGCCGTCAAGGCGCCGAGCAGCCCGACGAGGACGGCGAACACGAGCGCCAGGGCGATGGTCGACTCGATGATCGTGAACCCCGCGTCGTTCGTGGGCAGTCGCCTGCCCCCGAGACACCAGACGCGCCGACGCGGTCCCATAGCGGGGTTATCGGCCGGGGGCGGGCCCTCCTCGACCAGACAGCCTTCGCGAAGCGGGCTCTACACTCGGCGTCGCGCTATGGACGATCGCCTCTATTTCCGGCAACTCCTCACCGGGCGGGACCTCGCCCGCACCGATCCGGTGGCCCGGCAGATGCTCAACTTCGTGTACCTGATCGGCGACCGGGAGACCGGCGAGGCGATCGCCGTCGACCCGGCCTACGCCCCCGGCGAGGTGGTCGACCTGCTGGCCGCCGACGGGATGCGCCTGACCGGTGTGCTGGCCACCCACTACCACCCCGACCACGTCGGCGGCGAGATGATGGGCTTCTCGCTGAACGGGGTGGCCGAGCTGCTCGGGATCGTCGACGTCCCCATCCACGTCCAGCGGGACGAGGCCCGCTTCGTCACCGCCGTCACCGGCGTGAGCGACGCCCTCGTCCTCCACGACAGCGGCGACGTCGTGTCGGCCGGGGCGGTGTCGATCGAGCTGGTCCACACCCCGGGCCACACCCCCGGCAGCCAGTGCTTCCTGGTCGACGGGAAGCTGGTGGCGGGCGACACCCTGTTCCTGGAGGGCTGCGGCCGGACCGACCTGCCCGGCGGCGACCCGGAGCAGATGTACTTCAGCCTGACCCAGCGGCTGGCCAAGGTGTCCGACGACACCGTCCTCTACCCCGGCCACCTCTACGCCCCCGACCCGTCGGCCACGATGGGCGAGACGAGGGCCCGCAACTACGTCTTCGGGCCGAAGAGCCTGGAGGAGTGGATGCAATTCTTCGGCCGTTAACGGCCGGCGGCCAGGAAGATCACCCGCCGGACGAGCGGCGGCGGGCCGTCACCGAGGAGCTCGAGCGCCCGGTCCACCACCCGGCGCCGGGCGGGCGGGTCGAGGCGCTCGACGAAGGCGGCGCTCTGGGCCAGCCCGAGGCGCCAGGCGACCATGGCCGAGGGGCCGAGCTCGGGGAAGGCGACCTCGTGGCGCTTCACCCGGTGCGGGCGGAGGCCGCCCCGCTCGACCACCGCCGCCACCGCCTCGACCGTGCCCCAGGCGGCCATGGCCGCCTTCAGCCGGGGATACCACGCCGGCCGTTCCCAGCCGGCCTCGAACAGCGCCGTCTCGGCCGCCGCCTTGACCGGATGGTCGTCGTCGGCGGCGTAGGTCGACGCCACCAGCAACCGCCCGGCCCGGCCGGCTTCGGCCACGCCCGCCGCCGGGTCGTCGAGGTGGTTGAGGGCGAAGGCGGCCAGCACCACGTCGAGGGCGCCGCCCCGGAACGGCAGCGCCACGGCGTCGGCCGCCACCGCCGGCGGACGGCCCGCCCGGCCCGGCACCAGCATGCCGAGCGCCAGGTCGGCGGCCAGCACCCGGGCGCCGGCCGCCTCGGCCGCCCGGGCGGCCAGGCCCGTCCCGGTACCGAGGTCGAGCACCAGCCGGCCGGCCAGCGGCTCGGGGCTGAAGGCCACCAGCCGCTCGGCCAGGCGGCCGTAGACCGCCGCCGGCCCCTCGGCCCAGGCGCCGGCCCCGGCCGAGTAGGCGTCGGCGACCCCGGGCGGCGACGGCCCGGCGGTCACAGCAGGCGGGCCCCCTCGACGGCCCGGTCGCACCACCAGCCGAACTCCTCGTCGCTGCCGAAGGCCTTCTCCCAGCCGAACAGCACGGCGGTGCCGAGCAGGCAGAGGCCGAGCTGGCGGTCCCACCAGGGGGCGGTGGCGACGCCGTGGTGCTCCAGGAACACCCGGAAGGCGGCGATGGCCTCCTCCTTGGCGTGGGGGAGACGGGCGGCGTTGAGGGCCAGGTACCAGCCGAGGTCGAAGCAGGCCGGGCCGAGGCCGCAATAGGTCCAGTCGAGCAGGACCGTGCGGCCGTCGGCGCCGATCCCGAGGTTGCCCAGCTTCCAGTCCCCGTGGAGGAACGTCTGGGGCGTGGTGGCGGCGGCGGCCACCAGCGGGCCGGTGTCGCGGCGGAGGTCCTGCACGGCGGTGCGGGCCGCCCGGGGCGCCCGCTCGTCGAAGCGGGCCCAGCCGTCGCGGGCGATCCGGGGGACGGGGTCGGGGAAGCCCCGGGCCTCCTCGGCGGCGATGCCGGCGTCGTTGAAGGCCAGCCACCGGTTGGCCGCCGGGAGGAGGCCGGTCCCGTCGCTCCACCCCCACAGGGCGGCGGCCAGCGCCGCCATGTCGTCGAGCAGCTGGAGGTGGTGGTCGACCGGGAGCGGGTCGTCGCCGGCCGGCACCATGGCCGCCCCGACGTCGCGCATCAGCAGCGCCCCGCCGAGCCCGTCCCGGCCGAGCCCGGCGGCCACCCCGACGGTGGCGTGGTCGATCCGCTCCGGCAGGGCGTCCATGAACCCCCGGCGCCACACCTCGACCGGGATGCACGTCGTCTCGAAGAAGAACCGCATCGTCCAGTCGTCGTCGATGTGGACCTGCTTGAGGATGTACGGCTCGCCGTCGATCACGACCCGCTCGAACCCCACGCCGGACTTCGAGTCGCTGTGCAGGAACGGCGCCCGGGCGGTCGCGCCCCGGAGCAGCTCCGCGATCGATCCCGCCACCGGCCGGGGGGTGAGCACTGGCACCCGGCCAGCTTGTCGCGTCCTGGCAGCCGCTGCCAGGACCGGGGTCAGGCCGCCAGGCGGAGGCGGGCCAGGTGGTGGAGGTAGGTGATGCCCTGGCGGAGGGAGGCCTTGGAGTCGCCGGCGTGACGGGGGGCGAACTCGTAGGCGACCTCGGCCCGGCGCAGCCCCGGCGTGCGGACGAGGATCTCCAGGAGGATCTTGAAGCCGGTGGGCCTGAGCGCCTCGGGATCGAGGGCGGACCGGCGGACGAGGAAGAAGCCGCTCATCGGGTCGCTCACGCCCCGCAGCCGGCGGGGGAACGCCCGGCGGGCGAACGTCGTGAAGCTCTTCGAGATGAGGTCCCGGGTGGCGCCGAGGCCGTCGCGGCCGCCGCCGTGGCCGTTGCGGGTGGCGCAGACGATGTCGGCCCCCCTCCCCCGGCCGGTGGCCAGCAGGTCGGCCAGGACCTCCGGCGGGTGCTGGAGGTCGGCGTCCATCACCGCCAGCCACTCGCCCCGGGCCCGCCGGAAGCCCTCGACCACGGCGCCCGACAGGCCGCCCGTCCGCATCCCCGGCTCGCGGTGGACGACCGCCACGTCGAAGTCGACGCTTCCGGCCAGGTAGGCGATGGCGGCCGGCGTGTCGTCGTCGCTGTCGTCGACGAAGATCACCTCGCCGAGGACTCCGGCCGGCAGCCGCCCGAGCCGCACCAGCAGCTCGCTGACGTTGCCGGCCTCGTTGCGGGTCGGCACGACCAGGGACACGGCGCCCGCCATCTCACCCATGTGTCAGGTGATCGACGGCTCCGTTCCCGGCCTTGAGCGGCGGGGATCCGCCGAACGACGCGAAGCGACCGGGGGCGCCACACCCCCGGCCGTCGCTTTCGTGCGGGAGGTAAAACCACTGCGCCGCACAGTTCGACGGCGCCGTTAAGCGTCCTTCAAGAAGACGCTAAACGGTCTTAATGGGCGGGCGTTTTGCCGGGAAGGACCCGGCTCACCTCGTAGATCGAGTCGACCCGGCGGACGGCGGCCAGGATCGAGTCGAGGTGGCCGGGGTCCGACAGCTCGAAGTCGAAGTGCAGCGTGGCCACCCGGTCAGCGGTGGTGTGCGTCGAGCAGGAGATGATGTCGACGTGGTGGTCGGCCAGCACCTGGGCCACGTCGCGCAGCAGCTTGGACCGGTCGAGCGCCTCGATCTGGACGGAGACGACCCAGCTGCCCGAGCTCTGCCCGTCCCACTCCACGTCGATCAGGCGGGAGCTCTGGCTGGTGAGGCCGGCGGCGTTGGCGCAGTCGGCCCGGTGGACGGAGACGCCCCGGCCGCGGGTGACGAAGCCGATGATCTCGTCGCCGGGCACCGGCGTGCAGCAGCGCGACAGCCGCACCAGCACGTCGTCGAGCCCCTCGACGTGGACGCCGATCTTGGAGTGCGGCCCCCGGGGCTTGCGCCTCGGCCGGGTGGCGGTGGTGGAGATCTGCTCCTCGCCGCCCCGCATCTCCCGCTGGATCCGCTGGGCCACCGCCTTGCCCGACACGTGGCCCTCGCCGATGGCGGCGTGGAGGGCCTCGAGGTCGGCGTAGTTCATGGCCACGGCCACCTTGGCCAGGATCGAGCTGCCGGCCAGCTTCTGGACGGGCAGCCCCTCCTTGCGCAGGGCCTTGACCAGCTCCTCCCGGCCGGTCTCGATGGCGTCCTCCCGGCGCTCCCGGGAGAACCACTGGCGGATCTTGGACCGGGCCCGGGGCGTCTGGACGAAGCGCAGCCAGTCCCGCGACGGGCCGGCCCCGGCCACCTTGGAGGTGAAGATCTCGACCGAGTCGCCCGACGTCAGCGCCGAGTCGAGCGGCACGAGGCGGCCGTTGACCCGGGCGCCGATCGTGCGGTGCCCCACCTCGGTGTGGATCGTGTAGGCGAAGTCGACGGCGGTGGCGCCCGACGGCAGCGTGACGACGTCGCCCTTGGGGGTGAAGACGAAGACCTCGTCCTGCTCGAGGTCGACCTTGAGGACCTCCATGAACTCCGTCGGGTCGGCCGTCTCCTGCTGCCAGTCGACGAGGCGCTGGAGCCAGCCGAG
>Ga0070741_10009088_pt1 | contig 19529 bp, 17 predicted proteins | sample Coa_R1_4_FD_66440 | JGI IMG/M metagenome (GOLD analysis project Ga0070741, IMG submission 66440) | Surface soil microbial communities from Centralia Pennsylvania, which are recovering from an underground coalmine fire - Coalmine... | ecosystem: Environmental > Terrestrial > Soil > Unclassified ...
GCGCCTGGATCAACGAGTGGAACAAGGACCCCAGGCCGTTCGTATGGACCAAGAGCGCCGACGAGATCCTCGAGACCCTCGCTGCCTACTGCGAACGAATTATTGACTCAGAACACTAGGTCCCGTAGCTTGGGGTCAGACACGACGTTAAGCCCGGTCAAATTGGGCAGTTCGCGGAGAAATCCTAGGTCCCCGTGCCCTTCGCGGAATTTAACAGTCAGGTAATCGAGTCCAGGCAAGTGACGGAGCCCGGGCAGCAGAGATGGATCGTCGATGTTCAGGTACTCGCCGTGCGGTGAGGGGGAAAGTGCAAGCCGCGCATATTCTTCCGGATCAAATAGCGGCCAAGCGCGCATCAACTCGGCGAACACCGAATTCCTGTCGACCGAGGCGCAAGAAGCGATTATTCTTAGCGCGGCGTCTCCGCCGACCAGGCTCGCCGCACGGATAGTGGCGGCCGACTGCCGCGCACCCCGGGGGACACGCTCGGCGAGGAGGTCGAGCAGTGGTTCGCCAATCCTGGATAGAATCTCAGCCTGCCGAATGTTCTTCGGCGGTAGCAGCGATTCGGCAACTGCCTGGATCCGGGCGTGCAGATCTGGGTGTAGTTCTGGCGAGGTTTCCAGACAGGCAACCGCGAGGGTCTCCAGCACCTTGCGATTTCTCGGTTCCTTATCTGCTCGGGCCAGCAAGCCACGCAACAATTCGTCTCGCTGCCGTGGCTGTGCGTGACCAGCGGCCATGATCACGACCTCGCGCCATTGGTCGTCGTGCGCGTTGTTGATCAACTCGCCGATCTGATCATCGCTGACGGCCGCGTGAGACGCCAGGTACTCCTGGAACGTCCGGTGGACGAAATCGACGCGTCCGGCCACCGGCTCACGGACCAGCCCACTGCGTTCGATCAGGCTGGAAAGGACCGCCGGGCCATCGGCCGGGTCGGCCTTCGGCATCGCGGCCAGCCGATGCGTGATCCACTCGATCACGCGGTCCTTCGGTGCGTCTGACCAGCCATTGCGGATCAGCCGGTGGGCAAGGTCTTCCAGAAGCAGTACCTTGCTGGTCTTCGAGAGCCGTGCTCCCGCCTCCCCGATCTGCCGCTCGATATCGCGTCGCTCCAGCAGCATGTCCAGCGCGATCGCATATACCTCCATCCGCTCATCGGGTAGCTGCGTGCGACGGTCGAGATTCAGCGCGCAGATCATCGCGCACAGGAGCGGGCTGGTAGCCAGCAATCGCAGATGCCGCCGAGCAAACAGTGCGCCAAGCAGCTTCCGTTCACAGTCTGCCAGCTCTGCTTGCTGTTCCTGGTCGGCCCGCTCGTCGCGGAAAGCGGCGTGCCAGTGGCGGACGAATTCCCGGACATCGGGCCAGGTCATCGGTTGAACCTCAGCGGCGTGGAAACCCTGCCCGGATAGCCATTCGCTGGTCGCTGCACCTGGCCGCGAGGTGACGACGTATCTAGCCTCAGGGAACGTTTCGACTAGCTCGGACAGCCAGTCCCGGGCCGGGCGCCGCTGCAGTTCTGGCAGCTCATCTACTCCGTCCACGAGGATCAGCGCGTGACCGGCCCTCAGCAGCTGGTGCACCCATCCCTCGGGCATGTCAGCCGCGATGTGACGGCCTATCTCGCTGAGGAAGTCTTCGGGCGGAGGAAGGTCTTTGCCCACATAGCGCCGCAGCCGGATAAGCAACGGTACCTTGTCGTTCCAGGCTGCTAGCCGTCCGGGGAAGTCACGCCGCGCAGCCCGAACCGCCAGCCACTGCAGCAGGGTCGTCTTGCCCGAACCCGCCTCGCCCCGCACGAAAAGCCTGCGCGTGTTCGCCAAGGCGTCGTCGATCCGAAGAGCGCCGGTGGAGAACTGGTCGGCCTGTCTGTCATCGAGTCGCGCGAACCCGGTGTCACCTTGCAAGGTTTCGCTACTGATCGCTAGAGAGATATACGCCGTGCTTAGCGGGTAGCCGCGGACCGACTCCGAGACCGTCACGCCGAAAAGCTCCAGCCGGTCTAGGCGGTTTACCACTTGGCGCCGGTAGGCGGCCGCGAAGTCCGCCTCTGCCTGGGCCGTGCCAGCCCGTACCGCCTCCGGATCAGGCATCCGGTCCAGCACCTCGGCAAACTGCCGAACGATCAGCGACTCGCGGCGCAAGACCTCGACCAAGGCCCCGGCAGTGAAGCCGGGCAGCGTGCTGGTGAGTTCGACTACGTAGGCACAGCACTCAGTCAGTACCCGGTGATACAACGTCGTCCCGGCCGCGGACAGATCGCGGGTCGCACCCCGGGCACCGGCCAGGATGTGCCGACGGAGGTACAGCGGATCGAGGTCGCCGGCGAAGATGTCCGCATCGGTGAACTTCGCGCTGCGGAGCGTGTCGCCGACCGCGAGCACCGCTGCGTTCCACTCGTTATCTGGCATCCCGGCGAACTCATGCCGACGTAGCACTTTGAGCTTCTCCGCCACCGGCACTTCGAGATCCTCGAACACACGGCGGACGCTCCGCTGTTTCAGCTCACCGGAGATCTTCAGCCTAACGATATCGACGACCTCGGTACTGGCGCTGGCCGCGAACTCGCTGTCCTTCAGCCAGACCTTGCAAGCGGCCTTGACTACGGCCGCGCCCAGCCCTAACAACAGATCAGCCATGTCAGGATTATGCAGCAGCTTAGGATTTAAACTGGCACTTTCCGTGAATTGCTGCGGTTTGGCCATCTGACCTGTATATCTGCGTACGGTGCGGATGCCCTGACCCTCGCCGATGAGACGCCGCCCCCGGCCGGACAGTGCGGTCGCCCTGGTGCAGTGGCGCGCACAGCCCGGGCCATGGCCAGCTGTCAGCACGACAAGGCCGCCCGGTCCTACCACAGCTTTCGCAGCCTGCTCGGGCAGCTAGCCACTTTGACCAACAACCAGGCTCGGTTCATCTGGCACCCACCACACCGTGCCCGTGCTCGCCGAACTGACCATCGTCCAGCGATAGGCGTTCGGCTCCTCGGGAGTCATGTCTCACTCACACTCCAGTAGCCAACCGAACTAGCCGTAAACTCGGGCAGGAATCAGTACAGCACCGCGTCGCAAGACGTATGTGCAAATCACACCGCTGGCGATCCCGGCGCTGCCGCTTGCGGCGTCTCTCGTCAATGTCGGCGTTCTATTGGGTCAGTCAGGAGAAGGCTGTCCGGCCAAGATGCGCTCGGCGACCTCGCGGGCTTGCCGCAGGAGGTCATCCACGGCGACCTCGTCGAGGTCTAGGCTGACGAGGAGGGCGTTGAGCATGATCAGCTGGGCGGCAGCTGCAGAAGCGGCAGAGTGACCGGATTCCGCCTTATCACCGAGCGCGAGCCGAAGTTCTTGTTCAGCAGCGCGGGGATCGAGAACGTCCAGTCTTTCGCTCAGCAATGCGCGGACATTAGCGACATAGCGGATAGCATCAGCCCGGGTCCAGGTCGGCGCGAATTTCTGGCGGGCACTGATCACGAAAGCAGCATGCACGAGCGCTGCCAGGCCTGCTCGCGACTCGATGCGCTCCCAGGAGCGCGTGACCGCTTCCTCGTCGCCACGCAGGTATGAGCGCAGGAACGCGACGTGCTCATCGGTGACCGCCATCACTTGTCTCAGGCGCAGCCTGCGCGATCAGCTTTCGAGAAGCTTGCGAGCGGCGGCCAGGAACTGATCCAGTTCTTGGTCATTCAGGTGCTCGTCCGCCACGAGTACGGGAAGCAGCAGGGCCTCGATGCGGCGGATGGTCGCCCCGTCCAGATCGCTGATCGAGCCGCGGCCGAGCGCTTTGCGGACGACTCGCTCGGCCGCGACCGGGTCAATTTCGTCGTCCGCCCCTGGGAAGCGTGATCGCACGTCGCCGACGAACTCGATCACGGCGGCATCGTCAGCGCCGTGAGGTCCGAATCTCCGGTCTACGGCCTCGATGAAGGCCGCAGTCACTACGGCCGTGTAACCCGCCAGCGCGCCTCTGGAGTCCAGTTCTGCAATAAGCCGCCGGTGCTCGTCGTGGCTGCCCGACAGTTGGGCGTGCAGTGCCGCGATTTGATCATCTGTTACTGCCATCGTGATCACCTTTCCCGTGCTTAAGTCTGTCATTCATCCAGCGAACCAGGTGCGTAGTCGCGATGCCCGCGACCATGACGGCTGTGGCGGCGTTACCGGCATCGACGCCATGCTCTGGTACCGAGGGCGCGATGTACGGCGAAGTGGGAACCGGCTGTTCCGCGTGTCCTTCAGGAGGACGAGCGGTTAGCCACTCCTGGACAGTGTTGCTGTACTTTTCGACTGCATCGTGCAGCCCGTCGAGGTTCTCCTCCTTCTCGGCTTCATGAAGCAAGTCGGCGAACCGGGACTTCTTGGTGGTCTCCAGCTCAACGAGCTTGTCGCCCGGCGGCGGAAGGTCATCGATGTTGGCCGGGGACCTGTCTGGCTTTGCGTCAGCGATGTTCCTCCCCTGGCCCCAGCCGCTGGAGGCGTCCGCTGCCTTAGCGTCCGCGAGGTACTCCTGGTACAGGGCTCTGGCCCGATTCTGATCTGCTTTGGGAGGCGGCCAGGCATCCGCTGATTTCTGACTGTGCGCTGGTGTCTCGCGGTGCCGGACGGGCTGCGCTGCACGGGTGTCCTTGGCGAATTCGGACCGGGATCGTGTTTCCGCGAGGTGTTCGGGTTCGCCGCGATCCCTCTTGACGTCGGCGGCCCGTTCGCCGCGCGTGCGATCGGGTTGGCGGTCGTTACCGCCGTCTCGCGCATTCGGCGCAACGGCATCGCGCGGGCGGATTGGAGGATCACCGCGGACAGCGCGGGCGACATCGCCTCGAGTGCGGGGTTCGGCCCGCTGCCTGTCACGGGCGCCTGCTCTGTCTGGCCGCTCCGCCCGGCCGTGCTCGGGGCTCTTGTCGTGGCGCTCGGCGGACGCGCTCGGGCTGCGGTCACCAGGTCGGCTGTTCCCGGCGCCGTCGATCCTCGTTGTCATGGCTCAGGAGGCAATCGGCGGAGCTGGTCGAGCGGCCAGCGGTGGCCAGGAAAATCGGCGAGCGCCTCGGTGAGCCGCTCCTCCCACTTCGGATCGTCGCGCCGAGTGGCGAGAACGTCTTCGAATGCGCTCTGCGGACGCGTACCCCAGTTGACCGCGTCGACTTGGCCTTGGTCGCGGCGGGCGATTTCGTACGACAGCTGGACTACTTGGAGCTGGTCGGCGCAAGTGGCGCCCGGGATCGTGTTGCTGTATGTGACTTCCCATTCGGCGGTGTCCGGGTGCGGACCGCCGTCGGAATGGTCGCGGCAATAGTCGCGAAGGTCGTCGAGGACGATGCTCCATTCATACGTGGGAGCGAGCCAGCGTGGTTCCTTCGGCTCGCAAAACCAACCCTGCCCGCCGAGCACGTGACGCATCGCGGTGGCTACATGAACGGCGAGATCCGGCGGGCTCACCCGGTTCGCGATCGCCGCCACTCGGGCTCTCACCGCTGTATCCACCGCGTGCGAGATCGCGCAGTCCCGGAGCCGCGCGCCAGCAGCGTCGATGTTCGCGGCGAGTTCTTCTGACGGCATCGGCATGGTCCAGCCGGTCAGGTGCGCGACTACGGCGAGTTCGGCCCACAGCGTGATGCGCGGATCAGTGAGAGTGAGCCGCTGGGCAGCGCGGATCTGGGCTAGGGTGCATGGCCGGGCGGTGCAGTCGGGACCGCAGGTGGGGCTGCGGTGGCCGATCACCGTGTCTGGCGAGTGTGGCCGCGCTGTGCTGCTGTTTTCGCGGGTGGTGCCGTCTGGCATGCGGGCCAGGACCGGGTAGTCCATGCCGTCGGTGTGGACGGCGGCTTCGCCGGGCGGGAGGGTGACCAGGTAGCGGGACTGGCTGGGGGTGAGGTTCATGGTGGCGCCGACGGTGTCGCGGTCGTCGCGGGCGGGGAGGCGGTGGACGATTTTGACGGCGGTGTTCTTGATGACGTCGGGGATGAGTTTGGCGGGGATCTGCTCGGCGATGATCAGGCCGTCGCCGTAGGCGCGGACTTCGGCGAGGAGGTCGGCGAACATCTCGACGGCGTGCGCGGCCGGGCCGGCCGCGGTGCCTTGGGGTGGCTGGCGGAGCAGCCGGTGTGCCTCCTCGAGCACGGTGAGATGCCTCAGAGGTTGAGCCGATGTCGTTCTGCTGAAATGGAGCCGCAGATGCTCGGCGAGACGGATGAGCACGGCGCCCATGACGAATGCTTTGTCGCGGTCATCGCCTGCGTCTTCGATCTCCAGCACCACGTTGTGGTTCAGGAGCTGGGCGAAGTCGAGCGGGTGGGCGCCGTGGAGGAAGCGCCCGGCGGTGCCGAGGCGGAGGCTGCCGACGCGGACGGTGATGAAGCCGCGGACGTTGTCGGTGACTTCGCGGCCGTATCCGATCTGCTCGACGACCTGGATGGCGGCTTGTTCCAGGTCGGCCAGCGTGGGGTACCAGGGCTGGATGCCGGGGCTGGCGGGCTGGCCGGTGACCAGGTCCCAGCCGGCCTGCTCGTAGCAGCGGGTGAGGGCGGCGGCGATGACTTGAGGGAACGGCTCGTCGGCGTCGAACGCGGCGAGGAACACGGCGCGCAGCAGGTCCGCGTGGACCTGGAGCGGGAACCTTGTGCCGTCCGGGCCTGGGGCGGGTTCGAGCGGGTTGAGCCCGGCGGGCGGCGCGTCGAGGTCACCGGGCCGGATCCGGATTACCTTGGTGTCTGGCAGCCGGGCGGCCATCCGCTGGTATTCGGCTTTGGCGGGCTCGACGACCAGCCACGGGATGTCTGCGTCGGTGGCGGCTTCGAGCAGGCCGCGTACTGTCTGCGACTTGCCGGCGCCGGTCGCGCCGCACACGAACACGTGCCGGTTCATGGATTCCGGTGAGACCAGCAGCGGCCCCGCTGGCATCCGGTTCCAGTCGAGAACTGTCCCGATCCGAATGGCCGCTGGGGTTGAGCGCACCTCGTCGGGGGGCTGGCTGCGGTGCACAGTCTCCGGGGTGACGTCAAACGTGGGCTGGAGGGTGAACCGTAGCCCGGGCACCTCCCGTGTCGGTGCCCTGAGAAGGGCGGCGAGCAGCCGGGTCGAGGCGAGGAACGGCGCCGCGGGCCTGGGCGTGCTCTCTACCTCGCTGGCGCGGATGATCGCCTCGGCCGACGCTGGCCTGACTACAGGTGCCGCGGGCGGGTGCGCCGGAGCATGCGGCGTCGCGCTCCAGGCCTGCTGCGGTGACCGGTTGCCGTAAATGCCGTTGCCGGGAAGGTGGCGGCCATCTCCGGCCCTGACGCCGTCTCGGGCGGCCGGTTCTATGGTGCCGCCGAGCATCGCCGGCAGGGGGCCGGTGCCGGGGATGGCGACCAGGGCGTACGGCAGGCCGGCCAGGTCCGCTGACGCGCACAGCAATCCGGCGACCTGCGCGGCGTCATCGGGCGTGGCCGCGCCGGCCAGCAGGTGCACGCGCCACATGCCGGTCGATGCGGCGCGCCGGAGTTCGGCGTGCCGCGCCTGCGCCCGGTGTGCGGAGACCTGTGATCTGGGGCTGCTTGACTGCTGGGCGGTCAGCTGTGAGAGGGCGGCCTGGCTGGTCAGTTCGTCCAGTTCGCCGCCGGGTATGGGCTCGGCGAGAAGCAGCCATGCGAACGCGCCTAGCCACGCGGACAGCAGTCCGTCCTCCAGTGACGGCGGCGCCAGGCCGACATTCTGCCCGTCTGGCAGGGTGTCGTCGGCGAGCAGGATGTCGTTGACGCCCGCCAGCCTGGTCCAGCACGGGATCCGCGCGAGCGTCTCGGCGGCATCGCGGGGTGCGAGCCGGGCGCCGCGTGCACCGGCCGGGAGGGTCAGCACCGCCTGGCCCTGGTCATGCCCGGCGGCCAGCGCGGATCCGGCCGCCAGCACGCGGACCTGTCCGCCGGGCTCCTCGCGTGCCCAGGCGATCGCCACCGGGTCGGCGCGGCCGCAGGCGGCGGCGAGCGCCTGGAACCGCTGGCCGGTTCCTGCGTCACGCTGGACTTCGGTGTTGTCGCCGCAGGGCTGGCGCGGACGCGGGATCTGGGTGATCAGCCAGGCAGGCAGCTCGGCTAGCGCATCCCACGCTCGCGTCACGGACGGTACCCCTGGTCGCTCGGGCTCGGCTGCGGTTGACCGCATGCGACTGAAAGGCTAACCCGCTCGGTGGCGTTCCGGAAGCACTCCATCGCAATTAGTGACAGAACGGTAAGGAAATGGCATCATCAGATCCTGGAGGCGGCACCAGGAGAAGGGGCAACGACGAAGGGAACGCCGGATCATGACCGTCCGGCCCACCGGACCCGGCGGTATGCGAGGCTGGCATGCGCTGCTGTTCACCCCGGGCGGCAGGCTCGGCTGGCGGTTCCGCGACCACCGCGAGCTCGCAGCGCCCTACCCGGAGCCAGAACCTGACGCGGACACGATCCGACGCGAGGTAACGGCACGCGTTTCGGCCGCCGCGAAGTCGTACGAGCGGGCCCGGAAGTGGGCGGCGCGGCCAAGCCTGATGCTCGCGGTCCTGCTGCTGGCGCTGGCGGGCTGCGCGCGAGCGCTCAACCCCGGCGCCCACACCATGACCACGATCATCACCGCCATCGTGGTCTGCGGCCCGGGCGTGGCCTGGACAGCGTGGCTACGCCGTCAGCTGACGGCCGCGAAGGCCGTTGACCCGGAGCAGAAGTACCGGCAGGCGCTGGAGACCTGGCGGGAACAGGCGGCCGGGTTCGAGGATGCCGAACTCGGACGGCTGTCTCATCTGCCCGAGTGGGGCAGCGTGCATCGGCCCGCGGCCCGGCTCGATGTGTTCGGCGGCACCCTGGCGGGCTGGCAGTCCCTGCTCGCCGTACACGGCACATCGATCCTGGCCGGGCAGCCGCTGCTTGTCGCCGACCTCACCGGCCAGCGCGCCGCCGATCACCTCACCGCCCTGGCACAGCAGGCGGGCATCTCCGGCGCCTCTTACCTGCTGCCTGAAGACCTCGACGCGTCCGGGCTGCTCACCCGGCTTGATCCCGGGCAGCTCGCCGGCGCGCTCGCTGAAGCCATCCACGCCGGCAGCGATGGCGGTGCCCGTACCGAGCGCGCCATCGATGTCCGCGTGCTGGAGCAGCTCACCGGCGCCCTCGGCGGTCACGTGACCATGTGGCGGATCGCGGCCGCCGCCCGTGCGGCGCTCGGCCAGCCCGTGCCACCCGGACTGCTCACCGGTGCCGAGCAGGAGGTGATCAGCGGGCCGCTGTTCCCGGACGGCTACCGGACCCAGGTAGCCGGCAGCCTGGTCCGGCTCGACGCGTTCTTGTCAGACCTGGCCTCATGGACCGGGTCCGGCCCGGCGGCTGTGCCGCCGCCCGCGTGGTATTCGTGCCTGGCGGTGTCGCCGTCCGCGGTCAGCGCCAGGAACGAAGTGCTCACCGCACTGATCATCCAGTGGCTCACCGTCCAGGTCACCGCGAGCACCGCGCACACCCCCGCCGTGATTCTGGCCGGGCCGGACGACATCACCCGCGCGCATCTGGAACGGCTCGCCGCCGCCTGCGAACGCAACCGGGTGCCGCTCACCGTGCTGTTCCGGCACCTGCGCGACGACGCGCTCGGGTTCCTCGGCGGCGGCGCCACCGCCTTCATGCGGCTCGGCAACCACGCCGAAGCCGAACAGGCCGCCAGCTACATCGGCCGGCACCACAGGTTCGTTGTGTCCCAGTTCACTGCCACTCGGGGCGGCAGTCGGACCACCACGCGCGCCGACACGTACGGATGGGGGAGCAGCGAATCTCGCGGCTCTAACACGACCCATGGGTGGAGCGAAGAGCACCTCGGCGCGCACTCGACCTCGGGTAGCAGCACGAGATCACAGGACCGGTCGACGTCCCAGAACTGGTCGCAGTCCATGTCGTGGGCGGACGGCACGAGCTGGAGCGACGCTGTGGGCGTTCAGCGAGTTTATGAGTACGCGGTTGAGCCATCGGTCCTGCAGAGTTTGCCCGACAACGTGTTGCTGGTTCCCACGTCGGCGGGTCAGGTCCAGGCTGTCGAATGCGATCCGGAGATCGTCACCCTGCCTCGTGTCAGCGCCGTGCCGCTTTCCGAGGCAGCGCCGCGGGGATGGGAGGCAGCCGGACCGGGTACTGAGCGACCACAAATCGCCCCCAGGCCCTTCCAGGCGAGATGGCCGCAGCAACCTGCCAACCCTGATCCGGTGTGGCGTCAACCAGGGACGCCGTGGCCGGAGTCCGAGGAGGGACACCATCCCTACTCGTGACCAGCTAGAGTACGTCTGCTGGCGGCATGATTGTCCGGACACCGGGCTGCCAGACGACTTTCCCGGCAAGCTCCTTTGGATAGATGAGGACTGCTGCTTCGGCTGCCAGCGCCTTCGCGGAGGCAGTGCGTGCCGTCGCAATATAGTCCTGCAGCACCGTGGCCGGGTCGGCGTCGAGTGGCACCGCCAGTGAGCGCCCGAGCCGGTCTACGCGACGGCCCGTGAACGATTGAGGATCACCTGGAAACCGGCCGAATTTCGACGGACCGTAGTCCGCCGTTCCCCGCCACCGGTATGGGAACGGACCGTCGGAGCGCTGGGCATAGAAAGACCAGACATCGAAATCCTTGACGCCGTTTTCTGCGTCCACATAGTGGAGGGCAGCGCCCTGGCACAGAGCCCGGCACACAAGCCTGCCCGCGTAGCGTCCTGCACCCTGAGGGTGGCGCGCGAACAGCTTTGCTTCGACCTCCGCAGCTAGCGCAGCCAGTCGCAGCAGATCATTCCTATCGATGCGTGCCAGTGATCGGTCCGAACCGGTCTCCATCCAGCCAGGATCCCATCTCACAGCCCCCGTTGGTGAACCGGGGAGCAGCAGACGCCACAAGTAATGGCTGCAGGACAGCTCTACGCAACGACAGCTGCTGGGCTCGTCGTGAGACTTCCCAGCCGGATGCTCTCAACAAGCATGTGAGCGTCTTCAGACCTGGTCGGACAGGCGTAGAGTCATGCGTACCTGCCCGCTCGGCATATTCCTTGGATTCGTCCCGATATCGGGCTGCCCGGCGCGGGCCAGTCGCCGGGATCACCCCCAGATGATCGGGTCGTCGTCAATGAATCGGAGGTCCACCGTAATTGCCCTGTGGTCATCGAGCACGACTTCTAGCCCACAGATGGTGATCCACGACAGTCCCCGTAACGAACTCTCCGGGCAGTGACTGCGCGGCGGCCACGGCAAGATCGTATGTCACGCCCAGAAGGATCTCGCGATCGATCTCCTCGCGGCATGACCGGATATCTGTGCAAGGGTGTGGAATGCCTTCGCCGACGTGGCGATGATAAGGGTGAAACCACGCCCTCCGCATAGGCAGGAATGTCACAATATGGCCAAGGCGAATGTGCCGCAGTACAACGAGATGCTCTGGCCCGTGGTTCAGGCGGTAGCGGAGCTGGGCGGGTCAGCGTCGATCGGCGAGATCGTGGAGACGGTCATCAAGCGGGAGGCGTTCAGCGACGCCCAGCAGGCGGTGCTGCACAACAATGGCCCGGAAACCGAGATCGGCTATCGCCTCGCCTGGGCCCGCACCTACTTGAAAGGAATGGGACTGCTGACCAACAGCGCCCGGGGCGTTTGGGCTCTGACCGATGAAGGCACGGCGCTGCTGACCGACCCGTCCGCGACAGATGATCAGCGCCGGGAACAAGTCCGCGAACTATGGGCGGCGCACCTAATCGAGCTGCGGAAAGCGCGCAATGCGCGCACCTCGCAGGACCCTGACGAGGGGGACGCAGAAGAGCCTGCCGGTGAGCTCAGCTGGAAGGAGCAGCTGCTCGGCCAGCTAATGACCATGCGGCCCGATGCCTTCGAGCGGCTGGCCCGCAGGCTCCTACGGGAGGCTGACTTCGACAGTGTTAACGTCACCGGGCAAAGCGGTGACGGCGGAATCGATGGACTCGGCGTCTACCGGCTCGGCTTGGTCAGCTTCCCGGTCTTCTTCCAGTGCAAGCGCTACCGGGGCAGCGTCGGCCCGGGCGCCGTCCGCGACTTTCGCGGTGCCATGGCAGGACGCGGCGACAAAGGGCTCCTGATCACCACCGGATCGTTCTCCGCGGACGCTAAGAAGGAAGCGACTCGGGATGGCGCTCCGCCCATCGACCTCATCGACGGTGACCGCCTCTGCGGGCTTCTCAAGCAGTACGAGCTCGGCGTCCGGACGACGACGCGAACGGTGGAAGACGTTAGCGTCGACAGCGGATTCTTCGGCGAGATCTAGCGGTCCGGCAACACACCGGCGAGCGACAGGACACCAGCCCTGCGATCTCTACCCATGATCGCGCACCTGGCGGCAGAAGCGGCGTTCTCAGTAGCGGCCTCGTAGCGCAACTATGCAGGCAGATCGATCGATCTGCGCGACCAACGCTCCCGGCGGCGCAAGAGAGGGCGGGCCGGAGAAGTGCACCGTTGACTCATGGCACCTCCCTATTAGTAGATGGGGTATGGGTGATGTGATGGCCGCTCTCGTGGCCGCGATTACCTCCGTCGTGGTTACCGTCATTTCTTTGGAGGTCGCGGGAAGACAGCGGCGCCACGAGGCCCATCTGGAACATCGCGAGGAGATCAATGTCAGGTACCTGAATCCGCTGCGACGCCAAGTGGCGGAGATGAGCAGCCGCCTAGTGCAGATTCTCTACAGCATTGAGGCAGACACCGAGCGTCGGCGCCTGCTAGGGATCATCGGCGATCCAGATGAGCTTCTCGGCGAATCTGCCGCCTGGTTCGCTGGCGAGGGATATTTCCTGGCATCCACGGCCTACCTCACCGCCAGCCTGTTCGCCTGGATCGAACGAGTCCGCCGCGACCACCCGTTCCTGCGGCTGACCGGGATCGACGATACCGCTCTTACCGAGCTCCTCGTGAAAGTGCAGTTCGCGTTCGTCCGAGACCTAGGCATCTACTACCACCTGCAGCCGAGCATCGGCGAGAACATGTGGTATGGCGACGATGGGCGGCTTCGCACCTACCGGGAGTTCTGCAGCCTGCTAACCGATCCCGAGCACCTGGTCTGGTTTCGCCGTATATTCCTTTACTACATCGAGACCGCCCGCGGCGAGAAACTCGACCGCATCCAAGAAGCCATCGAAGCGATTCACGACCTCGCACGCCATCTTGACCGGTATGTTGCCGGCTCAGGCTCGCTCGCGGGCCCGCTGGCCGCAGAGGCAACAAGACCTAGCCCCGCACCCAGATGAGCCGAACTCATCGCGCCAGAAGACCTAGCCGCTCCTTGACCACCTGCAGGTCGGCGCCGCCGGGGAAACTGGCCAGGAGGGGTGCGCATGACGCAGATCGTGGAACCGTGGGCTGAAGCCGAGTTCTGTGCCGCTTTGCACGCTGGCTGCCAGACGGCGCGCCGGAACCAGCTCCGCGGGAAGTGCTCCTCGTCCGCACCGATGATGCGGGGTCCGCGCGGCGACTTCACCATCGGCCGGTCCTTGCCCGCTGCCCGCCGGTCGGCGCGATAGTCCGCATAGGCGCGCCGGCAGTGCGGACACCGGCACTTGCCACCGGAGTAGCCGCTGATTGAGAGCCATACTCGTACCGGTGGCCGGAGGGCGTGACGTCCTTGACCCACCGCTCCGCCGGATCGAGGTCCTTGGCTACCGGGATCACAGGCCGCCTGGTTCCGCCTGGCGAACAGCAGGTCGTTCGGCCCCAGTTCGAGCTTCTTGATGTGCGCCGCGAGCTTGCGGCAGATCTGCGCGCTGAGCTTCAGGCGGCGGAATTCCTTGTCCTTCGGGTAGTTGACGACCAGGAAGCGGCCGCCGGACGGATGGAACTTCCCGTTGAGCTCGATGACCTTACGGCTCACCGTGACAATCCGCGTTGCGAGATCGATGTCCCGTACCCGGAGTTCGGTCAGTTCGCCCTACCGCAGCCCGCTCTCGATGTCGGTCTCCACCAGCAGCCGGGTATCGGCATCCGGCAGCGCTCGGTAGACGGCGTCGAACTGCTCGGGCGTGACGATCGTGCGCACCGTGGCAGGGACGGACGGCATCTGCACTCCTTGGCACGGCTGGATGGCGGTGACCTGGTCGTTCAGGGCCGTGGTGAAGATCGAGCTCAGGATTGAGGTCTTGCAGTACTGGATTGTCCATGCCGACGCGCCCTTGTTCTGCGCCCAGGTGATCCACTCGCGGACGTCCTGCGGCATGATGTCGATCATCCGCACCGAGCCGAAGTACGGCTTCACCCACCGATCCAGGTAGCAGGTGTACTTCTCGCGCGTGGTCAGGTCGATCTGGTGGTGTGGGAACCAGATCTCGTCAACATACTTCTGGAACGTCCGCCGCCCGCGGCTCAAGTCCCCGAGCCCACGGCGGACATCGGACTCGGCATTCTGCCAGGCCGTGTCAGCCAGTTTCTCGGTCGGCCACGTCCCAGCGGAACAAACCTTCCCCCGCCGATCCCGGTATACGGCGGTCCACCGCGACTTCCCGTCCGCCCCGACACGCTCTCTGGAGAATCCCATCTGCTGAACGCCTCCCATGATCGTTTGTCATCAGCTCGTCATCAGACGAAGCGTCCGGCGCGGCGCCGATTCGTTTTCTGCGAACCCGACGGTGCGTAAGTGCTCGTGACTACCCAGCTTTCCAGGCCGCGCTGTCGTTCCTGCCCGCTCTTCCGCCTGATGACGTGGCGGCGCTCCTGGAAGAGCGTGCCCAGCGCCTCGAGACTGAGCTCGCGCAGGCCAGGGCCGTGAGGGAGCTGCTGGAAAAGCAGGGGCTGCCGAGGCTGCTGTGGGTCGAGGCGGAGTTCGGCGCGGTGCTCCGGGAAGCCGAGCTCGGTTACGTGCGCACGCTGATCGGTGACATCGCCTCTGGCGCTCTCGACGGGGTGCAGTGGTGGCACGAGGTCTATGCGGGCGGTGACGAGCCGGTATGGCGGTCGCCGCTCGGCCAGCGCGGACCAGGAAACGAGAGGGCGACGTGAGATCTGCTGATAGATGCCCTGAGAAAGGATCAGATGAAAATCACGGTCTTCGGCTCCACCGGCCGCACCGGCAGTCATGTCCTCAGCGAGGGCCTGCGCCGCGGCCACGAGATCACCGCCTTCACCCGCCGCCCCGACGCGCTGACCAACCCGCAGCCGGGCACACCGCTGGCACCCGCAGCTGTCGTGCACGGTGACGGACGGGATCCGGCCGCGGTGCGCGAAGCGATCACCGGAGCGGACGCGGTGATCGCCATCATCGCCGCCAGCTCCCGCAACGGCCCCCACCAGGCCGCCGAAGTAGTCAGCCAGATCATCGGGCAAATGACCGACCTGGGCGTCCGCCGACTCGTCGTCACCAGCGCATACCCGATCGTGGCCGACAAGCCGCGTGTCCCGATCGCGCTGCTGCGCTGGTTCCTGGCCACCGCCTACGCCGACTCCGCGGCGATGGCCCAGACCGTCCGCGCCAGCAACCTGGACTGGACAATCGCGTACCTCACTCGCCTCACCAACAAGCCGGGTGTCGGCAGCTTCCGGATCAGCCACGAGCTGTTCCGCAAGACGTCACCGATAACCCGCGCAGACGCGGCGGCGGCGCTGCTCGACATCGCCGAAGACGCCACACTCGCCAAGACCGAAGTCAACGTCGCCGGCGCGTGACTCGCCGTCTGCGCTGCGCCCGTCCGGGTGGCCCCAGCTGAGGCACCTCCGGCTGACAGCCTGCTACTCAGTGGCGGCCGCGCGGCACGGGAGGCTAAGCGAACTGCACTCACGATCGAGGAGGTAGCTCCGGCATGCCAGCGACCCCGGGCCGACCGCGTGGCAGCGTCGCGGCCGCGCTGGCGGTCGTCTATGTCACCTGGGGCTCAACGTTCGTCGCGATGCGCGTTGCTGTTCGCGGTCTGCCGCCTCTGACGTTGAGCGGTGTGCGGTTCCTGATCGCTGGTCTCCTGCTGTACGGGTGGTGCCAGTGGCAGCGCCACCGGCACCCTGAGGCGGGATGGCGGAATCTGACTCGCCGCGAGTGGCGCGCCAGCGCCATCCTGGGCCTCGCGCTGCCCGCCGCGGGCACGGGCGGAGCAACGTGGGCAGAGCAGAAGGTCGGGGCTGGGACCGCCGCGCTGCTGCTGGCCAGCATTCCCGTCTGGATGATCATCGCCAGCCGGGTCGCGGACCGCGAGCGCATTACGATCCGCACCGCCGGCGGAATGATCCTGGGCGTGGCCGGGGTCGGGGTGCTCATCAACCCGTTCACCGGCAGACCTCCGAACCTGCTTGCCTCGGGCGTCGCGCTCGGCGGCGCGCTGGCGTGGGGCTGTGGGTCTGTCTACGCGAAGCGAGCTCCGCACCCCGCCCAGCCGCTGCTCGCCAGCGGCGCGGAGATGACCTGCGCAGGCGTGGCACTGTGCCTGATCGGCGCCACCAGCGGAGAGTTCGGCCGCATTAGCGGCGCCTCGCTCGTCTCAGCCTCCGGCCTGGCGCTGGGATATCTCATCGTCTTCGGCAGCCTGCTGGGCTATAGCACCTACGAATGGCTGCTCCACCACGCATCCAGCCAGCTCGCGGGCACCTATGCGTTCGTCAGCCCGCTCGTCGCCGTCATCCTGGGCTGGTGGCTGCTCGGCGAGCAGATCAGCGCGCTTACCTGGCTGGCCGCTGGCGCCATCAGCGTCGGCGTCGCCCTCATCATGCTGCATCCGCGACCAGCACTGAAGCGGCTTGATGAGCCAGGGGCCAGGGCCAGAAGCTACCGGCGCGGCGGTAACCATGGTGGCCCGCCGGCTGGCGCCACACACCCACCTGCTGTTACCGAGGAGGTGCAGGGGCCCTGAGAAGCGGGCTCGGCGGCCGGTTGCGCCGGGACAACGTGCCGGATTATCCCTTCGTGGTAGTCCGGCCCCCGGGCATGGGGGCCGGACTACCACGAAGGGGCAGAGTTCCACGTTCATGCGGGAGCCGCAGCCACACTCGCGTACCGGCGGGCACATGTCGCACACCAGCCCCGCCCGTCACTAGAACGCAACCCGGCAGGCCGCCGGCAGCCAGGGCGCCGGTCTACGGCAAACTCGCGGCACGCTGCGGTCCTTTGTCCTACGGAATCGGCGTCGAGTCGGCTTGAGCTGCTAGAACTGGTCCGGTGAGGCGATTGCCTCGACGATCGTGAGTTCCGGTGGCGTCGGCGCGCCGCCTACCGAGCCGATGAACCCCTGGAGGGCAGGGTCCGCGAAGAACTGCTGGAACTGCTCGGCGGTCTCCCACTCGTCGACGATGACGACCACGCCGTCGCCGATCCCGAAGCGGTGGTGGATCGCGCCCTGCGTCCGGGCCATGTCGGCGATCTTCGTGAACTCGGTGGCGCGTTCGACGAGAGCCTGACGGAACTTGCCGGTGTCCCCGGAGATTTTCCCGATGATCAGCACGCTCATATTCCTGGTCCTCCCCTGAATTCCGCGCGCTCGGCTGCGCGCGATTCCGGCAGGGATACGTCACCGGGGTGCCCGCCGGATCACTCGGGACTGCCAGATCCCGTCGTTCGGCTAATCCAGCGCGAGTGACGGCACAGCGGCCACGATCGCGGCGGCCAGCCCGGGATCGCCGCTGGTATCCATGCTGAGGTCGGCCGGGGCGGCGCGGCCGGCGGCCAGCCGGCAGAACCCGATCACGTCAGCGACGATGCTTACTGGAAGTCGGCCGGCCTCGTCGCCGATCAGGAGATCCCAGGTGCCGCCGCCCGGTCCGGTCAGCACCAGATGGACCCGGGCGGGCCGCGGCAGCCCGGCCCGGACCGCGGCGCCCGGCAGGAGTTCCGCGGCCAGATCGGCCATCAGCCGCAGCACCGCGGGATCAGGTACCGCGGCAGGCAACCCGGCCGCCGCGCGGATGTCATTGTCGTGCGCCCACACTTCGAATGCACGCGCTACCAGCAGCGACCGCACGGGCAGCCGCATGCCATGCAGCATGACCAGCGCGTCCAAGTTGCCCCGGGCGCTGGCCAGGGCGACAGTGCGCGTCACGGCCGCATGCCATTCGGCGCGAGTCCCGGTAGGGCGACGACCGGCCTGCCGGACCGCGGCCGCCCGCGTCGACTCGATGTGATCGGCCTCGCCTACCCGCGGGTCACCGGCCAGGCAGCGCTGCACGTCGTCTTCGACGCCGATCAGGTGTCCAACCAGGCCCTGCACGTCCAGGTCCCGCAGTGCCGGGAGCCGCCAGTCGTCGTCGCTCAGCGCGCACAGCAACTCGTGGAAGGCATGGGCGGCCCGGCTGAATGCCTCGGTCGCGGTGATCGCCGGGATCGCCGGGACCACCTGGCCTGCCGGACGCGCTCGCCAGGAAGCCGCAAGCACCCGATCGCGCAGCCCAGCGGGCAGCGCCAGCGCGGCGGAATCCAGCTCGCCGCCCGTCACGACAGCTCCAGCAGTTGCCGGTCGAGCACCGATTCCAGCTTGGCAAGCGCCAGCCGCAGCCGCGACTTGGCGGTTCCTTCGGGGATGCCGGCGGCGAGCGCGACCTCCCGGTACGTCAGCCCCTGGAAGTAAGCGAGTTCGACCACCTGGCGCTGGCCAGCGGGGAGCAGCTGGACGGCCCGGACCAGGCTGGCCATCTCGGCCGCCACGACCTGCTCGCCAGGAGTCTCCGGGCGCGGCTGTGCGGCCAGCCGGCTGTGCCGCAACTGGCGGGCAATGCGGCGAAGCTCGCTGCGCACCAGATCCACCGCCCGGTGCCTGGCCGCCACGACAAGGTAGGTACGCAGTGACCCGGCGGCCGGATCAAACCGGTCAGGATGGCTCCACAGCTCGACAAACACATCCTGTGCAACGTCTTGCGCGGCCGCGGCGTCGCAGGTTACGCCCAGGGCGGCGCCGTACACCGCCTGTCCGAACCGGTCGAAAACCTCAGCCAGGGCATGGTCATCACCAGCAGCCAGCCGCGCCGCGAGCAATGTGTCCACCCCTCCCACACCTCGGACGCTAACCCCACCCGCCCGGTCCCGGCAATGCCGGAACCGGGCAGGGTCGCCGGTTAGCCGACTGTGTAGGTGTAAGGGATATTGACGAGCTCGTCACCGGCGACGGTGGCGAGGTTGAGGGTGTCGACGCCGATGAACCCGCTGACCACGGTGCCCTTCGGCGCGTTCGGGGTGATGGTGAGCGTGATCGTGCCCGACTGGCCGGGAGCGAGGGTTATCGGCGAGTACGGGGCACTCGCGTTGAGGCTCTGCGCCCAGGCGTCGCCAGAGGTGGAGGTGATGGCCGAGTCGAACGGGTTGGTGTTCGCGACCGCGGCCAGGTTGACGGTGCCGGTGGTGCCGGCCGGGAACGGCCCGGTGGCTTCCGGCAGGGCGAAGAAGAAACCGGGCGCGACCTCGGGCGCCACCACCGCGGCGGCCGAGTCGTTGCCCACCGATATACCGAGAGCGTTCGGATCGCCGAAGGCCCACTGGACGACCATCGTGATCGGCACTGTCCCCTGAGCGGCCACCGCCAGGGCGTTGGTGTTGGTGGGCACGAGCCAGTTCGGCTGGGCGGCCAGGGACAGCGGCAGCGTGACGCCGTTCACGTCG
>Ga0070741_10009089_pt1 | contig 19529 bp, 15 predicted proteins | sample Coa_R1_4_FD_66440 | JGI IMG/M metagenome (GOLD analysis project Ga0070741, IMG submission 66440) | Surface soil microbial communities from Centralia Pennsylvania, which are recovering from an underground coalmine fire - Coalmine... | ecosystem: Environmental > Terrestrial > Soil > Unclassified ...
CCATGCGCTCGCCGCTGACCACCGGAATGCCCTGCGCCGGGGTGACGGCCGGGTCATCCGAAGGCTCGGACAAAGGCTCAGGCACCGGCGCAGCGGCGGCCGCCGGCACGGGAGCATCTGGCACGAACTCGGGCACCGGGGCGTCCGGCACGAACCCGGGCTCGGCGGTGGGCGCGGCCAGGCCGGTGCTCTCCGCGTCCGGTCCTCCGGTGCCGATCAGGGCCAGCGTGAGCGGCCCGTCAACCGGGTGCCAGCAGGAGAACAGGTGGTCCGAGGTCTTGCCCGCCAGCGGCGGCTCGTCGGTCCGGCACTTGTCCGTGGCCCGCGGGCAGCGCGCGGCGAACCGGCAGCCCTCCGGCGGGTGGGATAGGTCCGGCGGCAGGCCGGGGATGGCGTGCAGCGCCTTCTTGGTGTCCTGGCTGAGCCGCGGGATCGACGCGAGCAGCGCCTGGGTGTACGGGTGGTGCATCTCGCTGAACAGCTTGCCGACCTCGGTGGTCTCGACCACCCGGCCGGCGTACATCACGTTGACCCGGTCCGCGTGCCCGGCGATCACGCCCATGTCGTGGGTGATGAGCAGCATCGCCATGCCGAGCCGGTCCTTCAGGTCCCGCAGCAGGGCCAGGATCTGCGCCTGGATCGTGACGTCCAGGGCCGTGGTGGGCTCGTCCGCGATCAGCAGCTTCGGCTCGCAGGCGAGCGCCATCGCGATCATCACGCGCTGGCGCAGGCCGCCGGACAGCTGGTGCGGGTAGTCGCTGAGGCGCTCCTTCGGCCGGGGCAGGCCGACCAGGGACAGCACCTCGACCGCCCGGTCGAGCGCCTCTTCCTTGCTCGCGTTCCGGTGCAGCCGAACCGGCTCGGCGACCTGGTACCCGATCGTCTTGGTCGGGTCGAGCGAGGTCAGCGGGTCCTGGAAGATCATCGCGACCTCGTTGCCGCGGATCCGGCGCATGTCCTCGCCCTTGAGGCCGACCAGCTCACGGCCGACCAGCTTGATAGAGCCCTCGACGACGCGCCCGCCGGGTGGCAGCAGGTCCATGATCGACAGCCCGGTCATGGATTTGCCGCAGCCGGACTCGCCGACCACACCAAGCGTCTCACCGGCGTCGACGTGCAGGTCGATGTTTCCGACCGCTTGCACGACTGACTTGGTCAGCTTGATGTGGGTCGATAGGTTAGTGATTTCCAGGACGGGGGCCATGAGGGCCGTTACCTCTCGTTCGCGGTGGCGTCAGTTAAGCGTACACACGGCGGAAAACCAGCTGTTACCGGCGCCGTAGCCGAACATCCATGGCATCGCGGAGCGCGTCGCCGATGAAGTTGAGCGCCATCACGGTGAGCACGATGCAAGCGCCGACGGGGAAGATCTGCCACCAGTAGCCGTCCTCCAGGTACTGGATGCTGCCGGAGAGCTGATCGCCCCAGTCCACGTTCGGGAAGTGCAGGCCGAACCCGAGGAAGCCGACGTACGAGACGAGCAGGATGGCGTCCACCATCTGGAACGTCACGTTCACGATCACCACGCCGAACGCGTTCGGCAGCAGGTGCCGCCAGATCAGCCGCGTCCGGCTGGAGCCGGCCGTCCGGGCGGCCAGCACGAAGTCCCGTTCGCGCAACGTCAGCACCTCGCCACGTACCAGCCGGGCGGGTACCTGCCAGGAGAATGTGCCGATCAGCAGCGACAGCGAGAGCACGGTCGCGCCGAACCTGACCGCCATGATCAGGACGACGAACAGCAACGGCACCGACAAGAACACGTCGGTGATCCGCATCAAGAACCCGTCGATGAGGCCGCCGGCCAGGCCGGCGATCGAGCCGATCAGGGCACCGAGCACGATGGCCACCAGCGCGGCGAACGCGCCGATCTCCAGTGCCGCCTGGCCGCCCTTCATCATCCGGCCGAGCTCGTCGAAGCCGTTGGTGTCGGTACCCAGCAGGTGGCTGCCGGACGGCGCCACGTTCGCGAGGGTGAGGTTGGTGGTGGTCTGGTCGGTGTGGTAGAAGATCGGGCCGACCCACGAGAACAGGACGAAGAACAGCAGCATGGCGAAGCCGATCAAGGCCAGCCGGTTGCTGGTGAACTCGCGCAGCGCCAGCCGCCATCCGCTCTGGACCGCCCCTACCTCGCCGCCCTCCGGTGCCCTGCTGATGTCCAGGGGCTGGAGCTGTGCAGCCAACGGCTTATCTCCTCAACTCATCCGCCGGCCGGTCAGGCCAGCCGGATCCGCGGATCAGCGACAGTCAGCGCGATGTCCGCGATCAGGTTTCCGATGACGACCAGCACGGCGCCAGCCAGCGTGTAGGCGAGCAGCACCGGATAATCGACCTTTTGCAGACTCTCGAAGAACAGCAGCCCGAGTCCGGGGTAGTTGAACAGGCTCTCGGTGATCAGATTGCCGGCCAGCAGCAGCGGCAGCGACAGCCCGATCAGCGTGACCATCGGCAGGCTCGCGTTGCGGACGAGGTGGCGGCCCATCACCAGCCGCTCGGGCAAGCCTTTGGCACGGGCCACCTTGATGTAGTCCTGCGCGAGCACGTCCATGGAGGCGGATCGCATATATCGCGAGTAGGCCGCTACCGAGACGAGGGTCAGCGTCGCGACGGGGAGCGTCATGTCCTTCCAGTCGCCCATGATCACGAATATGTTGTTCGACTGGCTGGCCTCGAAGCCGAGGATCGGGAAGGAGAACGCGAAGACCTGGATCAGGATCAGACCGAGGAAGAACGACGGCATCGAGTACGTGATGAACGCCAGGCTGGTGGCCACGTTGTCGCCGATGGTGTTGCGCTTGACCGCCTGGAAGATCCCCAGCGGGATGGCGATCGCCACGGCGAGCACGAGCGAGATGCCGGAGAGCCAGACGCTGCGCGGGGTGCGCTCCTTGAGCAGGTCCCACACCGACTGGTTCTCCACGTAGGAGAAGCCCAGGTTCCCGCGCAGAACGTTACCGACGTACCGCAGGTACTGCGTGATCACGGGGTCGTCATACCCGTGCTGCTTGTTCCACACGTTGACGTCGAGCTGCGTGGCCCGCAGGCCGAGCACGTTCCGCGCCGGTGTCGGGTACACCGAGTGCAGCAGCAGAAAGATGCCGATCGACACGCCGAACACCACGATGAGCGATGTGATCAGCCGTCGCAGCAGGTAGGAGAGCATATCGGGTCTGTTCCTCCCTTGGCGCCCCGGAACGGCCTGAGCCGCCAGATCGCTACCCTGGCCTCCGGTGTATCACCGGAGGCCAGGGTAGTCCAGCGCTAACCGGACCGTTACTTGGTGAAGTACCACATTTCCGGCTGCGCGTAGTACTGCGTCAGGCTCTCGAAGTACACCGGGTCACCGGAGATGGAGTTCTTCCAGGCCCAGATGTAGTCCGGAGTCGGCTGCCACATGACCGGCTCCTGCATGGTCAGGTATGCCGCCTCGCTCTTCACCGCGGCCGGGTCGCCACCGCTAATCGACGCGTTGATCAGCGAGTCGGCCTGCGGGTCGCTGTAGTCGCCGACCTGACCGGAACCGTTGGTGTTGAGGAACCCGAACGTGGTCGCGTACGGGTTGTCCGTCTCGCCACCGAAGTCCATGACCGCCCACTTGTTCACGTTCGCCGGCGCGGCCGGGTCGATGTAGTTGGTGATCATGTAGTTGAAGTTGCTCGACTGCAGCGTGATGTGGATGCCCGCCTGGGCCGCGTCCGAGACCAGCGACGTGGCCTGGTTGCCGATCAGCGCCGGGTCCGTGCTGTAGATGTAGTTGAACGCGAGCTTGGTCCCGGCCGGGATGCCGTCGCCGCAGTTGCTCGGGCCGGTGCCCGGGCTGCTGCACACGTCCGTGCCACCCGGGTTGATCGTCCAGCCGTGCGACTTGAGCAGGTTCGTCGCCGCGCTGATGCTGAACGGGTACGGGTTGGTCGCCGCGTCGGACGGCAGGTACGGACTCTGCGGGTAGGTCGGGATCGGGCCGAACGCCGGGTCGCCGGCGCCGTGCATGTACGCGTTGACCCAGCCCTGCTGGTCAGACAGGTGCGCCATCGCCTGGCGGAAGTACAGCTGCTTCACGATGTTGTTGAAGTCGCCGGTCTTGTCCAGGAAGTTGAACGCCGCGAAGTTGTTGCCGTAGTCCGGCATGCCGAAGTAGTTGTACCCCTGCCGCTGAACCTGCCCCAGCTGCGGCACGTCGGTCTGCGGCACGTAGCCGACGTCGAGGGAACCGGACTTGATGGCGTTGAACTCGGCCTCGTCCGAGGTGTACCCGACACCCTGGAAGGTCGACTGCGGCGTGACGTGCGGACCGCCATAGCTGGGGTTCGGCACCATCGTGAACGAGCCGCTGGTCGAGTTGTAGGCCGTCAGCTTGTACGGTCCGTCGACGACCTGCCACAGCGGGTTGGACCCGTAGGAGTTGACAGACTTGGCCTGCGTGGTGAGGAAGTCGAAGATCTTCTTCGCGTCGGCGGGGTTCGTCGACCAGTCGGTGACGACCGGGCCGCTCGCCGACGTCTTCGCCCAGGCGTGCGACGGCATCGGCACCAGCGAGCCCTGCCCGAGGAAGTTGTCGGTGAACCAGGTCGGGTTGACCGACTTGGTGAAGTTGATGACCAGCGTCTGCGGGTCCGGCTCGCTCATCGAGGACACGTTGTCAGGGAAGTTGCCCTGCACGTAGCCCGACCAGTTAGACGGGGCCTCCTTCAGGCCGGCCTTGATCAGGTCGATGGTGAACAGCAGGTCGTTCGCCGTGACCGGCTGGCCGTCCGACCACTTGTAGGCGGTCTTGAAGTTGACCGACACGGTCTTGTCGTTGTTGCTGTACACCGGCGTGTTCGCCAGGCTCAGGTTCGCGTTGTACTCGGGGTCGACGCCGTTGACGGTCCACACGGTGGGCCGCCACATCTCCCACTGGAACGTGAATGTGTTGAAGACCGAGTTGGTGCCCGAGGTGTCGATCGGGAGGATCCAGTTCGGTGCGAACGAGCTGGCGAAGCCCCAGGTGACTGTGCCGGCCTTCTTGGTGCCGGTAGCCGCAGCGGGGATGCTGCCGATGCCGCCGGCCAGCTTGACGGTGCCGCCATTGTTGCTGTTGTTGTTGCCGGTGGCGCCGTTGTGACTGCTGCTGCTGCACGCGCCGAGCGCCGTGGCGCCGGCCAGTGCGATGGCAAGCCCCCCGACGATCCGTGGTCTGAACCTCATCGTCACCCCTCCCTTCGCGCGCTGACAGCGCTATCGGTCCGCAGTCGGATCATCGTGTGTCGCCCTTCTTCTCTCGCTTTTCGCCGGGTATCCCAGACCGCGCTACGCCCCGGGCGCCGGGTCACGGCGTCCGGGTGCGGTCACGTTCTGTCATCCCCGGCGCGTCCAGGCCGGCCCAAGCACGGACCGTCCCGGCGAGCTACCGGTGGTTAGTTATGCGGAAGCGTAAGTTCCCGTATGCATCGATCTCTCGGCAAAAATGTCACAACTTGCCATCAATCCCGCGAGATGCACGTCCGGCCCTAGCAGGGCAGGCGTTGTGATATTTCCAGATCTCTGCCTATTTGTCTAGTTTTAGCCCTCAGGAAACTCTAGCCTCAGTATGCCTCATCAGACCGACTGCTTACAGAGCGCATCGCCTTAGGCCGCAGAATTTACCGCAGAAGGCCGGTGGAGCGCCAAGAATCGTAGCATGTATGCGCACCGTAACGATTTGGATACGGTCGGTGCAAAGGTGTACAGAAAGTAATCAAGTAGCCCGTATCGCACCCCGGCGATGATCTCCGATGTCACCGGAAGATCACCGTCCGCCGCCCGTGCAGCAGCACCCGGTGCTCCGCGTGCCACCGTACCGCCCGGGCGAGCGCGATCCGCTCGGCATCCCGGCCGATCGCGGCCAGGTCCGCCGGACTGCTGGTGTGGTCGACCCGGGCAACCTCCTGCTCGATGATCGGCCCTTCGTCCAGGTCAGCGGTCACGTAATGGGCGGTCGCCCCGATCAGTTTGACGCCATGGGCATGGGCCTGATGGTACGGCCTGGCCCCCTTGAAACTCGGCAGGAAGGAGTGGTGGATGTTAATGATCCGGCCCGGCAGCTTCGCGCACAGCTCCGGCGACAGGATCCGCATGTACCTGGCCAGAATCACAAAATCAAGATCCATGCTCATAACGACATCGGCTACGCGCTCCTCGGATGCTCGCCTGCTCGCAAGGCTGTCGTCCACCGGCACATATTCGAACGGGACACCGTGTGCCGTGGCGAGCGGTTCCAGGTCACGGTGGTTGCCGATGACCAGCGGCACGTCGATCCGCAGTTGCTCGGCGGACCGCCGGTAGAGCAGGTCGTTCAGGCAGTGGCCCGCCGTGGAGACCATGATCAGCGCCCGCGGCCGCACCGCCAGGTCGTGCAGCTCCCAGTCCATGCCGAAGTCCGCGGCGAGCGGGGCGAAACCCGCCGCGAGGTCCGCCCGCGTGCCGTCGGTCTCGACGTGCACCCGCATGAAGAACGTGCCCTCGGTCCGGTCGCCGAACTGCTGAGCGTCCAGCACGTTGCAGCCGGCCTGGTACAGGTGCCCGGCGACCGCGTGCACGATCCCGGTCCGGTCCGGGCAGGACAGGGTGAGGACCAGTTCGGGCAACGTCTATGCCCCCACCGCGTGCACGCCGCCGTCCACGTGCACGATCTCGCCGGTCGTCGCGGGGAACCAGTCGGACAGCAGCGCCACGCACGCCCGCGCGGCCGGCTCCGGGTTGGTGATGTCCCAGCCGAGCGGCGCCCGCTCCCCCCATACGCCCTCGAACTTGTCGAAGCCGGGAATGGACTTGGCGGCCATCGTCTTGAGCGGGCCGGCCGCCACCAGGTTCACCCGGATGTTCCGGTCGCCCAGGTCCCTGGCCAGGTAGCGGGTCGTCGACTCCAGGGCCGACTTGGCCACGCCCATCCAGTCGTAGCCGGGCCAGGCCACGGTCGCGTCGAAGTCCAGCCCCACGATCGAGCCGCCGCCGTCCATCAGCGGCAGCGCGGCCACCGCGAGCGCCTTCAGCGAGAACGCGGAGACCTGCATGGCGTATCCGACGGCGTCCCAGCCCGCGGTGAGGAACCGGCCGCCCAGCGCCTCCTCCGGGTTCGCGTAGGCGATCGCGTGCAGCACCCCGTCCAGGGCCGGCACGTGCTCCTTGGCTCGCTCGGCGAGCGAATCCAGGTGCGCCGCGTTCGTCACGTCAAGTTCGAGCACGGGCGGCGGCTCCGGCAGCCGCTTCGCGATCCGCTCCACCAGCCCCATGCGCCCGAAGCCGGTCAGTACCACGGTCGCGCCCTCCTGCTGCGCCACCCGGGCGACGTGGAACGCTATCGACGCGTTCGTCAGCACACCGGTGACCAAGATCCGCTTGCCGTTCAGAATGCCCATGGGTTTCCTCCGGTCCTCAGTGTCCCATGCCGAGGCCGCCGTCGACCGGGATCACCGCGCCGGTGATGTAGGCCGCGGCGTCGCTGGCGAGGAACTCGACGGCGCCGGCCACCTCTTCGGCCTCGGCGAACCGGCCGAGCGGCACCGCGCCGAGGATGGCCTGTTTGCGTTCCTCGGGCAGCACTGCCGTCATGTCGCTGTGCACGAACCCGGGCGCGATGACGTTCGAGGTGATGTTCCGTGAGCCGAGTTCGCGGGCCAGCGACCGGGCGAATCCGACCAGCCCGGCCTTGGACGCGGCGTAGTTGGCCTGCCCAGCCGAGCCGTACAGGCCGACCACCGAGGAGATGAAGATGAGCCTGCCGCGGCGCTGCCGCATCATCGACTTGACCGCCCGCTTCGCGGTCCGGTACGCCCCGGCCAGGTTCGTGTCCAGCACCGCGCCGAACGCGTCCTCGCTCATCAGCGCGAGCAGCTGGTCCTTGGTGATGCCGGCGTTCGCGACCAGCACCTCGACCGGACCCTGGGTGCTCTCCACCGCGCTGAACGCCTCGTCCACGCTGACCGCGTCGCGCACGTCGCACGGCACCACGGCGAGGCCGTCGACCGGTTCGCCGGACCGCGAGGTCACCGTCACGCTGTCCCCGGCCGCGGCCATTCGCCGCGCGATCGCCAGCCCTATCCCCCGGTTCCCGCCGGTCACCAGCACCGAACGCGCCACGCACGCACCTCCCATGGTCGGTGAGACAGCGTACCCGGAGTAGGTTTAGGACCCGTGGATGATCAAGAATCCCGAATAGACGAGGAGTTTACGGCGCTGCCGCTGCGCGAACTCGCGGACGCGGCGCTGGCACAGGCCCGGACCCTGGGGGCCCAGCACGCCGACTTCCGCGCCGAGCGGACCAGGAACCAGCAGATCAGGCTGTCCGACGGCAACCTCCAACGGCTCTACGACGGCGACGACGCCGGGCTCGCGGTCCGGGTGATCGTGGACGGCACCTGGGGCTTCGCCTCCGCGGTGGATCTCACCCCGGACGCGGCCGCCAAGGCGGCTCGCGAGGCGGTCGACGTCGCGCGGGTCGCCGCCGCGATGAACACCGAGCCGATCGAGCTGGCGCCCGAGCCGGGGTACGGCGACGTCACCTGGGTCTCCAGCTACGACATCGACCCCCTGGACGTGCCGTCCGCCGACAAGATCGCGCTGCTAGCCCAGTGGAGCAGGCAGCTGCTCGGCCACGACGCGGTCAGCCACGTGGACGCCACGCTCAACCAGGTGCGCGAGTGCAAGTTCTACTCGGACGGCGCCACGACGGCCACCCAGCAGCGGGTCCGGATCTATCCGAATCTGACCGCGGTCGCGATCGACGGCGACGGCCGGTTCGACACGATGAACACGCTCGCGCATCCGGCCGGGCGGGGCTATGAGTACCTGACCGGCACCGGCTGGGACTGGGACACCGAGCTCGCCGAACTGCCCGGCCTGCTCGCCGCCAAGCTCCGGGCGCCATCGGTCACCGCCGGCCGGTACGACCTGGTGATCGACCCGACCAACTTGTGGCTGACCATCCACGAGTCGATCGGCCACGCCACCGAGCTTGACCGGGCGCTCGGCTACGAGGCGGCCTACGCGGGCACCTCGTTCGCCACCCTGGACAAGCTGAGCACGCTTCGGTACGGCTCTGGCGTCATGCACGTGACCGGGGACCGGGTCGCGGAGCACGGCCTCGCCACCGTCGGCTACGACGACGAGGGCGTGGCCGGCCAGTCCTGGGACCTGATCGCCGGCGGCGTACTCACCGGCTACCAGCTGGACCGCCGGATGGCGCTGCTCAAGGGCTTCGGCCGGTCGAACGGGTGCGCGTTCGCCGACTCCGCCGGGCACATGCCGCTCCAGCGCATGGCGAACGTCTCGCTGGCGCCGGCCGCGGACGGCCCCGCCACCGACGAGCTGATCGCGGGTGTCGACAACGGCATCTATGTCGTCGGCGACAAGAGCTGGTCGATCGACATGCAGCGGTACAACTTCCAGTTCACCGGCCAGCGGTTCTTCCGGATCAGGAACGGCAAGTTGGATGGGCAGCTGCGCGACGTGGCCTACCAGGCCACCACGACCGACTTCTGGAACTCGATGGAGGCGGTCGGCGGACCGCAGACCTACGTGCTCGGCGGGGCGTTCAACTGCGGCAAGGGCCAGCCGGGCCAGGTCGCCCCGGTGAGCCACGGCTGCCCGTCCGTGCTGATGCGCGGCGTCCGGATACTCAACACCGCGCAGGAGGGGGCGGCATGAGTCCTCAGGAAACCGTCGAGCGGGCCCTGGCCGCCGCCGAGGGCGGCGACTGCGTGGTGATCGCCGAGGAGGCCAGCACCGCGAACCTGCGCTGGGCCGGTAACACGCTGACCACCAACGGCGTGTCGCAGACCCGGCAGCTGACCGTCATCGCGGTGGACAAGCGCGCGGACGGCGTTCGCGCCGGGGTCGTGTCCCGGGCCGGTGTCCGCGACGACCAGATCGAGGACGTGGTACGGGCCGCCGCGAAGGCCGCGGCCGACGGCACGCCCGCCAAGGACGCCGGAGACCTGCTGGGCGCGGGCGCGGCGGACCCCGGGTCCTGGGACGAGCCGTCCGCCCGCACGGACATCACCGTGCTGCGCGACTTCGCCGCCGCTCTCGGCGACGCGATGCGCGCCGCCGACGGCGCTGGCCGCAAGCTGTACGGATTCGCCGAGCACGAGCTGCGCAGCACGTTCGTGGGCACGTCGGCCGGCCTTCGGGCCAGACACGACCAGCCGACCGGCCGGCTCGAGCTCAACGCCAAGTCCGCGGACATGACCCGGTCGGCATGGGCGGGCGCGAGCACGCGGGACTTCACCGACGTGGACATCGCCGGGATGGACGCCGGCCTGGCCGAGCGGCTCGGCTGGGCGCAGCGCCGCGTCTCGCTCGACGCCGGACGGTACGAGACCCTGCTGCCGCCGACCGCCGTGGCGGACCTGCTCATCTACCTGTACTGGTCGGCCGGCGCCAAGGAGGCGGCGGAGGGCCGCACCGTGTTCAGCAAGCCGGGCGGCGGCACCCGGGTCGGCGACCGGCTCGCCGCGCTGCCGGTGACGCTGTCCAGCGACCCGGCCGCCGCGGGGATCGGCTGCGCACCGTTCGTCATCGCGCACACCTCCGGCGAGGACACGTCCGTCTTCGACAACGGCCTGCCGCTGACGAGAACGGAGTGGATCACCGATGGCACGCTGGCCGCGCTGGCCTCGTCGCGGCACTCGGCAACGCTCGCCGGGCTGCCGGCCACCCCGTCCATCGACAACCTGACGCTCACGTCAGGTAGCGACGGCGGCTCCCCGACGCTGCCCCAGATGATCGCGACGACCAAGCGCGGGCTGCTGCTGACGTGCCTGTGGTACATCCGCGCCGTCGACCCGCAGACGCTGCTGCTGACCGGGCTCACCCGCGACGGTGTGTACCTGGTCGAGAACGGCGAGGTGACTGGCGCGGTGAACAATTTCCGGTTCAACGAGTCGCCGGTCAGCATGCTAGGCCGGCTGGCCGAAGTGGGCGTCACGGAGCCGACGCTGCCGCGCGAGTGGGGCGACTATTTCACCCGCGCGGCGATGCCGCCGGTCAGGGTCGAGGGCTTCAACATGTCCTCGGTGAGCCAGGCTTCTTGATTCCTGGGCGTACCGTGGAAGGGTGAGGATGAAAGGTTCCGGCCGGGTGCACCAAGACGTGCACCTGGTGACCCAGGCGAGGCGGCCGATGTCCGAGGACATCGCCTATCGCCAGCGCAGGTACCTGCTGATGATGGGCATCCGGGCGGTTTGCTTCGTGGGCGCGGTGGTGATGTTCGTCAACCACCTCGGGTGGCTGGCGGTCTTCCCGATCGTGCTCGCCATATTCATCCCGTACTTCGCCGTTGTGTTCGCTAATGGCGGACGAGAGCCTGACAACATGAGAGGTTTCATCGAGCACCGGTGGCGCGCGCTGGCGCGGCGCGATGACCTTGATCATCATGGTCCGGAGGGGCGCTAGAAGTCGCCTGCTCAGGGCAGTCCCGAGATCTGGTTGTAATTGGGTCTTGACACACTGGGGGGAGTTTCCGTGTAGCATTCATATCGGTGCTCTGGTCCCCCGTCGGAGCACCACTGCCGGCGTTCCGGGCCCCCGTCGGAACGCCGATGATCGCGACGCCGGGTGGTTTGCCCCCGTAGCCACCCGGCGTCGCCCTAATGTTCGCGGTTATTCGGTCTTGCGGAATTCGGCGATTGCCACGGCGAGCATGCCGGCGCCCATCACGGCCACGATGCCGAGCGACAGGCCCAGCGGGACAACCCAGCCGTTCCAGGTGATGCCCGGGCTCAGCGTGTCCACCGCGAGCGGGCTGATCGACAGGTGGCTGAACACGGCGTTCCGCATCGGGTCGACGATGTACGTGAGCGGGTCGATCCGGGTCAGCACGGACAGCCAGGACGGCAGGCCGTTGAGCGGATACAGCGCGCCGGACAAGAAGAACAATGGCATCACGAACATCTGCGTCAGCGCCATGAACGCCTGGATTTGCTTGATCCGCGCCGCCATCATCACGCCGAACGCGGTCAGCGTGAACGACAGCAACAGCAGCTCGCCGACCAGGGTCAGCAGCAGCACCGGGTTGTACGGCACGTGCGCGACGCCGGCCAGCGCGAGGAAGATGATGCCCTGGAACGTCGCCACCGTCGCGCCGCCGAGGCACTTGCCCACGACGATCGCCCAGCGCCGCACCGGCGCGACCAGCATCTCGCGCAGGAACCCGAACTCCCGGTCCCACACGATCGAGGCGGCCGAGAAGATCGAGGTGAACAGGACCGACATGGCGAGCACGCCGGGGTAGATGAACGTCCTGAAGTCGACGCCCGCCGGCATGCCACGCGACGCCAGCCGGGACAGGCCGGTGCCGAGCACGAACAGGAACAGCACCGGTTGCACCAGCGACGTGATCGCGCGCAGCCGGTCGCTGCGGAACCTGATCAGCTCGCGCCGCCACACGATGCTCACCGCGCGCACGTCGTGGCGCAGGCTCCGTTCCGGCACCGCGACCCTTATCGCATCGGTGAGCGCCGGCGGCTGCGTAGTCACGGTCATCGGGGTTACCTCCTGCCGAAGCGCGTCGCGATGAGCCGGTTGCGATCGCCGATGGTTGCCTCGGCGTCCCGGATCGTCTTCCCGGTGTAAGACATGAAAACGTCGTCGAGCGACGGACGCGACACGCTCACCGAGCGGATCGCGACGGGCAGTTCGGCGAACAGTCGCGGCACGAATTGCTCGCCGGATGGCACCGAGAACGTCAGCAGGCCCTCGTGCATCCCCGCGTCGAGCCCGAACCGGTCCGCGAGCGCTCCGATCGCGAGCGCGTCGTCCGCGGTGCTGATCTGCACCCGGTCCTTGCCGACCGAACCCTTGAGCGCCTCGGGCGTGTCGATCGCGACGATCTTGCCGTGGTCGATGATCGCTATCCGGTCGCAGTTCTCCGCCTCATCCATGTAGTGCGTGGTGAGGAAGATCGTGATGTCCTCGCGCTGCTTGAGCTCGTTGATGTACTCCCAGATCGACGTCCGGGTCTGCGGGTCCAGGCCCACGGTCGGCTCGTCGAGAAACAGCACGCGCGGCGCGTGCAGCAACCCGCGCGCGATCTCCAGCCGCCGCTTCATGCCGCCGGAGTACGTGGCGACGACACTCCCCCGGCGATCCCAGAGCCCGACCATCTCGAGCACCTGGCGCAACCGCGCGGGAAACGCCGACTTCGGCACGCCGTACAGGTCGGCGTGGAAACGCAGGTTCTGCTCGCCAGTCAGGTAGCCATCGAGCGTGGTGTCCTGGAACACGAGGCCGATGTTGCGGCGCACGGTGTCCCGTTCCCGAAGCACGTCGTGCCCGGCGACCCTGGCGGATCCCGAGGTGGGATCCGCCAGGGTGCACAGGATCTTGATCGTGGTGGACTTCCCGGCGCCGTTCGGCCCGAGAAAGCCGAACGTCTCGCCGGGCGCCACCTCGAAATCGATGCCGCGAACGGCCTCGATCTCGCCGTACTTCTTGGTCAGCTCGCTAACCGTGATGGCCTGGGTCACGCCGTCGCGTCCTGATCCGTCTCCTCGCCGTCAGAGGCGAGAATACGGTACAGCGCTCGGCGCGTGTCGGCGAGGACCTTCCCCGCCTGGGCCACCTGCGCGGCCGAACCGGCCTGCGCGACCTGCGTCACGGCGACGATGACCTGCTTGACAGTGTCCCGCAGCTCGAACTCGGCATCGTCGACGCTGCCCGTCACGGCATCCCATGACGCGCGCAGCTCGTCCGCGTGCGCCTCGGTGTAGGTCCGGCCAGCCTCGGTCAGCGTGTACATCCGGCGCCGGTCATCCCCGGCCTCGGCGCTGACGAGCCCCTCGTCCTCCAGCTGCTGCAGGGCCGGGTACACCGACCCCGCGCTCGGTCGCCACATGCCATCGGTGCGCGCGGCGATCTCCTGGATGATCTGATAGCCGTTCCACGGCTGGCCCTCGGCCAGCAGGTCGAGGATCGCGGCCCGGACGTCACCGCGCCGCACCCGGGGCCCGCGAGCGAACTTCGGCCCGCCCGGCCCGAACTGCATCGGCCCGAACGGACCGCCGAACTGACCGCCGCGACCCCAGCCGCCACGGCCGCGACCGCGCCCCTCGGCGCGCTCGCGCCACTCACCGCGCTCGCCACGATCTCCGCGCTCGCCACGGCCACGTCCCCGGTGGCCACCCATGTGGCCCCATGATTCGTCATGCATGGTAATACTCCTATGTTTCTAGATCGCTCGATGATCCTTACCGTCATCTCAACGATATATCGGTAACGAGCGACGAGCAATCCCTATTCCCGCCGTGCTTGCCCCGACCGGCGGCCGTCGCCGTCGCAGCGCGTTCCGGTCTGGCTCCCGGACGCACCGATAACCCCAGAGGCACCTTTCGCCTCACCGCCAACCTGCCGCCTAATGATGTGAGTGTCCAGTGTGACGAAAGACGCTAATGTGACTCCTATTGTGTCAGAAAAGTGCTTCATGTTAGAAAAGGGTGCAATTTTGGCGCCTTTTGTACCATGAAACCCTTTTCCAACACGAAGCCAGCGCGGCCGACCGGATTTAGGCGCTATATCCGGTATAGGGAGCGGGGGGCGCGGGGGAACGCGGGGCACGGGGGCCGACGCGAAAAGATTGCGGACAGTTACCCCCCCGATCCGGGGGGGTAACTGTCCGCAATAATCTGGTTAGGCCGACGGCGCTCCCGGAATAGGGTGATATATCCGGATCTGGGATCTGGGCCGCTGGGTGCCCGTGTCGCGGCTAGAGCGCGCTACGCCGCGGGCTCATACGGGGCGCGTCAGGGGACTACGGGGAGGGTGTATTCGCGGCGGATGCTGTTGCCTAGGCGAGAGATGTCGGCGCCGTAGACGTGCATGGAGATCGCCACTCCGGAACCGCAGTTGCGCACGCGGTGGATGTCGCCGGGCGGGGCGAAGCCGCAGACGGTGCCCGGCTGGTTGGTGTTGCGGGCGGCGAGCCGCAGGGAAGCGCCGTCGGCGGCGGGTGCGAAGATCTCCTCGTATTCGGCGCCCTGGAGGACGGCGGTCACGCACCAGGCCACGTGGTCGTGGATGGGCGTCTGCTGACCGGGCAGCCACACCATCGCGGCCACGGAGAACGAGCCGTCCGGTTCGGCGTGCAGCAGATGGCTCTGATAACCGGCCGGATCACCACGCCGCAGCGCGGCCGGCAGCAGCGTGAGCGGGTCAGGAAGCTGGGCCTTCAGCGCGCCCGCCACCCTGTCCGCGGTCTGCTGCCAGTCGAGGCCACGGCTGACTTCCGCACGAAGCGCCCGAACGAGAGTGACCGGGCACGCCCCCGCGGCGGCACCCGGATCGGTACGCGTGACACTTGTCACTGGCATGCACCCAGGCTAGTGACCAGCCACTATTAGCACCAATGCCAATGGCCTCACCAATCCATCGGCAACATTGATCAATGCAGTCTGCCCAGAGGAGTTACCCCTGGCCGTTCGGAATAAAGGGTCTAACAAGAGCCGGCATGCGCCCAGGCGGCCACGGTATCGGTCGCCGTGTAGGTGGCATCAGCGTCATTGAAGTTGAATGTCCGGTTCGAGATCGATCCGCAGGACGCGGTCTCCTCGACGTTGTTCCAGCTGCCGAGCGTGAACTTGTACTGGAAGCCGGCCACCGGCACGCCGGTGATCGTGAGCGTCCAGGTGGACGGCCCGGTCTTGATCATCGGGTAGTCCTGCGCGAGCCAGTTGTCATACGAGCCGATGCCGGTGCCGAGCACGTTGTAGTTTCCGGACAGGTAAACGGTGCCCGGGGTGTTCGAGGGCACGGTCACGTTGATCACCGCGCCCGAATCGCCGCAGGCGGCCGGTCCGGCCCAGTTCGCCACCGTGTCGTTCACCGTGCCGCCGTTGACGGCCATGGACCGATTGCCGACCGGTCCGCAGGACGCGGTCTCCTCTGCGTTGCTCCAGTTGCCGCCCAGGTCGTACTTGTACGACAGCGTCGCACCGGCGGCCGCGTACACCGTAGCGGTCCACTCCGAAGCGCTGACCCTGGTCATCGGGATGCCGTTGGACGCCCAGTCGGACTGGCCATAGCCGAGCGCGGACAGGTTCCCGTCCAGGTAGACGGTGTCCCGCGACGCGTCGGTGTTCACCGGCACGAAGACGTTCACCGTCTCCTTGACGGAGCCGGAAACCGGGCACGAGGACCCGAGCAGGCACCCGCTGACCACGGTCGGCGTGTCGACATCTTTACCTGCGGATATGTCGATGGCGAGCCGGACGTACTGCGCCATCGCCCACATCAGCGGCGTCGAGGAGTTGTCCGGCTGCCCCACGGTGAATCCACTCGCCCCAGCGGAACCGTCCCAGACCTGCTCGGAGATCTGGAACCCGCCGTTCGCCGCGCCGGCCATCGTCGCCAGCATGGACTGCGCGCCGGACAGGTTCCCGGCCGCGACGTCGTACTCGCCGCGCTCGCCGCTGAGCACCGGCCACGGGTTGCCCACGCCGGCACCCGTGAAGTCCCCGCCGGAGGACGACTCGCCGTAGCCGTCGAAGCTGTACCGGTGCCAGATCGGACCCTCCGTCGTGCTCGCCTTGATCTCGGCATCCACGACGGAGATCGTGTTCGTTATGTCCGCGGCGTTGGCCGCCTTGACGCCGAGCCGGACCAGCTCGAGGAAGCTCGGGTCGACCACCGTCCGGTCGTCGTGCGAACCGCCGCCGTTCGCGATCCCGATCTGCGTGCCGGCGTCCGGCTGGCCGTCCTGCGTGATCCGCAGCAGGTAGCCGCCGCTGCCGTACGGGCCGGTGGTCGTGTACGCGAGGTTGTCCACCTGCGACGCCCAGGTCTGCGCCGTTTCCTGGTACCGCAGCGCGTCGGCCATGTCGCCGTCGGCGTGCGCGATCGACGCGGCGCAGATCAGCCCCGCGATCTCCGCGGCCATGGTGGCCGGCGAGTAACCGCCGATCTCCTCCCAGCGCTCTTCGGGTGTCGCGGGGCCGTTCGCGACCAGGTAGTTCGCCAGCGACTGCAGCGTCGCCCACGGCGCAGTGTCGCCGAGCTGGTACGCGAGGATGATCGGGTCGGCGACCTCGTCCAGCTGGAGCGAGCCGAACACCGCGTTTCCGTTGAGCCACGTGTTCTGCTTGACCGCGCCGCTGGATTCGACCTCGTACTGGAGGATGTAGTTGAGCGCCGCCTGTGCGTCGGCCTTGTCGCCGGCCGCGAGCAGCGTGCTGGCCATCTCGTACTCGTCCCTGGTCCACACCGCGTGGTAACCGTGCGCGCCGCTCTGCCCGGCGCCGGTGTCCGCGCTGACGCTGGCCCCCCACGGCACGTTCGGCGCGGCGACGAACGCTCCGGCGAACGTCTTGTCCTCGTCTGCCTTCAGCTCCATCAGCGAGACGTCGTACTGGGTCTGGAGCCCTTGGTTGCCGGTGACCGACGCGGGCGCCGCGTTCAGGCCGCCGAGCCAGGACTGCCAGCCGGACTCGAACGAGGTCTCCAGCCCGGCGAAGCCGGTGTTGAGCGAGGCCGACGCGTCGGAGATCGCGGCGGCCTCGGTGCTGTCGAACGCGAGCGCCAGCGTGAACGTGGTCGAGCCGCTCGCGGCCACGGGGATCTGCGCGACCTGGTCGATGTGCCCGCCGGTGCTGGCGCCGCTGTAGGTGGCGGTGAGCGAGTGACTGCCGGTCAGCATGGACTCGCCGTCGCTCGCCGAGCCGGCGTAGCCGGTAGTCGTCTGCGTGAACCTCGCCGAGGCGGCGAGCGCGCTGGCCACCGTGCCGTTGACCGACTCCAGATCCCCGCTTGCCGAGTCGGTGCCGCCGGTGTTATCCATGCCGTCGTTGTCGAGCTGCGGGTGGTAGTCCACGTACAGCTTGAGCGCTGCCGAACTCGTGTTGTCGAACGTGGTCTGCACGTCGATCACCGAGCGGGACGGGTCCGCTATGTAGGTCTTGGTGATCGTGAAATCGCCGTTGTCCGCGGTGTCCACCTGCTGCCAGACCAGGTCGCCGAGCATCGAGACCTTATGGCTCGTCCCGGTCGTCTCCAGTTCGGTGAAGCTCGACCCGTCGGTGACCGCGTACTGGAGCCCTGCGGTGGCAGGCATGTCGGTCTCCGGATAGAACGCGTTCTCCAGCTCGCCGTCGCCGATCGTGTACCAGACCTTGGACGCGGCGCCCAGCGAGTCGGCGAAGCCGCTGACCTGCGGCTCGTCCCAGGTCGCGTTCGCCCCGGGCGCTCCCGGCGCGCTTCCCGCGGCGCGCGCCGCAGGGGTGATGGCGACGACGAACGCCGCGACCAGCGCGGCAATGACAGCAAGCGTTATCCTGCGCACGTATCGTAACGTAACATGACGGACTTCCGGCGCGACCCGTTCGTCCGTCACGTGCGGACGGACGGCATCGGCACGGTCAGCATGCCCAGCGTGTTGTGCTGCGGGAACAGGCCCGTGTTCAGTGCGGCGCCGAGCAGCGGCATGACCAGTTCCGCCAGGCGCTGCGCCCGCTCCGCACCGAGCCTCTGCCACGGCTCGTCGGCCAGCCGGTCGGTCCGCCACTCGATCTCGTCGCGCCCGTCCCTGCCGCGTTCGGTCGCCGTGCCATCGGCGTTCACCCAGCCCCGGGTGGCCAGCCGGTCCCTTGCCGCGGCCCACTGCTGCTCGGTCCATCCCCTGCTGTCGAACGTGTCGCGCGGTGCCGCGCCGATCGCCGCGAACGAGACCAGCGCCTCGCACGCGTCAAGGCCGGCCGCCTGAAGCGCGGCGATGTGCCCGTCGCCGCGGTGCTCGCGCAAGATGGTGATCGCCCGCCACAGCGCGAGGTGCGGTTCGTCCGGCCACGGCAGGTCCGCGTTGGCGGCAGCGAGCGGACGTCCGGCGACATCGGCGGCCAGCGCCGCCTCGCGAGCAATGCTGGCGGCCTCGGTCAGCCCGGGGTCGTTGATCTGGTCCCCCAGCAGGTTCCGCCATAGCTGGTCCACCGCGCGGAGCCGGGCGGCCAGCACCCGATCCGGCGCCGCCACCGCCCACGCGGCCGGCACATGCTCGCCGACCCGCTCCAGGCTGAAGCTGTGAAACGCGGCGTACACCAGATGCGGATTCGCCGCGCCGAGCGGCGCCGCCCGCCAGGCGAAATAGCTCGGCCAGCGGGTGTCCACCGCGTAGCCGAGCGCTTCGGCCTCCGCGAACACGTCCGGCGAGTAATAGAAGATCGCGTGCAGCGGTTCGAGCTGATGCCACATCCGCCGCGCGAGCGTGTAGTCCATATCGGTGCCCCTTTCGTCTCGCGCACGACGCTACGGCCCCCGGCGCACCCGCGAAAGCCCGCGCGCGGACAACCCGTATCGCCATCCAGCCACCCCGCCGCCCGGCCGCAGTCCGCCCCGCGGCCGCCGTCCGCCGCCCGGCCGTCGTCCGCCCCCGGCCGCCGAGCCCGCCCGTCGTCCGCCCCCGGCCGTTAAGGCTACGCCTGTCTTGTTACCCGTTCGGAGGGCCTGGCGGGGTCGTATGTCCCGTTTTGTCCCCGCCGTTCGGGTAAGAAGACACCTGTAGCGTTAAGGGTGGTGCGCGTGGTGCTGGAGGT
>Ga0070741_10009090_pt1 | contig 19523 bp, 18 predicted proteins | sample Coa_R1_4_FD_66440 | JGI IMG/M metagenome (GOLD analysis project Ga0070741, IMG submission 66440) | Surface soil microbial communities from Centralia Pennsylvania, which are recovering from an underground coalmine fire - Coalmine... | ecosystem: Environmental > Terrestrial > Soil > Unclassified ...
CGCGCTGCGCCGTCCGCGCCGCGTTAGCGGCGCAACGTTGGATGTGAACGTAACTCCTCTCGCATTCGTTCCGCCCGCTAAACGCGGGCGGGGACATCGCAGCGCGATGTCCCTACCTCATGGGCGCTCTTTGGATTTAGATGCGTCTGCCCGCCCTATAGCCCAGGCAAACACGTCTAATTCTCGCGGTAGGGATGGCGCGCTGCGCCGTCCGCGCGCCGCGTTAGCGGCGCAACGTTGGATGTGAACGTAACTCCTCTCGCATTCGTTCCGCCCGCTAAACGCGGGCGGGGACATCGCAGCGCGATGTCCCTACCTCAGGGCGCTCGCTTCAAGGGATTTAGATGCGTTTGCCCTGAATGCGCATCCATTTCACTTTTGGCCGTTTTGGCGTGGACATCTAGCCTCGGAGAATCCAAGGCGGATCCACCAAGCGCCGGCACCACGACAAATATGATGGCGGAGAGTTTTTCGCAGGCGGGCGCAGCTGACCAACCGCAATCCTGGAACTGGCACGTACAAAACACGGATATTGTCCAAGGCTACCCCGCTTTCTCAGCCAAATACTCCGGCCCAAACAGCTTGCGGCCGGGTGGACAAGTCCGGGAAACAGTTTCGCTAGACTTGTATCTCGGCGCTCGGCTCTGGCACGGCGCGGAGGCACACGTCGACGGGTTGATGTGGCAAGGGTTTGGCCTGAGCAAGACATTGGGCGTGGAGGCGTTTCCTAACGGAGAAGGCTTCCGGTTGGGAACCAGCGTGCCCAATGTGAATTTCGCCCGGCTATTCCTGCGGCAGGTGATCGGGTTGGGCGGGGAGACTGAAGGCACCGAAGACGCGCCGATGAGCCTGGCAGGCAAACAGGATATTTCAAGGATCACCCTGACGCTGGGGAAGTTCAGCGCGAAAGACATTTTCGACAATAACGCTTATGCCAACGATTCGCGCTCGCAGTTTATGAGCTGGGCACTCATGGCCAATGAAGCCTGGGATTATCCGGCCGACAGTCTTGGATTTACGACCGGCTTTGCGGCGGAACTCAACGAGGATCATTGGGCTCTTCGCTACGGGTTTTTCCAAATGCCCCGTACTTCCAACGGTGTCGCGCAGGACGGGCATTACCTGGAAGCCTGGGGGATGGTGACGGAATTCGAACGCCGCTACGCCATCCGGGCACACCCTGGAACCATCCGATTACTAGCCTATCTTAACCAGGCCCATATGGGCAGTTACGAGGCAGCGCTCGAGAACCCCACCCGGCCGGCTGATATCCTGGCGACTCGTGAGTACCGCCACAAATACGGTTTTGGCCTGAATCTCGAGCAGGAAGTTGTGACGAATGTCGGAGTGTTCGCGCGGTTGGGCTGGAGTGATGGCAAGAATGAAGCCTGGGCCTTTTCGGATGTGGATCGCGCCGCCTCGGCGGGGCTCAGTGTGAAAGGCGCATTTTGGCACCGGCCCAATGACACGTTTGGCCTGGCGAATGCCGTTAGTGCAATCAGCGGCGTGCACCAGCGCTTTTTGGCCGCGGGCGGGACGGGGATCCTCGCCGGCGACGGCGCGCTGAGCTATGCCTTGGAGGATTCCGTGGAGACCTATTACGGTTTTCAGATCTGGAAGACCGTCCACCTCTCGCTCGATTATCAGTTCGTTGTCAATCCTTCCTTTAACCGCGATCGTGGACCCGTTTCAATCTTCGCCGCGCGCATGCATTGGGATTTTTAACCGATTAAGTCGTTCGCGCACCCGTTGCGGCCCCTCAACCTGTAACTTGTAACTTGGAACCATCGCCGCCCCGGCTTGCGGCTTGCCCCGGACACTTTTTGGGTTAACCATTCGCCGATGTTGCAAGCGCGAAGCCGGCTCGCCTTCACTTTGATCGAGTTACTGGTGGTTATCGCCATTATCGCCATACTGGCGGCGCTCCTGTTGCCGGTCCTCACCAGGACAAAGGCCAAGGCCGAATCAATGACTTGCAGTAACAATATCAAGCAACTCTCCCTGGCCTGGGGGCTTTACGCCGACGACAACAACGATTTGCTTGTCAATAACCACGGCGTTCCGGAGACCCTGGCGCGCCGCCAGACCTGGGCCAACAACGTCGAGGATTGGCTTGCCAGCGATGACAACACCAACCTGACTTTTCTGTCCGACTCAAAATTGGGCCCGTTTACCAGTCATTCGACGCGTATTTACAAGTGTCCCACGGACCGCAAGCCCGCGCCCAACGGCGACCGCATCCGCAGCATTTCTATGAACGCTATGGTTGGCAATCCCGGTGAACTCACCAATCGCTTTAACCCCCTTTACGTTCAATTCTTCAAGAAATCCGAGTTCAAAGCTCCCACCGAAACTTTTATCTTCCTGGACGAGCAAGCCGACACTCTTAACGACGGCTTTTTCGTTAATCGTCTCGAGGAGTATTCCTGGGGCAACGTGCCGGGCTCTTACCATAACGGGGGCGCGAATTTTTCCTTCGCGGATGGCCATGTGGAATCGCATCGCTGGCAAGTGCCTAATACGATCCAACCGGTCCATGGCACGCGGATCCAGGCGTTCCCGGCTGCGCCACCAACCGATTTTGACTGGTTAAAAATCAGGACAAGTTACAAGAAACCTTAGAGCGTGTTTTAGAATTCGGTTTGGAGTCCCGCCTTCAGGCGGTTTGGCGTCGGGCCGCCTAAAGGCGGGACTCCGAACCCACATGCCCGCGCCCAAGTCGTTATTTTTAAAACACGCGCTTAGAGGTGTTTTAGAATTTGTTCAGAGTCGGCCTTCAGGCGCTTTTGGCGCCGGGCCGCCTAAAGGCGGGACTCCGAACCCCGAACGCCCAGGCCGAAGTCGCTAATCTTAAAACACGCTCTTGGAGCGTATTGAGAAACACAACCGCCGTCGGGCAGCGCGGCGAAAATCGAGCAAATGGAGCACGCATCCGCTTCGTTGCATGGCGGCTGTGATCGAGGAGGAGGCTTCGCCTCAGGTCACGACCAGGGCGGAACTGACGGTTTGGAGCAGTTGCTCCGCCGTGTAGGGCTTTAGCAGCAGCGTCGTGTCGCAGCTTAACGCGGGCGCGTTTTCTTCGGCGGAACTTGGTGCCGTGGCGTAAACCACTTTCAGTTTTGGATTGATTTGGAGGAACTGTTCGGCGAGCTCGCGTCCGGATTCGCCCGAGGAGAAGCTGAGGTCCATCAAGAGCAAATGCGCCTGGCTGGCCAGACTCTCCATCAGGAGGATCGCCGTGGCGGGGCCGTCGATTTCGACCACGCGATAGCCAGCGCGCTGAAGGATGTGGCGTGCGAGGTCGCGCACCCGATCATTGGTTTCGACCAGCAGGATGGTTTCGCGCGAAGCAACGGGCGTGTCGCCGTCCTGTTGTTCGGCCGCGGTTTGAGGTGTGAGCTGGGCCACGGGCAGGAAGACATTGAATTCCGTGCCGCGCCGCAGCTGGGTCAGGCACTCGATCCAGCCGCCCAGTTGCCGGACGGCTCCATATACCGTTGCGAGGCCAAGGCCCATGGCCTTGTCACCGTCGCGGGTGGTATAGAAAGGCTCAAACAGATGTTGTTGCACTTCCGGAGGCATGCCGCAGCCGTTGTCATGGATCGTCAGGCGCACATAATGTCCCGGGACCGCCTGTGGCGGAGTTTGTTCCTGCGGCCCCTGAGCCCAGGTGATGCCGGTGTGAACGTCGACCGCGCCGCCTTGAGGCATGGCTTGGCGCGCGTTGATCACCAGGTTAATGAGGATATGCTCCAGCGCTCGCGTCTCGGCCAGGACTGGCGGGAGGCTTTCACCCAGCTGAAAACCCACTCCAATTCGCTCGCCCACGAGCCGGCGCAGCAAGGGTTGGTGCTTCAGGATAAAGTCATTCAAATCAATCGGCTCGGGCTGCAGGGCTTCGCAGGCGCCGGCTACCAGCAACTGCCGCACCAGCGCATTGCCCCGGCGGCTTTCGTTGACAATCTGTTGGACCTGCTCGACGCCGTCGCCATCCTGGCGCTCTCGATTCAACCCCGCGGCGCCGGTTTCAATCGCGGCCAGGATCCGGCCGAAGTGATGGCCGATTCCCTGGGCAATCTGGCGCAGCACGTGCATTCTTTGCTGCTCGCACAAGCGCAACTCCCGCTCCTGGCGCGGGCCAATATCTTCAACAAACATCAGCCGCGCCGGACAATCACCGAAACGCAGGTCCATGGCCATTACCTCTACATTCACCGCCGAGCGGTCTTTGCGGCGATGCCTCCAGATCCCGCGCCGTTCCACAGTCGAACACGGCCGCGCCGAATCGGCCAGAAAGGCTTCCGTTGCCTCGCGGGCGAGAAGGTCTTTGGCCGTCAGCGCTGCGAATTCCTGCTGCGAAAAGCCATATTGGACCAGGGCCGCCTGGTTGGCAGCCAGAATGCGGCCCGTGCGCAGATCGAACATCCACATCGGATGAGGATGCTGCGTAAAAAGCAGTCGGTACTGCCGCTCAGAGACGGCCAGGCTCTCGACCTGCTGCTGTAAACGCACGATTTGTTGGGCCATCTCGCCTTTGAGCTGGAGCAGGCTCTCCGCCCGCTCGCGCGCTTCGCTCTCCAGGGTGAGCCGGAGTTGTTCTTCATCGACTTGGGCCTTGTGTCGCTCGCGGCAAAGGGTCTCGGTGTGCCCCATTCCAATCAGCAATAGAAGCGAGGCGGTCCCGTACACCAGGGACATCCCGAAGTTGGAAGATGGGGAAGGCTTAAGCGGGTTGACCAGGTGCAGCAGGGCCAGCGAAACGAAGGCAATGACGACAAAGCTCCCTACCTGATGCGCCCCAAAGCGGCGCACCAGCCGCAGAGCGTAGGAGGGAACGCACAGCTCCAGTGCCACGGCCAAAAGATTCAGTAAACTGAAACTGTTCATACGCCTATCTTACCCAAGGATCCGCGGACCCAGGCCAGTTTGTCTCGGTTCGGGACGCTGCGCGCAGATCCGGGACAGCATCCGACCGGGCGAACTTCCAGATGATTGGAACTTCAAACCCACACATCGGTTTCGCCAGTGGTTCGGGGTCTGGAGAGCAGGTCCCGCGCCAGAGACGATTGCGAGGACCCTTGCGCCGTAGTCAGACTTTTAGTCAGGCTTTTAGCCTGCTGTACCTAAGGCTTTCAGCCTCCAAAGCCACGGGCAACCTTCGCTTGCGAAGTCGCGGCAGCATTCCCTCTACTCACGCCCAGCCGACTGAAAGTCGGCGATACAGCAGGCGGGAACGCCTGCGCTACGGCGCGGCTTAGAGTTTGGTCTTGATGCCGCAGGCTCGCATGATGCACCAGCCGCGCGCGGCTTCGAATAACGCGAAAAGGCCCCCGGCAGACAACAGGGCACAAGCGACTCGGCTGCGGGAAAACACAAACACGCCCAGGGCGATCAGGAGCACACCCCAGATGGCGCGCACGACACGTCCAGGGGTATCAATGTTCCGAGCGAAGAGCTTGCCCATACCCTGATTTAGCACCAAGTGGAAGCGGCGCAACTGCACAGCCCCGACGGCGCGCGGACATCCGTTGTTCGCAGCGATGGGTGAACCAAATCTCACGTCGGAGAAACGCTGGGCTCAGAGGATCATCGGCCATTGCTGCGAGTAGGAATACCCGCGCGCCGCTTTTCTGGGGAACCAAGCTGATGCCCGGGCCTCTAACGCATGTATAGCATGAGAATTCCTTTTCTGTATCAAAACACGCGAAGAAGACCAGTGGCCGGCGGTCTCCGCTACTTGTTGCAATCCCTCGGCATGACAGTGGTTGCGTTCGGTGTTCCGCACCTGGCCAACGCGTCCGACTTTACGGTCACATCTCCCGGTTATTTTTACTCATTCAATGGGGGTAGCACGGCTAACCCAACGATTACCTTGCAGCGCGGTAAAACCTACACGTTCACTGTCAGTTCAAGCTCCATTCATCCCTTTTTCATCGAAAGTGCCGGTGTTCAGAACAATAACATGAGTCAGGGCACCCTAACCTGGACTGTTCCGACCGTGGCCTCGAACTACCACTACATTTGCTCGATTCACGGCTTCGGCGGGCAGATTCTCACCGTGGCGCCGCCGCCGCCCCCACCGCCCAAGATCAAAATCCTGAGCCTTACAGTCAGCTCCAATATCGTGTTGTTCTCAACGGGCACAAATAACTGGAGTGTGAAGCCCGAGTATTCGACCAACCTTGCCAGCACAAACTGGTTTGCGCTCACAGTAGTCACTAACCGGTTCGTCGGCGGGACGAATGAAACGATCTGCGGCCTGCCGCCGGGCAAGGCGGCTGCCTTGCGCATCCGCTCGCAAGCCAATTAGCCGAACCGGGCGCGCGGACCGAGGTCGGTGTAGCGGTGAAACATGGAAAGCCCCCTTTCGCTTTATGCATTGGGACCATGAACCCAGGGACTCTCGATGCTCGTTTCCTCCGGCTGGTCTTTCTTCATCTGTGGTCGCCCCGAATCTGCGGGGGATGGAAAGAGTATCGCGGGTTTCCCGATGGGCTCTTAGTTAGGCCCGGCTCAACTCCTGCCAAAGATAGGCGCTCATGAGCTGCCCTTTGGCGAAGCAATCCAGGTTGAATTTCTCGTTCGGAGAATGGGCATTGTCATCGGGCAACGCCAGACCAAGCAGGAGCGTATCGGCGCGCAGAATTTTTTTGAACTCGTTGACGATTGGGATCGAGCCGCCTTCGCGCATGAGAACCGGGGTGGTCCCAAAAGCGGATTTCAAGGCGCGCAAGGCAGCCTGGGCCTGAGGACCGGTGGGTGAGACCAGGTAAGGCTCGGCGCCATGGCCCGGCTCGATGTGGAGACGAACTGTCGGCGGGCAGATCTTTTCCAGGTGGCGTTGGACGAGTTTAAGAATGCGATTCGGTTGCTGGTTGGGAACAAGCCGCATCGTAACTTTGGCCCGGGCCCAGGCTGGGATGATGGTTTTGCTGCCTTCGCCCTGATACCCGCTGGTCAGGCCGTTGAGCTCGAAGGTGGGCCGGGCGGAGCGTTGTTCAACGGGGCTGAAACCGCGTTCACCAAAAAGTTTCGGCACGCCCAGGAGCTTTCGATATTCCTGATCCTTCATCGGCAGCCGCTTGAATTGCTTTCGCTCGTAAGCTGAAACGGGCGCGACGTCATTGTAGAAACCAGGGATGTTAATGCGTCCGTTTTTATCGCGGACCGTAGCCAGCAGCTGGCACAGCGCCATGGCCGGGTTATCGACTGTTCCTCCAAAGATGCCTGAGTGGAGGTCGCGCGATGGGCCGCTCAGAGTAATCTCAAAGGCTGCGATTCCGCGCAAAGCATACGTCAGCGCCGGACAGTCGGGCGCCGGCATGCCGGTGTCCGAGATGACAATGGCATCACAGGCGAGCTCGGCGCGGTTCTCATTTAAAAATTGACCCAGGCTTCCGCTGCCCACCTCTTCCTCTCCTTCGATCAAAAAGGTCAGGTCGCAGGGAAGTTCGACGCCACACCTGAGGTAAGCCTCGACCGCATTGAGATGCGCCAGATGCTGACCTTTGTTGTCGGTGGCGCCGCGGGCATACAACGAGCGGCCTTGGATGCGCGGCTCGAACGGGGGACTCTTCCAAAGCTCAAATGGTTCGGGCGGTTGCACGTCGTAGTGGCCGTACACCAGGAAGTGCGGCCGGCGTGCTCCATTGGAGCGGCTGCGCGGGGTTCGCGCGACAACTACGGGATTCCCCTGAGTCGGGCACAGGCGAGCTTCCAGGCCAATTTGTTGGCAGTGTTTCAACAGCCACGCAGCACACGCCTCCAGATCGCCGCGGTGCTGGGTCTGGGCCGAAACGCTGGGGAAACGGACATACTCACAGAGTTCGGCAATGAACCGTTTTTGGTTTTTCTTCAGGTAAGAGAGGATTGATTGCATGGATTAAGGCGCGCGCTGCCGCATGAATGCGGCGTTCCGTTCCAAGAGGCGGAACGCCGGACTCATGCGGCAGCGTCCTGGTACACGCGATGGGGTGGAGATATTATTTTTTGGGTTTATTGAGGAGGTCGTTCAGGAGATTGTTAAGCGGCTGTTGCTGGGCGGGAGCAGGCTTGTTGGTATCGGGCGGGGCATTGGTGTTGGCCGGGGCGTTGCCGCCCAGGAGCCCACCGAGACCCTGCAGCAGGTTGCCGGTTTTGTTTGGCGATTGGCCCGAGGCATTGGTATTGGCGCCGGCTGCGCCTGCGAGTCCGCCAAGGCTTTGGATTATATTCCCAGCCGTGCCACCGACACCCGAGAAGGCCCCGCCAATGCCCTTGGCTGCCAGACTCAAAAGAGCGAGTTTGTTCACCTGCGCCTTGGGATCACCGACAGTTCCGATTTCAGTTACGAAATCGGGCAACTTGGCGTACGGAGCGTTTGTGGGAGTGCCGGCTGGGACGAGGTTGATTCGGCTCGCGATCGGATAGCTCAACGAGACGCTCACAGGGATGTTTATAGTGGAATTCGTCAGCACGGGCGCGAGGCTGATGGTGCCAGTCGCCTCCGCGCGGAATGCCGCGCTCTGAACCACCGCCTGCTGAAGGGTGACCTTGCCGGAACCGGCGTTGCCCCGGGCGATAATCGAATTGACGGGCGATTTCGACAACTCGTCACTCAAACCGCCTTTGGCTTGACCTGTTAGTCCCCCGAGCAGGGAACCGACCGCGCCTTCCGGATTTTTAACCAGCTCCGGTATCGTCGCCACCACATTGATGATTGTCTTTATGACAGGGCTTTTGATGTTAACAATCGACAGATTCAGGTTGGTCGAGGACATGTCAAACTGTCCGGCGAGAGTCTTTTGCAGGCTTTCACCGGTAGTCCCGGTCCCGTTGATTTTGGCGGTGGCGGTGAAGGTGCCTCCGATTTGCCCTTTGCGCTCGGGCTGAAAGGTGTCAACCAGCGGTGCCAGCGGAACGGCTTTCGCGTTGAAAGCCAGGGAATATTTGTAGCCGGGCACGCCCATATCCAAATCCACATTGGCATCCATGGGTGCGTTGTTGAGCGTTAATTTGCACGGGTTCAGTACCACGTGCCCGCCATCGATCCTTGTGCTGGTCTGGAAATTGGCGATATCGACCTCGTGCAGGTACAGCCGCCCAATGCTGGTATCAGCCGTGAAGTTGCGGAGGGGCAACTGATTGGTTTGTGCCGCCGCTTGCTGGGCGGAGGCCCCGGTAACAGAGGTTGTTTGCGGAGCGGTTTGGCCGGGAACCGTGCTCGTCGTTTTCTTTTGACTCCCGAACAGATCATAGTAGCTGGTCAGGTCGAGCGAATCGGCGGCGAGCTTGATGTTCCCCTGGGTTGCATTGGTCTGAGTCATGTCGATATGCCCCGTCAGGTTGATGGCGTTGGTCGCTCGGGCAGTCGGCGTCAGCGCCAGTTGGCATTGACGAATGTCGACCACTTGCTTGTTAAGCGATGCGTCGAGTTGACATTTTGCGCCTAACGGCGTCGAAGGGAACTCTCCTTTCGGATCATGAACAACCAGGTTGGTTATCTGGAGGTCGGCCTTGACCGATGAGGCGGCGCTGGGGTCGTAGTTGATTGTGGCGTTCCCGTTCAAAGCGACCGAGGTGAGCTTTTTATCAGTCAGCATCGGTTCGAGGAAGGGCCGGAGCCCATTCTGATTGAAGTCGGTGAGTTTGGCCGTGAGCTGCGCGGCTTTGTTGCTCAAACCGTAGGTGCCCGAAACATCAAAAGCGCCGCCCTGGTTCTTGCCTTGCGTGAGCTTTCCGGCCAGTTTTCGGATTTGCACCTGGTCCGGCGTCAGTCCGATATCCAGTTCCGCGGAAGCGCCGAAGCTTTGGAAATTATTGCTGCCGACCTGCGCGGTTAAATCCGTCAGCGCCAATGTGCCGGTCACGTTCTGTTGTTTTCCGTTTTGAGTGACGTGCGCGTTAAGGTCGATCGTGCCGGAGGAAGCCTTAATATCCGGCCGCGGCAATACCTGGAGCAGTTGGGCCAGCAACACCTGGGCTTTGAGCTGAAGATCGGCTGTCTCCTTGGATTTATTGTAAGTGCCCGAACCTGTCACTGTGACTAACGCCTGATTCTGCCGGGCGACGTTTAGTTTGTAGTCGCTTAGATCGAATTGATCGAAATTATTGGCTTTGCCTTTGACCTGCAGGGTGACGGTGGCCCTGGTGATCTGGTTGCTGCCTGAACCGGCGGTGAGGTTGTTGATTTCCGAGCTCAGTTCGAAAGTGAGGGCTTTGCCAGCCTGCTGTGAAAGGAGCTGGAGTTTCATATTGACGTCACCGGCCGGAGCGAAGTCCCCGGCGAACGGTTTCCAGTCAGCCAAATCCAGATGGGTCAGCGTGATGTTGAGGGCGGAGTCCCCGACGCCGTTGGTGACGTCGCCCAATGGGATTGTCATTGGGCTGGTCAATCCGCCTTTGAGGAGTTGTTTGCCTTTTTGAGTGCCGCTGAGATCAAAGGTGCGAATGACCGCACTGTTGGCAGCGTGATCAACCACCACATCATAGCTGGCGGATAGATCCAGCGGCGGGGTGGTCTGGTTGGTGCGGGTCAACTGGAATTGATGAAGAACGAACTGGCCCGAAGCGGCGATGTTCTTGCCCCCATTACTCAACTGCACTGTGTTGGTGGAATTGACCGTCGTCGGACCGAAATCGATGCCACTGGCCGCGCCGGCGACGTTGAGGAGATTCTTATCCACATTTAGGAGCTCGATATTGATCTGGCCTTCGGTCTTTTCGAGATTAAAGGGACCGGCGACGTGCAACTCGCCGAGGGCGGTTCCAGCCTTTTGAAACCGCAAAGCGACTTGCTTAATGTCGGTGGGAGTTACGTCGCAATCCAGATTGGCGGAAAGAGTGGCAGCTTCGGCGAGGGAACCTTCCGCCCGAGAGACTTCGATTTTGGTGTTGCCTTGGATGGAGCCGGGCTTGAGGTCCGAAGCGAGCGCCAGACTGAAGCTGCCGTCTGCTTTTGCTTCGAGCACGCCATTGGTGCCTGGAGCCGGTGGATTGTTTTCCATTTTGATCTGCGCACCAAGAGCAATTTTGGCGGTTTGTCCATTCTGCAGGTTGTCGATGTTCAAATTGACATGCGAGAGCTCCGTCACGTCGCGGTTATTACCCCGGTACAACTTAACCTGACGAATCGTGGCTTCCGTCAGCGCGATTTTTTTCACGTTAATCTGCAGCGGCTTGGATGGAGCGGAAGGTTTCGAGGGCTTTTCCTCTTTTTTCTGGCTCTGTAGAATCGGGTCGAGGTTGCTGGTGCCATCCGGGTTTTGCACCAGCACGACTGTGGGCGAGCTCAGCGTGACCTCATCCACATTGATATGGCCGCCGATGATGTCCATGAGGCTGTAGCGCAACCGCACCTCGGGGGCGGTGACCAGAGGCTCCGTGCCGGTGGTTTGGACCTTCAGATCTCGCAACACTACCTGGCTGAACGGGCTGATCGAAGCATCGCTCACCGTGATTTGCGCGTTTATTGATTTGCTCACTTTGGGCAGGATCACCCCTTTGAAAAACGCTGAACTGGTCGCGACAAAGTATACCACGACCACCAGCACGATCAGAATGCCCAGAACCCAGACGATGGCCCGCAGGAAACCATGACGTTTGCGCGGCCCCGGAGAACTTAAGTTTGTATCAGCCATAAAGAATCCTCTGTTGGTACCCCAAAATCCACGGGCGGCGCCCGACCGCTTAGGGCTGACTCGAGGCCGCCTTACGGTCCCAAATATACTTCAGGTACTGCCGGTGTCATAGGGAGTCATTTAGTCCAGAACGATGCGAGTATCCCGAAGCCACTTCCCGACGAGCATTTGGCAAATAAAAGGCTTCCCATGATTGGTTGGCTTGGGAATACCGCCGCTCGCAGCCACGTGATTAGCACCTGGTTGCGCTTTAGCAAGAAAATTTACGACAGGAAATTTACGGCGGCAGCGGTTAAAGGGTGTGATTAAATCTGTCGGTCATTCTGTGTTGAGCGGCAGAAAAGCGGCAGAGGGCTGCCGCACTCCAAAACCTTCGGCTCTCGAGGCCCATGCCTGTATCGCGCTTGCGTTTTGGACTGCGGCAGTCCTCTGCCGCTCTTTTCGGTTCCAGCCAAGACCGACACTTCTAATCGCACCCGGCGTAAAGAGGGCGTTGACAGGGGTTACTTTGTGATACAAAGTAAGTAGGCTTTACCCGCAATTTATGAAAACTTCATGGTTTAACCGTTTCGGCTGGTTTTATGTGCCCATCTCCCTCCCAGGGGTGGCCGTTTGGATAAGCGCGTCACTGTTTTGCGTCACGGTCTTTCGCGCGGTGGATCGGCGCTCGCATTCGGTGGCGGACACTCTCTATGGCGTCTTTCCGTTTTTTGTGTGCACCTTTTTGCTCGTCGATTGGGTTGGGGGAAGAACCACTAGTCGACCGGGCTAAATTGATTCTATTTTAACCGGCGCGCCAGCGTTTGGACTGGGCGATGCGCCGCTCTCGCACAGCGCTGCGATTCCAAAAGTGCTGCAAAGCGGCGTAATCAAACGCCTCGTCCACTCGCAGTAACATCGTCGCTACCCCCCGTCCACCCCGCGCTTGCGTCGCTCTTCACGGCTGGGCAAGCTTCGACCAGTTCTCGGGCACGTGTTGCCCCATGGTTGCAAGTCCTATGCCCAAAAACTGTTGGAAGCTGCCGGTCGCCTGGTTTTGCGCCTGTGCGGCTGGCTTGCAGCTTTCGGCGCACGGAGCGGTCCCATTCACGATTAAGCAGTGGCGGTCAGACACCATCTTACCGCAAAACGCGGTTATAACCGCGGTCATTGCCATCACTCAGACGCGAGATGGTTATCTTTGGCTTGGCACACCCGACGGTCTCCTGCGCTTCGATGGCGCGCGCTTTACGACTTTCAATGAAGCCAACACACCCGGCCTGAAGAGCGGCAGCGTCGTCAAGCTGTTCGAGGATTCTCACACTAACTTCTGGATCGGCACGGAGTCCGGCGATGTGTTGCTGGTCAAAGGTGGGGAGGTGCGCCCGATTCAAATAGGACGCGGAACGCGTCAGGGCAGGCTGGCTTCGATTTGCGAGGATCCTTCGGGCGCCGTTTGGCTTTACACGGCCGATGGTTTTCTTGGCCAATTCCGGGACGGCAATCTAAATTCATGGCAAGTCACTGCCAACTACCAGAGCACGCGCCGCTCAATGATCGTCGATTCCACGGGCACGCTTTGGATCGGCACCGATTTCGTGCTGCACCGTTTGCGGCCAAACCCGAACAGCAGTCCGAAGGACGTTCCCACCATTTCCTACTCGAGCAGTCCGGTATCCGAATTGGATCTGCTGCTCGCCAGCCGGAAAGGTGGTTACTGGCGATTCGCCAATGGCCAGATTCAAAAATGGGATGAAGACCATATGGTGGAGGGTTACGATTGGCGCTATCCCTGGAACAAGAATTCGACCCCAATCCGGGCGGCTTGTGAAGACACGGACGGCAACCTGGTTGTCGGGACGGGCGGCGAAGGTATTTTTTGGTTCGATGCCCAAGGCAAGTACCAACATCTAAGCCTGGAAACCGGGTTGTCGAGCGACACGGTTCTGTCGCTCTGCCTGGATCGCCAAGGTGATGTATGGGCCGGCACAGATGGGCAAGGTTTGAATCGCCTTCGCCCTAAAGTCTTCGAGGTGCTTGAAGAGTCGCGAGGATTGAACGTGCAATCAGTCTGTGGCGACGGTCATGACGGGCTTTGGATTGGATATTTCGGCCAGCATATCGATCATTGGCATGAGGGCAGGCTTGACCAATTCCGAAGCGGTCAAGGGCTGGTTAACCTCGGAGTGAAATCCGTGTTCCTGGATCGGGACGATACGCTCTGGGTCGGCACTCGTTTGGGCGGTTTGCTCCAACTCCAGAACGGGCGGTTTTCCCCCGCACCGGGTTCGGACGCGTTGGCGCGGGATTACGAGATTTCGGCGCTGTACCAGGATCAAAGTAATCGACTCTGGGCCGGCACCCAGGCTGGCCTGGCCGAATTGGCGGCTGGCAAATGGGGGTTGGTTAACGGTCTTGGAGACACGGTGGTTCGCGCCATTGTCGAGGACGCCGCGGGGAACCTTTGGGTTGGCACCCAGGGCGCGGGCCTATGTCGCCTTCACGATCATGTGGCCACTTGGTTTGGCAGGACCAACGGATTGCCAAGCGATAACATTAATTGCCTGTACCAGGACCGCGAAGGGGCCCTCTGGGTAGGGACTTCTATTGGGCTGGCCAGTTTCGCCGATGACAAATGGACTTCTTTTGCCGGTCATTTCCGCGGCGCTTCCGGAAATATCTCGTACCTGTCGGATGACGCCCAAGGTTACCTTTGGATGGGGTCCACGGTCGGACTGCTGCGCGCCAAAAAAACCGATCTCGACTTGTTTGCGGCCGGCAAACTCGATTCTGTCCCGGTGCGTTCATACGGACAGCCCGATGGGTTGCCCACGCGTGTTTGTTCGCAGGGCTCCGAGCCGGCCGCCTGGCGCGGGCCCGATGGCAAGCTGTGGTTTCCCACCATCAGCGGCCTGGTATCGGTTGACCCAAAGCAGCTCCAGACTAACACCAATCCCCCGCCGGTGATTATCGAATCGGTTTTGGTCGACGGCCAACCCGTGGGACCGGACACATTGCGCGCGCCACTGGTACGCAGCCTGGAGATTCCTGCGGCCAAGGAAAGTTTGGAGATCCATTACACCAGCATCAATCTACCCGCTCCGGACCTGGGCTTGTTCAAGTATCGGCTGACCGGTCATGAAAAAGACTGGACGACTGCCGAGCCGCAGACACGTTACGTTCATTACACGAAGCTGCCCCATGGCCACTACACCTTCGAACTCAAAGCTTGCAACGAAGATGGCGTTTGGAACGACACGCCGGCTACGCTCCTGGTGACGGTCTTGCCTCCGTTTTGGGAGACCTGGTGGTTTATTGCCGGGACCTCGCTTTTCCTGCTGGCGATGATCGTTGGGTCGGTCCATTACGTTTCAACCCAGAAACTCCAGCGCCAGGTCGCCACGTTACGCCAGCAGGAGGCTCTGGAAAAAGAGCGCGCCCGCATCGCTCGCGACCTACACGATCAGCTCGGCGCAAATCTCACGCAGGTCGCCCTCCTTGGCGAAATGGCCGAGTCCGACAAGGATGTCCCCGACGAGGTTGAAGCCCACGCCAGACAGATCTCTCAAACCGCCCGGGAGACAACCCGGGCGCTGGATGAAATCGTGTGGACGGTCAACCCCTCCAACGACACGCTCGACGGACTCGTCAATTACGTCTGCAAGTACGCGCAGGAATACCTGGCCTTGGCAGGGTTGCGCTATCGCCTGGAAGTCCCGCCGCAATTGCCGCCCGTCCCAATTTCACCCGAACTGCGCCACAACGTTTTTCTGGCCACTAAAGAGGCCATTAACAACGTCGTGAAACATTCCGGCGCCACTTCCGCCTGGCTCCGTTTAAGTCTGGAACCCGACCGTTTCACTTTGGAAATCGAGGACAATGGCCGCGGCTTGCCTCCCGGCGCCGACAAAAAAGGCCGCAACGGCCTGCGCAACATGCGCAAGCGCCTGGAAGAAATCGGCGGCGCCTTCAACGTGACTGCAGGCCACGAGGGTGGAACCATCGTGTACCTTACCGCGCCGCTGGCCGTCGCCGCGGACGGAAATCCGAAGGCCGAAGTCGCGTGATTTACCGAGGGATTTTTGAAGGCGACCCTATGACAAAAGAGCGTCAACCCGTGACAAATCGCGACCGCCGAACCTGCGTCTGGTTGGTTAGCAAGGTTTCGTTTGGCATAGCAATTCGCGAATCCATGCGCTCGTGGCCGCTTGTTTGACGGTCTTACCTTGTGAATCCTTATCCGTCGGCCTCGCCCCACGTGCCAGCAAGAGCTTGATGATTGCTGCCTGTTGGCGGTGTGCATGGTCCGAGCCGCTCCCGCTTTTCCCTGTGTTCTGGACCGCCAGATGCAGCGGCGTCGAGCCCGACTTGTTGGCCTTGAGCGGGTCTGCGCCGCCTTCCAACAGCGCCTGGACAGCCGCCAACGACCGCGCCCGAACCGCCCTGTGCAGAGGCGCCACGCCCGATTTGTCCACCGCATTGGGCTCGGCGCCCATCGAGATCAGGTACTCGATCACGCCGGCTTGTGCCCGCGGCTCCCTTCGGCCCCCGTCCGCCGCATAATGAAGTGGCTCCGCCCCCCGCCGATTCCTCGCCCGGCAATCGGCCCCATGGCTCACCAGCAGTTCCGCCATCGGGCGAGAGGATGCCGCCGCCGCCATATGGAGTGCGGTGTCCCCGGCATAAAGGTAGTGAGAGATCGCGGTGAAGAAAAGGGATGTCGCCTCTTGCCGCGTCGCGCCGACGCACGACGCCGTTGTGGCCAAGGCCGGCGCGGCGCTCAGGCGACGAGACACGCGGTCGGTGTCCTCGGCGATTACGAGGCGAATGAACGCGAGAAAAGCGGGATTTTCCATGCGGATAGGATTCGCGTGTGGCTACGCCAAGGGTGAGCCATGACGAGGGGCGCGCCTATGGCTTTCCGAAGCAGGATTAATGTGGAGGCGCTCCTCGTCATTGGCTCGACCCGCTGGTTCGATCCTGGCCGGCAAGCCGTAGTCGGACCCACTCAGGACTTCTCCTCAGATCAATAACGGCCCAGACCACCGCACGATCCTGCTCGATCGTGTAAAAGATCCCGCAAGGAAAAATCCTGCTGAGGAGGCGATGGTAGTCATGGTAAACGACTCGATGGATTCCTGCGGATATTTTCAGGCCTTCGATGTCCGCCCGAAGGCAAGCCGTAAAGTAATCACCCAGTCCGGGCTCTTGCGCCTCATAAAAAAGGTATCCATGGTTCAGGTCCTCGATGGCGTCTTCGGAGATCCGGACATCTCTCATCGCCCGCCAATGGTTCCCTTCACCGAATCCCAGTCCAGCAGGCGTGCCTTGCCCTCGCGCGCCCGTGCGCGACGTTCGTCGAGGAGGTCCTTTTGTTCCTGCGGAATCTCCATGCGATCAAAGCGCTCTCGAAAATCCTCCCAGATCGCCTCCATCATCCGGATCTTTTCATCCAACGGCAATGCCTTTACCTCTTCCGCTGTCATGCTTGCATTATACGATGCCCCAGGCGGGCAGGCTACCACTTTTGAATCAAACGGTCTTGGTCTGGCGCCCCGGGTTGCGGGCTCAGAAATGAAAGCTGGACGTAAGCCGTGGACGCCAGCAGCAAGTGGTTCGGCTCTACTTCATACTTCATACCGAGCGAAAACCTAATACAACCCGGCATCCCATTTCCAAACAAGACGCGAACCCAAAAGTGCAGGGATCGCCACCAGCCAAATCAGGCGACCGGCTTTCGTGGCAACAACCAGCGCTACAAGCAACGCGTTCAGGGCGGCAAGCGGCAATAGGCTCAAAAATAATCTGGGGTAACCTCTAAAACTCCACATCTCGGCACCCCTCATCCAACTTCTTCACCACTCCTTCAATCCTTGCCCTCTCGCCCATGCGAGGTGCCCAATCCGTTAGCCCGGGACTGGCGTAACCTCTTCGAGGTTGATGACTCCGGCGGCTTGCGGACCCAAGGTAGCCGCTGGGCGGCAACCTTGGGCTGGGGGACGAAATCCCTTCGGGATTTTCGGGGATAGACCACGCAAAGACGCGAAGACGCCAAGGCCTTGGGGAAGTGGCGAGGGGCGGGTGAGGAGTGGCGAGCTACCACGAAGTGACGAGTGGCGAGTGGCGGCCAAGGTGCAATTTTTATCTTTTGGTTTTTAATTCTCAGTTATCGTCGTCTTTAGGATTTCGGACTTCGGATTTGGTTCACCGTTGCGCTTTAGATTGTCACGCGCTCTGAGTCAGCTACCATCCGGTCGCGATGCCTATCACAGTGTCCATTGTGGAAGATAACGAGCAGTTGCGCGGGACGCTGGCGCGCGTGATTAGCCGGGCTGAAGGGTTCCGCTGTTTAAGCCAGTACGGCGACGCCGAATCCGCGTTGGAGGGGCTGCCGAAAGATGCGCCGGAGGTGGTGCTCATGGACATTAACCTTCCCGGGATGAACGGAGTGGAATGCGTTCGGCGGCTCAAGCAAACCGCGCCGCTGATTCAGGTCGTGATGCTCACGGTATACGAAGATACCGAGAACATTTTTAATGCGCTGGCCGCCGGCGCGGCGGGTTACTTGCTCAAACGCACCAAGAGCGCGGAGCTGTTGGAGGCCATTCGCGAGGTGCATCGAGGTGGATCCCCGATGACGACGCACATCGCGCGCAAAGTAACTCAATCCTTTCATCGAGCGGGGCTATCCAGTCAGCCGACCGAAAACCTTTCCGAGCGTGAACAAGAGGTTCTGGACTGCCTGAGCCAGGGATTTCTTTACAAGGAGATCGCCGAAAAACTGGGAATCAGCTACGAAACCGTGCACACGTACATTCGCCGGATTTACGAAAAACTTCAGGTCCGCACTCGAACGGAGGCGGTGGCTAAATTCTTGAAACGGTAAATCCGGAGTCCGCCGCCATGTACAAGATCATTGGGGCCGACGGCAAGGAATACGGTCCTGTCAGCATCGATCAGCTGCGCGATTGGCAGGCGCAAAAACGGTTCAGTGCACAAACCCGGGTTCAAGTGCCTGGCAGCAACGAGTGGGTTCCGGCCGGCCAGGTCCCTGAATTGTCCTCCGTGTTCGGTCCGCCAGCAACGACTCTCATCGGTCAGGGCGCGCCACCGCGGCTCTCCGTCCCGGCCCTTCCCCGTCCTCACAAGGGAATGGCGGTTCTCAGCTTTGTGCTGGGCCTGTGCTCGTTTGCCCTTTGCCTGAACGTCATTACCGGCCTGCCAGCCATCATCCTGGGCCACGTCGCCAGGAAACGGGCCAGCCGTTCACCGGATCGTTTTGGCGGCAAGGGATTGGCCACTGCCGGCGTAGTGCTGGGTTACGTCAGTATCCTGGTGACACTCTTCGTGGCCTCAAAGCTCATGCAGGGTCCCTTTAGACCCAGGCGGGGCCCGCCGCCCTTATCCGACTGCCAGAACAATTTGCGACAGCTCGGTTTGGCCTTCAAAGTTTGGGCTCTCGAACATAACGATCAATATCCCTTCAACGTGAGCACCAACGCCGGCGGCTCGCTCGAACTCTGCGAGCGCGGCCTCGACGGTTTTGAAAAGGACCCCGTCCCCCACCTGCTGGTTATCGCGAGTGACTTGTCTACGCCGAGTTTTCTGGTCTGTCCAAACGATCCTTCAAAGCACGTTGCCGCGGATTTTGCATCGTTGCGAGCGGCCAACGTGAGTTACCGCCTGCGCACCGGCACAAGTATCAATGGCGACAACCCGCAGGAGATCCTGGCGATGTGTCCGATTCACGGAAATGTGCTTTATTGCGATGGCAACGTGCGCAAGAAGCCCGGCGGCTAATCCGCTCCGATAGGGGTAGGGATGGCGCTTTCGCGCCACCCCTCCCTCCAAACCGGACGGGCGGATTTCCCGCATCCGGCTTTCCAGTCGGTGGTGTCTCGGCGAGACTAACCATAGGTGCAAGAA
>Ga0070741_10009091_pt1 | contig 19523 bp, 18 predicted proteins | sample Coa_R1_4_FD_66440 | JGI IMG/M metagenome (GOLD analysis project Ga0070741, IMG submission 66440) | Surface soil microbial communities from Centralia Pennsylvania, which are recovering from an underground coalmine fire - Coalmine... | ecosystem: Environmental > Terrestrial > Soil > Unclassified ...
GCGCAGGCGCGGGAGCGCTACGGCGGCAGCGCCTGGTCGCCGATGGTGGTGCGGCTCCTCGAGGACGAGGTCGGCGCCGACCTGCGCGCGCCGGGCTTCCCGCCGCGCCTCGGCGCCTAGGCCTTCCGGACACGCGCGGCCGAGCCTCGTCCCCTGGTCAGACCAGGGTGACGAGACTGAAACGTTTCGTCCACAGCCGCCGCCAGGCCCGCTCCCCGAGCCCCGGCTAGGCCTTCCGGCGAGGGCTTGCGGAGCCACGTCCCCTGGTCAGACCAGGGTGTCCGACGCGCACGCACCCGCCCCTGGGGACGGTGACCGAAGCGTCACGAGAGGTCGGCGACGTTTCTCGGCGAGAGGTGCAGCGCGTCGTCGGCGTACGGGTGGGCGCGCGCGACCTCCTCGTTCAGCTCGACGCCGAGCCCCGGCTCCGCCGACGGGACGACGTAGCCGTCCTCGAAGCGGACGGGCGTCCGCAGGATCTCGGCGTGGAAGCCGCCCCAGTCGCGGATCCCCTCCAGGATCAGGAAGTTCGGCGTGCACGCGGCGAGCTGGATGTTCGCCGCGCCGAGCACCGGGCCCGAGTAGAGATGCGGCGCCACCTGCGCGTAGTGCGCCTCCGCCATGCCGGCGATCTTCTTCGCCTCGAGCAGGCCGCCCACCCGTCCCAGGTTCATCTGCAGGATCGACGCGGCGCCGGTTCGGAGCACGCGCGCGAACTCGTGCTTCGTCGTCAGCCGCTCGCCGGTCGCGATCGGGATCGTCGTGGCCCGCGCGACCCGCGCCATCTCCTCCGGATGGTCGGGCGGCACGGGCTCCTCGAACCACAGCGGGTCGTACGCCTCGAGCCGGCGCGCGAGCCGGATCGCACCCGACGTCGTGAACTGCCCGTGCGTGCCGAACAGGATGTCCGCACGGTCGCCGACCGCCTCCCGCACCGCGCGCACGTACGCCTCCGACAGCGCGAGGTCGTCGAGGCTCGGCTGGTGCGGGTCGAGCGTCGTGTACGGCCCGGCCGGATCGAACTTCACGGCGGTGAACCCGCGCGCCACGTACTCGGCGGCGCGCTTCGCGCCGAGCTCCGGATCGACGTACACGTCCGTCGCATCTCCCTCCTCCGGATAGAGGTAGGTGTAGGCGCGGATCCGCTCGCGCACCCGGCCGCCGAGCAGGTCGTACACCGGCCGCCCGACCGCCTTGCCGACGACGTCCCAGCAGGCGAGCTCGATGCCGCTCAACACGCCGACGAGCGTCGGATCCGGCCGCAGCCCGTAGCCGCTGCCGTACACGTCGCGCCACAACGCCTCGATCCGGAACGGATCGGCGCCGACGACGCGCCGCTCGCACACGTCCTCGAGCATGCGCGCGACGGTATGGGCGCCGAACGTCGCCACGTACACCTCGCCGACGCCGACGATGCCGTCGTCCGTCTCGAGCTGCACGAAGAGGAAGTAGCGGCCGCCGAAATGCGGCGGCGGGTTGCCGACGACGAACGTCCGGAACGACGCGATCCGCACGGGGCGACCCTACCGCGTCAGTCGCCCAGCTCGGCGCGCCGGCGCGTCACGTATTCGCTCAGCTCGGCCCGCACCGAATCGTCGAGGGGCGGCGGCACGTACTCGTCCAGCGTGCGCCGCACGATCTCGCCCGCGCGGGCCGCAGCGTCGCGGGCCCCGTTCCGCTGCCAGCGCTCGAAGTTCTCGGTCGACGAGAGCAGCGGCCGGTAGAAGCAGTCGCGGAAGCGCTCGAGCGTGTGCTCCGCCCCCAGGAAGTGGCCGCCCTGGCCGACCTCCAGGTGCGCCCCGAACGCGAGGCTCTCCTCGTCGATCCGGAGCGGCGTGAACTCCTCCCGCAGCACGCGCAGCAGCTCGACGTCGACCACGAACTTCTCGAAGCACGAGACGAGCCCCGACTCGAGCCAGCCGGCCGCATGCATCATCACGTTCGCGCCGGCGAGGAACGCCGGCAGCATCGTGTTCAGCGCGTCGTAGGCCGCCTGCGCGTCGCACGTCTGGCTCGACGTGAGCCCGCCGCCGCCCGCGCGCCACGGCAGGCCGTAGCGCCGGGCGAGCTGGCCGGTGCAGTACAGGCCGAGCGCCGACTCCGGGCCGCCGAATCCCGGCGAGCCGGACTGCATGTCCGTGTTCGAGAGGAACGAGCCGAGCACGACCGGGCAGCCGGGACGCACGAGCTGGGCGAGCGCGATGCCCGCGAACGCCTCGGCGGTCTGCTGCGCGATCGCCGCCGGCACGGACACCGGCGCCATCGCGCCCATCAGCAGGAACGGCGTCACGATCGGCGCCTGCCCGGCGCGGGCGTACTCGAGCAGCGCGTCGAGCATCCGCCCGTCGTACCGCAGCGGCGAGTTGACGTTCACGATCGCAAGCAGCGCAGGCCGCTCCTCGATCGAGCCGCCCAAGAGGATCTCCGTCATCCGGATCGAGTCGCGCGCGTTGCCCGCGGAGGTGACCGAACCGAAGTACGGCTTGTCGGAGAGCGTCTGCAGCGCGAACGTCATGTCCAGGTGGCGCGAGTCGAGCGGCCGGTCGGACGGCTCGCAGATCACGCCGCCGGGCGAGTCGATCTGCGGGAACGCCTGCGACAGCCGCACGAGCCGCTCGAAGTCGTCCATCGTCGCGTCGCGGCGCACCGCGCCCTCGCGCACGAACGGGCAGCCGTAGACGGAGACGAACGTCATCGCGTCGCCGCCGACCACCAGGTCGTGCTCGGGGTTGCGGGCCCGCACCTCGAACGTCGCCGGCGCGAGCGCGACCTGCTCGAGCACGAACTCGGGATCGAGGAAGACGACCTCCCCCTCGACGCGCTGCCCGGCGCGGCGCAGCAGGTCGAGCGCCTCGGGATGGTCGAAGGCGACGCCGACGTCGGTGAGGATGCGCTTCCAGCCTCGCTCGAGCGTCTCGATCGCGTCGTCGTCGAGCACCTCGAAGCGCGGCATGCGGTTGACGAACATCGGCTCGGCGGGGAGTCTCCCACGGATGGAGCGGGCGGACGTGGTGGTCGTCGGCGCCGGCATCGCCGGCCTCGCCGCCGCGTGGCGCCTGCGCGGCCGCGACGTCGTCGTGCTCGAAGCAGCCGACCGGCTCGGCGGGCGCATCCGCTCGGAGCCGCGGGGCGAGCTGTGGCTGAACCTCGGCGCGCACGTCTTCGCCGGCCCGGGCTCGGCGACCGACCGGCTGCTCGCCGAGACCGGGGTTGCCGCGAAGCCCGTCGGCGGCCGCCTGGCCGCCGTCGCGCTCGGCGCCGCGATCGCCGACCGCGGCCGCGTCGAGACCTACCCGTTCCGCCTGCCGCTCTCGCCGCGCTCGCGGCTCGCGCTCGTCCGCGCCGGGCTCAAGGTCCGGCTGGCGGTGCGCCGCTACGCGCAGGTCGCCGCCGAGCGGCCGGGGGAGGACCCCGCCGCACGCCAGCTGCGCCTGCTCCAGCATCTCGACGACCGCTCGTTCGCCGACTTCGTCGGCCCGCTGCCGCCGGACGTCGACGCGATCTTCCGCGCCACGCTGAACCGCTCGTCGGGCGAGCCGGAGGAGCTCGCCGCCGGCTACGGGATCGGCTACTTCCACCTCGTCTGGAACCGCGACGCGGGCCTGTCGCGGACGATCCTCGGCGGCCCGTCGACGCTCGTCGACGCGCTCGCCGCGGGCCTCGGCGGCCGCATCCGCACGGGCACGCCGGTCGAGGCGGTCGCAGCGGACGGCGACGGCGTCGTCGTGCGCCATGCGGCCGGCGAGCTGCGCGCACGCGCCGCCGTGGTGGCGACGCCGGCGTACGTCGCGCGCGCGATCGTCCGCGGCCTGCCGTCCGACGCCGACGCCGCGCTCGCCGCCGTGCGCTACGGGCCGTACGTGGTCGGGGCCTTCCTCACCGCTGAGACCGGGCCGATGCCGTGGGACGGGCTGTACGCGCTCGCGACGCCGGGCCGCTCGTTCGGGATGCTCTTCAACACGGTCAACGCGCTGCGGGGCGAGGGGCCGCGCGCGCCGGGCGGGAGCCTGATGGTCTACGCGGCCGCGAACGCGGCGCGGGCGCTCGCCGGCCTCTCCGACGACGAGATCCGGGCGCGCTTCACCGCCGACCTGGAGAGCCTGTGGCCGGAGGCGCGCGGGATCGTCGCCGAGCTCGCCCTCCTCCGCCTCGAGCGCGGGCTCCCGTACGCCGCCGTCGGCCGCGCCCGCCTGCAGGCGGCCCTGACCCGCGACCTCGGCCCCGTCCGCCTCGCGGGCGACTACCTCGGCACGTGGTACACGGAGACGGCGTGCGCGACCGCGGAGGCGGCGGCCCGGTCGATCGCGGCCGGGCCCGCCGCCCCGCGGTAGCGGATCAGCTGGCCGGGACGGCGGTCGTGGCCGCCGGCGGCGCCACGTCCTCGCCCGGCATGGTCGGCGTCTGCTCGCGCCAGTGCGGGCGCTCGCCGTCCTGCACGATGCGGCGGAACAGGAAGAGCAGCAGCGAGATGGCGAGCACCGAGAAGCCGATGATCTTGCTCTTCGTGCCGCCGTAGACGGCGCCGCCGCCGGCCGTCTGGAACCAGCCGACGCCGACGATCGTGAACAGCGCGAAACACGCGCTGAGGAAGCCGGCGACCGGCACCCAGTAGTTCGGCAGCCTGATCGGGCGCGGCCAGTTCGGCCGGTCGCGGCGCAGCAGGATGAACGCCGAGATCGCGAACAGGTTGGCGAGCACGTAGCCGATGTTGCTCGCGACGAGGATGCCGAACAGGTTGCCGACGAAGAGGACGAACAGGATGTTGATGACCGTGTCGAGCGACATCGCGTTGCCCGGCACGTTGTTGCGGTTCAGCCGGCCGAGCTCCTTGATCGTCAGGCCGTCGCGCGAGATGCCGTAGAGGGCGCGGCTGCCGTCTGCGGTCGCCGTGTTCATCGAGAGGATGAAGCTCGTGCAGATGACGACGACGAAGAAGTTGGTCGCGCCCTTGCCGACGAGCGTGTTCAGCGAGCCGACGTAGTCGTAGGCGCCGACCGTCTTCGCCCCGACGGCGCCGGTGAGCGCGAACGGGACCATCGTGTTGATGAGGACGATGAACGCGGCCGACGACACGAGCGCCTTGCGGGTGTCCTGAACCGTGTCCTTGTACTCGGGCGCGAAGGTGGCGGCCGCCTCCGGCGCGGTCGACCAGATCATGATCCAGATCCAGACGATCGCGAGCTGCACCCCTCCCCACGCGAGCCCGTGATGGCTGAGGTTGAACGTCAGGTTCGACGAGTGGAACTTGCCGTCCAGGAACGGCAGCAGCGTGAAGCAGAAGAGCGGGAACATGAGCAGCAGCCCGGTGACGTAGTTGAACGACACGGCGATCCGGGTGCCGAAGTAGTTGAACCCCCACACGGCGAGGATGAGGCCGATCGCGATCAGGTGCTGCAGCCCGATGTGGACGCTGCCGGTCGAGAAGTAGCCGTTGTCGATCTTCGCTCCGCCGAAGGCGTTCGTCCCGTACTTCTGGTGCGGGAACCACTCGGCCTGCGCGATCGAGCCGACGAAGAGCCCGAGGAACGAGAGCACGACCGACCAGCCGATCCAGTAGCCGAATGTCGAGATCGGCCCGATCAGCGTCGTGTACTTGCGCCACGCCTCGTTCGCGTAGACGGAGACGCCGCCCGACTTCTCCGGGAACATCGCCGCGAGCTCGGAGTAGATGATCTGGACGGGGAAGACGATCAGCGCCGTGACGCCCCAGATGAGCATCGCGCCCCAGCCGCCGAGGTCGGTGACGGAGAAGCCGAGCGATCCGAGCAGGAAGCCCGGGTTGGCCAGGCAGATGACGAATCCGTCGTACCAGCGAAGCGTCTTCAGGAGCTGACGTTCCTCGACTACTGCCTCGGCCACATTCCCTCCTCGTGCTCGGCAACAGGGGGCGCGAACGTAACACCTGCTGCGAGCAGATTCAACGCGCGCATACAATCGCCTCGTTGCGCCCGCCGATCACGATCAACTGCGACTGCGGCGAGACGAGGCGGGTCGCCTACGGCGAGCGCTGGACGTGCGAGGGGTGCGGCCGCTGCTGGAACACGAACCAGATCCCGGCCGAGGAGTACGAGGGGCTCCTCCGCCGGGTGAGGCGCCACAAGCTCGAGGCGCTCGGCGCGGTCGCGGTCGCGGCGGCGATCATGATCCCGCTGATCGTGGTCGTCAGCGAGAGCTTCATCCTGCTCGTGCCGATGGTGATGATCGTGTGGCTCTACGTCCTGCTGCCGATGTGGCGACGGCGCTACCGGCGGACCGCGTACGAGGCTCCGCGCTGGCAACTTCATCCGGAGTAGGCCGCGCGAACGCGTCGGCGCCCGCCGACAGGTCGCGCGAGCGGCCCGTCCTGCTCGCGACGCTCGACGTCGCCTTCGACGAGGAGGCCGTCGCCTTCGCGCTCGACTCGGCCGTCGAGACCGGCCGGCCCCTCCTCGTCGTCAACGCCGCCGAGGTGCTCCTCACGCCGGCGACGCTCGTCGGCTACGGCTACGTGGAGAAGGAGCACCTCCAGGCCGAGCTCGGGCGGCCGGCCGAGCTCGCGCGTGACCTCGCGGTGCGGGTCGAGCGGCTGCGCGTGTGCAGCCCCCATCCGCTCGATGCGCTGCTGCAGGTCGTCGCCGACCGCCGGCCCGCGGTGCTCGTGTTCGGGCCCGACCGCACGCGGCTCTCAGCCCGGCGCTACCGGCGCGCCGCCAGGGCGGTCGCCGAGCGCGCGGACTGCCTCGTGTGGCTCGCGCCAGCCGAGCGCCTGTGAAACCGCTCCGGCGCGCCGCAGGAGCTGCGGCAGCGCCTGGCGCATGCGCTCGTCCCCGAAGCGCGACGACGGCCCCTGCACGCCCATGATCGCCGCGAGCTCGCCGGCCCCGTCGAGCACGGGCGCGGCGATCGCGTTCAGGTCCGGCTCGCGCTCGCCGAGCGCCGACGCGTAGCCGCGGCGCCGGACCCGCTCGAGCTCCTCGGCCAGCACCGCGCGGTCGACGATCGTGCGATCCGTGAGCGCGGCGAGCGGCCCGCGCGGGAGGCTCACGGAGCCGAACGCGAGCAGCACCTTGCCCGTGGCCGTCGCGTGCCCGATGCTCGGACGGCCGACGCGCGCGACGCTCTGCACCGACGACGCGCTCTGCACGAAGTCGACCGTCACCGCGTCCCGGCCGCCGGGCGCGGAGAGCGTCGCCGTCTCGCCGGTCGCGTCGACGAGCGCCTGCAGGTGCGGCCGCGCGAGGTCGCGCAGGTCGAGCCGCGCGAGCACCGTGTTGCCGAGCTGCAGGAGACGCAGGCCGAGCCGGTAGCGACCGGTCGCCGCGACGTGCTCGACGATGCCGGCCGCCGCGAGCGTCGCGAGCAGGCGGGAGACGGTGCTCGCGTTGATCCCGGTGCGGCGGGCGAGCTCGTTCGTGCCGAGCTCCTCGCCTCCGTCGGCGAGCGCGTCGACGACCGCGAGGGCGCGCTCGACGGCGGCGACGTGGCGGGCGGCCGGTTGTCCCGTGCGCGGCACGCTGCTAACGTTACTCGAAATGGAAACGCAATTGCCTTGGAGGCAATAATCATGGCAGAGGGACTTCCGGGCTCGTCGCCCTACGTCGTCGTCGGCGCCGGCATCCACGGCCTCTCGACGGCCTATCACCTCGCGAAGGAGCTGCGCGCCCGCGGCCTCGGCTCGGGCGCGGACGTCGTCGTGCTCGAGAAGTCGTCGCCGGGCGCCGGCGCCTCGGGGATCGCCTGCGGCGTCGTGCGCAACAACTACTTCCAGCCGGCGATGAGCGAGCTGATGCAGGCGTGCGTCGAGGTCTGGGAGTCGGATCCGGCCGCCTACCACTACAACCCGGTCGGCTACATCGCCCTCGGCGCCTCGGTGCAGGAGCCGGACCTGACAGCCGTCTACGAGCGGCAGCAGCGCATCGGCTACCGCTCCGAGCTGATCGTCGGCGCGGAGGCGGTCGACGCGCACATGCGATCCCTCTTCCCCGACTGGCGCGCGCAGGGCGTGACGGTCTGCCTGCACGAGCACCAGGGCGGCTTCGCCTTCAACCTGGACTCCGTCAACGGGCTCGCGGCCAAGTGCGAGTCGGAGGCCGTCCGGATCCTCTCCGGCGTCGAGGTGCAGGAGCTCGAGTCCGGCGCCGGCGACGCGGTCACGGCGCTCCGCACGAGCCGGGGCCGGATCGAGGTGGGCGAGCAGCTCGTCCTCGCCCCCGGCCCGTGGGCGAAGCGCTTCTGGGCGATGCTCGGCCTGCCGATGGAGATCGACGTCCGCACGCCCTCCGGGGAGCTCGTGCCCGACCGGCCGATGTGGACGTACTGGAACCTGCAGGAGGGCGAGATCGCGGTCGAGCCGACGATGTTCGCCACCGCCGACGGCGGCCCGCCGCCGGTCATCCACCTCGACACGGACGCGCCGCTCTATACCGACGGAGGCGAGCTCGTCACCGACGAGCTGTGGGGGATCTACTTCAAGCGCGACCGCCACGGCGTCCAGGGCGGCGCGTCGCCGCTCACCGTCGACGGCGACGTGGAGCTCGACCCGTACCCGCAGACGACGAACGTCGACCCGAGCTTCGCCGACATGTGGTGCGCGGCGCTGTCACACGCGATGTCGCGCTTCGAAGGGTGCCGCGCGCTGTACAAGAACGCGCGCTCGGGCGGCGTCGGCGCGTTCACGGCCGACAACTTCCCCGTCTTCGACTACCTGAAGCCGAACGTGTACGCGATCCTCGACTCGAACCACGGCTACAAGATGATCGGCGTCGGCCGCGAGGTGGCGAAGGTGCTCGTCGGCGAGCACTCGAGCCTCCTCTACCCGTTCCGGTTCGAGCGGTTCGCGACCGGCGACCTCCACCCGGTGTCGAACTCGCCGTATCCCTGGAGCTGAAGCAGCGCCGCGCCGGCGGCGAGCGCCGCGAGCCCGCAGGCGGCGACGCCGTCCCAGCGCCATGCCTGCCACGCCAGCCCCGGCAGGTAGGCGCCGGCGGCGGCGCAGCCGTAGTAGCAGGTGAAGTAGAGCGCGCTCGCGGCGCCGCGGTCCTCGGCTGCGGCGTCGAGCACGCCGAGCTGCAGCGCGGTGGCGCCGCCGAACATGGCGAGCGTCATCAGCCCGAGCCCGAGGACGAGCGTCGGCAGGAACGCGGGCAGCGACAGGAGGAGCCCCGTCGCCGAGCAGGCGAGCGCGGCGAGCGCGGCGGCGCGCCAGCCGACGCGATCGGCGAGCCGCCCCGCGAACGGGCCGACGACGCCGAGCAGCCAGAGCAGGAAGATCAGCGAGCTGCCGACGTCGGCGAAGCGAAACGGCGGCCGCTCGAGCCGGTAGGTGACGTACGTGAACGAGCCGACGAACGTGAAGAAGAGCAGGCCGCCCGCGGCCGCGGTGCGGACGAGCGCCGCGTTCGCGAGCTGCGCGCGCACGCCGAGGCGTCCGCGCCCGCTCCGCGCCGGCGCGCCGGTCTCCGGCAGCGCGCGCGCCATCAGGAGCGCGCCGGCGGCCGGCAGCACGGCGAGCCCGCCGACGCCCCACCGCCAGCCGGCGGCGTGGGCGACGAGGGCGACGCCGACCCGGCCGACGAGGCCGCCCGCGACGAGCGAGGAGACGTAGACGCCCATCGCGCGGCCGCCGAGCCACGACCCGAACGCCTCCATCACGTACGGGAGCCCGACGGCGAGCAGCCCGGGCATGCACAGGCCCTGCGCGGCGCGGGCGGCGAGCAGCAGCGGGAAGGTCGGCGCGAGCCCGGCAGCGATCGTCGGCAGGACGAGCAGCGAGCTCGCGGCGATCATCGTCCGCCGGCGGCCGAGCCGGTCCGAGAGCGGCCCCCAGAACCAGACGCCGCCCGCGATCGCGACCACGACGGTCGACACGGTCAGCCCGGCGCGCGCCGGGCCGACCCCGAAGTCGCGGCCGAGCTGGGGCAGGATCGCCTGGGTGGAGTAGAGCGACGCGAACATGCCGGACGCGCCCAGCAGGAACGCCGCGATGCCCACTCGATCCGACGCCACTTGCACCTTCATGTGCGGAAGCAGACGATCTGCTCGAACTCGACCCCGTCAGGAGGAGCGATGAAGACGATCGTCGTCGGGTACGACGAGACCGAGCCTGCGAAGCGCGCCCTCGAGCGTGCGGCGGAGCTCGCCCAGGCGTTCGGCTCGAAGCTGGTCGTGACCAGCGTCGCGCCGGTGCTGCTCTCGACCGGCCGCAGCGCAGGCGCGGTCGACCCCACCGACCCGCCCGAGCTGCACGAGCAGGAGCTCGCGCACGCGCGCGCGTACCTCGACGGCCGCGGGCTCGCCGCGGAGTACGTGAACGCGGTCGGCGAGCCGGCCGACACGATCATCGCCGCCGCGGAGGAGCACTCCGCCGACCTGATCGTCGTCGGCTCACGCGAGCTCGGCCTCGTCCAGCGGCTGCTCGGCCAGAGCGTCAGCCAGACCGTCGCCGCGCACGCGCACACGGACGTCCTGATCGTCCACTAACCGAGCTTCCCGAGTCGCAGGCCGACGAGGAAGTCGCCCGTCCCGCGGACGTGCGCCTCCATCACCGCGCGCGCCCGCGCGGGCGCGCGCGCGCGGATCGCCTCCAGCAGCCCGCGGTGCTGCTCGTTCGACACGTGCAGCATCTCGGCCGACTCCGGGATGAGGCGGAGGAGCTTCGCCAGGTCGGCCTGCACCTGCGTCTCGGCGGCGACGAGGCGAGGCGAGCGCGCGGCCGACGCGACGGCGAGATGGAAGCGGTGGTCGAGGCGCCGGTAGGGCGGGAACGAGTCGAGCGCCGCCATCCGCTCGACGAGCCCGTGCAGCGCCGCGAGATCGGCGTCCGTGCGCCGCTCCGCCGCGAGGGCGACGGCGGCCCCGGAGACGGCGACGCGGTAGTCCATCAGGTCGGCGAGCTCCTCGACCGTGAGGCGGGCCAGGTTGCGCCGCGCCTCGCGCGCGGGCTGCTGCGGCAGCGAGCGGCGCACGAACGTGCCGCCGCCGCGGCCGCGCCGCGTCTCGAGGTAGCCGGCCTCGCGCAGGATGCGGAGCGCCTCGCGCAGCGTCATCGGCGCGATCGCGAGCCGCGACGCGAGCTCCGCCTCGGGCGGCAGCCGCTCCCCCACCTCGATCAGGCCGAGGCCGATCGCCTCGCCGAGCCGGCGCACGGTCTGCTCGACGACGGCGCCGTCCGCGACCGGGGAGAAGACGACCTCGCGCGCCAGCGCGAGCGCGTCGCCGCGGGGCTCGAGCTCCGTTTTGACCCGGCTCGCCATTCCTCTAGGATCAGAGGTTAGTCCCCCGAAAGGAGTCACGCGGATGGCAGTCGCCACGGGTACGGCCGTCACCGACCTCGACCGGTTCCTCCAGGAGGACGGCCGGGACGAAGCGATCGCGCGGGTGCGCGAGCGCATCGACCGGGAGGGCGTCAAGTACGTCTACTACCAGTTCGCGTCGGTGACGGGCCGCGTGATGGGCAAGGGCGTCCCCGCGCCGCACTGGGAGCGCATGGCCACGGGCGGCTTCCAGCTCGTCTACGGCGCGATGGCGAACCTCTTCATCGACCGCCACGGCAACTACATCGGCTATGGCCCGGAGGCGGCCGAGCTCGTCGGCCTGCCGGAGCCGGAGACGTTCGAGGTGCTGCCGTGGGACCGGAGCGTCGCGCGCGTCTGGTGCATCTCCTTCCGCAACCGCGAGGAGCGGGAGAACCCCGGCGGCTTCCTCACGGCCGACTGCCGCGGGAACCTGAAGCGGATCCAGGCGGCGTTCGAGTCCGAGACCGGGCTGCACCTCCGGGCCGGCACCGAGCCGGAGATGATGTGGCTGAAGCTGAAGCCGGACGGGACGCCCGACGTGCAGGGCGTGACGAAGCCCTACTGCTACCACATCGACCAGTTCTCCGAGCTGCAGCCGATCATCCACAAGGTGGTCGAGTACGGGCAGGCGCTCGGGCTCGACATGATCCAGGGCGACCACGAGGACGCACCGGGCCAGATCGAGCTGAACTTCGGCTTCGACCGCGCCGAGAAGACGGCCGACAACCTCTCGACGTTCCGGCAGCTGTGCAAGCAGGTGGGCCGCGAGCTCGGCGTCTTCCCGTGCTTCATGCCGAAGCCGTTCATGGGCGTGTCCGCGAACGGCTGCCACCACAACATCTCGCTGTGGCGCGGCGACGAGAACGCGTTCCTGCCGGACACCGACGACCTGCAGAGGCCGAGCCAGATCGGCCTGTGGGCGATCGGCGGGATCATCGAGCACCTGCCCGCGCTCACCGCCGTCACAGCGTCGACCGTCAACTCCTACCGGCGGCTGTGGGACACCGGCTTCTGGGCGCCGGTGTTCGCCGACTGGGGCTACCAGAACCGGACGACCGCGCTGCGCGTGTCGGCGCCGGGCCGCTTCGAGTACCGGAGCGTCGACTCGGCGGTCAACCCGTACCTGTCGATGGCCGCGCTGATCATGGCGATGCGCGACGGCATCGACCGCAAGCTCGATCCGGGCCCGCCCGAGGAGCGCAACATCTACGAGGCGATGGCGGGCGGCAAGCAGGTGAAGCGCATCCCGATGACCTTCGGCGACGCGCTGACCGCGCTCGAGGGCGACGACGTCATCCGCTCCGCCCTGCCGGGCGAGATGTACGACGTCTTCATGCACTACAAGCGCGACGAGTGGGAGCGCTACTGCGCGACCGTCTCCGACTGGGACGTCAACGAGTACCTGGACGTGCTGCCATGAGAGGCTCGACGGAGCTCATCACGAAGCGGAGGCGCCGGCTCGCCCGGCGCCGGAAGCGGGGCCTCTGATGTGCGGGATCGCGGGAATCATCTACGCGGACGGAACGCGCGACGTGGGCCGCGACATGACGCGGATGCTGCAGTCGATGAAGCACCGCGGGCCCGACTCGACCGGGTACGCGCTGTTCGGGCCGCACAGCCACTCCTACGTGATGCGCTACAAGCTCGCGGACGCGAACGACCCGCGCGACTTCGAGTTCTCGGACCGCATCCGCCGCAACCAGGCGCTCGTGATCACGCGGCTCGCCAAGGCGGGCGCCCAGGTGCACGAGGTCGAGGAGGAGACGGAGTACGCCTACCGCGTCACGTTCTCCTACCACGGCGGGCTCAAGGAGCTGACCGACCTGATCGAGGACGTGCGCGGCGCCGAGGTGCTCTCGCTCGGGCACTCGCTCGAGATCGTCAAGGACCTCGGCGACGCCGAGACGGTCTCGAAGCAGTACGACCTCGGCCACTTCCAGGGCACGCACGCGATCGGCCACGTGCGCATGGCGACCGAGTCGGACGTCGACATCTCGGGCGCGCACCCGTACTGGGCCTACCCGTTCAACGACGTCGCGGTGGTGCACAACGGCCAGCTGACGAACTACTTCCAGTGGAAGCGCCGGCTCGAGCGCTCGGGGCACCGCTTCCAGTCCGAGTGCGACTCGGAGATCATCGCCGTCTACCTCGCCGAGAAGATGAGCGAGGGCGCGTCGCTCGAGGACGCGATGCGCGACAGCCTCGAGGAGCTCGACGGCGTCTTCACCTACATCGCCGTCACCGAGGACGCGCTCGGCGTGGCGAAGGACGAGATGGCGGCGAAGCCGCTCGTCCTGTACGAGAGCGACGACCTCGTGGCGCTCGCGTCCGAGGAGATCGCGATCCGCGCGATCGTCGACCGCGAGATCGACACGTACGACCCCTACGAGGGCGAGGTGATGGTGTGGCAGCGGTAGGCGAGGGACGGATCACCTACGACGCGCGCGGGCTGGCCGAGCCGCACGCCGAGGCGCCGAGGACGGCGGAGATCGACGGCACACGCGCCGCGTTCGACGCGCACGACCTCTCGACGCGCCAGATCAACCTGGAGCTGCGGCGGCTCCTCTACGAGGAGGGGGTCACCGACGTCACGGTGCGCAACCCGGGCGCGAAGCACTCGCTGGGCGTCGGCATCCTGACCCGCTGCCGGATCACGTTCGAGGGCAGCCTCGGCTACTTCGGCTGCGGCCTGATCGACGGGCCGGAGATCCACATCACGGGCCGGGTCGGCTGGTCGGCCTGCGAGAACATGATGTCCGGCGTGGTCGTCGTCGACGGCAACGCGGGCTCGCTGACCGGCGCCGCGCTGCGCGGCGGCGACCTCGTCGTGAAGGGCAAGGTCGGCGCGCGCACCGGCATCGACCAGAAGGGCGGCTCGATCATCGTGCTCGGCGACGTCGGCGCGAACACGGCGTTCATGATGCAGCGCGGCCGCCAGGTGATCTGCGGCAACGCCGGCCCCGGGCTCGGCGACTCGATGTACGACGGCGTGCTCTACGTCGCCGGCAAGGTCAAGTCGCTCGGCATCGACTGCGTGCCGGGCGAGTGGACCGACGCCGACACCGAGTTCGTCGAGCGCAAGTTCCGGATCTACGGACTCGGCAGCCCGCCCGACTTCCAGAAGTTCGTCTGCGGCAAGAAGCTCTACAACTACGACAACCTCGAGCCCTCCGAGCGAAAGCTGGTTCTCTAGTGGCCGACGAAACCGCCCCGTCGCGGCACACGGTGCTCGGGCAGAGCCCGATCTTCACGCCGCGCGTGATCGACGACATCCACATGAAGGCCGAGCTCGGCCGCTACCGCATGCGCGGCTTCTCGATGTTCAAGAAGATCCCGCACTGGGACGAGCTCATGTTCATGCCGGGGACGCTGACCCGGTTCGTGATCGAGGGCTACCGCGAGAAGTGCGTGACGAAGACCGTGCTCGGCGCGCGCTTCGCCCGCAAGCCGATCGAGCTCGACATCCCCGTCTACATCACCGGCATGAGCTTCGGCGCGCTGTCGCTCGAGGCGAAGATGGCGCTGGCGAAGGGCGCGTCGATGGCCGGCACGGCGACGTGCTCGGGCGAGGGCGGGATGATCCCGCCCGAGCGCGACCTCTCGACCAAGTGGTACTACCAGTGCATCCAGAGCCGGTACGGGTTCAACCCGCACCATCTGATGCTCGCCGACGCGTGCGAGTTCTTCATCGGGCAGGGCTGCAAGGTGGGCCTCGGCGGGCACCTGATGGGGCAGAAGGTGACCGAGCAGGTGGCGGAGATGCGGTCGCTGCCGCCCGGCATCGACCAGCGCTCGCCGGCGCGGCACCCGGACTGGCTCGGGCCGGACGACCTGTCGCTGAAGATCCAGGAGATCCGCGAGGCGACCGACTACCAGATCCCGATCCAGCTGAAGCTCGGCGCGGCGCGCGTCTACGACGACGTGCGCATGGCGGCGAAGTGCGGGCCGGACATCATCTACCTCGACGGCGCCGAGGGCGGCACGGGCGCCGGGCCGCACATCGCGACCGAGGAGACGGGCATCCCGCTGATGGCGGCGATCCCGGAGGCCCGCCGCGCGCTCGAGGACGTCGGCCTCGCCGACGAGATCGACCTCGTCGTCGCGGGCGGGATCCGGAACGGCGGCGACGTGGCGAAGTGCCTCGCGCTCGGCGCGAAGGCGGTCGCGATCGGGCATTCGGCGCTGATGGCGCTGAACTGCAACAAGGAGATCCCCGGCGTCACCGACTACGAGGGGACGATCGGCGTGCCGGCCGGGCAGTGCTACCACTGCCACACCGGCCGCTGCCCCGTCGGCGTCGCCACCCAGGACCCGGAGCTGCGCAAGCGGCTCGTCGTCGACGAGGCCGCGACGAGGGTCTACAACTTCCTGCACACCCTGACGCTCGAGGTGCAGATGCTGGCGCGCGCCTGCGGCAAGACGAACGTGCACTCGCTCGAGCCGGAGGACCTCTGCGCCCTCACGGTCGAGGCGGCGGCGATGGCGAAGGTGCCGCTTGCCGGCACCGACTACATCCCCGGCGTCACCGAGGAGCGGGCGCTGCAGCGGATCGAGCGGCTGCTCGAGAAGCACCTCGCCTATCCGGTCGACTACCTGCCGGAGGCCGAGGGCGAGCTGGCGGGGGCGGGTGACTGATGGCGGCGCGCGGAGAGCCCGAGAAGATCACCTCGCTCGACGCCGAGTACCTGGCGGGGCACCGGTTCCCCTACCAGGAGGACCGCTCGCTCGTCGAGGACGTCGACCTCGACGCCGCGACGCCGGGCGAGGACCTGAACTGGCTCGAGGACGTCCACCTGCTCGAGGAGGACGGCATGCCGGCCGTGTTCGACCGCTACTCGAACTCGTTCCTGAAGATCTACTTCGAGATCCCGGCGGGCCGCGAGGACGAGCTCGCACGCAAGGTGCTCGTCACGCACCTGCAGTCGGGCAACTCGTACGGCATCCAGCTGAAGGAGCGGCACACGAAGTTCCCGCAGCCGGAGCTCGGCCCGTGGGTGGCCGGCTCGCGGACGGTGGGCGCCGACTGGCGGCCGTCGGTGCTCGAAGGCTGGGAGCCACCGGCGCACTGATGCGCGCACTCGTCCTGCAGCACATCGCGTGCGAGCCCCCGGGCGTGTACGAGGACGTGCTGCGTGAGCGGGGTGCGAGGCTCGTCCGCGTCGAGGTCGACGCCGGCGAGCCGCTGCCGGACTGGCGCGAGTTCGACGCGATCGTCGCGATGGGCGGCCCGATGAGCGTCAACGACGAGGCCGAGCTGCCGTGGCTCCGCGACGAGAAGGCGGTCGTCTCGGCGGCGGCCCGCGACGGGCTGCCGTTCTGGGGCGTCTGCCTGGGCGTGCAGCTGCTCGCGTCGAGCCTCGGCGCGCGGGTCTATGCCGGGCCCGAGCCGGAGGTGGGCGTGCTGCCGGTTCGGCTGACCGAGGCGGCGGCCGCCGACCCGATCTTCACCGGCCTGCCGCCGAGCCTGCCGGCGCTGCAGTGGCACGGCGACACGTTCGACCTGCCGGAGGGAGCGGTGCTGCTCGCGGGCTCGGCCGCCTACCCGAACCAGGCGTTCCGCTTCCGCAACGCCTACGGGCTGCAGTTCCACCTCGAGGTGTCGACGGCGATGGCGCTCGAGTGGGCGGAGGTGCCGGCCTACGACGCCGCGCTGAAGCGGACGCTCGGCCCCGACGGCACGGCGACGATCGTCAACGCCGTCCGGGAGCGCTCGGGTGAGATGCTGCAGCTCGGACGGATGCTCTTCGAACGATTCCTCGACCGCGTGGTCGAGACCGAGAACTTGGTTTCCGACGACCTCCTGGAGGTGTGATGGCCACGAAGACGTGGGGCGGCGAGGAGTTCTGGGGGCTGGGCTACGAGTGGGACCCCGACTGGGTGTTCAGCGACCGCCAGAAGGAGCTGCGCGAGACGCTGATCGAGCTGTGCGAGAAGGAGATGCGCGCCAACGCGAAGCGCTCGGACGACGAGCTGCTCTTTCCGAGGCGCAATCTCGAGCTGCTCGGCGAGCACGGCTTCCTCGCGCTGACCGTGCCGGAGGAGTACGGCGGGCTGGGCGAGAACCACGTCGCCTACTCGATGGTGTGCGAGACGATCGCGCGCTACGGATGCGCGTCGACGGCGATGTGCTACGTGATGCACATGGGCGCGGTGAACGCGATCATGCTGCGCCCGACGCCCGAGCTGATCGACAAGTACATCCGGCCGCTCGGGAGCGGGAAGATCGGCACGCTCTCCTACTCCGACCCGGAGACCGGCTCGCACTTCTGGTACCCGATCTCCTCCGGCGCGGAGCGGTCGAACGGCGGCTACAAGGTGCGCAAGAAGGCGTCCTGGACGACCTCTGGCGGCTTCGCCGACTTCTACGTCATCCAGACGACGAGCCCGGACTTCACCGGCTACGACGACCTGTCCGTCTTCGTGATCGACGGCGAGCACATCCAGTCGCAGCCGTCGCTGTGGGACGCGCTCGGCCTGCGCGGCAACCAGTCCGGCCCGATCGAGGTGCCGAACGTCGAGATCCCCGCCGAGCAGCTCGTCGGCCCGCTCGGCGACGGCGCCACCTCCAACGACGAGTCCGTCGACCCGTGGTTCCTGCTCGGGTCGTCGTCGGTGTGGAACGGCATCGCGCTCGGCGCGATCGACATCGCGAAGCGCCACACGACGCGCAAGCGGCACGTCGACGTCGGCATGCGCGTCGCCGACTACCCGACGATCCAGGACTACGTCGGCGAAGCGGTGATGGACACGAACGCGTGCCGCCTGTTCTCGCTCTCGGTCGCGCAGGCGTTCGACAACGCGACCGACGACAACACGCGCATCCTCGAGCCCGGCGTCCTCGCCCGCGGCGAGTTCCTGCACTGGGCGTGGCAGATCAAGTTCGAGGCGGCGAAGAACGTCGCGCACGTGGTCGACAAGATGCTGCACGCGTGCGGCGGGTCGGGCTACAAGCGCGACATGGAGCTCGAGCGCTACCTGCGCGACGCGAAGGCGGGCTGGGTGATGGGGCCGACGAACGAGGTGCTGCGCCAGTTCGTCGGCAAGGCGGTGCTGCTCGGCTTCGAGTCGCTCGACTACTGGAACCAGACCTACAACCGGCGTGCGGTCGAGAACGAGCTGAAGAAGCTCGACTCGGCCGGCAAGCGCGAGCTCGCGGAGCAGCTCCTGGCCGAGGCCGCGGAGCAGGAGGCGAAGGAGCCGGCGAAGGCGTAGTGGCGACCACCCGGCCGCGCCTGCTCGTCCCCGGGCTGCTTCCGGCCGACCCGAGCCGGGAGATCCTCCGGGTGCGCCCGGGCGGCCGGACGACGGTCGTCCTGCAGCCGGACGACCGGCTGACGGTCCGCGACGTGCAGGGCGCGCAGCGCGCGCTGCTCGAGGCGGACGAGTTCGGCCGCGCCGACCTGTTCGGCCCCGAGTCGGCGCCGGGCAGCGAGGAGGTGTTCGTCGCCACGCGCCCCGGCTCGGTGACGGTCGCCGCGCCGGCCGGCGAGCCCGTCGTCGAGGGCGGCGTCCCGGCGACCGACCTCGTGCTCGAGCTGCACCGGGCCACCCCGCGCGCGGACGCCGAGCCCGTGCTGCCCGAGCCGCTCGCCGAGCCGCGCCTCGACTTCGAGGTGCCGCGGGCGTCGGCCCGCGCCTACGAGGTGAAGGCCGGCGAGTGGATCCAGGTGATCGACGTCAGGGGCCGCCAGTGCTCCGACTTCCTCGCGTTTCACTGGGACAAGCTGCAGCAGGGCAAGGAGCGCGGCCTCGACGCGACGACGACGCGCTCGCTGATGGGGAACGCCTACCCCACGCCGGGCCTGCACGGGAAGTTCTACGACCAGGACCAGGTCGCGCTCGTCGAGGTGGTGCGCGACACGGTCGGCCGCCACGACACGTTCGGGCTCGCCTGCTACGCGAAGTACTACGAGGATCTCGGGTACTTCGGCCACGTCAACTGCACGGACAACTTCAACGCGGAGCTGCTGCCGTACACGATCGAGCAGCGCAAGGGCTGGCCGGCGCTCAACCTCTTCTTCAACACGGCGTTCGACTCGGCCAACCTGCTCGTGACCGACGAGCCGTGGTCGCGGCCCGGCGACTACGTGATGTTCCGCGCGCTGACCGACCTCGTCTGCCTGTCGAGCGCATGCCCGGACGACATCGACCCGGCAAACGCGTGGAACCCGACCGAGGTGCACGTCCGGGTCTACCCGGCGAAGGAGCGGTTCAGCGCCGCGATCGCCCATCGTGTCACGCCGGATGCGG
>Ga0070741_10009092_pt1 | contig 19522 bp, 16 predicted proteins | sample Coa_R1_4_FD_66440 | JGI IMG/M metagenome (GOLD analysis project Ga0070741, IMG submission 66440) | Surface soil microbial communities from Centralia Pennsylvania, which are recovering from an underground coalmine fire - Coalmine... | ecosystem: Environmental > Terrestrial > Soil > Unclassified ...
AAGCGATACGCCCACGGCTTCCGAACAAAGACTTTACGGCGGGTTGCGGACGGACCATCGGCCTACCCCGCCTGGGGGGTTTCCGGCCGTTTTCCGCGGAAAATCCCGCCGTTTTTTCAGAAAAGCGTTACCGTGGGGAGAACTGTGGCCGGGGGGTCGACGAAGCGTGCCGGGTGCCTCGCGGCCCTGGCGGTCTTGGCCCTTGCGGCGCCGGGTCTCGCACGCGCGGGCACCGGCTCGCCCGCCGCCCGGCATGTCGGAGCGCGCGGGATCGCGACACAGGGCCGCGGCACGGACGCGCTCGGCGGGTCGTCGAAGTCGGCGCTCATCGCGGGGCGTCTGGTGAACCACGGCGGGCCGGTGATGGCGACCAACGTCGTGCACGCGATGTACTGGTTCCCGCCCGGCTACACGCTGAGCTCTAGCTGGCGCGACACGGTCGACGGCTACCTCGGCGCCGTCGCCGGCGACAGCGGCAAGACGAGCAACGTCTTCTCCGTGACGCCGCAGTACGGCGTCTCCTACTCCGCGCAGTTCCTGGGCTCCGCCGTCGACACGACACCGTTCCCGACGAGCGGCTGCGACGCGGGCGTCGGCGGCAAGCCGTGCCTCAGCGAGGAGCAGATCTTCGACGAGCTCGACGCGTTCGCGCAGCGCCAAGGCTGGGCGGCCGACCCGAACGACGGCTCGTCGCCGTCGAGCCATCCGACGCACTTCTTCGCCGTCTACCTGCCGCAGGGTGTCGCCGACTGCTACGACGAGGCCGGGGGCGCGTGCTCTGCGAACTCGACGAAGTCGTATTACTGCGCGTACCACACCGCCTGGTACGACGACACGCAGACGTTCATCTGGGCGAACCTGCCGTGGTCGTGGAACGCCGCCGGCTGCCAGGGCGGCTCGTATCCGAACGACCGGGCCGCCGACACCGCGATCGACGTCACGAGCCACGAGTACATCGAGTCGCTGACCGACCCGTTCCTCAACGCCTGGTACGACGCCGGCGGCTACGAGATCGCCGACAAGTGCCAGACGACGTACGGCTCCGTGCTGAACTCCGCGCTGCCGAACTACAACCAGCTGATCGGCGCCGGCCACTACTGGACGCAGCTCGAGTACAGCAACGCGCTCGGGAACTGCTACCAGCTCGGGGCGCCGGCGATCTCCTCGCTCTCGCCGACCGCGGCGGCCGCGGGGCAGACCGTGCAGATCTCGGGCGAGAACTTCTACGGGCCGGTCGTCGTGCGGTTCAACGGGATCGTCGCAGGCGTCCTCTCGGTGTCGCCGAGCGCCATCTCCGTTCGCGTTCCCGTCGGCCAGGTGTTCGGCCCGGTCACGGTGCAGGCGATCGGTGGGCGGGCTACGAGCGCGACGGACTTCGGCTTTCCCCTGCCCGCCGTCTCCGGCCTCTCGGCGGTCGACGGCAAGGTCGGGAACACGGTGACGATCACCGGCTCCGGCTTTGCGAGCGCGACGAAGGTGATGTTCGGCAACGTCGCCGACACGACGTTCCACGTCGACGACGACTCGACGATCACCGCGCACGTTCCCGATCGCTTCTCGAGTGGCAAGGTCAAGGTGACGAATCCCAGTGGGAGCGGCTCGTCTGCCGAGCCGTTCGCGGTCACGAAGGTGTCACGGTTCGCACCGGCAACCGCGAAGGCGGGAACGACGGTCACGATCTCGGGCCAGGGTCTCGGCTCGGCGACCAGTGTCGACTTCCCGAACCACGCGGCGGTGGCGGTGGCGTCAGCGGCGCCGGGTTATGTGAAGGTCGTCGTCCCCGCCGACGCGACCTACGGCCCGCTCGACGTGCACACGCCGAACATCGACCCGGCGGGGATCGCGACGACGAGGTTCAAGGCGACGCCGACGATCGCCTCGTCCACGCCCGACGGCAAGGTCGGCTCCGCAGTGACGATCACCGGCGCCAACCTCTCCGACGCGACCGCGGTGAAGTTCGGCTCGATCGGCGTGACGTTCAGCGCGGATCCAGCGGGCACGAGCATCTCGACGACGGTGCCCGCCGGCGTCGTCTCGAGCGCGCGGATCACCGTCGTCACTCCGCACGGCTCGGTCGTGGCGCCGACCGCGTTCCAGGTGACGAAGGTCACCGGCGTCTCGCCCGCGTCGGCTGCCGCCGGCGCGACGGTGACGATCACGGGGCAAGGCCTGAAGTCGACGGGCACCGTCGACTTCCCGGGCGCGGCGGGCGTCGCAGTCCTCTCGACCGCGCCGTCGTACGTGAAGGTGCGCGTGCCGGCAGGCGCGACGCTCGGCTCGCTCACGATCCACACGCCGAACATCGACGGCGCGGGCCTGTCGACGGCGAAGCCGTTCAAGCCGCTGCCGCGGATCGCGTCGTTCGACGCTGCGAGCTACCAGGCAGGCGCGGTCGTCACCGCGCAGGGCTCGAACCTCGTCGAGACCGGTGCGTACACCGCGAAGATCGGCAGCGTCGCGGTTGACGACCTGCAGATCGTCGACGCGCAGACGCTGACGTTCGAGGTTCCCGCGGCCGCGGTGAGCGGCAAGCTGACGTTCGCCAACGCGTCGGGCGCGACGGCGAGCGCCGGCAGCGTCCTCGTTCGGCCGACGGTCGACAGCTTCGCGCCGGGCGACACCACCACGGGGCAGAAGGTGACGCTCACCGGCGCCACGTTCAAGGGTACGACCGCCGTCACGTTCGGCGGCGTGCGCGCGTCGTTCTCGGTCGCCCGCGACGGCGCGTCGCTGGTCGCAACCGTCCCGAATGCGGCAGTCGACGGCGCCGTCGCCGTCACGAACGCGGGCGGCACGACGTCGGCGGTCGACACGTTCCACGTCGATCCCACCGTACGGGGCTTCTCGCCTGCGAGCGGGCCCGTCGGCGCGGTCGTCACGGTCACCGGCACGGGCCTGAAGAGCGTCGCGAGCGTCGACTTCGGCGGCGTAGCCGCAACACCGACCGCGACCGCGGCCACCTGGCTCAAGGTGGCCGTCCCGCCCGGTGCGACGTCGGGGCCGATCGGCGTCCACGGATTCGCCGCCGGCGCGACGGGCCGTCCATTCCAGGTGACGTTCTCGATCACGGGCTTCTCGCAGCCGTACGGCGCTCCGGGCGCGACCGTGTCGCTGAACGGCGTCGGGCTCACCGGCGTCACCAGCGTCACGTTCGGCCCGCTCGCCGCGTCGATCTCGGCGCAGACCGGTACGTCGCTCAGCGTCGTCGTGCCGGCGATCGCCGGCGACACGACGGTGACCGTCACGAAGGGTCGCTCGACGATCCAGGCGCCTGCGCAGTTCGGGCTCTTCGCGGTGGCGTCTGTGTCGCCGCACGCGCTTGCGCCGGGCGGCACGCTCCGGCTCACCGGGTCCCATCTCGGCGGCGCGTCGGCGACGTTCGCGGGCGCGTCGTCGCCGGTCGCGGTTGCGAACGACGGCAGTGCAACCGTGCCCGCGGGCTTCATCGGCGGCACCGTGACGATCGCCGATCCGTACGGCGACTCCGTCGACGAGACGATCCCGCTGTTCGCCGTCGCGTCGTACTCGCCCGCGGACGCCGGCCCCGGTGACGCGGTGACGATCGACCTCGCGGCGGGCGGCGAGTACTCGTCGGCCGACGTGCAGGTGAAGTTCGACGGCGTGGCGGTCGCTGCGACGGGCGGCGACGGCGCGGTGACGGTGCACGTCCCGGCCGGCGCGACGAGCGGCGCGCTGCAGGTCGAGGCGGACGAGAGCGGCTGGGCGACAGGCCCCGCGTTCACGGTCGACCGCGCGGGCGTGGAGCTGCAGTCGGTCGAGCCGGGGCACGTGACGCTGAAGGCGACGAGCGCCGGCGGCATCGGCGACACGATGGTCACCTGGCGTCAGGACGGCTCGACGCACACGATCGACCTCGCCCCGCGCGACGTCGCGGCCGGCGACACGATCGACGTCGACGCCGGGTTCACGCTCGGCGAGCTGACGATCGAGGTCGGGACGCCGCTCGCAGTCGAGGACGGGATCGCGTTGAACGACGGCGGCACGCCGAGCGACGGCTTCGTGTCCGACGTCGCGGCGCTGCAGGCCGACGGCGTGTGGGGGAGCTCCGACTCGTTCGACTGGAGCGCGCTCGCCGACGGGCAGTCGGTCTCGCGCGTCGCCGAGTCGACGCCGGACGACGTCCCCGATTGGGGGATCTCCTAGCGCTTCGCCGCCGGTCGGCCCTAGAATTCGGCCCGACTGTGTTCGACATCGGCGCGAGTCTCGCTGCGGCACGCGAGACGCGGGGCTTGAGCCTCGCCGATGCGGAGCGCCTGACGAACGTTCGCGTGAAGTACCTCACCGCGCTCGAGCGGGGCGACTTCGACGCGCTGCCGGGACGCACGTATGCGCGGGCGTTCCTGCGGACGTATGCCGCGGCGCTCGGGCTGGAGCCCGACCGCTTCGTCGCCGCCTTCGAGGAGGTCGTCCCGGAGCCGGAAGAGGAGCCGATCGTCGTCGGCACCCCGCGTCACGGCCACCGGATTCGCGCCTCGTACCTGGTCGCTGTCGCGGCGATCGCCGGTGTCGTCGCCGTCGCGGCGTGGGGCGCGTCGTCGCACAACACGAAGACGCCGGGGACCGCGGTCGAGCCGCCGGCGGCCAACGCCGCGCCGCCGCCCAAGACTCAGACGACGACGAAGGTCGTGCACCACGCGCAGCCGCCGGCGCAACCTGCGGCGCTCGTCATCCGCGCGACGCGCGGCGACTGCTGGCTGCTCGTCCGTCGCGGCGACGCGAGCGGCGCCGTCGTCTACCAGGGCACGTTGCAGCAGGGCACGAGCATGAAGTTCAGCGCGCCGTCGTTGTGGGTGCGCTTCGGCGCGCCGTGGAACGTCGACGCAGCGCGCGGCGGCAAGCCGATCGACGGGCTCACGGGCAGCCAGCCGGTCGACCTCACCGCCTGATACCTGCATAATGCAGGTATGTCGGATCTGGCACTCCAGCTGTCGGAGCACTGGCACGAGCTCGGCTCCGCGCTGCGCAGCCGGCGCCTCCTGGCGTCGCTGCACGAGGGCCGCGCGGCCGACCTGACGCCGACCAAGCTGCGTGCGCTGGACGTGCTGGCGCGGAGCGGCGGCTTGCGGGTGGGCGAGCTCGCCGAGCGGATGGGGGTCGACGAGACGTCGGCGACCCGGCTCGTCGACCGGCTTGCGGCCGTGGGCCTCGCCGAGCGGCGCCGCGCGCCGGACGATCGCCGCGTCACGATCGTCGTGCTCACGTTGAAGGGCAAGCGGCTCGCCGCGACCGCCGCCGACCAGCGCCGGCGCTTCTTCGAGGACGTCCTGAGCGCGCTCGAGCCCGACGAGCGCGCCCAGCTTGTGCGCCTGACGGCGAAGGCGGCCGAGGCGCTGCAGGCGATCGCCGGATGAGCGCGGTCTCGGTCGACGAGCTCGTCGTTCGCTTCGGCGACGTCGAAGCGGTGCGCGGCATCAGCTTCGAGGTGCGCCCGGGCGAGGTGTTCGGCCTGCTCGGTCCGAACGGCGCGGGGAAGACGACGACGCTGCGCGTCTTGACGACGCTGCTGCGCCCATCTGCCGGCTCCGCATCCGTCGCGGGTCACGACGTACGTCGCGAGGCGATCGCGGTGCGCGAGTCGATCGGCTACGTGCCGCAGGCGATCTCGATCGACGGCGCGCTCACGGCGATGGAGAACCTCGAGTTCTACGCGCGCGTCACCGGCGTCTCCCGCCGCGTCCGCGCGGAGCGCATCGCGCAGGCAATCGAGGCGATGCATCTCGACCCGTTTCTCGACCGGCTCGGCCGGCAGCTGTCGGGCGGCATGCTGCGCCGGCTAGAGGTCGCGACCGCGCTGCTCAACCGGCCGCGCGTGCTGTTCCTCGACGAGCCGACCGTCGGCCTCGACCCGACGGCGCGGCAGCTCGTGTGGGAGCGGCTGGCGATCCTGCGCGAGCAAGCCGGGACGACGCTCGTCGTGACGACACACCTGATGGAGGAGGCCGAGCGCCACTGCGCGCGCCTCGCGATCATGGACCTCGGCGAGATCGTCGCGGAGGGTACGCCGTCGGAGCTGCGCACCGCCTTCCAGGCGCCGACGATGGAGGACGTCTTCACGGCCGCCACCGGCCATCGGCTCGAGGAAGGAGGTGGGTTCCGCGATGCGCGCGCACGCAGAAGGCTCTCCCGCCGCCTGGGCTAGGCCGACGCTCCGCGTCGGCGACGGCATCGCCGCGATGGCGTGGGCGGAGTTCCGCAAGCTCCGCCACGACAACATCGACATCATGACGCGGTCGGTGCAGCCGCTCCTGTGGCTGTTCGTCTTCGGCACCGCGCTGCGACGCAACCGCGCGCTCGCCGGCGGCTTCCACGACTACCGCGCATACCTCGCGCCGGGCGTGATGGCGCAGGCCGCGTTGTTCATCGCGATCTTCTTCGGCCTCGCCGTGATCTGGGAGCGCGACGTCGGGCAGTTGCAGCGACTGCTCGCGACGGCGATCCCGCGGCTCGCGATCGTCCTCGGCAAGGCAACCGGCGCGGGCGTGCGCGCGCTGACGCAGGCGTGCGTGCTGCTGGTCGTACTGGCGATCGCGTCGATCTCGATCCGCTGGAACGCGCTCGACATCGTGGGCGCGCTCGTGCTGCTCGTGCTCGCGACCGCCGGCTTCGCCTGCCTGTCGATGACGCTCGCCGCGCTCGTGCGCACGCGCGAGCGGTTCATGGGCATCGGGCAGATGGTGATGATGCCGCTCTTCTTCGCGTCGAGCGCGCTGTACCCGCTGTCGATCATGCCGCGCTGGCTGCGGATCGTCGCGCGCGTCAACCCGCTGACGTACGAGGTGCACGGCATGCGCCAGTTGATGCTCGGCATCTCGACCGGCGGCACGCTCTGGCTCGACTTCGTCGTCGTCGGCGGGTTCCTGGTCGTGACGGCTCTGGTCGCCGCGCGGATGTACCCGCGTGCGATCCTCTAGGAGGGATTGCTTGCCGCCGCCCTCCTCGTCATCGCCCTGATGCACCGGCCGGCGCCGCGTCCGGTGCCGGTGCTCGAGTACCACGTCATCGGCTGGTCCGCGCCGTCGAACCTCGAGGACCTGTACGTGCCACCCGCCGAGCTTCGTGCGCAGGTCGCATGGCTCGCGCGCGACGGCTGGCATGCCGTGACGCTCGACCGCGTGCTCGCGTCGTGGCAATGGGGCGTCGCCCTCCCGCGCAAGCCGATCGTGCTGACGTTCGACGACGGCTACCCCGGCGACTGGCGCTACGCGCTGCCGATCCTGCGCGCGCACCGGTTCCCTGCCGTCCTGAACCTGCAGATCGGCAACCTGTCGCCGCGCCACGTCCGCCAGCTGATGCGCGCCGGCTGGCAGCTCGCGTCGCATACGTTCACGCATCCCGATCTCACGACGGTCGGCAGCGCGCAGCTCACGCGCGAGGTGTCGACGTCGCGGCGCTGGCTGCAGGACGTCTTCCATGTCGCGGTGGACACCTTCTGTTACCCGTTCGGCCGCTACGACGCGGCCGTCGTCGGCGCAGTGCGGCGCGCCGGCTACGTCGCGGCGGAGACGGAGAACGACGGCTGGGCGTCGCCGCGGGACGGGTTGCTGACGCTCGACCGCATCCGCGTGCTGCCGGCGATGCGCGTCGCCGGGCTCGCGTCTACCTTGGCCGCCGCGCCAGGCCGGTGATCGCCGCGCCGTACGCCTGCCAGTCCTGCGGGCTCATGTTGACCTCCGCGGGGTAGATCGAGAATCCAGTCGTGTGCGCCGCGCGCAGGAGCGCGATCCATCGCGCGGGCGACACGAATCCCTCCAACACGCCCGAGTAGCTCCCGATCGTCGGGTGCACGCGCGACGACGGGAACCATTTCGCGGCGCCGCCGACGCAGGCCGCCGGAGCGGCTCGGTCGCCGAAGTCGTTGACGTACGCCTGCGGCAGGAACTCGAAGCCGGCGTTCGCCCACGCCGACCAGTCGAGGTCGTGCTCGTCGGGACGGCAGTACGACGAGACCGCTGCGGGCAGCGACGGCTCGGCGGCGCGGAACGTGCTCACGAACTGCCGCGACCGTGCGTACGCGGCGCTGCTCTCCACGTTGCCGTTCTGCGTGTAGCCGTACTCCGACTCCGCGTCGGCGATGTAGAACGCGAGCCCGTTCTGCTGAACCGACTGCACGGCGGCCTGCGCGTCTGCCTGAGCGTCGCCGCCGAGGACGCTCCAGCCGCCGACCGGCAACCCGCTGGCGAGCTTGAAGCGGTAGACCCAGTTCGGGTCGAAGTTCGCGAGGTCGAGCGCGAGCCAGCCGAAGCCGGCGCTGCGCATCTCCTGCCCGAGTTGCGCCGGGTCGATCGAGTCCGTGTGCACGACCAGCGCGCCCGCGCTCTGCCACGACATCGCCACCGTCGGGGGCGGGGTCGGCGGTGCTGTCGTCGTGGGCGGCGGTGCGGTGGTCGCGGTGGTCGTGTGCGCCGGGAGCGACACGGTGACGGACGCAGCCGGCCGCGTCGTGTGGTGATGGAAGACGAGCGCGAGGACCACGGCGACGACCAGGAGGACGGCGCCCGCCGCCAGCAGGATCCGCGACATCCGGCGCAGTGTGCCTGGGAGGGCCTAGCGCCCGAGCTTCGTCAGCGCGGCGCCGGCGTCGATCCGGCCGTGGCCGGCGCTTGGACCGATGCGGTGCGCGGTCGCCGTGATCGCGCTCGAGATCTGCGTGACGTCGGCGTGCGGGCGGTACGAGAGCGCGAGCGCGGCAAGGCCCGCGACGAGCGGCGTCGCCGCCGACGTCCCGCAGAACATGCCGTAGCCGCCGTGCGCGAGCGGAGCGACGTTGCAGCCCGGTGCGGCGACGCGCACCCAGGTGCCGCGCTCCGACCACGTGTACAGCCGGTCGCTCTGGTTCGTGCCCGCGACGCCGATCACGTTCGCGTAGTTCGCCGGGTAGAACGGCGTGCCGAGCCCGCTGTTGCCGGCCGCGGCGACCACGACCGAGCCGTGCGACGTCGCGTAGTCGACCGCCTGCTTCAGCGCGTCGAGCCCCACGGGGCCGCCGAGGCTGAGGTCGATCACCTTCGCGTGCAGCTGCGTCGCCTTGACGATCCCCTGCGCGACGGTGGCGAGGTCGCCCTTGCCGTCGTTGCCCATCACCTTGATCGGCAGGATCGTGCACTTCGGGCACACACCTGCGCCGCCGAGGCCGTTGTTCGCGTGCGCGGCGATCACGCCGGCGACGGCCGTGCCGTGGCCGTTGACGTCGGTGAGGCCGCTGCCGGTTAGGTCGATGCCCGGCTTGACGTTGCCGGCGAGATCCGGCACAGACCCGTTCACGCCCGTGTCGAGGACCGCGACCGTGATGCTGCGGCTGCCTTGCGTGCGCTGCCACGCCGCCGGGAAGCCCGCGAGCGGCAGTCCCCACTGCAGGTGGTAGTTCGCGTCGTCCGGCCGGAGCGCGAGGACGCTCAACACCTCGTCACGCGTCGCCGTCGCGACGAGCGGCGAACGCTTCAGGGTGGCAAGAGCCTGCGCGAGCGTCCCGTGCGGCACCGTCACCGTGACGGTCTCGAGCGCCCCGATCCGCGACACCCGGGTCGCGTGGACGCGCGCCAGCTCGCGGTCCACCTGCGCGGTGGGCGTCTTCGCCGCGAAGCGGACGACGGCGGTGTCCGCGACGTACTCCGGCGTCGTCGGCGTGCGGATCACGGGGCCGGTGCGCTGGACGGTTGCGGCGGCCGTGGTCGCCGTCGCCGTCGACTGGGCCGGGGCGTTCGTCGAGTGCGACTGCGCGTGGCAGCCCAGCACGTTGTCGGTGATGCGCGTGAGGCCGCAGAGCGGAGGACCGGAGGCGTGAAGGCCGGCGGCGCCTCCGACGAGTGCAGCCATGACGGCGACTGCGATCGGTGCGCGAGGCATGACTTCTCCGCCACGGTTCTTGACCACAGTCATACGATTTCAAACATGTAAACATTTGTGAAGAACCGTACCTTCGTTGTCTCGGCGGGCGTTGCCGGGACACACGAACGAAGGGAGGAGAAGGGATGGCCCGTCGCATCCTTCTCATCGCGACCGCCGCGCTCGCCGCGGCGCTCGTGCCGGCGACCGGCCGCGCTGACGGCGGAAACGTCAGCGTCGGGTCGATCGGGACCGTCCAGGTGAGCTCGACCGGTGCATCGCCGCAGGCAACGGCGACGACGCCGGCGGGGACCACCTCCGTGACGGCGCCCGTCCAGGTCCCCGGGAGTGGGAACGTCGCCAAGAGCTCGCAGGGCAGCGTGCAGGTAGGCGGCAGCAACACTTCGAAGAACTCTGCGGCGACGGTTCAGACGAGCTCCATCCACGGTTCGCCTTCGGCGACCGTGAACGGCAAGGTCGCGCGCGCGAAGGCGACCGCCCCGGCAACGATCCCGGGCAACGCGCCGAACTCGGCGTCGGGCTCGATCGGATCGGTGCAGGTGGGAGGCGGGCACTCCTCTCACGACGCATTGCTCGCCGTCGGCGTGAACAGGCCGCGGGCCCAGCCGTCCGCAGGGGTGTCGCTCGGCGGCAACCCGACGATCGCGCTCAGCACGCCCGCGCCCGTCGCTGTCGGCGGGGTCACGCTTTCGCTCGCCAAGCCGGCCGTCTCGCACGGCGGCTCGGTCACGGTGAAGCGGCAGTACAACGCCAACCTGCAGCAGCTGCTGTTGCAGGCGCAATGGCTCGGTGTCCAGCCGTCGTTCTTCCTCGCGGCCGATCCGATCGCCGAGATGACGCTCGGCGGCTGGGCCGGCTCGAGCCCGAACGGCGGCAACGCCGTGACACAGTCGCCCGGCACGGCGCAGACCGGCCCGATCGGCGCGTCGCCGAAGCTTGCAGTCGGCTCGAAGTCGCTCGGCTCGAGCGTCGCGCTCGGCGGCGCGAACAGTGCCGGCGGCGCGGGCTCGAACAGCGTCGGCAAGTCGATCGGCACCGCGCAGGTCGGCGGCGGCAACTCGGCCGACCCGTCGCTCGGCACGGCGCAGGTCGGAGGCGCGACCGTCGCGCCGACGCTTCGGGCGACGACGCCTGACGGCGCCCTCGCTGCGAGCGGCGGCAGCGGGATCGCGGGGGGCGGCAACACCGCGAACAACTCGGACGGCACCGTGCAGGTCGGCGGCGGCAACAACGCCTCGGGCTCGACCGGCGTCGTCCAGTCCGCCGGGCCGACAGCCGATCCGACCGTCTCCGCGAGCGGCACGCCTGCGGGCGGCGGCTCCGTCGGCGGCGGCACGAACGTCGCCGGCAGCGGCAACTCCGCGAACGGCTCGACCGGCGCCGTGCAGGTCGGCGGCGGGAACGTCGTCACCGGCTCGCAGGGCGCCGCGCAGTCCGGCGGGCCCACGGTCGCCCCGACCGTGTCGTCGAGCGGCTCGCCTGCGGGCGGCGCCTCCGGCGGCGCGACGACGGGTGTCGCGGGCACCGGCAACACGGCAACCGGCTCGACCGGCGTCGGCCAGGTCGGCGGCGGGAACGTCGTCAACGGCTCGAACGCCGTGCTGCAGTTCGGTGGGATCACCGTCAGCCCGACGACGAGCGGTCACGGCGTCACCGCCGGGTCGCCGACGAATGTCGGCTCGGGCAGCGGCAACACCGCGACCGGCTCGACCGGCGTCGGCCAGGTCGGCGGCGGCAACACCGCCAGCGGCGGCACCGGCGTCGTCCAGGTCGGCGGCCCGCCGTCCGGCTCGAGCACCGGCCCGCCGAGCGGCACCACGCTCGGGGCCGGCACGCCGACGCCGATCACGAGCGGCGGCTCGGGCACCGGCACCGGTTCGGGTAGCGGCGGCTCGGGCTCCGGTTCCGGCTCGTCGCCGGGCGGCGCCTCGCCGAGCAGCCCCGGCGCGTCGCCGAGCCACGTCCGCGGTGCGCAGCACAGCAGCGGCGCGACGCCCACGTCGAGCAGCACCGTCGGCTCGGCCCATCGGCAGTCGTCGCTTCCCTTCACGGGGCTCGACCTGCTGGCGTTCGCCCTTGCCGGCCTGGCGCTCCTCGCCGGCGGCACGAGCGTGCGGCGGCTCGCGCTGTAGGGACACCAACGGCGGGCGGGACGCACAGCGTTCCGCCCGCCGGATACCTTCCCGTACGTGCCGCGCCCCGTCATCCTCTCCGCCGTCCGCACGCCGGTCGGCCGCTACGGCGGCGGCCTCGCGGGCACGCGTCCCGACGACCTCGCGGCGATCGCGGTCAGGGCTGCGGTCGAGCGTGCGGGTGTGCCGGCGGACCAGATCGAGGACGTGTGGCTCGGCTGCGCGAACCAGGCGGGCGAGGACAACCGCAACGTGGCGCGCATGGCCGTGCTCCTCGCGGGGCTGCCGGAGTCCGTCGCCGGCGTGACCGTGAACCGGTTGTGCGCGTCCGGCCTCGCGGCGATCGTCGGTGCGTGCCATGCGGTGATCGCCGGCGACGGCGACCTGTTCGTCGCCGGCGGTGTCGAGTCGATGTCGCGTGCGCCGCTCGTCACCGCCAAGCCGGACGCGGCGTTCCCGCGTGGCGACCGCACGATGTACGACACGACGCTCGGGTGGCGGTTCCCGAATCCGCGGCTGAGTGAGCTCTTCCCGCTCGAGACGATGGGCGAGACCGGCGAGAACGTCGCCGAGCAATGGCACGTCTCGCGCGAGGATCAGGACGCGTTCGCGTTCCGCTCGCAGCAGCGCTGGGCGGCGGCGGACTTCAGCGACGAGATCGTCCCCGTCGGCGACGTCGCGCGCGACGAGCATCCGCGCCCCGAGTCGTCGCTCGAGAAGCTCGGGTCGCTCAAGCCCGCGTTCCGCGCGGGCGGCAGCGTGACGCCCGGCAACTCCTCGGGGCTGAACGACGGCGCCGCGGCTCTCGTCGTCGCGTCGGAGGAGAAGGCGCGCGAGCTCGGCGTCGACCCGATCGGCTCGTTCGTCGCGTCGGCCGTCGCCGGCGTCGACCCGCGCGTGATGGGGATCGGGCCGGTGCCGGCGGTACGGAAGCTGCTCGATCGCGCGGGCATCGCGGTCGACGATCTCGACCTCGTCGAGCTGAACGAGGCGTTCGCGTCGCAGTCGCTCGCAGTGATCCGCGAGCTCGGGCTCGACGAGGACAAGGTCAACGTGAACGGCGGCGCGATCGCGATCGGCCACCCGCTCGGCATGAGCGGCGCGCGCCTCGTCGTCTCGCTGCTGCACGAGCTGCGCCGGCGCGGCGGCGGCAACGGCGTCGCGACGATGTGCGTCGGCGTCGGCCAGGGCCAGGCGGCCCTGTTCGCGGTTTAGCGGCAGCTGCACGGAGAACACCCGCCGCATGTGGTGGCGCAAGAAGCGCGCGGAGCACGTCCGCTACCTGGTCGCGCTCGCGCAGGAGCGCTTCCAGCCGGACGCGCTGGTGCGGCAGGCCATGGCCGCGGAGCGCGCGGGCTTCGACGGCATCTGCTGCAGCGACCACCTGGAGCCGTGGTGGGCGCCGGACGCGCCGACTCCCGCCGCGTGCGGCAACGCGTGGGTGTGGCTCGGCGCGGCCGGGCAGGCGACGCGGCGCGTCGCGCTCGGCTCTGCCGTCACCGGCCTGATCCACCGCTACAACCCGGTCGTGGTCGCGCAGCAGGTGGCGACGCTCGAGAAGCTCTGCCCCGGCCGCGCGTTCCTCGGCGCCGGCTCCAGCGAGGCGATGAACGAGATCCCGGCCGGCGCGGACTGGCCGTCACCCGCGGACCAGCTGCGCCGTACCGAGGAGGCGCTGACGATCGTCACCCGGCTGCTCGACGGCGAGCGCGTGACGTTCGACGGCGAGTTCTTCCGCGCGAAGAACGCGAAGCTCTACGTGAAGAACGAGCGCCGGCCGCCCGTCTTCCTCTCGGCGTTCAACGAGGAGATCGCCGAGGTCGCCGGCCGGCTCGCCGACGGTGTGTGGACGCTCGGCGACCCGAAGCAGGCGCCGCGCGTGATCGCCGCGTACCGTCGCGGCGCGGAGGCTGCCGGTCGCGAGCCCGGCGAGATCGTCCTGCAGACGCTCGCGTCGTGGGCGCCGACCGACGACGAAGCGCTCGCCGCGTCGCGCGAGTGGAAGGGCACCCTCGTCGACGAGCACTACCTCGAGCCGATCGCCGACCCGGTCGCGGTCGGCAAGAAGGGCGAAGAGCAGATCTCCGACAAGGAGTTCGCGTCGCAGGCGATCGTGTCGAGCGACCCCGGCAAGCACGTCGAGAGGGTGCGCGCGCTCGAGAAGCTCGGTGCGACCACCGTCGTCGTGATGAACGTGTCCGGATCGGACCCCGTGGGCGCGCTCGAGCTGTACGGCGGGCACGTCCTGCCCGAGCTGCGCAAGTAACAGTCTGTTACTAGCGATGAGATTCGTCCCGGACGCCCGTCTGAAGCACGACCACGAGCTGAGGAGTCGAGATGAACGAGGCATGGCCCGGCGGGATCGCGGCGATCACGCTGTTCATGGAGGACCTGGATGCGGCGAAACGCTTCTACGGCGACGTCTTCGGGCTGCCGGTGCACTGGGAGGACGACAACTCCGCGGTGTTCGTCTTCGGCGGCACGATGATCAACCTACTGCGGACGAGCGAGGCTCCGGCGCTTGTCGAGCCCGCGGAGGTGGCGTCACCCGATGCGGGTGTGCGCTTCCAGTTCACGCTCGGTGTCGACGACGTCGACGCGATGTGCGACGAGCTGAAGCGCCGCGGTGTCGAGCTGCTCAGCGGCCCGGTCGACCGGCCGTGGGGGATCCGCACCGCGAGCTTCCGCGATCCGGGCGGGCACATCTGGGAGATCGCCCACTAGAACGACAGGCGGGCGAGCTCGCGCAGCATCGGCTCGAGCCGGCGGCCGACGATCGTCAGCCGGTACTCGACGGCGGGCGGTCGCGTGTCGAGGACGCGACGCTCGAGCACGCCCGCCTCGACAAGCTCGCTCAGCCGCGCCGTCAGCGTGGCGGGCGGCACACGGCCGACCGCGTCGGCGAACTCGTTGAACCGCTGTGCGCCCTCGACCGACGCGTAGAGGATCGAGATCGTCCAGCGCCGTTCGAGGAGGCCCGCCGCGCGGCGGACCTCCTCGGGCACCGGACTACAGCGCCTGCAACGCACCGTTGCTCGCCGGCTCGAGCGCGAAGTCGAGCACCTCGTCGATGCTCAGCACAGGGTGGAACCTCATCGCCTCGCGGACGTCCGCCGGGACGTCGTCGAGGTCGGGCCGGTTGCGCTCCGGGATGACGACGTCGGTGAGCCCGGCCGCGTGCGCGGCGAGCACCTTCTGCTTCAGGCCGCCGATCGGCAGCACGCGGCCCTGCAGCGTCACCTCGCCGGTCATGCCGACGGTGTGGCGAACGGGGCGCCCGCTGAGCAGCGACGCGAGCGCGGTGGTCATCGTGATGCCGGCGCTCGGGCCGTCCTTCGGGATCGCGCCCGCCGGGACGTGCACGTGGAACGTGCCATGCGTGTCGCCGACGCCGAGCTCGTCCTTGTGCGCGCGCACCCACGACGGCGCGATCTGCGCCGATTCCTTCATCACGTCGCCGAGCTGGCCCGTGAGCACGAGCCGGTCGTCGCCGTCCATGCGCGTCGCCTCGATGAAGAGCACGTCGCCGCCGGTTCCGGTGACGGCGAGCCCGGTTGCGACGCCGGGGACGGCCGTGCGCTCCGCGGCTTCCTGCCAGAAGCGCCGGCGGCCGAGCGCGTCGCGCACGAACTCCTCGTCGACCGCGAGCGGCGGCTGCGCCGAGCCGGAGACGATCTTCGTCGCCGCCTTGCGCAGCAGCTTGCCGAGCTCGCGCTCGAGCTGGCGGACGCCCGCCTCGCGCGTGTACTCGTCGACCACGCGGCGCAGCTCGCTGTCGTCGACTGCCACCTCGCCCTCGGTCAGCCCGTTCCGCTCGCGCTGGCGCGGGAACAGGTAGTCGCGCGCGATCGCAACCTTCTCGTCGACGGTGTAGCCGTCGAAGCGGATCACTTCCATGCGGTCGAGCAGCGGGCCGGGGATCGTGTCGGCGACGTTCGCCGTCGCGATGAACACGACCTGCGAGAGGTCGAGCTCGACGTCGAGATAGTGGTCGCGGAACGAGTGGTTCTGCGCCGGGTCGAGCACCTCGAGCAGCGCCGCCGACGGGTCGCCGCGCCAGTCGGCGCCGACCTTGTCGACCTCGTCGAGCAGGATCACCGGGTTCATCGTCTTCGCGTCGCGAAGCGCGCGAACGAGCCGGCCGGGCATCGCGCCGATGTAGGTGCGGCGATGGCCGCGGATCTCCGCCTCGTCGCGGACGCCGCCGAGCGACATGCGCACGAACTCGCGGTTCAGCGCACGCGCGATCGACTCGCCGATCGACGTCTTGCCGGTGCCGGGCGGCCCGATCAGCGTGAGGATCGCACCCGAGCGCTTGTCGTCGGCGATGCCGCGCTCTTCGCGCAGCTTGCGCACGGCGAGGTACTCGACGATGCGCTCCTTCACGTCGTCGAGACCGGCGTGGTCGGCATCGAGGATCTCGCGCGCGTGCTGCGGGTCGAGCCGCTCTTCGCTCTTCGACGACCACGGGACGGCGAGCAGCCAGTCGAGGTAGGAGCGGATCAGCGAAGACTCGGCCGACTGCTCGCCCATCCGCTCGAGGCGGCCGAGCTCGCGCTCCGCCTGCTCGCGCGCCTCGTCGGGCATGCCCGCCTCTTCGATCGTGCGCCGGTACTCGTCGACAACCTCGGCATCGTCTTCGCCGAGCTCCTTGCGGATCGACTCGAGCTGCTTGCGCAGGAAGTACTCGCGCTGCTGCTTCTGCGCTCCGTCCTCCACGTCCTCGCGGATGCGAGCGCGCACCTGCAGCTCGGCGAGCCGGTCGCGCTGGAAGCGGATCGCAAGCTCGAGCCGCTCGACGACGTCGAGGGTCTCGAGCAGCTCGACCCGCTGCTCGAACGTCAGGTCGGGCGAGTACGCGCACGTGTCCGCGAGCGCGCCCGCGTCGCGCACCATGCGCAGGAACTCGGAGACGCGCGAGTCGGCGTTACGCAGGTCGAGGATCTCCTCGACGATCGCGCGATACTCCGTCTCGAGGTCGCGCGTCTTGACCGGCGGCGGCGTCTCGTCGGGCCGGTCCTCGACCTCGACGTAGAGGCGGCCGTCCGCGCCGTTCTCGGCGGCGCCGAGGACCGCGCGGTGCAGGCCGTTCAGCGTGACGACCGGCGCGCCGCCGGGCATCCGGCCGCGCTCGACCACGTCGGCCACGGTGCCGACCTTCGAATACTGGGACTCGTGCTGCGGGACGAGCAGCACGCGGCTCTCGTCCGCCGCGTCGAGCGGCAGCGTCACCGTCATGCCGGGGAAGACGACCGTGTCTTCCAGCGGGATGAGAAGAAGCTTCTCCACGTCACCCTCCTGGGCTGGTTCTGCACTCATAGTAGCTACAGAACTTGAAGTGACCTGGAGATATTCCCGCCCGGGGAGCGCCGCAGGGCTCCCCGTGCGGTTACACGTGCGCGACCGCGGTCGCGCCGCCGAAGACGGCGGCGAGTGCCATCGCCGTGAAGACGATCGCGATCGCAATGGAAATCGCCTTGTGCATGGACGGGAACCTAGGGCGGGCGCGTCGCAAATCCGGGGCAGGGCGGTATGAAACGAGGATGACGCGTCGAATAAGGGGTCGCCATGAGCGGTCTCGCGACGCCGCTGCTCGCGCTGATCTTCGCCGCCGCCTCGGGCGCGACGTGGATCGCCGGCATCTCCCTGTCGAAGACGACGGACGCCCTCGACGCGCGCCTCGGGCTGGGCGACGACCTCGGCGGCCTCATCCTGCTGTCGATCGCGGGCAGCCTCCCCGAGCTCGCGATCACGATCTCGGCGGCCGCCTCCGGCAACCTCGGCATCGCAGCCGGCAACCTGATCGGCGGGATCGCGGTGCAGACGATGGTGCTCGTGCTCTGCGACATCGCGGTCGGCCCGCAGCGGCCGCTCACGTTCCTCGTCGGCGCGTTGACGCCGGTGCTCGAAGCGCTGCTCGTGATGATCCTCGTCGCCGGCGTACTGATGGGCGCGCTGCTCGAGCCGAAGATCGCGATCGGCGGTGTCGTAAGCCCGGCGTCGTTGGCGATCGTGGTCGTCTGGGTCGTCGGGATCTACGTCATCAACCGCGCGCGCAAGGACCCGCGCTGGCAGGTCGAGATGCCGGGCAGCCACCGCGGCCGCAAGAGCCGCCGCCAGGCGCATCCCGACGTCGCGCATCCGTTCGCGAACCGCACGACCGCGGCGATCGGCGCGTTGTTCGGCGTCGGCTGCGCCGTGACGCTCGGCGCCGGCGTCCTGCTCGAGCAGACGGGGAACGAGCTCGCGAGCCGCGCCGGCGTGAACGGCGTGATCTTCGGCGCGACCGTGCTCGCCACGGCGAGCGCGCTGCCGGAGATCAGCTCCGGCATCGCCGCGGTGCGGCTCGGCGACAACGCGCTCGCGATCGGCGACATCTTCGGCGGCAACGCGTTCCAGGTGTGCCTGTTCCTCGTCGCCGACATCGTCGCGATGAAGCCGGTGCTGCCGTCGGCCGGCAACTCGAACGCGTGGCTCGGCGGGCTCGGGCTCGCGGTGACGGCGATCTACGGCTTCGGCGTCGTCGGCCGCCCGCAGAGCTGCCGCGCACGACTCGGACCGGACTCATGGCTCGCGATCTGCGTCTTCGGCCTCGGCGTGGCCGGCCTCTTCGCGCTGCGCTAGGTCCGCCGCCAGCTGGCGGAGCTGCGTCCAGATCACGAACGCGTTCTGGTCGGCGGGCGCCGGAACGTCGATGCGCGGCACCGTCGGCTCGCCGCTGAGCGTGCGGTCGATCGCGTCGGCGATCGCACGCGCCATCGCCGCGAGCTGCGGGTCGACGACGTGCGTGTCGAGCACGTCGCGCGCGATCGAGCGCGTGTGCCGGTAGAGGCGCGCGGCGAGGACGATGCGCGCAGCGACCGCCTCGAGCTCCGGTGCGTGACCGCGGCGCACCGGGTTGAGCCGCAACGCGCGTCGCGCAGCGTCGAGCTGCATCGCCTCGCGCACCGCATCGAGCGAATGCGTGCGCACGTCCTCCATGCGTGCGTGCACCGCTCCGCTCCCGGTGGCCAGGTCGTCCATGATCGCCGCGAGGTCGGCGGCGAGCTCTTGCCGCAGCCGGTCGAGCCTGCGCTGCAGCTCGGCGACCGGGTGCGGCGGCCAGACCAGCACCGCGACGAGCAGCGTCACGCCTGCGCCGAGCGCCGTCTCCCAGAGTCGCGCGACTCCCGCGTTCAGCGCGCCGCTGCGACCGAGCCCGACGAGGAACAGCGCGCTCACCGCGCCCTGGATGTTCGGGCGGTCGCCGACGCGCAACGGGACGCCGGCGAGCAGGCCGAGCAGCAAGCCGAGGACGATCAGCCACAGCTCCCGCACGTCCAGCTGCAGCAGCCCGATGCCGATCGCCACGCCGGCGAACACGCCCAGCACGCGCGACACGGACGCGCTCAGCGCCTGGAAGGGATCGCCGCTCAGCGCGACCAGTCCGACGAGCGCCGCGAAGATCGGCCGCGACTCGCCGGCGAGCGTTCCGAGCCACCAGCCGAGGCTCGCGGCCAGCGTCATCTTCACGACGAGGCGGGTCT